>Ga0134126_10007137_pt1 | contig 14025 bp, 24 predicted proteins | sample KB31752_FD_96881 | JGI IMG/M metagenome (GOLD analysis project Ga0134126, IMG submission 96881) | Terrestrial soil microbial communities with excess Nitrogen fertilizer from Kellogg Biological Station, Michigan, USA - KB3-175-2 | ecosystem: Environmental > Terrestrial > Soil > Unclassified ... | reverse complement strand
TCTGGGAAGACATGCTGTAAAAGCGCTGAGAGCTGTTTTCAGACCGCGCCAGAGCCCAGTCCGCGATCGCTCTGGCGATACGGCCATTGCCGTCATCGAAGGGATGGATCGTCACGAACCACAGATGCGCGATTCCCGCCCGTAAAACCGGATCCGTATCGTCTTTTTTATTTGCCCAACGCAGGAATTTTGTCATTTCCGTTTTCAGGCGCTTCGCCTTCGGAGCCTCGAAATGCACCTTCTCGCGGCCAATAGGACCGGATACTACCTGCATCGGCCCTTTGGAATCATCCCGCCAGGCGCCGACAACGATCTTGTGTAGCCCGCTGCGTCCCGTCGGAAATAGCGCCCCATGCCAGCCAAAGAGACGCTCCGCCGTCAGGGGTGCCTGAAAATTTTGTGTGGCATCAAGCATCATCTCAACCATACCTTCAACATGGCAGTCAGCCGGAACCGCATCGGCAATATCCATCCCGAGCCGCCGCGCGATGGAAGAGCGCACCTGTTCCAGATTCAGGACCTCCCCTTCGATTTCGCTGGATTTTAAAACGTCGAGGGTCAGTGTTTCGAGGACGGCCTCCTTGCGAAGCCCGAAGCCGATGGCTTCCATCCGCCCTATCAAACGACCCTGCCGATGGCGGACGGCGGCCAGTTTCGGGGCTAATTGATTCTGGTCCCAGTGATAATTCGGCCAATCGGGCAATTCATGGATAAATGTCATTCTCCGCACATCATGCGTATATTATGGATCATTTCTCCGCATGCGCAAGAGTAATATGCGCAATCTGTGCGGAGATTATGTCTGTCTTTCTCCGCATCTCGGCTCATCGCCCTTGGCAGAAGCCAGCATACCTTGATGAAATACGGGATGTTAGGACCTCAGTGTCGTAGTGGCAATATCGTGCCGGAAGAAAGGGGCAAGCTCAAATGGGGCGCATGGGTGGGATCAGTCCGGGAGTTTTGAGTGGAAACTGGCGCGGTCGGCAAGAGGATTTTACGACATTTCGAGTTCGGCACTAAACCGCGAGGCGTTCTGACGCTTCGACCCTCTTCGAGGCCTTGTTGCGACCTGAGAACTTGCTGGTCAGAGTTTCCCGGCGCTTCATCATCACCGTCTTCAGCTTATCCCAGTTGACCTCTCTCTCTTGCGCATAGGGGAACATCTTCCCCTTCAGTATTAGGATTTCCCCAAGCGGGAAGTGGAGGTGAAACCCTACTCGTGGGAGGAGCCGGTTCCTCGCGCTCCAAAGGAATCGCACTGATATGCCCTGTCTCTTCGAGCGTGGCGCTTCGTATGCCTTCTGGGGAAGAATGACCTAGCTTCCGCAACCCCGCGAGGAGTTCATCAATCATAGGAGAGCTCTTCGCGGGCCAGCGCCTCGTGGTCCACACGGCCATTCTGGATCACATGGCGGGGACAGCTGCGCACGATTCGCCGAATGCGAGTTGAGCGCGCACAGGCCACGGCGAGGAGCTGATGCGAACCGAATACCGTGGCGATAAAGATGAGCGCGTTGAGGACGCCGTCGCGCAGCGCCGTCGTCTGCAGCACGACACTGATGGTGATAAGGATCACTAAATCGAAGGTCGTGGTCTGTCCTGCCAGCCGTTTGCCAGCGAGCCGCATGATTGTAACCAGAACCGCATAATAGACAAGGGCAAGCCCCACCTGTAAGAGAACGTCTTGGATCACACTTACATTCATGACGGTGGTCTGTGAGCTCCTGGAGGATACTGCCCTTTCTCAAGCTTCGATTTATATCTATTTATAAATGCGAAGGATGAACCATTTTCCAGAGAAGATGACGACTAGTATACGCCGCAGCTATAGATTAGGCAGGCAGTCATTGTCTCTCGGGTGTGGCTCGCTAATATTTAGCTACATCCTGATCAAGCGGTTCTGTCTGGGTATATATAGATCCCGTGACCGTTTCCGGTCACGAGACGCTATTGCTATACGATTACACCCAAATCAAAACGTCGCGAACGCTCGCTGGAATTATTGATTATCTTTGAGCATGGTCGTGTTGATCAATATGAGAAAACATTGAACCTGGGAGTGTCGTGGAAGATTTCGACGAAATTACAGAAATGCCGACTTCTCCATTGCTATATTTCGGATAATACTAAAATGTGGTCATTCCCCTCATCGATATCACTCTTCGTCCACTTCTTTTTGTGCCTTTTGGAGGGATTGGATTCCAAGCTTTACAAATTTGATCGCTTTCTTCGGTCCCTCCACATCTTTGATCTGGAATTGTTTTCCCCGTTGCTTGTTATACGACACAAAGAATTCTTCAATTTGACTCAGCAACGGGGACGAGATGTCGGTGATAGATTCCAAGTGTCCATGCTCATGGGAGTGAATGGCGGTACCCAGCAGACGATCATTTCTCTTAGATACTTTCTTTTCGGTTTGGATCGCCTTAATGACTCCGATGAGGCGGACTTCAAGGAGACACCCCATCTGTGCCGGCGCCTCGAGCATGACCATGATATCAAGGGGGTCCCCATCCTCTCCCAGAGTGGACGGAAGAAACCCGAAATCGAAGGGAAATATCATGCCTTCAGGCAAGATGCCTCCCAGCATGAAGAGGCGAGTCTTTCGGTCATAACGGAACTTGTTGCGGGATCCTTTGGGGGTTTCGATGATAGCCCGACAGGTACGTTTGTTGACATCAAGATGAAGGGGTATACAACTTAAATCAATCATAGAGGGATGCTCGCACTTCTATCTTATGATCGAGACGCGATCCTAAGTCGTAATGACCGCCAAGTTCCAATCGACATGCTAACAGTTTGTAGATCAGTCGCGACTAGTAGCTTCCCCGGCCAAAATAGGGCGTTGTGAAAGGTTGAGCGGGCAGCGTCTGTTTCTGTCTTAGAGGCCTCTGATCATGCGCTGTTGGTCTGAGCCTGAACGTTTGCAAACAGACAATCCAATGCCCAATGGCCACTTTCCCCCGCCGATAATCATGAGCGATACAAAGATGGTGATCACCAGCAGGTAAAACTCAAACCCTTCTCCAATGCTGCCCCTGTCTAGTTCATGAAGAATCGGTGCGACCAATGGACTGTGGCGATGGCGCCCAGCATGATGACGATATAACTGACGGCCGTCACCCGCGTCAGGAATCCTGCCATGAGTGCGACGCTACCTATGGCTTCACCAACGATCACGAGAAGCGCCACGACCTGCGGTAGACCCCATCGCTTGTGTAAAGAATGTCATGATTCCCTCGAATCCATGTCTCCCGAAGCAGCCCAGTGATTTTTGAGCCCCATGCGCAAAAATGACGCTTCTGTGCCCCTACTCGAAGAATGAACCCTGCCTAAGAATCGTCTGTCTCTAATAGTTTCATTGGGCACTCCCCCTTTTAAGAGAGGTTACTGGCAAGGCATGGCTTTCCTGAACACCATTTCTCGGTCGCATAATTACGGCATGTCAGAGGCAGATCCAATCATGGAACCTCCGTAGGGCATCTACTAGTCGTTCGGTTCGTTGGTCTGGAGTCTAATTAAATGGACATGTTTGTCCGCTCTCGTACCCACAGGAGATCCATCCGGTCGGTTCATCGCTGGACCCACCAAGATCGCAGTATTCCTATCTATAGCATCCAGTGCCAAGGTCGAGCAGCGTGGCTTAATCATTTCTTTAGAACGCGGTTCAAACATATTCATGGGAAATCGAGCTTAGACAGCTTGCGCATGGAGGGAGTATTGGCGCGGACGCTGACCTAGCATAATAAGCCAGGAGTGGCGACACGCCCCATGTTGAGGGACTGTTGAGACTATGTGAGATTCAATACGAACCGTATGAAAGGAGGCGAGAATGGAACGGAGACAATACGAGCGACCAGAGTTACCAACCCGAGAACCTCTGACTGAAGTAGCGTCCCACCTCCTCGAAGAGTGTCGGATGGTGCTGCCTGGGATCCAAGCGCTATTTGGGTTTCAACTCATTGCCGTTTTTAATACAAAATTTTGGGATCTCTCACCGCCTGAACGACTTGTGCATCTGCTCGCCATTGGATTGGTAGCCATAGCAGTTGCCTTGGTGATGACCCCGGCAGCCTACCATCGCCTGGCATTTCAAAATGCAATCAGTCAATCATTTATAGCGAGTTCGTCTCGACTCCTGCTGTGGAGTATGTTCCCTCTGATGGTCGGCACGTGTTTGGATTTCTACCTGATCAGTACGATGATCCTCTCGAGTGCCTGGTGGGGAGCGGTATTATCGCTCGCCCTATTCACTGCCTTTGGAACTTTGTGGTTCGGATTTCCTTATGTCGCGAACAAGAAAAAAGGCGCACTTGAACTAACTTCCAACAAAAAAGCGCTGTCTTCTCAATAAGACTAAAAAGGTTGGGCGTATCTTGCCGTCACTGGACGACAGATGTACCCATAGGTGATGGCCTGCCGAGCCGGTGATCCCCCTGTATGTGTAGTCTTCTCCGTCCGATCCCTATGTGAACGTGGCTGGCGACCGAGATAAAGCATTCCGCTGCCCAAACCCTGCCTGATCGTTGGCCTCTTACAGCGTTTGAATTCCTTCCCCTTCGTTCTGCACTATGCTCTTTCCTAGTATGACACGTGAGTAAAGTGTCATACATTGAGGTAGGCAATCTGCTCGACCTGTCTTGCATCAACGTCAGCTACAATCAATAAGGAGGTACCTACAATGTCTGTCATACAGAAATCCATTGACCTCAATGTTCCGGTTCGTACCGCCTACAATCAATGGACTCAATTTGAAGAATTCCCTCGGTTCATGGAGGGAGTTGAGCAAGTCCAGCAGATTGACGACAAGCATATCCACTGGAAGGCCAACATCGGTGGAAAGCAGGAGGAATGGGACGCGGAAATCACCGAACAGGTTCCTGATCAACGGATCGCATGGCGGAGTCAGCAAGGGGCGAAGAACGAAGGAATCATCATCTTTTCTCCTATCACTGAGGGGAAGTCCAAGATCAACTTGCGCATCGACTATGAGCCCCAAGGGGTGGTCGAGAAAACGGGGAATGCCATTGGCGTGGTGGCTCAACGAGTGGAAGGGGACTTAAAGCGATTCAAGGAATTCATCGAGTCGCGCGGACAAGAAACCGGGGGATGGCGAGGGAATGTCAGCTGAGCAAAAAAAGACGTCCTCGCCGGGCTTCGTGGTGACACACTGCAGGCGGGCTGCGCAAACCCAAGGAAGTTGTAACGGAATATTCCCAGCGAATGAGGAGCCGCAGCCCATATCGGCTGATGAAAGAAACGAGAGCCCAATAATGACCGTGCCCGACTATATTCTTTGATGGCACCTTGTCGCTTCGAGGCCGTCCATCTTCGGCATGTTACTATCCATCACGATCACATCGAGTGGAGCTCCCGAACGAGGACCACCACTGTGAGCCCACCTCTTTTTTGCCGATCACTTCCAAATGCTTGTAGACAGATACAATGCTTCGCAGTCCGTTCCGCATGAGAGGCTGATCATCCATGGGAAGAAGCCGAATCGTCGTATATTTTTCTGGTGCTGGGGACTGATTTTGAGAATTAGGCGATCAGAAGAAGGAGCCGTCATGTGATCGCTGATGCCGTCTTCAACTTGCATTGTGACGGGCAGGATACGTGTCGCCATCTCCCCCCTTCCCCGCTCTGCTTGAAGATCGAAACCGCCGCCTAGAGCTTTCATTCGTTCCCGGCTACTGAATAGCCCAAAATTTGAGGATAGCGGGGAGGAGCTCTCAAAGAGAGAGAAGCAGCCAGATTAAATCCAATGCCATCGTATATGACGACCCACAGCACTCCATTCTCATAGATCAATCGAACTGTGACCTGTCTTACGGTGCCGTGTTTCGCGACATTGATCAGCAACTCCCCGGACCGACGGGTCCAACGTGTTCTTGATTCCCATCGCTGGAATATACCTTGGGACGGCCCTTGGCTCTCGCTCTGGGGAAGGTCGGATCTCCAGCACACTCCGCCCGCGCGCCCTCGTCAGCACGTGCTGACTCCTCGGGAGGCGCTGCGGTAGAATTCTGCCCCATGCCCCTCTTGCCCCTGATACGATTCGGGGCTTCCCCCTGGACGTATGAAGACTGGCAAGGCCAGGTCTATCTGAAACAATACGCCAAGACGAAGTTTGCAAAGGAATGTCTTGGGGAGTATTGCCAGTATTTCTATAACGGCGAAACGATGCCACCTTCTATCGACCACCGACACCGAACCAACTTCACAAGTACCTCAATCAGATCCCGGAAGACTTTGAAACCTGCTTCAAGAGGGGGAAGAAATCACCATTCCGAGCTATGCAAAACACGCTCGTTATGGAGCTAAGGCTGGCCGGCCGAACCCGCATTTTCTCGATGCGAAGATCTCGGCTCTGGTTTGTCGACCGTATGCTCTCATAGAACAGTCGGGTCCTGCTGGATGGAGGTCAGCTGGTTGTCGATGGTCCGTGGATTGCCGGTGAGCAATTCCTGCATCGCCTCGTCGGGGCTCATGAGAGATGTCAGCCTAACTTGGAGTTCTTAGATGCGAAGAAAGCGTTGGAATGCAATGTGACCATAATGCCAGCGGGTTTATCAGGAGTCTTCCAGAGCGAGAATTAAACACCAGTCGTCATAAGAAATATGCATGAGAGAAGCATCATGTCCAACCTCAGCGAACCTCGAGTTCGGCAGATGTGTGAGCGATGTGAGTGTAGGATGAGGTAGTTTCTCGTGATCGTTCTGATCTGGCCCCCAGTGATATCGGCGTGAGCAGTCGAAGACCAGAGAAGGGCTCAAGACACTCAGTCAGGTTGGCCCTATCGAGTTGTTAACGAGGTACCGCGACTAGCTGACGAACCATCTCGCAGTAGAAGATATCGGCCAGCCGTTCTAAATTAACGCAATCCGCCTCATTGTAGCCGAGCAACCGAGCTCTCGCATCCTCATCATGGCTGTGCCGCCATCGATTCCACAGCAACACCGCATCATGAGCGTTTACGCCATGCAGGTCTGCCGCGCGAGCAATGTCCAGTTGAGCTTCAATGGCCTTCAGCCCCCCTCGATATCCCAGTTGTCGACCAACAAAACACAGGTCTATATGAGGTTGATCTAAAGGCAGATCGGGATAGTGCGCGAGCAACATCGGCAGATCGAACGTCGTCCCGCAAAACGTCACCAAGAGATCGTATTGAGACAGTTCTTCCACAAGGTTCCGCGCAACGAGGGACTCCCCTCGAACGAAGGAGATGAACCGGCCCTGGCCGTAGCACCCCACAAGGGTAATCTGTCCGTAAGAATCCGTTTCGATATCCAGATACACCGCGCGCTGACGCAGCCATTCGTAGAGCCTCCACTGCTCCCGTTGCGGCAAGACCACACCAAAGTAGCGCGCATTGTCCCGAACATACTGGGATTGGGCTTCCGAGACACTCTCATTATACAGGGCCTTCCGGCCTGCGCTGAGACCTCGAATGGACGATGCGGCGAGAAAATGTGACCAGGTGGTAATTCCTTCCCACCACAGCCGCCGTTCCGTCGTGCGTCCTATCCCTGGAAGCAAGCAGAAGGTGGAGGTGATCATCAGTCGTCTCCATCGACTCTTTCGTCGAGTGCAGCAGGCCGGGGCATGAAACACTGCATGGTTTCGCTCATTCGTAGCCGAAGCTTTTGATATTACATCATTCGAGTGAAATTCTCGTGCGTTCTACGGACTCATATAGTTGTGCAATGGTTGAATGCAGGCGATCCATCGCATGAGAGGCAGGCTATGAGGTCGGGCTTCACCTGCAGCCTAGAAGCCGCTAACTCAACGGCCCTGCCCTACTGAACTTGTGGTCTGCGACAATTGCGTCTTGACCTTCTCCACGGGTCCATTTGTGTGGCTAGTTCGCCAGGATGGAAGACCTGACGGCTATTAGTTCTCGGGTGGGGGTTCGCTGCAGATCATTGGGGGAGCCAGTGCTCGGGATGGAAGTTGGTCCCTCCGGATGGACACGGTCTTACTGACAGGAGTACCGACCAAGGCCTTCACGGTTATAGAAAATGGTCCCCTTCCTGTCTTGCCTGAAGTCATCATCGAATTTCAGCAGGGGGAACTCCACCCGGAGCTTCGCGCACGTTTTGACTTTCCAGCTGATGCTTTTACTGGGGAAGCGCTCATCGCCTCGGCTGACACGACCAGTCTCAACACCCCACCCCAGCGTTTTGTGATCAGCCGATTCGTGAGCACACACTTCTTTGAACCCAGTTACGTCCTGGTCATGACGGATGGAACGATGGCAGCTCCATTCCAATGAGCTAAGTCTCTGCCAAGCCAATAGGATCATGACTCACCAGGCTGCAGCATCTTCTCAAGCCTTGCATCGTGCGCGGTGCATTCCCCTCTGTCCGATTATTGATGATCACGTAGGCTTGATGCTTCTCCTCCATGGCCTTCTTCACCAGGTCCATTATGTATGTCTCGCCGCATTTCGGGCAGCTTACCGACGATCTTGTTGTACGGTTCCGCTCGTTTCTTCGCCGCTTCGTAGGATATCTTCAATGGTGTGAGCAGACGCAGGGACCGTGAAGGGGGCCGTGAATGCCTCCATGCATTGATGTTGGTCTGCCAACGAGGGCATGTAAGACCAGTGATTGTAGACGTGGGCGACGCCATGCCGCTCTAAGACCTGGCGATGTACTGGACCAGGCGATCCCGTATTCCGAATCTCACCCGCATACTGGAACTCTTTCGGCAGCTGCCCGAAGAAGGTATGCAGCCACGAGCAAAATTCTTGGCTCGACATCCCGTGTCATTGGAACTCGAACAGAAACGGGCCAGTATGTGGATCAAGCCTCGTATCTCGATGTGGGATCAAGACAAGATCTGTGGACATCTTCGCGTTCAGAAAGAACAGATTGAGTTGTCCAGCTTTCAAACCATAGCGAGCATGCTTCGCATAGCTGGGAATCGTAATCTCCTCCCAGACCTTAAAACACATCTGAAAGTCTTCGGGAAACTGATTGAGATATTTGCGGGGTTGGGTCGGTGTCGGTGATCTCGCGCCTCCGGATGATCCGATCCCACCAGCAAATGCCATACCACCCTAGGTGCCCATGCTTTCGGATGATTCCCTGGCTACCAAATCCGATTCCCGAGCCGATGCCCGCGCCATTGGCACCCCTCGAACCACCTAGGGTCGAATCCAGAACTCCTCGGCCCTGGGGGCATCTCCGCTTTGTGCTGGTCTCGTCATATCGACGCGACATTGGTCCATCGGTCTGGCAGATTCTCGACCGTGGGTCCAATTTCGGTTCATAGCCCCTGGATGCATCTGGGCTTCCTGGGAGTTCCGTAGTAGGAAAATGTCCGGGCGAAAGACCGAAACGAGGGAAATCAGACCCAAGATCACGAGCGCAAGATTTTTGAGTTAGGAACGTCATGGCGTTAAGAGTCTCTCGATTTCCTTACCATCCCACAGGCGACTTGATCAGGATTGAATTCATGCTGCGTCTCACCCGGCTTGAACTTCCACGCCGAAGGATCGAGGAGAATAATGGCCCGAACCGACAGTGCAGCCTCGAAACCTAGACGATTGCACTCTGCAATACAGATAGTTCCTAATGGGGCGCCCTCCAACATGCTCGACAGCCTCTGCGGCGGGAGAAAAGTATGGGGTTTCCGTAGCGATCTTGGCGCTTGGGCATCGCAGAATGAAGGGCTCTTGAATAATGTAGGGATGCGTTGGTATCGCGCTCGCACGCGGCATTTTTGACTGACCGAAACTAAGGTCGAAGCGAAGATTACTCGGAAGATTGGGCCAGAGCCTTTTGCCTCCTACAAGCCTGACCTGCCCGCCCACCCTTAAAGTGGTATCTCACCGTGGCAGTACTCACGAAACGGCGAGTTATGGAGCGGCTTCTCCAGTTGTATACGGATGGTTCGACGCAATTAGCGGGCAACTTCAATACTGGAGCCTTCACCCTTCCTGCTGCCTTTTCTTACGGTGCGACAAATCGAAGTGGGACCAATTGCTTGATGACGGGAGGGTATGACGGGTTTCGAATACGGCACGATTCGGTCGCGCCTCCGGCCAAAAGGAAGGCTCCGCTCTTTTTCAAGAACGGAGCTTTCTAGAACAGCGCAATTGTTACATTTCGGATTGCAATAACGTTTCCGCTACCGTTTCGAAATGCTTCCCCTCCAAGGTTCCATCTTCAGGATATTGTCTCTATGTGAAGGTCACCACTGGAAGAAGCCTTAAATCTGGCTAAGGTAGCTCAACAGACTCACCTCTTGTGCTCCTCCGAGACCGCTGTGAATGGCATGATCGAAGAAACGGGGAAAGACTAGCGGAAGAAGTATCAGGAGAAGTCTAATAAAGGGCCTCCCACTGGCTGACTCGTTGGAACATAGATTGCCGGAGAATCCAAGTACCTATCGCAAATGATAGGTCCACTTTCTCCGCCCCTCTGATATCTCTATTGACTAACATCCCTTTGGCGCCCATTGAGGATTGCAATACAGCAGGTGTGGCCTCGCGCACCGCACTGCTTACGGAGGTAACTGTGGCAATGGACGAAGCGGACATAGCTTTTGGTCAGTCATTGGCCGCGTTTATGTCTGCCTGCACTCCCATATGAACAGCACCTTCTGGTCGGAAAGCCGCTCACCGATACAAGCCTGGAATTGATTTCTGCGGTAACTCTGGGGCTTCAGACTGCACTTGTGGTCTGGAAGCAAAAGAACGGCATTCCCATTAATCGGCCAGCTAATTTAGACGGACAATCATGACCTGATCGATAATGGACGAGGTCAACGGTTGGAACCAGTCGCCTGGCAGAAACCCTTTGACGGTCGAGGAGGCTTAATGACGGATCAACCAGCTCAGCTTGCGGCACCAGTTGAGTACAGAGGACACCGGATCGGTCTAACTTCGCGACAAGAAACCGATGGAACATGGGTCTGTGAATACCTGACCATGGAACCTGGTAAGCCAAAGACGACGGCTAGCAAGGGACACCCAGACGGCACCTTCCCTTCCCGAGAAGCGGCCGAACTCGCTGCCGTGCAACAAGCCAAAGCGGTGATCGATTTGCGCTGACTTCAAAGGGGGAATAAACGACCTTCAACGTTGCGGCTACTGACACTCTGAGGCTATACGGTCACAACTAAGTGGATCGGTGAGTCTGATTGCTAGCTTGTCTACAATTCATCCCTAAGATATCTCTTAGTGATGCTCCACTTCGACAATCGGTATCCGACAAATATTGCTGGAACGTACGCTCGATGTTGTCAACAGAAGGCCCAACCCACAACAGACCGTTTGCGTGCCGGTGTCGATGACCATCGTCTGCTCCGCCAAGAACTGCGGAACATTCTGAGCTTACATCGTGAGTTCACAGTTGTGGGCGAAGCAGCAGACGGAGCCCACGCCTACCAGCTGTCGCACCAGTTGCAGCCCGATGTCATCCTGGTGGATCTCCATAGGCCCAACATAAATGGAATCGAGGCCATGCGCCGGATCAAGACGAGGCTGCCCCAGGTCATTATTATAGGGCTCTCGGTCAATACAAGCGTCGCAGCCGCAGCCGAAATGAATGCTGCGGGAGCCTCTCCCTACATGGGCAAAGACACTGCGCCGGAAAACTTGTATAAGTCCATCCATTCTGCGCTCAGTAAAGTGAAAGGGGGCCTCAGCCTCCCTCACGCGACTTCAGACGACGATCCAGGTCTGGAAGAGAATGAACGCCATTCCCAGAAATTGGCCGGCGCCGCCTGTCGATTCCAAAAAGAAAGCTCCGGCCTCTTTCGATTCTAGAAATCAAGCTTTCATTGAAACACGAAGCGTTTCAGGTAGACTCTAATGGCGCAGAACGACTCTCCTATCCCCTTCCAATCACACAGTCATAATGAGTGACCCTTCAAGGTAGGAAGATATGAAGACATCCATCGACAGTGGTCAAGGTGGAATTGATCCGATCAAAATTCAAGTCATACGGGAATGTCTCGAAAAAGAATTTGTAGGCGTGACGTTCAGCGAGAAGATCAGGCCCACCTTTACCTTTAAGAATGGCGTCCGCAAGCTGTCCTGGCTCCTTGTCATGAACCAGGAGTTTTTAGTGGATTGCACATCCCTCGAGGAGTTGCGGAATTTCATAGAAAACAAGGTGATTCCGAAGGTCTTCAAGAATCCTGGTAAGCGAATTCAGGTTTCGAAGTACCGGGACATCACCGTCGAAGAGAAAAATCCTTCGTAGCGTTCCTGCAGCGGCACAGCGGAACGCTTAAGATCGGCGAAGTGATTACTCTTCTCCGAATTGTTCAGCGAATTGTCATCACGACGATCCCACCGGCGAGAACAAAAAGAAAGCTCTGGTAGATTCAACCGGTGAGCGTCACACTTGTCTCCAATATAGCCGCTGGCGTCTGAACGCCCACCGTCTCAGGCTTCCTTGAAATCTTTCGATAAGCGTTAGTGCGTCATTTTAGCGGCCAGGACCTCGACTTGTTCGATCTGCGGTGGTTGCGCCCACAGCTCTGGTGTCTTCGCCATGAGTGCCGCTGCAATCTGTCCAGCCAGATGCGCCTTACGTCCAGCGTCATCGGCGAAGGCATCGAAGATACCAAACGTGGCTGGCCCCAACTTAAGGGCAAACCAGACCGGTGTCGTGGTCTCCTGATTGGCCAGTTCAAGTCCATCTTCCAGAAACCGAGCCACCTCCGCTTCCTTTCCCGGTTTGGCTTGCAACCGTACTAACAATGCCACTCGTACCATGTTCCCATCCTTTCTGAAGTTCAGTTAGTTGCAATGCACATGGTGAATATTACGATTCCCTTTACCCATGAACTGAGAGATCTCTTTCGACGAAACAGACAGGAGTGCTATAAAATCTTGCCTACCTCTATGGCCTTTATCAAGGCCTGAATCGTAAACGCGCATTCCCTTCTGACCGGTTATTGATAATCACGTAAGCCCGCCGTTTCTCTTCTATGGCCTTCTTCACCAGCTTGACCGTCTCCCTCGGCATCTCTGGGAGTTCGCCGCCGATCTTGTTGTACGGCTCGGCTCTTGCTTCGCTGTCTCATAAGAAATCTTTCGCGGAGTCAGAAGATGCAGAACCGTGAAGGGGGCAATAAATGCTTCCATCCGCTGATGCTGATCGGCCAAGGCAGGCATGTACGACCAATGATTATAGAGATGAGGCGGCAAGACACCAATGAAACGCTGCTGTGAACTTCTAGAGAGGACGCCATGCCAAGAGGAGGTGGAAGGGCAATACCACCTTAAACAGGAACCAGCCAAGGTACGTGAGTTTTAAACCGATCACCAGCTCGCTCAATTGAAAGGATGTCGGTGATCTTCACACCCACGTCGCCAAGCCAGTTGGCGGTCAGCGCTGAGACTCGCCAGCTATTGTTATGACCACACCAAGAATTTTCTAATCCTATTCTCATAGTTTCGAAGAACGGTGCGGGGGGTTGGCCATGGATGATGTGCAAGGGGTTCGAGTGCCTCGATGATTCGTTTCGCTTCTTCCAGAGCTGCCATTGCCGCCTTTTCGCGAGATGCAAAACCGTAAGAATACCCTTTATGGAACCTCCAGCCGGTTGAGCTGATGTCGATAACGCGATACGCGCAACCCCATGTCTCATCACCGTGCCGCTTAGGAATTAGCTTGATCGTGCGCTGCTTATAGTCTGGCATTGTCATTTCTTCAGCCTTTCACTATTCTTACAAACAAGGCCGCATAAGGAACCACTGGTCAAGATTTTCCTACCGTCCTGTGTCCGAATCGCGCCCTCGGCCCTCACGGCGTTCTAGCTGAGTGTCTCGTTTTGTTGCTGCAACCTAGCGCAATCTTCCTCGGTCAGAACGTCTTCGTAGGTATCCGTTTCCTCGCTCTGGGACATGAGTGAGCCCTGATCAAACTTCGCTGGGAGATCGTAGCGGCTACTCTTCCGTAGGCTACTGCGATTGACGGCCACCTTTATTGGAGAACCGATCGAAGCCGCCGATCCTCGCCCTGCAGCGCATTCTTAACGTTGAAATCGCAACGGCTTTGT
>Ga0134126_10007136_pt1 | contig 14025 bp, 14 predicted proteins | sample KB31752_FD_96881 | JGI IMG/M metagenome (GOLD analysis project Ga0134126, IMG submission 96881) | Terrestrial soil microbial communities with excess Nitrogen fertilizer from Kellogg Biological Station, Michigan, USA - KB3-175-2 | ecosystem: Environmental > Terrestrial > Soil > Unclassified ... | reverse complement strand
GCTTTCGTTCCTTCCTGCATCCTCGCCCTGATGGCCGCATTGAAAGGTGGGATCATTCATGGGAGAACTCTCGACGGAATCGGCTAACGGCCGGGCAGAGCGAGTCATAGTCGTCTCGCTTGCGAAGTCAGGAACTCATCTTATCCAGGAACTTATGGTTGGCCTTGGCTACGGCATGTACGGCCATTCTCGAATTACCGACGATATCCGCCCGAAACTTGATCAGGATACGCGCTGGCGTATCGCGAGGATGATCTACGACGAGCCGATGCTCAAGCTGCTCGGCGAGACCAGTGAGCAAACGTTCCAGAAGACGACCGACGAAGCGTGGGACGCCTACGCGATGGCCTGGCAGATGAAATTTGGCATGCCGTTGGTCAACCGGTACGGCGCCGAGCTTCCCAGTGCCGAACTGGTCGAGCGGGCGAGGTTGCGCACGCTGTCAACCGATTTCGCCGATACGCCGCCCGGTATCTGCTGGATTTTTATAGAGTTCGACGTCAATCGGTTAGACGGACGCTTCCTCCGCGAGTGGACGCAGACCGGTGAGCCCAGGATAATATTTAACTATCGCGATCCTCGCGACATAGTGCTGTCGATGATTAACTTCCTCACCGGCAAGACCGGCCGGGGTATCGGCAACTTCAGTGAATTCCAGATCTTCAGCCGCATACTCGACTCGCTGCCCAGCCTCGAAGACCAGCTTACATACGCGCTAAGCGATCCGTCTTTCCCGACCCAGGGAAACCTGGGCCGAATGTTCTGGCTGCTGAGCCATCCGAACGTATGCAAGGTAACCTTTGAGGAACTCGTCGGGCCGCATGGCGGTGGCAGCGCGGAAGCACAGCGCCTCGCGGTGACCAGGATCACAGAATTCCTCGGCGTCGAGGCCGAACTAGAAGGCGTTCTGCCGCGTTTGTATAATCGCAATAGCTTCTCCTTCTTCAAGGGGCAATCCCAGGCGTGGCGTGATGTCTATACTCCCTACCACAGGAGCCTGGCAGAAAAGCGGTTCGGCGAATTGCTTCCGTTCTACGGCTACCAGTGATCCAGACCGCCCTAGCATGGAGGCGTATTCATGAGTGATACTCTTGCCCCCGGTGAGTCGAGTGCCTTGCTCACCCCGTCGGCTGACAGCTGGATGACATTACTGCTCGATGGCGGGCCGCCCGATATCGCGACGCTCTGGGAGTTGTGCCTGCGCTTCGAGTACGATCGGTCCGAACTGATCAGCGGCTTAAGCGAATGGCTCGACGACGGTGACGGGCAGCGCGTGCTCGATTGCTCGTGCGGCACTGGATTTCCGTCAATCGACCTTGCCCGGCGCGGCTACAACATGACCTGCTCGGACGGCAGCGCCATGATGCTCAGCTACTTCAAGCGGCGCGCCGATCTTGAGGGCGTGCCCGTGCAGGCTGGCCTGGCGGGATGGGAGGAACTCACCAGTATCCACGACACCCCGTTCGATGTGGTTATGTGCCGCGGCTGCTCTCTGCCCTACGCTGGCACCTGGGATGAGGACGCGCCACCCGACCGGCGAGTGCTGGCGGCAAGCGTGCGTCAGTTCGCTGCGAGCTTACGGCCAGGCGGCAGGCTCTACATCGACACCCACCCGGCTAGTGATTCGGCCAGCCCTGAGGTCACTACGCACCCGCCCACCACGATCGGCCAGCACACGATAGATCTGACCGAGGAACTCAGCGTGGACCATGCGCGTCGGCTGCGGTTCTGGCGTTGCCAGCTCACGATCAACGGTGCGTGCTATGAATTCGAACGCCGCTCGCACTACTTACCGCCAGACGATCTCATGGCTTTGCTCGCTGAGGCCTCCCTGCGTGATGTGCGGCGCACGGTCGTCCCCGGCGAGCACTACGCGACGATCACCGCGACGCGCGGCCGGGACTGATATCGATGACCCGGTCATCCGCGAGCGGCTGCCTGGTCTTGCTGATGCGCAAGCAACTGCGGTTCCGCTCGACCGATCACATCCAGGCGCTGCTCGACCTGGCGATCGACGTGCACCTGATCACCGTCGAGACGGAAGACGCGGCGGGAGATCCTCGTTTCGCCTCCTGTTTACTGCTGCCGCCCGAGCTGCCCGACGCGGAGATCGTCGCCGCCGCAGTCGGCCTGGCCAGGAAGACCGGCGCCGCCGCGGTCATCACGTTCGCCGAGGTAGACATCGTCATCGCTGGTCTCGCGAATGAGCAGCTAGGAGTTCCTTGGGCGCGAAGCGAGGCGGACAGGATCTGCCGGGACAAGGCGCGCCAGCGAGAATTCCTGCGCGCCCACGACATCCCCAGTGTCTGGTACCACGGCGTTAGCGACATTGAGCAGGCCATGGACGTCGCGCGCGAGCGCGGCCTGCCGCTCATCGTAAAACCAACCAAGGCGGCGTCGAGTTCTCACGTCGAGCTGGTGAACGACCTCGACCGGCTGGCTGGGGCGCTGGCCGACATCGAGCGCTTGGCCCGAGGCAGGTCGCGTCACTACTACGAGGAGATGCCCGAGCACTGGGCGCTGATCGAAGAATACTTGCCAGGTCGCGAGGTCACGCTTGACGGGCTCGTGCTCGATCGCCAGTTCATGCTCGGCGGGATCTGCGACAAGATGGTCTCGTCAGGCCCGTTCTTTGAAGAGGACTTGTACACCTTCCCGTTCAGCACGCCCGAACGCGAGCCCGAGCTGCTCGATACCGCGACCGCCATCACGCGTCACCTAGGCGTGTGCAGCGCGCTTTTCAACGTCGAGCTTCGCGAGGACTCCGGCGGCCGGTTCCGGGTCGTCGAGTTCTCCACCAGGATCTCCGGCGGTCATGTCTACCGGAACATCAAGGACGTGTACCGCATCGACTTGGTGCGAATGTTCGCCAGGATGGCACGCGGCGACTCAGTCGCCGAGATCGTCGCGCAGGAAAACCTGCGGACCCAGCCCAGGATGACAACCTGTAACAAGGTAATATTCGGCACAGGAGTCGTGCTGCGCAATAATGCCGGCAATACCGTACATTCACCATTTTTTCGCACCTACTATCCCATGGCCAAGCCGGGCGAGCACGTCGCGGCCGCTCCCGTCGGGTTTGACACCGTGGGCACGCTGTCGGTCAGGATGCGCTGGCACGATGGCCAGAAACCAGATGAGATTCATGCCCTCGCCCGCGAACTCGCCGGTCAGCTGGATGTCGAGATCAGTCCATGCTAGATACGCGCCACCAGGCGCCGGAGCCGATGACGCGCTCCGGCGGAATCTGGTCTCTTCAACCCGAAGCTATCTGGTCTGGACCGCTCCCCAGACCAGCGCATATGCTCGGTCGAGCCGACATAAATAGCCTATCGGAAGCGGAGCTTCCTCGCGAGATTCGTCACGGATCAGGAGGCGTGAGTGGCCACCGATTCCAGTATTAAAGTTTTCATAGCCGATAGCCGGACTTTCGTGCGAATCGGCGTGCAGAATGTGCTGAGTGACAACCCGGATATCGCTGTGGTTGGAGCGGCCGCCACGGGAGCCGAAGTGCTAACACATATCGAGCAGCTGCGACCCGATGTGGTGGTAATCGGTGAACTAGACGGCTTAGCTACGGTGATCGATGCCATAGACAAGATCGGAGTGCAGGTCCTAGCCCTGGCAGACGGCCCTAAACCCACTTTGAGGCGGACGGCTGGGTTGCTACTGCCGGACGCCAGCCCGAGCGAACTGATCGCCGCGATCCGCATACTGACCGCCGGATATTCGCTTTCCCTGGCAGGCCAGCAGAGTTCCGCGAGCGACCAGAAGATAACCGCCCGCGAACTCGATGTGCTGTGCCTGCTAGCCCGCGGCTACACCAATGTCGAGATCTCCCGGAAGCTAGTTCTGCAGGAGAGCACAGTCAAATCACACGTACAGAGCCTCTTCAGCAAGCTCTGTGTGCGGAACCGGGTCAGCGCCGTCATCTATGCGTATGAGAAGGGCTTTGTTCGAGCCGGGAAGAATTTGAGTCTCGTACCATCCCGATCAGGGTCACTGTATGACGCTTCACCGGTCAGGAGGTCGCAGGGTATCCAGCGCACGGCCGGCATGTCAGCCCGGGCGCTTTGACGCGAACGCGACGAGCGCACGGCGGTCGGTCTTGCCATTGCCGGTGCGCGGCAGCTCGGCCAGATAGCAGACCTCGTCCACAATCATGTGGCGAGGCAGGAGTGCCGCGCAGTGCCGTTTGACAGCGAGTAAGTCCGGCCGTTCCCGGGCGACCACGAAGGCTACGAGCCGGGCCTCAAGCCCGCTTCCAGCGACCGCGGCCGCGGCATCTTCGACGCCTGGGCAAGTATGTAAGACTGCCTCCACCTCCCCCAGTTCGACCCGATATCCGCGCAGCTTCACCATCCCGTCCCGGCGCCCCACGTAATGGAACGCATCGTTCCGCAGCACTACCAGGTCTCCTGTGCGATAGGGTCGGCCCGCCTGCGGCTCGGCACCCCAGTAGCCAAGCATCACCGTTGGCCCATCGACCACCAGCTCACCCTCCTCGCCGGGCCTGGCCCGGGTGCCGTCCGGCCGGACCGACCACACCTTGTCACCTGAGCAGGCCCTTCCGATCGGTATCGGGCCAGGGCCGACCTCGCGCACCTCGTGGAAGGTGCACACATTGGTCTCCGTCGGGCCGTACAGGTTGAGGAAGCGCGCGCTCGGCAGCCGCTCCCGCAACTGTTTCAGATGCGCCACCGGAAATGGCTCCCCAGCGAACAGCAACGCCCGCAGTGTGCCTGGGACGCGGTCCAGCAGGCCACCATCCCGGGCCATCAGCACCAAGGCGGAAGGGACCGAATACCAGACGGTGATCTCATGGTCGATGAGGAAGTCCACGAGGGCACGTGGTGCGTACGCCCACTCCTGTGGAATGAGGTGCGCCGAGGCCCCCGCGGCGAATGCTACGTAGAGGTCCAGCACCGACAGGTCGAAGTGGAACGGAGCGTGGTTGGCGAAACGGTCAGCGGGGGAGGCTGTCAGTTCGGCTGCTGCCCACTCTACGAAGGCCAGCGCGTTCCGGTGCGAAACGCAGACCCCTTTCGGCGTGCCGGTAGATCCGGAGGTGTACAAGACGTAGGCAAGGTCGTCGGGCCCGGTGCCAGGGCACGGATAGCCGCGCTCATGCGGCCAGGCCGTGAGCACGGGCACTGTGCCGGGCACCCGTCCGGCACGATCCGCGGTGGTAACGACGGCGCATGGCGCCGTGTCCCTGATGATCAGTTCCGCCCGCCGATCTGGGCCAGCAGGATCCACCGGGACGTACGCGGCACCAGTTCGCAGCACGCCCTGCATCGCGGCGACCGCCCGGACGCCTTTCGGCAGCCACAGCGCTACCCGCTGGCCCGGCCCTGCACCGAGCGCGGACAGTGCGCCGGCAACCCGGTTCGCCTCCCCGTCCAGGTTGGCATAGTCGAGATCGCCGTCCGGCCCGCTGACCGCGGTCGCCTGGGGCGTCCGCCAGGCCTGGCGGCGCACCAGCTGGTCCAGCCGTGTGGCCGTCACAGCCCTAGCTCCTTCGCGATCTGCTCAAGCTGCATCTCCGAGGTCCCGGAGAAGGTCGTGCACGGCAGCGCGTCCCGAAGTTCCCGCTCCACATCGCCGGACACCAGCACTCCCGTACCACCGAAGATCCGGAGCGCGTCGTGCGCGGTCCGTACCGCGTTCTCGCTAATGGCAAGCTTGGCCATTGCCACCTCAGCCACCGCGTGCTCGCCGCGATCCAGCCGTGCGCAGGCGGCCTCCAGCAATGCCCTGGCTGCCGTCAGGCGCAGCCACATCCGCGCGATCCGGTGCGCGACCGCTTGGTTGGCGCCGATCGGCGCGCCAAACTGCCAGCGCTCACGGGCGTGCGAACTACAGCGTGCCAGCAGACGCGCGGACTGCCCTAGGTAGGCGGCGAAGAGGCAGGTACGCTCCCACCGCATTGAAGCCTGGAAGATCGCCGCGCCCTGCCCGTCGCGACCTAACATGCGATCAGCCGGGACCAGGCAGTTGTCGAGCATTAGCAGGCTCGCCGGGCACCGGGTCAGCCCGACTTTCGGCATAGGCGGCCCGACGCTTAGCCCAGGGGTACCAGCGTCCACGGCGAAGGCACTCAATCCCAGGTGGCCTAGTTCGGGCCGGGTCACGGCGTACACCAGGAACACATCAGCAACCGGGCCGTTGCTGACGAAGGTCTTCACCCCGCTAAGCCGGTAGCCGTCAGGCGCGCGCATCGCCCGGGTCACAATGGCGGTTACGTCCGACCCAGCCCGTTCCTCGCTGATCGCGTTTGCCCCGATCAGCGACCCTGTGCACAACCCCGGCAGTAACTCCGCGCGCGCGCCAGCCGATCCGTGCCGCGCGATCGGCATCGCACAGGCGAACAGGTGGGCCAGCACTCCGAACACTAGGCTCATATCCGAGCAATACAGGCCAAAAGCCTCGGTGACCCGGGCCGTCGCAGCGAAGCCCAGCCCAGAGCCACCATCGCTGACCGGCACGCTGAGCCTGGTCAGCCCGAGATCGGCGCACCGGCGCCACTCGGCGCGCCCCAGGAATTCGGCGCTGGGATCGGCCGCGTCCGCCATGCGCCGCACTACATCCGCGTCCTGCGAAAGATCCGCCGACTGCCAGTCGATATCCATGTCCGAAGGCTAAGCCGGATCGGCCCAGGTCGGCTTCCACCGTCCTGCGGGAGGTAATTTCCTCCCTTCTGATGTGCTGGGTCCAGCCTTTCGATGGAAGACGGCCGGGTAGCACCCGGACTACATTTGCGCAAAAAGTCCCAGTACAACGGCTGGACGTGGATAGGCATCTGATGGAGCACCAGGATGTGCAGGAAACTATTCGAAAGTTCATTAATCAGGAAATTCTTCGCGGCGCCCGGGTGACGCTGGATGCGCACACACCGCTACTCGAACTCGGAATTCTCACTTCCCTGTCCACAATGCGCCTGCTGGGATTCATCCGGGAGCGGTTCGGAGTGGAGGTCCCGATGAGCGACATGATCGGCGACAACTTCCGCGACCTGGCGTCCATAGCCACCCTGCTAAGCGGCCTGGCCCTACCGGAGGTCGACAATGCCGGACAGTGATTTCGACGTCGTGGTGATCGGCGGCGGGCCGGCCGGGTCCACGATCGCCTCGTACCTGGCCAAGGCAAATCTATCGTGTGTAGTGCTGGAGAGCGAGTTGTTCCCACGGCCGCATGTGGGCGAGTCGCTGATCCCGGCGACTACGCCGGTGCTAGCCGAGATCGGGGCGCTGGCCAAAATGGAGGAAGAACGCTTTCCGCGCAAGTACGGTGCGGCGTGGACTTCGGCCGCCGACTCGCGGATCCCTGACCTGGGCTTCCAGTTATCACACGGCTTCCAGGCGGCTGAGGTGGAGTTTCGTGAAAGGGATCAGGCGGGCGTCGCGCAAGACTACACCTACCACGTGGATCGCGGTCGTTTCGATACCATGCTGCTCCAGCACGCCGAGTCGCTGGGTGCGAAGGTCTACGAAGGCGTGCGAGCACGGCGCGTGGAACTAGTCGACCGGCTGCCGCGAGTGGTTTTTCCGATTGGCGGCCGGGAGGTCGGCCTTCGGACGCGGATGCTCGTGGACGCGAGCGGGCGGAGTACCTTCCTCGGCCGGCAGCTGAAGCTCAAGGTGCCCGATAAGGTCTTCGACCAGTACGCCATCCACACCTGGTTTGAAGGGTTAGACCGGACGGCGCTGGCCGCGGACAATCAGCAGGCCGATTTTATTTTCATTCACTTTCTGCCGATCACAGACACGTGGGTGTGGCAGATCCCGATCACCGAAACTATCACCAGTGTCGGGGTCGTAACGCAGAAGAAGCATTTCACTGCTGCGAAACAGGATTGGGAGGGCTTCTTCTGGGAATCCATGGAAAGCCGCCCGGAACTCGCCGCCGCACTGCGCGCGAGCACCCGTATCCGGGAGTTCCGCCCAGAAGGTGACTACAGCTATGCGATGCGGGATATCTGCGGCGACCAGTGGCTGATGATCGGTGACGCCGCCCGGTTCGTGGACCCGATCTTCTCCAGCGGCGTCAGCGTGGCCATGAACAGTGCGCGGATCGCGTCGTACGACATCATCGCGGCGGCCGAGCGCGACAATTTCCACAAGGCCGCCTTCGCTGGTTACGAGACGAAACTCCGGCGAGCGGTTCGCAATTGGTACGAGTTCATCTCGATCTACTACCGCCTGAACATCCTGTTCACCGCCTTCGTGGCCGATCCACGTTACCGGCTGGACGTATTGAAGATGCTCCAGGGCGATGTCTACGACGATGACAAGGAGCCGGTCGCGCTGACAAAGATGCGGGTAATCACCCGTGAAGTCGAGCAGAACCCCGATCATCTCTGGCACAAGCACCTAGGCACATTGAGCGCCCAGGCGCCGCTGTTCTGACCTTACCTTCCGTTCTCCTGAAAGGACGCCCGCGATGAAAAAGTACGTTCTCACCGAGGATCAGCTACCCAGTCACTGGTACAACATCCTGCCGGACTTGCCCCGCCCGCTGCTGCCATACCTGCACCCGGTAACCCGGGAACCAGTGGTGCCCGAGGATCTGGCGGCACTATTGCCGCAGGCGGTGATCGAGCAAGAGTTTAGCCAGGAACGCTGGGTGGAAATTCCCGAGGAAGTGCGGAACGTCTACCGCATGTGGCGGCCTACCCCGCTGATCCGGGCCGATCGACTGGAGCGAGCGCTGGACACCCCCGCACGCATCTACTTCAAGTTCGAGGGCGTTTCCCCGCCGGGATCGCATAAACCGAACACCGCGGTTCCGCAGGTGTATTACAACGCCCGTGAGGGGGTTCGGCGGGTAACCACGGAGACTGGCGCCGGCCAGTGGGGGTCGGCGCTGTCGTTCGCCGGATCGCTTTTCGGTGTAGAGGTCGCTGCCTATATGGTCAAGGCATCTTTCCACCAGAAGCCGTACCGCCGCATGCTCATGGAGACCTGGGGCGCCCAGGTGTTCGCCTCGCCGAGCGAGCTCACGCAGGCCGGCCGGGACATCCTCGCCAAAGACCCTGATTCCCCCGGCACGCTCGGCATCGCCATCGCCGAGGCGATTGAGGATGCGCTGAGCCGGGACGACACCAGGTTCGCGCTGGGTTCGGCGATGAACCACGTGGTGATGCACCAGACGGTAATCGGCCTGGAGGCGCAGCGCCAGCTGAAGCTGGCCGGAGATTACCCTGATGTTGTGGTGGGCTGTGTCGGCGGCGGTTCGAACTTTTCCGGACTGGCCTTCCCGTTCATGGCCGACCGGCTTTCCGGAGAACGACCCGTCACCCGCTTCGTGGCCGCGGAGCCAACCGCCTGCCCGACCTTGACCCGCGGCGAGTACGCCTACGACTACCCGGATAGCGCCGGCCTGGGTCCGCTGTTGCACATGCGTACCGTCGGGCACGGCTTCGTACCTGCGCCTATCCACGCGGGCGGGCTGCGGTTCCACGGCGACGCGCCAACGCTATGCCTGCTGAACGACCTGGGGCATGTTGAAGCCCGCGCGTTCGATCAGAACGAGGTTTTCCGCGAAGCCGTCCGGTTTGCCCGTACCGAAGGGTTTGTCATGGCACCGGAGTCCTCGCACGCTCTCCGGGCCGCGGTCGTCGAGGCGCTCGCGGCCCGCGAAGCAGGCGAGGCCCGGACGATCCTGTTCGGGCTGTCCGGCCATGGGCACTTCGACCTGGCCGCATTCGACTCGTTTCTCGCCGGACGGCTGGAGGACTTCGAGCTCTCGGCCGAGCAGCTTGCCGCTGCGCTCGGTGAGCTGCCGAAGGTGTCATGATGCGGAGCCGCATCGACGTGCACCATCACGCCTACAGCCCGAACCTCACACGTCGGCTGCGCGAGCTGGGGGTTACCCAGATGGCGCCGGGCGTGCCGCTACCGGACTGGACGCCGGCCAGGTCGCTGGAGTATCTAGATGAGAAGGGCCTGTCCGGCGCGGTGCTATCAGTGCTCCTGCCGGACGGGGCGTACGACCAGCCGACGGTGAAGCTGATGCGCCAGATCAACGAGTGGTCAGCGGACCTTGTTGCCGCTCACCGAGGCCGGTTCGCCGCACTGGCTGCGCTACCGCTAGATCATCCGGATGCGGCGGTAGCCGAGATCGGCTACGCACTTGACGGACTTGGCTTAGATGGGGTCGTGCTGCCCGCCGGGCTGCCCGGCGGGCGGTCGCTGGCTGACCCGGAACTGGTACCGGTCCTCGCTGAGCTGCAGGAGCGGGCGGCCGTTACTTTCGTTCACCCTAACCCGAGTGCCCGCTGTCATTGTGTCACTACGCAGGTGCCACCGCCGGTGGTGGATTTCGTGGTGGACACCACCAGGGCGATGGTGGCGCTATTGTTCAACGGCTCGCTGGAGCGCTTGCGCCATATCAAGTTCGTGCTAGCGCACGCGGGTGGCACTCTTCCGTTCCTCGCGCACCGGCTGGAACTCGCCGATACCTGGGTCGGAGGTGTGTCGGCCGACCAGGTACGGCAGACTCTCCGCCGGCTTTACTACGAGACCGCCCAGTCCTGCGGCCCTGGTACTCTCGCTTGCCTGCGGGCGGTCACTGAGGAATCCCACATATTGTTCGGCACCGACTTCCCGTTCATCGCTGTGGAGTACACCGATGCTCCGATAGGCGCCGGAGCGCGAGCGCTCTTCCCCGGCCTGGGCGGATGAAATGAGGTACTTGGAGGACTTCAAGGTCGACGAGGTGTACGAGCTTGGCAGTACATCTATCGACCCTTTGGAGATCATCCGCTTCGCGGAGCAATTTGACCCACAGCAACTGCACCTGGCTGGCTCGCTTGCCAGTGGCTGGCACGTGGCCGCGGTCTTCATGCGGATGTACGTGGCCGCAGTCCTGTCCGGCACCGCTGCCGAAGTGTCACCTGGAATTGACGAGCTCCGTTGGCTGCGGCCGGTTCGCGGCGGCGACGTCCTGACTGGGCGGGTTACAGTGCTTGAGATCGGCCCGTCATTGTCGCGTGCGGACTGCGGAATCGTAAGGCAGCACGGCGAGCTGCGAGATCGCTGGGACCAGCCGGTGTTTAGCATGGTTTTCTATCTCCTGATACGACGGAATACATGTCAGCCAGCCTCCCGGGCTTACGATTACGGTTACTCGCTCACTGGCCTCGGATCGTGTCCTGAATATTCTCCTGCACTGGACCGTGTTCAATAGCCCTCTGGGGGAGGCCAACTTGAGCTGGCGATTGCACGTCACCGTTAGCCGGGATTCAGGGCTGTCGCTGCGTGATCAATTGCGAGAAGCGATCCAAGAGAAGATTAAGACTGGGGTGCTGCGGCCCGGCGAACGGCTGCCCTCGAGCCGGCAGCTTGCCGATGACCTCCATCTGGCCAGAAGCGTCGTGGTCGAGGCGTACCAGCAACTCGAAGCCGAGGGGTATCTAACCTCGGTGCCCCGATCCGGTACTCGTGTCGCGGAATTGGCGCTGAACGGGATGGTGAGCGACCTGATACCGCTTGCGGGAGAAACCGAGACGGAGCTACCGGGAGGTATCCCGGTACGCTGGGATTTGCGGGTCGGGTTGGCTAATACACGGAACTTCCCCCGCCGGGAATGGTTAGCCAGCCTTCAGCGCGCCTTACAGCACGCGACCCCGGCCCAGCTTGAGTACCCACCGGTTTCCGGAATCGATGACCTGCGCGTAGCACTGGCTTCGTATCTGGGCAGGGTGCGGGCCGTCCGCACTTTACCGGAGCACATCATGATCACCGCGGGGTTCGCCCAGGGCCTTTCGGTGATCTGCCAAGTGCTTGGCGAGTGGGGCAACGATGCGTTAGGCGTCGAGGACCCCGGCCATCCAAACCAGCGCCGATTCGTCGAGGGGATGGGTCTGCGCAGCGTCCCGATTCCGGTGGACGACCAGGGGATGGACATCGCTGCCCTGGAAGCGTCGGGCGTCCGCGCGGTGTTGCTTACTCCCTCTCATCAGTTCCCCACGGGGGTGGCCCTGTCCGATGATCGCCGAGCCGCCATCGTCGCCTGGGCGCGTCGGGTTGGCGGCTTAATCATCGAAGACGACTACGACGGTGAGTTCTGGTTCGATGGTGCCGACCGCCCAGCGTCTCTGCAAAGCCTGGCCCCCGACTGCGTGATCTATGGCGGTTCCGTTAGCAAAACCCTCGTACCCGGCCTCCGCCTAGGCTGGCTGGCTATCCCTGGTTCGCTCATGCGAGCTATGGAGTCTGCCCGCATGTTTCGCGACCTCGGCATCTCAACGATCTGCCAGCTCGCCTACACCTGGTTCATCAAGACAGGACGTCTCAACCGCCACTTGCTCTGGATGAACAGGCGCTACTGCGAGCACCGCGCTGCTTTGGTCTCCACGTTGTGCGCTGAACTCCCAGGCGCACAGGTCATGGGCCGCGCCGCCGGCCTGCACTGCACGGTAAGGTTGCCGATCGGGATGGACGAATACCTGGTCACCGCTGCGGCCGCTCGTCACGGCATTGTGGTCCGCGGTGCCAGCAGCTGCTTCTGCGAAGTCCCGCCACCGGCGACCAGCCTGATAATCAGCTACGCTAACTATTACCCGGACTCCCTGGCCAGTGCCATGAGCGCCCTGGCCGCTGCCGCTCTCTCTACGCCGGCGGGACGCCTGGCCAAAGGCAGGCATTCAGGCCGCTGAGGCGTTAGGCCTCCTTGCTCACGTCTAGCACTTCGGAGCGCGGCAGCTTAGCTAGATCGGCCGTCTTGACGCGGACGCTGCAGTCAAAATGACCAGATCCGCCGGTCAGGTATTCTTTCTCGAATACCTTCTTGTCAATCAGCGTGCGAAGGCCGGGATTGTAAACTCGCGCCGCTCCGACAGGCACACCGGTAATCTCCCCGAACTCGCTGGGCGTAGCCATCCGCAAATCGCCTACCCCGAGCGCATTTTTAATCTTCTTGAAGTCAGCCCGAGTGTCACCTCGAATCACTACCACCACAGGATTACCGTCTGCTTTCATTATGAGCGAAGGCACGCAGTCGGAAAAGGTGAGCCCGAGTGCGTCAAGAACTCCTCTGATCTCTCTCGATTCCGGATGGGTAAGCGGCGCATTTTCGACGCCTAGCTCCGAGAGCGACGCGCAGTAATCGCGCACATCGTCTGTGACCATAGCTACTCCACGTCCGAGTTCCGTTTCCTGCCCGCCGCTCCGTGCTATGTCACTTGCTCCGAGCAGAACTACCAGTCCAGGCTCGCGCCGGTCATTCCGCCTCTAGGAGGCTTTGACACTGGCTAACATAGACACACGAACTTCTGGCGAGCCGATCTTAACATCCGCTACGGCGAACAAGTCGGCAACGCCACAACTCACGAATGGCAGGCAGCCGATCAGCTGCTCGTCATCGATAACCGCCAGACCCTGCACGCCCGCTCTGCCGTTGCCAGCGGCGACCTCGGGCGAGAGTTGACCCGCATCGCATTCCGGATCGGGTCCGCCCGATGATCGAGCCTACGACTACCAGGCGCTATGGGCCAAGGCAAAGGTCTTCCTGAACCGGCCATGGACGCAGGACCCGAGCGGGCGTTCGACGAGCAGGCCCTTTGGGCTTCGGCTGCGCTTGAACTGCTCGGAAAGGCCGCGCTCGCCCGGGTATCGCCGCTGCTAATCGCCGAGCCAATCGAAGACGGCGCGAATCTGCTGATCGCCACCGGGCTGATCGAGGGCACGGCCCGATTCACCGCCGTCAGCGCATCCACGATCTTCAAGAGATGCCAGGCAGCTCGCCGAAATCAGTGTCCGCCGAGATAATCACCAGCCCCGTGCTTGCGGCATGCGCGAGGATCGCCCCATCAGGCGCTGCGAGCATGCCGACATCGGCAACGTGCACCGCATCGTGCCCTGCCCCGCGCAACCGGGCCGCGATCCGGGGCGACAGGTTCGCGTCAATGAGCAGCCGCACCGGTTACGCAGGCCGGGCCAACGGCAGTTCGTGGTCCTGAACCGCGTCCGCAGCGAACTCCAGCGCCGCCAGGATGTCGGCCCGCTCCAGGCACGGGTAATC
>Ga0134126_10007134_pt1 | contig 14028 bp, 17 predicted proteins | sample KB31752_FD_96881 | JGI IMG/M metagenome (GOLD analysis project Ga0134126, IMG submission 96881) | Terrestrial soil microbial communities with excess Nitrogen fertilizer from Kellogg Biological Station, Michigan, USA - KB3-175-2 | ecosystem: Environmental > Terrestrial > Soil > Unclassified ... | reverse complement strand
AGTATTTTATAATCGGCAGCGACGCCACTCGACCCTTGGCTATCAGTCCCCCGCCGAGTTCGAAGCAAAGGCGGCTGTCGCGTAACCCGGTGTCCACAAAATCGGGGGAAGATCACTCCTGCTGTATCTGCCTAACACTAGCGGCTTATCTGAGTAATGGGTGGCCGCGAGTACAACACCGACCCAGGCCACTACGACTATGCAAACCTTCAGGTATCGGACATTTGCAACCGTCATTGCTATCCTTCCCAATTGTTAGCCCCAAACGGTGTATACGCACCCCGTCAATGAGATAGCTTTATGACGAAGAACTTCCAACCGTCTGTTGAAGTCTGAACTGCACCTAGTGCATCATTGGAGGTCAGCAACTAAACGTGCCCTTGCTATCACAAGTCGCATCGGTTCTTCCTCAAGAAATCATCGTTCATGCTCGACAAGGCAGACAAGATTCGTTGTTGAGCGTGGTTTAGGATAAGTCAAACCTCTCGAGAAATCGACTATCTCTTCTTCGGATTGCAGGGGGTTTTTGACACGGGAGCCCCGAAGTCTTGGGAAGAACACGGCTAGGATTACAATCCTATCCAGATGAACCAATCGAGGAAAATCATTGCCCTCAAGACTTCTTCTCTTGTTCCACCGAGACATTCTCGGCACTCGGTCCGGCCTTCTTGCGATCTTCCTTTTCGGTCGATGTCGGTGACTTGGTGGTGCGTTCTTCTCGATGGCTGTGGATGAGTGCCGCTGCAATCAGCAGTTGGATGCCGATGAGGAGAAAGAAGATCCCCCCCTTGTGCTGCCCGGCATGCTCGGCAAGCGAGAATCGATGCGCGGCGAGCAGGAGGGAGAGCGCTGAGCAAAGGAACAAGAAGATTCTCATACCGGATGTCTCATATCTCGGAGCAAGACAGAGAGTATGCCTGGGATGAGGCGAGGTCAACCAGAAATCATGCGGTCGACAGGAACTGAAACTGATCGAAACTATGGAGCTGGCGCACCTGCGCTGGAAGTCGGATCACCAGCTGGTTCAGGAACTGCGGACTGTATCGTGCCCTTAAACGGCAGATCCAGCAAGGCATAGGGATTCACGCGCGCACCGTTGAGTTTCACTCCCCAATGGAGATGCGGACCAGTGGCGCGACCGGTAGATCCTACTTTCCCGACGATCTGTCCGGCTTTCACCTGTTCGCCGTCTTTAACCAGGACTTCGGACAGATGGAAATACATCGAATAGAAACCCAACCCGTGATCCAGAAACACGCCCTTCCCGGAGAAAATATGATCGACGGTGAGCCGCACCACCCCATCATTCGTTGCGGCGACGGCGGTGCCCAGCGGAGCCCCGATGTCTTCACCGTTGTGCGGATTCCGCGCCTGCCCATTCATGATTCTGACGCTCCCGAAGATCCCGGTTCGCTTGCCGCTCACCGGCTCCACGAAACCCGGTTGCCAGAGTTTGCTCTGGGAATCCGTCGCGAGCGATTCCTTCACCTGTTCCTGCTCAGCCTTCCAGCGCGCCAAGCTTTTTTCATCGAGATCAACCTTATCTTTTGGCAGCGTGAGATGCTCGACGTGAAACTTCCCTTTGACGACGGCTACGTTGTAGCGGAGCATGCGACTCTGTTCACCTGTCTTCAGCTCGACGGTCAGTTCATGAGTCCCCGGCTCATCCTGTAAGTCTATCCCGAGCAATCCGACAAATTCTTTCGGTCCTTCGAGTCGCGTATCAGGGAAGAAGCTAATGGAGCGCCCCAGGAACTTCCCCTGCACGCGAGCGGCTGAATCATCGACCGGGACTTTGACGACGATAATTTCTCCCTGTTTTCCGGTATACCGGCCATCGGCACCTTGAGCAGTTGGTACAGACCCCGGCACGAAATCGACGAGCAGATAACCGGCAAGCAAAATGGCGATGCCCAGTAGGAATCGCACCGACATGGCACCTCGTGGGTGATGCAGATCCACCATCGACTTCATCGATAAAACCGCCCTCCCGACACTTGAGAAATCAGTTCTTCGACGCGCCGATTCACCGCACTGAAGGGGTCCATGCAGAGGATGGTTTCCTCCCAATACCCGTTCAGCTTCAGATATGTCCAATCCACCGTATAGGATCGATTCTTGGCACGAGCGAACCGAATGAAATCTCCACGGACTTTGGCTCGTGTCGTCTGAGGTGGGGTGGACATCGCTCGCTGGACTGCCTCCTCTTCGACGTCCCGTTCGATGAGCCCTCGAGACTCCATCAGGTAATACAACCCTCTCGTCCGCTTCACATCATGGAACTGCAAATCGAGGAGGAACACCCTCGGGTCGTCCCACCCGCAATTCTTCTTATCCACGTAAGATTGGATCAAATGTTTCTTTGTGACCCAATCGACCTGATGGACGAGTTGCATCGGATCTTCTTCCAGCTGCTGAAGCATCCGTTCCCATTTCTCCCACACATCGTCGAGGATGGGTTCATGCGCCTGTTGATCCAGATATTCTCCAGCCTTCTTGAGATAGGCCAGTTGAATTTCAATGGCGGTCATCTGACGTCCGTCATCGAGCTTCACTTTTTTCTTCAGAGTCGGATCTCGCGAGACCTCTCGGATCGCCTTGACAGGATCCTCCAGTTCCAACCCATGCACCGTGTACCCCTCCTCGATCATCGACAAGACGAGCGCGGCCGTCCCCACTTTGAGGTAGGTGGCATATTCCGACATGTTGGAATCTCCGACGATGATATGGAGCCGCCGATATCGTTCTGCGTCCGAATGGGGCTCGTCGCGGGTATTGATGATGCTTCGGGACGACGTTGTCGACGATGACGTCTTCTCGTGAATATGTTGCGCGCGCTGAGAGATGAAATATTGCGGCTTCCCGGATACTTTCAATACCTTTCCAGCCCCGCTGAACACCTGCCGGGTTACGAAAAATGGAATCAATTGTTCGGTGACTTTCCAGAAATCGACATCGCGCCGCATGAGGAAGTTTTCATGGCATCCGTAGGTATTCCCCAGGGAATCCGTATTATTCTTAAAAATATAGATTTCTCCAGACAACCCTTCCTCTCGAAGCCGCTCCTCCGCTGCAGGCAAACAGGCTTCCAACAAGCGCTCGCCCGCTTTATCGTGGACCACGAGTTCAAGGATGTTGTCGCACTCCGGAGTCGAGTATTCGGGGTGACAGCCGGTGTCTTGATAGAACCGCGCCCCGTTGACCAAGAAGGCGTTCGACGGCCAGCTATTCGGAATCAGTCCTTCAAAGATGTACCCCAAAACTTTTTCCATGGGGAGATAGATACGGCCGTTGGGGGAAAAAATGAGGCCGTATTCGTTCTCGAGGCCGAATATCCGTTGTTTCATGGGACCAGCCGACATCATGAATGGCCTTCAGACAGATTATACGCCGTTTGTCTGGTCTTCGACAAAGGAAGCCCCTACGAAGGGCAGAGGTCAGGGAGAGAGGATGAGTCGAACGTCGGTAATCGATAAGCGGCGAAACTTTCGGCCGGTACGGGTTCGGTCCAAGATCGCGACTTCCAACCCTTCCGGCTGCAGTTTTTGATTGGCCGTTTGCTCCAGCGCTGCGACAGACAGCTTCAACGCAGCGTCCAAGTGCGGAATCTGGTCTGGACTTTTTTCTTTCAACAGAGTGTGCGCCGCTTCAGATCGTCCGCCGATCACCGCAAAGTTCTTCTCATCGATGATGCTGCCGTCGAACGAAATACGATAGATTTCGTTCGGGTGATGATTGGTCCCGGCTTGCACCACGAGGATTTCAACCTCAAGTGGCTTCATTTCCTGGCTGAACACGGTCCCTAGGCTTTGCGAATACCCGTTCGCGAGCGAGCGGCCGGTCACATCTTCCCGGCTATACATGAATCCTCTGAGATCGGCGTGGCGGATGCCCGCCTTTCGAAGGTTCTCAAACTCGCTGTACTTGCCGGCTCCCGCAAACGCGATGTTATCGTAGATTTCCGACACCTTGTGCAGTGAGGCGCTCGGATTATCCGCCGTCAACAGAATACCGTCACTATACTCCATCGCGATGATCGAGCGGCCTTTAGCGATCCCCTTCCTGGCATACTCAGCCTTATCCTGCATCATTTGTTCAGGGGACACGTAATAGGGCATCGGCATGATTACGTCTCCCTTGAACGACGTGCGGCTATCATTTCATCGTACACGGCGCGCAGTGTATCATCGGTCACATCGGTAATGCCTTGAGCGGTAACGAACTTAGCCGTCGGATAAATCCCTCGTATAAGATCAGGTCCACCGGTACCGACATCATCATCTGCGGCATTGTAAAGAGACAACAAAGCGAGCTTGAGTGTATCCTGCTCGGAAAGATCCTTCCGAAAATGCTCACGCATGGTGTTACGGGCATCTTTGCCGCCGGAACCGATCGCATGGTAATCGGACTCTTCGTACCTGCCGCCGGTGATGTCGTACTTGAAGATACGGCCCTCGCCGCGTTTCAAGTCATACCCAACGTACAACGGCATGACGACCAGTCCCTGAAACACCATCGGAAGATTGGCCTTGACCATCTGGCCCAGCTTATTTGCCTTTCCTTCACAAGAAAGCGGCATGCCTTCCAGTTTTTCGTAATGCTCCAGCTCTGTCTGAAATAACTTGGCCATTTCGATGCAAGGACCGGCCGCCCCCGCGATCGCCATGGCCGACCAGTCGTCGATCTTGAAGACTTTTTCGATTCGACGATCCGCGATCTGAAACCCTTCCGTGGCTCGGCGGTCTCCGGCAATCACGACACCCTGCTGATACTTGAGCGCCAGCACGGTCGTGGCGGAGGGCACGACAACCGGCCCGACAGTACGCATCTGGTCGGAACCCGTCGCCATTCCGTGGCTTCGCAATGCCAACTCGGGATGATGTGTGGAGACGAAGTCAAAAAAACTGGAGCCGTCATAGTCGGGGAGATAGGGCAGCTTCATCGTGGTCTTCGAACCACCGTTCGTCAAACCTTGAGTTTTTCGATCAGGGCATCGACTGAATCAGCCGCATCGAGCAGTTCTCCGGTCAATGCCTGCGTCCCTCGATGGGGATCCATCAGAGGCACTTTTTTGATCGTCGTATTGCCGACATCGAACAGCACCGATGTCCAACTGGCCCCGTACAACGCCTTCGCAAACTTACTGACACAACGCCCACGAAAATACGCCCTGGTACTCGTCGGCGGATTGAGCTCCGCTCGTTGAATATCATCTTCCTCGACGATCCGCTCGATGAGACGACTACGTTCCAGCGTATAGAACAATCCCTTGTCCGGACGGACATCATGATATTGGAGATCCATCAGCTTCATTCGAGGATCATCCCATCCGCAGCCTTTACGCTCCATGTAGGACTCGATCATGTGACGCTTGGCGACCCAATCCAACGCGTTCTCCAATAACCGCGGATCAAGATCGAGCCGATTCAACACATCCTCCCAACGAAGCAACACATCGTGAGTTGTAGGGCTGTGATCCTGCGAAGCATAAAACGTCTTGGCGGCGCTCAGGTATGCTCGCTGGACGGCAAGAGCCGTGGTAGGCCTTCCACCCGCCAGTTTCACGGTTTCCTTCACATCCAGGTCGCGGGACACCTGCTTGAACGCACGAACCGGCTCGTCCAATTCGAACTGAGGCAGGTCGGCTCCCGACTCAAGCAAATCCAAGACGATATCCAACGTTCCCACCTTCAGATAGGTGGAGAGTTCCGCCATGTTGGCGTCGCCCGTGATGACATGGAGTATACGAAATCTTGTGACTTCGGCATGCGGCTCGTCGCTCGTGTTGATGATCGGCCGTTTGACCATCGTGTTGAGGTCCATGAGACATTCGAAAAAGTCGGCGCGTTGCGAGATTTGATACTCCGTCGGGCTGGTCTGATTTTCAGCCCCGACTTTTCCCGCTCCGGCGAAGATCAGTCGTGTGACTAAGAACGGCGTCAACACTCGAGCGATCTTGTCGAACGGTACGGACCTCGAGACTAAATAGTTTTCGTGATATCCATAGCTGTTGCCCTTGCCGTCGGAGTTGTTCTTGTACAGGACATACTGTTCGCTTCCCCTCACTCGAGCCATTTCTTGAAGGCATGCCGAGAGAATGCGCTCCCCGACTCGTTCGAACGCCACGATCTCCCTCGCATTCGAGCATTCCGGCGTCGAGTATTCCGGATGAGCTCCATCGACATATAAACGTCCGCCGTTCGCCAGCACCTTGTTCAGCTGCCGGTTATAGTCGGGATTGGGACGTTCCCGCTCGCCGTCGACTTCAAATCCCCGGGCATCTAAAAGTGGATTTTCATTTTCGTAATCCCAGAGAGCCCCCGGAGCCGACACTCTCGGGTAATGTCCGATCACGGCGAATGAACCCGACACCGGGTCTATCGCAGATGGATCTTTTGCCGCGATGCCGAACTCGGTTTCAGTGCCAAGCACGCGCATGCGATTCGTGGAGGCGTGATCTGACATAGAATAGTTAAAGATAGTGACCGGTACTGATGGTTTCAATCTGCCGATGTTCGGTGGGGCCACCACTGATGGTCCGAATATGAATGATTTTCTCGCCTTTCTTTCCGGCGACTTTCGCCCAATCGTCGGGATTGGTCGTATTGGGAAGATCCTCGTGTTCTTTGAACTCCTCACGGATGGCGCGGATCAAGTCGTCCGAGCGCAGACCGGCTCCCTCTTGCGCGATCACGCGCTTCACGGCGAATTTTTTCGCGCGAGAGACAATTCCTTCGATCAAGGCTCCGCTGGCAAAGTCCCGGAAGTACAGGACTTCCTTTTCGCCGTTGGCGTAGGTCACTTCGATGAACTTATTTTCTTCACTGGCTGCATACATGGTCTCAACCGTCAGAGCCGTCAATCGATCGACCAGGGCCTGTCGATCGCTTCCATGCCGTTTCAAGTCTTCGGCGGCAAAAGGGAGATCCGTCGAGATGTACTTCGAGAAAATGTCACGGGCAGCCGCGGCATCCGGTCGCCCCACTTTGACCTTGACGTCCAACCGGCCGGCACGAAGCACCGCCGGATCGATCAAATCTTGGCGGTTGCTGGCCCCAATCACGATGACGTTGCGCAATCGTTCGACCCCGTCGATCTCTGAAAGAAACTGGGGAACAATCGTCGACTCGATATCCGAGGATATACCTGTCCCTCGGGTTCTGAAGAGTGCATCCATCTCATCGAAAAACACGATCACCGGATGGCCGTCCTCGGCCCGTTCCTTCGCCTTCTTAAATACCTCACGTACCTGACGCTCCGACTCCCCGACATACTTATTGAGCAACTCGGGACCTTTCACATGAAGAAAGTAGCTTCGAATTTCTTTGCCCGCCCGATGACCTAATTTCTTGGCGATCGAATTGGCGACGGCCTTGGCAATCAGGGTCTTCCCGCAACCGGGTGGACCGTAGAGCAGAACCCCTTTCGGTGCGCTGAGCTTATACTCGGAGAACACCTGTGGATGCAGGAACGGAAGTTCGACGGCATCGCGTACCTGCTCCAATTCCTTCTGGAGGCCTCCGATATGCTCATAGTCGACATCCGGGACCTCTTCCAACACGAGTTCTTCCGCTTCGGACTTCGGCAACTTCTCAATGACATACCCGGAACGAGGATCATACAACAGATGGTCACCCACACTGAGCCGCTCAGCGAGCAGCGGGTCGCCGAGCTCGGCCACCTTCTCCTCATCAAAATGGAGGGTGACCAATGCCCGCGCACCTTCCAGCACGTCTTTGAGTCGAACCACCTCTCCCTGACTGTCGAACCCTTTGACCTCGATCACGTTGAGCGCTTCATTCAGGACGACTTCTTGCCCCTTTCGCAACTCATTGCGCTTGATCGAAGGATGGAGGTTGACCTTCATTTTCCGTCCCGACACATAAACATTTCCGGTACCGTCCACATTCATGCTGGAAAAAATGGCATACGCCGACGGCGGCGCCGTCAGTTTTTCCACCTCGGTACGCAGCGCTTCGATTTGCGCCTTCGCTTCCTGCAGCGTGGCCACGAGTTTTTCATTCTGCTTATTGGCTTGATCGAGTTGGTAGCGTGATTGGTAGAGTCGACGGATTTCCTCCTCCATCGACTGAATCTGAACGCGAAGCTTGTCCATCTCGCGCGCGTGTTCGTCGTTCTTGTGAATCATCTCCCCATTCCCCTCGGACAACCGCTTCGCAATCTTCTTGACAGAATCTCGGAGGGACCGGAGTCGATTTGGCTGGCCCTCGCTTTCCGCCATATCGGGACGACACAAATAGCCCGCGACATCAAGCGCAAACGCGAATAATCTTAACCTGGTGATCGGATTCTAACACCCGACCTAGGGGTGGTCAACTCCGCCGGACGATCTCGCACGAGACTCGACCTCGCCATGCAACGCCGTCTCACGTTTCCAGCGCATGTCTGAACTCTCGGACGGCTTCGCCGATGTCATCACGAGACAACAGCGCTCCGATCACGGCAACTCCGTGAGCACCGGCTCGACGAACGTCGCGTACTCGTTCACAAGTGATTCCTCCAATGGCAAGCACGGGGATGGACGATCGGCAGCAGACATCGGCCAGCAAATGCAGCCCAAGCGGAGATCCGAACGGACGCTTCGACGGAGTTTCAAAGATGGGACCAAACACGACATAATCGGCACCGTCTTGATTCGCACGTCGCACATCCTCGACCGAATGTGTGGAGACTCCGATCAATCGACCTGGTCCGATCAGCTGACGCACAGAGAGAGGAGGCAGACTGTCGGAGCGAAGATGCACGCCGTCCAAGTTCAGCGCCATCATCAGATCGACGCGATCGTTGACGATCAAAGGAACGGCGTGCCGCGTCGTGATTGATTGGATCTCCTGTGCCAGCGGAAGCAATTCGCGCGTAGATAGATCTCGTTCCCGCAGTTGGACAGCGGGCAACCCGGCGCTGACTGCCTGTCGGATAAGAGATGGAAGGGATCGACCGCCTGATTGAGTCCTGTCGGTAACGAGCAGCAGGCGAAAGTTAATGGACGGCATGTCCGAAAGAGACATGTTCCCATCGATATCGAATGTGAAAACTCACTGCTAACGCCAGAATGCTTTCAGGATGCTCAAAAAGGCTGCTGATCGCACCCGCCCAATCCCGACGCGCCGAGACGCGCCTCTCCACGGGCAAGGCCGCAGCGAGCGAAGCGGCGAGGCATACGCCTCGGTACGTTGAGCCTCTGAGCGATGCGAGAACACCGCTGGCGGACTTTTTCAGCATCCTGTTAGAGCATCCCTTCGATCGGGCTACTGGCCGTCGCATAGAGTTTCCGGGGAATGCGGCCGGCTTTGTAAGCCAGACGACCGGCATGAACCGCATACTTCATCGCTTCCGCCATGGCAAGCGGGTCCTGTGCGCCAGCAATGGCCGTATTCATAAGCACCGCGTCGGCGCCATATTCCATTGCCAAGGCCGCGTCCGACGCGGTTCCGACACCGGCATCGACGATAATCGGCACCTTGACGGTTTCCATGATGATTTTCAGATTGTACGGATTACGAATTCCGAGCCCAGATCCGATGGGCGCAGCTAATGGCATGACCGCCGGACATCCGATATCCACGAGTTTCTTCGCGACAATCGGATCATCATTCGTGTACGGGAGGACGATAAATCCTTCCTGAATGAGGATCTTGGCTGCTTCGATCAAACCGGCCGTATCGGGGAACAATGTTCTCTCATCACCAAGCACTTCCAACTTTACCAAATCGGAAACACCGGCGGCGCGTGCGAGACGTGAGTATCGTACCGCATCCTCCACGGTATAGCATCCAGCCGTGTTGGGCAGAATCGTATATTTCTTCGGGTCGATGTAATCCAGCAGATTGTCTTTCGAGCGATCGGTGATATTCACTCGACGAACCGCGACCGTCACGACATCGGCGCCGGACGCTTCAATAGCCTTTTGCGTCTCGACGAAGTCTTTATATTTTCCCGTTCCGACCCATAACCGAGACTTGAATTCACGTCCAGCAATCACCAGTCGATCGTTCGTCATCGTGATCCTCTCCGGAACAAATTCACGGATCCACCAACTATAGGATCCTTAAAGAAGATAGGAGAACCGGCTCAAGCGTTTGTCGAGGTGCCGCCGCCGATAAAGCCGAGAATCTCTACCCGATCTCCATTTTCCAGCCGGCGTTGACCGAATACCGCCCGATCGAGGATTTCGAGATTGAGCTCCACCGCTACCCGCTCCGTTTGTATATCCAGGTCTTGCAACAGATCGGCGACCGTTGCGCCACTGCGCCAGGTCCGTGCCTGCCCGTTCACATGGATGTGGATTGCGTCTTGCACCCCTGTCATCCTATGGGACTGGAATTCACAAAGTCAATGAAGCTCCCGGAAGGATCCCCACCGGGGGCTCCTTCCGCATCCACGCGCTGCAACTGGAACACATTTTCCGCCAAATCAATCGCCCAATCGTGATGTATATACACGCGCACTCTCCTTTGTGAAATGGTGGGTGAGGGGTGCTTTCTCAACAACTATTCGCCTCTGGTTAGGGCCGTTTGGAAGAAAGCTGGTTCCATTTCTTTTGGAAAGTTGTGATACTCATTCACTTGAATTCATAGCCTGAGACTAGAGAGCTCCGACCCTGAAATCAAACCAACGCCCCTCGTGTCAACGCACGGGTTGGCGTGCTTTTTCAGAGCGGGTCACACGCCATAAACGAATGGGGTAGCTGATTACTGCGCTTAGGGCCTTTGATTGCGAATCCTACTCAATGGCGTGGGAGGCCTATCAAATTGGTCGATCTTTACGTCCCGTGTTTGATGACTGGGCGTGACTATTTGGAGTCGATGCTGAAGGCTGCACCAACGCTGGACGAGGAGGATTGTATAGTATCGCTGCTTCGGACTCAGAACATTGATATTCCCACCAAATGGCTTCAGAAATGTCCATTTCTTGGCAAGGTCCGACCCCGGTTCCAACTCTATCTCTATTTGGTCTCCCGGCCGTATTCCGGGCGGAAGGGGAAGTTCTGCCAAGCCTGTCGGCGTTGAGGGGTAGCTAAACTCGCTATGTCCCCGGCATTTCACTCGAATACCTTCAATAGGTTGGTCACGCGAATTCCGAATCTCAATCCATAACTTCTGTATCTCGGTGTCCGCGCACGAAACGGCTGGTAGGAAAGCGACCGCTACAAAACTCACACGTAAGAGGACCCCACTCACACTAGATTTTGTGCTCTGCAAGTGTGCATTGAGGCTCATAGGCTATTGCTCTGACTTCAGACGCTTCAAGGCCATTTGAAGCCTTTTTGTTAAGGGATCCTTGGAGCTAAGACGATTTTCGGCCTTAGGTATCACTCTCTCGAGAGTTAGGATTGCGTCATCCTTCTTCCACAAGTCTACGTAAATAAATACCAGGTTTCCGAGGACTGCAATGGTCTCTGAATGATCAGTCCCTAGGGTCCAAAATCAATTGAGCCACCAGTAGACGATAGAGATCAAGCAGATGGCGTTGAGATATGTTTGAGCGGATTTGTCGTACCGCGTGGCGATGCGGCGCGCATCTTTCAAGCGGCAGAACATGCGTTCGATTGTATTGCGCTGGCGATAGCGGCGTTTTTTGAACGGGGACGGTTTGTCGCGGTTCTTTTTATTGGGAATGACCGGTCCTGTTTTTCTTTTTTTGAGCCATGCCTGTAGATCGTCGCTATCATAAGCCGTATCACCCAGAAGCTGCCTTGAACCCTTGAGCGGTTCCAACAACGGTTTTGCAGCCTTGATATCCGAGGCGTTTCCCGGCGTCAGTAAAAACGCGATCGGACGGCCTTCTTCGTCGGTCGCGGCATGGACTTTTGTCGTCCGTCCGCCCCGGCTCCGGCCAATGGCTTCCGATCCGCCCCCTTTTTACCGCTGGCCGAGCGGTGCGTCTTGACGATCGTGGAGTCGATGCTGTTCTCGTCATGGGTGCCGACGATGGAGGTCAGGTCGCGGAAGATCCCTTCCCAGATCCCGCGCTTGCTCCAGCGGTGGTAGCGATTATAAACCGTGGTGGACGGGCCATATTCCGGCGGGCAATCCTGCCACCGGCAGCCCGATTGCAGAACATGGACGATCCCGCTGATGAGGCGTCGGTCGTCCTGACGTTTCGGTCCGGTCTGTTTGGTCGGCAGATGTGGCTTTAACATCGACCATTGCAAGTCGTCCAGCCAGAATACCTTGTTTGCTCTCTCTTTCTTCATGGTCATGCATTGCCTCCTTTGCTCGCATAACCATTGAACCATCAATGACTTATCAACTCAATAATTGAGCTTGGACCCTAGCGTCTTCTCGTCGATCGCCAGCGCGCGTTGGTAGAGCGACTCAGCCTATGAGTACGCCGGCATGTAAGCTTGTTTTGTCACGCCATACCGAGATAGACCGAAAGCGTAAGCTTTGTTCTAGCCCTCGGCTCTCTCGGTGTCAGCTTGCGCGTAGCTTAGGAATACGCTTTACGATGTAGCTTCCAATTTTTCTTTGATGCCCATTCTGAAGTAATTGCGGCACTTTGTGCATAAATTCAAGCCCGTATATAGTCAAACCCCTCATCCGTCACCACGCAATATGGGATACAGATTTCGCCGCACATCAACTATAAGAAGAAGTAAGGTCTCTCTAGCCGTTTCTTCCCACCCATTGCTCACATGCCGGCGTTCTTGGCAATGCCAAACGATTCCTTGATCGTATCACCGGTGCAACCATCAGCCTAGAATCTCACGTGTTCCACCTCATTTTCCAGAACCTCAGACTGGCCGTATCGATGGGCGTTCCGCGGTCGTTCATATAGTCCGCCTCGCGGGTAAAGGCGCAGAGAACTCACTGAGTTTCGATTGGGCATTCGATGTGGGATGTCACTCATGCCAGGTGACTCAGTGTGGGCAGACGGAGCGGGCGATCGGAAAGTACCAAAACAGTCTGCTGTTGTAAATACTTGGCGGTTTCATGTCCCAAATGTAACGGGTGAATAGTGGCACAATTGTGCATCGACTTCCACCGACATGGCAAAGTCGAAACATTTTCGTGTGCGCGCATTCAGGTGATAGACCATGGTGTTCGGTTTGCACCGTGTCTACCTGACAGATCCATGCTCTCGGGAAAGTCCTGTCACAACAGGGCCATTTCTATTCTCAAGGTTGTGCATTATACAATTGTACACCATAGCACTGAGTGCTATACAATGAGCGGATGGGGACACGGGATCGCGGTATATCAGACCCGCTGGTTTGATCGATGGCGCGCAAAGAAGGGCTCACTGCGAGGAGCCTGTGCACAGCAGTGCGAGAGATGACAGCAGGACTGTATGATACAAATCTCGGTGGCAGGTTGCTGAAAAAGCGGATGGCGCGGCATGGATAGGGAAAACGTGGTGGCTTTCGCACGCTAGCCGCGACCAATAAGGGAACCCGCTGGATTTTCGTGTTCGGCTTCTCAAAAAACGAGCGCAGCACTATCGACAAGGACGAAGAAATCGCCTTAAAGAAGTTGGCCGCCCATTTGCTGTCATTGACGACGCAGGCGCTCAGGAAGGCACAACGTGCCGGGGAATTGATGGAGGTGCACTGCGATGAAGAAAGCAACTTCCGCCATTCTTGAAGCGGTTCACACCACAGCAATAGGCCTACACAAAGCCGGCGTGATGGATCGGATTACGCTGCGCGAATTCGACCAACTGTACGTGCCGCCCATCGCGCCGCTGAAGCCGAAACAAATCAAAGAAATTCGCGAGGCGTCACGAGTCAGTCAAGCGGTCTTTGCCGCGCTGCTGAATACCAACGTGTCCACGGTGCAGAAGTGGGAGATCGGCCAGAAGCGCCCCACTGGCACCGCCCTCAAGCTATTACACCTGGTGCAACAGCGAGGCTTGAAAGCCGTCGCCTAGGGCGTGTCATCGGTTAAGGATTCACAAAGCTGAGCATATGTGATTCATAGAGAGTTCGCCTGAACGGAGGGGCTACCCGATGGCACGACGGTCTGCACTGCGCGACGATCAATGGGAAGGCCTCAAAGGGTTTCT
>Ga0134126_10007133_pt1 | contig 14029 bp, 8 predicted proteins | sample KB31752_FD_96881 | JGI IMG/M metagenome (GOLD analysis project Ga0134126, IMG submission 96881) | Terrestrial soil microbial communities with excess Nitrogen fertilizer from Kellogg Biological Station, Michigan, USA - KB3-175-2 | ecosystem: Environmental > Terrestrial > Soil > Unclassified ... | reverse complement strand
GGATTGAGAGTCAGACCGAAGACGGTCGTCACGTTGCTCGTGTACTGCCCCTGCCAGGAGATGACGCCGAGGCCTGCCAACCAGGGAATGATCCAGTATGCGGAGCGCCACTCGATGGTCGTCCGGCGCTCCGCTGGGATTGCTGCCTGGTAGATGGCGAAGATCGCGAACCCGAGGACGATGATGACGTAGAGCCAGAAGACATTGCTCCAGCCGGCGAAGTACACGATGCAGTTCGCGAAGATGAACGCCAGCGGGCAGAGCACGCCAGCGGCCGGCAGCCGGTAACCCCTCGGGCGGTCAGGATCCTTGGCTCGCAGCCCGGCGAGCGACAGCGGCGCCATGGCGTACATCAGCACGGTCGCCGACGTAACCAGTGCGACCAGGCCGCTCCAGCTCGGAAACGGCAGGAAGGTCAGCAGGCCGATCACGAAGGAGATGATGATCGACACCTTTGGCACGCCGCGAGCGCTGACCTTGCTGATAGATCTCGGGAAATAGCCGTTGCGACCGAGCCCGTATGAGAGCCGCGACGACGTGCCGATGTAGACGAGGCCTGTCCCAGCGGGCGACACTACCGAGTCGATGATCAACAGGGTGGACAACCAGCCAAGGCCGGCCTTGGTCGCGATCGTGGCGTACGGGCCGTAAGCACCGACGCCCTTGATCGGATTCGCCCAGCCGTGAGTGAGGTTCGCCGGATTCAGCGAACCGACAAAGGCGACCTCGAGCAGCAAGTAGATGACCGTGCCGACGAGCATCGAGCCGATCACGGCACGCGGGATGTTCTTTTGCGGATTTTCCGCCTCGCCGCCGACCTGGATCGCCTGCTCGAAGCCTTCAAGCGCGAACACGATGCCAAGCGGCAGCGCGGAGAAGATCCCGTGGAAGCCATAAGGGGCGAACCCGCCACCGGCGCTGAAGTTGCCGGTGCGGAAGACGGTGACCAGCAGGGCGACGATCGTGATCGTGGGAATCGCGATCTTCCAGTACGTGGCGATCGTGTTGGTCTCGGCTAGCCAGCGCACGCCGAGAATGTTAATGACCGTGAAGATCAGCAAGATGCCCGCGCCAATGCCGATGCCCTTGCTGTCCAGCGTGCCGTTGGCATTGAGCAGCCCAAGGCTTGTGTACTTGGAGTCGAGGTAACCAAGTGTCGCTTCGACCTCGATCGGCGCGATGGTCACCGCCTGTATCCAGGCCATCCAGCCGCCCGTGAATCCGCCCAGCGCCCCGAAGATCATGTAAGGGAATCTGGCGGTCCCGCCGGACACCGGATAGGTAGAGCCGAGCTCGGCGTGGACCAGCGCGAGCAGCGCGAGCACGAGCCCGCCGAGAATCCACGAGACGAGGGATGCCGCCCCAGCGACCCTAGCGGCGGTCAGCGCGCCTAGTAGCCAGCCGGATCCGATGATCGATCCGATCGAGATCATCGTCAGCGCGCGCAAGCTGACGGCTCTGTGTAGATGATGCTGGGCACCCGCTGGCGTGGCGCCATGAGCGGAGGTGGCCATTACTTTCCCCCAAGTAGTGACCTAAGCCGGGCCGTTAAGCCTCTTCTGGCCGACCGGTAGCCTGACCGGTGCGGACCGGTCAGGGTCCGCACCGGCTCGCGGCGTCAGCCTTTCTTAGTCTCCGCGAAGATCGCGGCGATCTCGTCGATCTTGGCGAGCAGCGCGTCAGCCGTGGCCGGATCGGCGCTGCCTTTCGTGCCGCCCGCACCTGCCAGCTTGGTTGCCTCATTGAAAAGCTGGTGCAAATGCGAGTACTTCTCGAAGTGCGGTGGCTTGAAGTAGTCGGTCCACAGCACCCACAGGTGGTGCTTGACGAGTTCGGATCGCTCTTCCTTGATCTGCAGTGCCCTGGTGCGGAATTCCGGGTCCGAGTTAGCCTGGTATTTCTCGCAGATGGCCTTGACCGACTCGGCTTCTATTCTGGCCTGGGCCGGGTTGTAGACACCGCACGGGAGGTCACAGTGCGCGAACGCGGTGGCCTTCGGCGCGAGAGCACGTGCGAGCAGACTCATGATGTCCTTCTCTCGTGTCGGATCATTGGATCACGGAATCCGACAGTACAACTTGAGGTCTAGGGCGTTGGCGGAGGGGAGCATGCACTGGCCGCTATGGCGAGTCGCGGTGGCTGAACGATCAATGGAGCCCGCGTTGCACGCCGGTGACTGGCTACTTGTCTGGCGCGGTGTCAGGCGTCGGCCTGTGCGAGTCAGGCCAGGTCAGCTGGTTGTTGCCAGGAATCCCGAGCAACCGCGGATGCTGCTGGTCAAGCGAGCCGCCTGGCTAGAAGACGGCGGCTGGTGGCTTGATTCCGATAATCCGCGGGCTGGCGCGGTCGATAGTGCCCGCTTCGGCGTGATCCCTGCTGAGCTGATCGAAGGACGGGTGCTCGGCCGGTACTTTCCCGTGCGCCGTCCCCGTCACGACCGACCGGCTAGATAAAACGAGCGCGGGCCGGTCCGCGTAGGGACCGGCCCGCGACTGCGCCCCGCGGGCTAGCGGGCTAACCGGCCAGGTTGACCTCAAGCTCGACCGAAGCCTCGGTCTCCACGTCGGTCACGGACTGCTGGACCTTTTCAGTCGGCAAGCCACTGTTGGTGGCTATGAAGTAGATGATCATGCTCCACACCGCGACGACAAGCAGATCCCACCAGTTGCCCAGCCGGTTCGTCGCGTCAAGGGTGAGGCCGAACACCTTATCAGGCGAGCTGGTGTAGCGGCCAAGCCACGAGATGACCAGCAGGCCACCGAGCCAAGGCACGATCCACCACCCGGAGCGGAAGTTGAGTATCGTCCGGTTCGCTGGCGGCTGGGTGACCTGGTACAGCATGAAGAGCACGAACCCGGCCGCGATGAAAACCTCAAGCCAGAACAGCGTGCTGTACCCGGCGACGTAAACGATGATGTTGGCGAGCGCGAAGGCCAGCGGGCACAAGATCGGCGCGGCGGGCAGCCTGTACTTGCGCTCACGCTCGGGATCTTGCTTCCGAAGTCCGAACAGCGCGAGCGGCGCCATCGCGTACATGATGACGGTCGCCGATGTGATCAGGCCGACCAGGCCGTACCAGTCGGGGAACGGAAGGAAGGTCAGCACGCCGATCACGAAGCAGATCCCGATCGACACGATCGGAACTCCGCGGCTGTTGATGCGGCTGATGATCCTCGGGAAGTAACCGTTACGGCCGAGGCCATACGAGAGCCTCGTCGAGGTCCCGAGGTAGACAAGGCCGGTGCCGCCAGGAGATACGACGGCGTCGATGGTCAGCAGCGTGGCCAGCCATCCAAGCCCTGCCTGGGTGGTCAGCGTGATGTACGGGCCGAGCGCGGCCAGCTTGGGCAGCGGGTTTAGCCAGTTGTGTGCGACGTCGGCTGGGTGCACAGCGCCAACGAAAGCTATAGCGAGCAGCAGGTAGAAGGCGGTCCCGATCGCGAAGGCAAGCAGCACCGCGCGCGGGATGTTGCGCTGCGGATCCGTCGATTCCCCGCCAATCTGTATCGCCTGCTCGAAGCCTTCTAGGGCGAAGATGACGCCGGCCGCCAGTCCGGCCAAGATGCCGTGCGCACCGGTCGGCGCGAAGCCGCCGCCCGCGGTGAAGTTGCTGCTGTGGAAGCTGGTGAACAGCAGGGCGAAGATCGTAAGAGTCGGGATCAGGAGCTTCCAGATCATCGTGATGCTGTTGGTCTCGGCCAGCCATTTCACGCCAAGGACGTTGACGAACGTGAAGAACGCCATGAAGAGCAAACCCCACAGGATTCCCGCAGTGGTGAGAGTCCCGTTGCTGGCGTTGTACACATGGAAGCCGGTCGGGAACCTGGCTTCAAGGTGGCTCAGGGACGCCTCGACCTCGATAGGGGCGATCGTGACGGCCTGGAGAAAGGCCATCCACCCGCCCGTGAAGCCGCCGATGCCGCCGAAGATCATGTATGGAAAGCGCGCTGTCCCCCCGGAGACCGGGTAAGTCGAGCCTAGCTCAGCGTGCACGAGCGCCAGCAGCATAAGTACAAGCGCTCCGAATATCCAGGTCAGTAGTGACCCGCCGCCGCCCGCTAGCTTGGCGGCGCCGAGCGCGCCGAACAGCCAGCCTGAGCCGATGATGGAGCCGAGCGACAGCAGGGTCATGCCGCGCAGTCCCACCTTCCTGTGAAGGTGATTCTGCTGGCCTACTGCTTCTGTCGAAGTGGCCATGCTTCCTCCGAAGTTGCCATGGGCGAACCTGTTTCAGGTTCACTAACAAGTTCCTAACGCCCGCGAGTAGGCCTCATGGTAATGATCATTCGCGTATGTGGAAAGAAGCGCCAAGGTGTCGGTTCGGTAACGCAAGTGACAACTAGCCAGCTAAGGGACATACGTATGCCTTAGCTGGCTGCTGATGCGACCGGCGTGTCCTCTTCGCCCTGTGCGTTTCTCGACGGTGCCCGCAGCGAGGTGACGTTGCCGCGCGCGGCTGAATGCTCCTTGCAGTAGCGACGCGACTTGTTGCTGCTGCCGTCGATGAAAACCTGGTCGCATGAGGCGATCGCGCAGATTCCGAGCCGCTCGATGCCGAGCTGGCTGACGAGCAAGAACAGGCTGATCACGGCCGCGGCCGCATAGCGATCAGTCAACGAGCCCGACTCGTCGAGGTGCACGTGCCAAGGCTGGCCGTCGTGCGCGACGAGCACGGGGTGCACCGGATGAACCATCATGAGCGCGTTCAGCCGGTCGACGGCCGCTTGCTCGGCGCCTTCGACCGCGTACGTGAAGACCGTCGCGAGGTCCGTGCGCAACAGCTTGAGCCGGTCAAGATCGTACTGCGTGGTCCTGACAGCCAAGAAGGGACGATTCGCGGCGAATTCGCGAAACGCCTCAGGCGTGCGCAACGGGTCAGCTTCGTCGCCGCAAACGGCGGAGTTGACCAACCGCACCGCGAGATCGGCAAACGCAGCCAGATTCACGCCGGTCCTAACTTGCGATTGGGGGATCGGAGCCAGCCTTTGCGGAGTATGCCACAGTGAGAGGCGCGCGCACGTGCCTTCAGCCAACCTTGTCCACTCAAACGGTTGGTTGCTGTCCTAATTACTCTCAGCCTGGCCGCCAGCATGGTCGTGAAGTCGGGGCGCTATGGTCAGCCCATGTTCGCAGTCACCGCAGCCAGGTTCAGTGCCGACGACCCGATCTCAGCGCTTGAGCTCGGAGAGCACGCCGATCCGACGCCCCCGCAGGGTTGGACGACCGTCGCGGTCAAGGCGGCGTCGCTCAACCATCACGATGTGTGGACGCTGCGCGGCGTCGGCATCTCGGCCGACCGGCTCCCCATGGTGCTTGGCTGCGATGCCGCTGGCCTCGATGAGCAGGGCAACGAGGTTGTCGTGCACGGCGTGGTGAGCGACCAGAGCGGGGGCGTTGCCGATGAGACACTCGACCCAGCAAGGTCACTGCTATCCGAGCGATACGACGGCACATTCGCCGAGCTGGTGGCGGTGCCGAGGCGCAATCTCATACCCAAGCCGGCCAGCATCTCGTTCGAGGCGGCTGCCTGCCTGCCAACGGCTTACCTGACCGCTTACCGCATGCTGTTCGACAAGTCCGGGCTTGAGCCTGGCAGCACGGTCTTGGTGCAAGGGGCGGGCGGCGGCGTGGCGACAGCGCTGATCCTGATCGGCCGAGCGGCCGGTTACCGTATCTGGGCGACGAGCAGGAGTGAGCACAAGCGCGCGCGAGCGGTGGAGCTTGGCGCCGACCAGGCCTTTCCGATCGGTGCCAGGCTGCCGGAGCGGGTCGACGCGGTGATGGAGACCGTAGGGGAAGCTACCTGGTCGCATTCGGTCAAGTCGCTGCGCCCAGGCGGAAGAATAGTTATCTCGGGAGCGACCAGCGGCCCGATGCCCCCAGCCGAGCTGACCAGGATCTTTTTCTTGCAGCTATCCGTTGTCGGCTCGACAATGGGCACCCGTGACCAGCTCGCCCGGCTGATCAGGTTCTGCGACCAGACCGGCCTGCGCCCGCTGATCGACAGAACGCTCCCCATGACCCAAGCCCCAGAAGGCTTCACCGCCATGATCAACGGCGAATTGTTCGGAAAGGTAGTCTTCACCCTTTAAGCCACCACTAGCTGTAGCAGCGGCAGTAGCCGCAGCGGTAGCAGCAGTCAGCTCGCCGCAGGTCAACAGCAGCGATGGTCCGACGCTGCTGTTCACCCGCCCAACCCAACGACAGCAACGGTCCAACGCGGTGGTTCCTACTACAGGAAAGTGCACAACGCTGTCGCGCGCTAGCGCGCCGCCCGCCGGCACCGGCCCGGATTTCCCGCACCGCGGCCGTCCCCACGGGGATGAAGGGACTTATTGCGGGTTAGCGTTGTCACAAAAGCCGTAAAAGACCCGCCGGAACGACGTCAACCCGTGATAAGCGCCGGGACGGCCACCTGCACCCGCGCCCGCGTTGTGGGCGCACGTTCGCCCGGGCGACAGCAGGGTCCCCGCTGTTCCTCGCGCGTCGGCCTCGCAGCACGAAATGGACATAACGTGCGGCAGCAATCCATGATTCAACTTGCCTGAGTGGCATTTGCTCTCGCCCGGTCTGACCGGGTGCGATGGATCCGGCAATCCATCGCACCCAAAACAGCCAGCCCGCGCGATGGATCTGGCGATCCAGCAGGGAAATCAGGTGTGAAACCCCGAACCCACCGCGGCAACCACCGGCCGGAGCCGATGAAAACGGCAACCCATCGCACTCCTGCGGCAGACCCCAGGTCAGCGGTCGGCGCTCCGCAGCGCCGCAACCCAGCCCCCGCAGGGCGGCAACCCAGCCCCCGCAGCGCGGTAACCGCGACCGCCCGCAAACGCGACAACCCAGCCCCGCCGACGGAAGTGTCCGCCACCTGACCAGGTTCCGCCAAGATCAGTTGTCAGAGTTGGTTGGGGGTTCTGGGGTTGCTGAGGCGTCAGTGGCGGGAGGTTCCTTTGCGCTGCCCGGCTGTGCGGCGCTGCCCGGCTGCGCGGCGGCGCTGCCCGGCTCTGGGGCGCGGAAGACCTCTGTCCTGATCCTGTTCAGCGTGTCGAAGAGAATGCGACCTAGCTTGCCTACGGCGTCGTCGCTGACGTTCTCCGCCTGCCTCGCGACGCCGCGTATCTCCCGGGCGAAAGCAGCCGCTAGGTGCTCAAGGTCGGAGACCAAGTCGGGCCTGGGCTGATGGCGGTCGCGCAAACCGCCGCCCTTGAGCCAGTCAGACCGGTTCGTCTGCGCCCACTGGGTCCAGTCGGATTTGCCTGCCTTGGCCCGGTCTTTCCAGTCCTGCTTGCCGGTCCAGTCTCCCCATCCCTGGCGCTTGGCCCAGTCCGCCCACTCGCTCCAATCATGCCGCTCGGCCCAGTCCGTCCATTCGCGCCAATCACCCCGACGCCGCTGCCCAGCCTGCTCGTCAGAGCCCCGATCGGTCCGCGAGTCACCGCCCGCGCCGACATCGCCGGCCTCCGTTCGGTCGCCATCCCCGCGCTGGCCGCCCGCATCGGCGCCCGCACCGGCGCGCGGACCGCCCGCACCGGCGCGCGGACCGCCCGCACCGGCGCGCGGACCGTCCCCACCTGCGCTGTCGGCGGCGTCGGTCGCATCGGCACTCGCTGCCTGGTCAGACCCGGCCGCCTCATCGGTTGTCGCTTCGCGCCACGCCCCCGAATTCCTGGCCTCGCGCGCGCCTTTCGCCTCGCGCGCGCCTTTCGCCTCGCGCGCGCCTTTCGCCTCGCTGGTCGCGTCTTGCGCCTCGCCTGGTGCGGCGTTCTCAGCGCGACCACGTGCGTCACGCGCATCCGTGCCGCCCGGCGCCTCGTCGGCAGCGGCCTGATCCGCCGAGTACGGCCGGGCGCCCGCGGGCCTCGTGGTCCCGTCGGTGCCCGGCCCTGCCCCCGCGCCTCGGCCGGTGCGGCCCGCCTCGCGAACCGCCCAGGTCAACTCGTCACGCAGGTTCCTGACCGTCTCCCTGACGTCCCTGGTGATCTCCATCGTGATGTCACGTACAGACGCGGCAAGCTCGTCTTCGAGGTCGGCCAGATCGTCAAGCCTGCGATTGAGTTCGGCCCTTCCGGCCTCGGTGATCCGGTACACCTTCTTGCCGTCGACCGTCTCGTGGGTGACTAGCCCTTCTTCCTCGAGTCTGGCCAGACGGGGATAAATCGTGCCCGGTGAGGGAGAGTAGACACCGAGGAACCTGTCCTGCAGCAACCTGATCACGTCGTAGCCATGCCGGGGTGCTTCGTCGAGCAGCTTCAGCAGGTACAGCCGCAACCCACCGTGCCTGAACACCGGGCTCATCGCAAGCCCCCTCTCCGCTGACCCTATGCTACATGAGATATATCTCGTTTGCTAGTCGACTGAAATCAGGATAGACGTGCATTACCGCGGCGCTAGCCCGGCGCTAGTCCTCGTCGTCGTCGCGTGCCAGCCAGACGGCCAGCCGGTCGATCGCCGATTCGTGCTCCGGGTACGCGTCGACGAATTCGGTCAGCTTCTCGGCCAGCCAGGAGAACATGACGGACTCATCGCCGCGTCGCTCGGCCATTTCCTCGATGCCGCGATCGGTGAAGTACATCGCAATCCGCCGGATCAGCGCAGTGCGGAGTCGACCAGCGCGGCGTGGTCGCGTGCGTGCGTCTTCGCCGAGCCCGATGCCGGCGCCGAGCTCTCTGGCAATGCCACCGCGCTGATCCCGCGCCCGATTAGCTGCTGCAGATGCGTCGCGAGGTAAGGCCAGGCACCCATGTTGACCGGTTCCTCCTGCACCCAGATCAGCTCTTCCGCGTTCGGGTAGCCGCTGAGCTGGGCGGCGATCTCGGCGTCGGGCAGCGGGTAAAGCCGCTCGATCCGCATGATCGCGACGTCCTCGCGCTGCTGCGTCTGCCGCCGCGCGACAAGGTCGTAGTAGATCTTCCCCGCGCACAAAAGTACCCGCCGCACCCCGGACCGGTCGGCAAGCTGCCGATCGTCGATAACCGGCATGAACGCGCCGCTGGTGAAGTCGGCTACCGAAGAGACGGCCGCCTTCAGCCTCAGCATTGATTTGGGGGTGAAAATTACCAGCGGCTTAATCCGGCCCGAAAGGATATGCCAGCGCAGCAGGTGGAAATAGCTCACCGGCGTGCTCGGCATCGCAACGGTCATGTTGTCCTGCGCGCACAGCGACATAAACCGCTCGACCCTGGCCGATGAGTGGTCGGGACCCTGGCCCTCGTACCCGTGCGGAAGCAAGAGCACGACGCTCGATCGCTGCCCCCACTTCTGCTCGCCTGAAGAGATGAACTCATCCATGATCGTCTGCGCGCCGTTGGCGAAGTCGCCGAACTGTGCTTCCCAGCAGACCAGGGCATCCGGCCTCGCCACCGAGTAGCCGTACTCGAAGCCGACGGCGGCGAACTCCGACAGCAGCGAGTCATAGGCGTGGAACTTGGCGTGGCCGTTGTTGAGCTGCCGCAAGGGCGTGTACTCGCGGCCGGTGTGCCGGTCGACAAGGCCAGCATGGCGCTGGCCGAACGTGCCGCGCCTGGTGTCCTGGCCGACCAGGCGGACCCCGTGGCCGTCGATCAGCACGGCGCCGAACGCCAGCAATTCCCCGGTCGCCCAGTCGATCTCGTCGTGCTCGACCATTTTGGCGCGGCGGGCGAGTTGAGGGGCGAGCCGCGGATGCGGCGTGAATCCCTCTGGCAGGTTGAGCTGCGTGTCGATGATCCGCTTGATCGTCTCTGACGTGATCGCCGTCGGCGTCGCCGCGTGGTCGATGAGCCTTGGCGCGACGGCCGGCCTGGGGAGAACGGCACCTGGCTCAGGCGGCCTGCTCGCCGCCTCGCGGGTCTCGGTGAACGCCCGCTCAAGTTCGGCCTGGTAGTCGCGAAGGATCTCCTCGGCTTCGTCGAGCGTGATGTCGCCGCGCCCGATCAGCGACTCGGTGTACAGCTTGCGCGTGGAGCGCTTGGCGTCGATCAGGTCATACATCAGCGGCTGCGTAAACGACGGGTTGTCAGCCTCGTTGTGGCCGCGGCGACGGTAGCAGACCATGTCGATCACCACGTCCTTGGCGAACGCCTCACGGTAGGCGAACGCGAGCCTGCCTACCCTGACCACTGCCTCGGGGTCATCACCGTTCACGTGGAAGATCGGCGCCTGGATCGTGCGGCCGACATCGGTGCTGTAAACGCTCGACCGTGAAGATCTCGGGTCGGTGGTGAAGCCGACCTGGTTGTTCACCACGATGTGCACGGTCCCGCCGGTGCGGTAGCCGCGAAGCTGCGACAGCTCAAGCGTCTCGGCTACGACACCCTGGCCGGCGAACGCGGCGTCGCCATGAATGAGGACCGGCAGCACCGTATAGGCCGCGCCCATGTCGAGTATGTCCTGCTTTGCCCTGACCACGCCTTCGAGCACCGGGTCAACCGCCTCGAGATGGCTTGGATTGGCGACCAGGCTCACCGGGATCGTGGTGCCGTCGGCGGCCTTGTACTTGCCTTCGGCCCCGAGGTGGTACTTCACGTCGCCTGAGCCGTGCGTGCTGCTCGGGTCGACATAGCCTTCGAACTCGTTGAATATCTGGCCGTAGGACTTGCCGACAATGTTGGCGAGGACGTTCAGCCTGCCGCGGTGCGCCATCCCGAGTACGACCTCGTGCAACCCGCCCATGGCGGCCTCGCCGAGGACGGCATCGAGCAATGGTATGAGCGATTCCGCGCCCTCGAGTGAGAACCTGCGCTGCCCGACGTACTTCGTCTGCAGGAACATCTCGAACGCCTCGGCGACGTTCAGCCTCGACAAGATCCGCATCTGCTCGTCGTGGTCGGCAGCTAGGTGCGATCGCTCGACCCGTTCCTGTAGCCAGGAACGCTCGGCTGGCTCCTGTATATGCATGTACTCGAGGCCGGTGGTGCGGCAATAGGCGTCGCGCAGCACGCCGAGTATCTCCCGCAGCAGCATGCGCGGCTTGCCGCCGAACCCCCCGGTCGCGAACTCGCGCTCAAGATCCCACAGCGTCAGCCCGTGCTGATTGATGTCCAGGTCGGGGTGCTTGCGCTGGGTGTACTGCAGCGGGTCGGTGTCGGCAAGAAGGTGGCCGCGTACCCGGTAGGCGTGGATCAGCTCGTGCACGCGCGCCGCTTTGCTGATGTCGTTCTCGTGACCGGCCGGGATGTCCCGCACCCAGCGGACCGGCTCGTAGGGGATCCGCAGCGCGGTGAAGACGTCGTCATAGAAGCCGGACTCGCCGAGCAGCAGCCCGCTGATGGCCCTCAGCAGCTCACCGGACTGAGCGCCCTGGATGATCCGGTGATCGTAGGTCGAGGTCAGCGTCACTGTCTGGCTGATCGCGTCCCTGGCCAGCGTCTCTGGCGCGGCGCCGGCGTAGGCGGCCGGATACTCCATCGCACCGACGCCGATAATGCAGCCTTGTCCTGGCATGAGCCTCGGCACCGAATGCACCGTGCCGATCGTGCCGGGGTTGGTGAGGCTGATCGTCGTTCCCGCGAAGTCCTCGACAGTGAGCTTGCCACCCCTCGCCTTGCGCACGACCTCCTCGTAGGAAAGCCAGAACTGGCGGAAGTCCATTTGCTCGGCGGCTTTGATGTTCGGCACGAGCAGCTGGCGGGCGCCATCGGCCTTCCGCACGTCGATCGCCAGGCCAAGGTTCACGTGCTCGGGCGTGACGAGCACGGGCTTGCCGTCAACCTGGGTGAAAGAATCGTTCAGCTCGGGAGCGCCGGCGAGCGCTTTGACGATCGCGTAGCCGATCAGGTGCGTGAACGAGATCTTGCCGCCGCGGCCGCGAGCGAGGTGATTGTTGATCACGATCCTGTTGTCGATGAGCAGCTTGGCGGGCACAGCGCGCACCGACGTCGCGGTCGGCATCGCGAGGCTCGCCTCCATGTTGGCCGCGGTCCGTGCCGCGGCGCCGCGCAACCGCGTCTGTGTCAAGTCTTCTCTGACCGCGCCTGCCGCCTCAGGTGCCGTTCGCGCGCCGTCGGACCGCGCAGCGGATTCGATCGACGTCGGCGCGGCCGCGGTGGTCGGCGAGATGACCTGCGGTGCGGCCGCCGGGCGAGCCGGATCCGGTGCGGGCGCCTGAGCGGCGCGGGCCGCCGCGCCGGTTCCTGCCTGGCTGGCTGGTTCGGCCGACTCTCGGCGGTAGTCGGCGAAGAAATTCCACCATGCGCGGTCAACCGAGCCTGGGTCACTCAGATAGCGCTGATACAACTCGTCAACAAGCCACTCGTTGGGCCCGAAGTCCCTCGTAGGTGCGTGCGCGGACGCATGCGAGAACTCGGCAGACACGGCCGACATCGCCTCTTCCGGAGCTTGATTTGCCTGAATGACCCCTGTCGCTAAGGCTACCTGTCCGGCCAGGCCGGCCGGGCGAGAGCGCGGTCAACCCGGCATCCGGCTCCTGCCATGCGGCTCGGTCCAGTTAAGTAGCGGACCTATAGGTAGTATCCCATATTTACTCCGATTACCTATATCATCCCATTCTGCGGACTGATAGTAATGGCGCTTGATCTGGCCGAGGTCGGTGGTCTCGCCGAATCCCGGGTGGGTGTACAGGTCGCGCGCGTATGCCCACAGGTGCGGGTAGTCCGATAGCCGCCGCAGGTTGCAGTTGAACATCTGGTAGTAGACGGCGTCGAATCTCGCCAGCGTCGGGTACAGCCTGATGTCGGCCTCGGTGAGGAGGTCGCCGAGCAGGAACCTTCGCCTCGCGAGCCGTTCGTCGAGGGCGTCGAGCGTGGTGAACAGCGCCTCGACCGCCTGTTCGTAGCTAGCCTGGGTGGTTGCCAGGCCGGCCTTGTATACGCCGGTATTCACCGTGTGGAAGATCAGCGTCGCCAGCGACTCGATGTCGCGGCGACGGGCGGCCGGGTAAAGGTCGGGGGCCCCTGGCCGGTGGAACGGCCGGAACTCGGTCTCCAGCATGATGGTGATCTGCGCCACATCGTTGCTGACGACCCGGCGGCTGTGCATGTCCCATATCAGCGGCACGCTGTAGGGGCCTGGGTAGTTTGGATCGGTCGCCCGGTACAGATCGGAGAGCAGGCGAGCCCCGGTCAGCGGGTCGCCGGTGTCCTCGCTGAACCGCCAGCCGCGCTCGTCAGCGACCGGGTCGGTGAGCGTCAGGCCGATCACCCGGTCAAGACCGAGCAGGCGGCACGCGATGAGTGCCCGCTGCGACCACGGGCATGCCAGCGACGCGTACAGCTGATATCTAGCCGGCTCGACGGGGAACCCGCTTGAGCCATCCCTGGTAATCCGGTCGGCGAATGTGCCTTGACGGCGGATAAGGCCGCCTGTAATCGCTGGTAGGCTGCCGGTGCTTGGCGCGGAATCGGCTCCAGGGTAGCTAATGGGTGCGTCGGCGCGGGTGGGCGATCCCGCCGAACGCCCTGCGGGTTGCCGGTCGGGGAGCGGCTGTCGGCTGGCTGGCTCTGCTGGTGGCCAGGGTGGCTGAACCCCACCGCCCGGCTGCTGCCCGCCGGGCGGCTGGCTTGGCGGCCATGGCGGGCCGCCGCCCACGCCAGGTGGATCGCTGTTCTCCCACGGCGGCCTGCCTCTGGGCGGGTCGCTTACTTCCCAGGGTGGTGCGCCTGTGCCCGACGCCTCATTGACCGCCCACGGCGGCACGCCGACGACTGGCGCCCTGCCAGGCGATGAGGACGGCTGTGAACTAGCTGGCATCGGCGTCTCCTCCCGAAGCCGGGTGCCGACCACTAGGACGCATTATGGGCCAACTAGATCACAGTGAGGGACCAGATCCGCACTGCGGGGCTCGGTGGGGATCGACTAGGGGAAGGTGACAGGACCTGGCCAGCATCGTGAGCAGCATCACGTCCGCGCTCGACCAGATGAACGGCGGGCTCGCCGTCGGCTTGATCGCCGCTTTGGTCTTCGGCGAGACCGCGATCTTCCTCGGCTTCGTGCTGCCAGGCGAGGCGGCCGTGGTCGTCGGCGGCGTGCTGGCCAGCCGCGGCCACGTGTCGCTGCCGATGCTTGTCACCGCGGTCGTGGTCACGGCGGT
>Ga0134126_10007132_pt1 | contig 14029 bp, 9 predicted proteins | sample KB31752_FD_96881 | JGI IMG/M metagenome (GOLD analysis project Ga0134126, IMG submission 96881) | Terrestrial soil microbial communities with excess Nitrogen fertilizer from Kellogg Biological Station, Michigan, USA - KB3-175-2 | ecosystem: Environmental > Terrestrial > Soil > Unclassified ... | reverse complement strand
AGGGTTATTTTGCTTATTATTATTGTTGGCCTTCAGTGGGGTTGCAAAAAAGAGAATCCTACAACAGGAAACTCCTCTGCCAAAGTAATAGAAGCACCAACGGGATTTGCTATTACACAAGATTTGGCTTACGATTATTCCCCTCCGGCCACTACAGGGCCTGATTTTGCTAATGGGGCTATTTTTTATTTTACAGCAACTTTTAATTCTGCAGTAACCTGGAGGATTACCATAACTGACTCTACTTCTGGGGCAGTAAAAACAATTTCAGGGACTTCCAGTAAAATAGACCAATCTAATGGTTCGTGGAATGGAAGCCATGATGGCTTATATTATTTTAACGTGGGCGATAAAATTACAGCAACTATTACCTTTGCAGGTTCTAATATTAAGAGTACTATAGGACCTTTTTCTGTAACTTCTATAAATCCATTTCCTGGTTATACAGGGTATATTATGGGAGAAGCCGGATGGCAAATTGCCCAAACTTATGGTACATTTAATTTTGATAATCCACAACTGCCATCAGCACCAATATCACCCCTAGTATTAGCGGCTAAGTCTCAGATAATTCTTAGAAATCCATGGCCTTTTTTTGTTACAGGTACTATTCCAGGTACCACTATTTATCGTGGGGCATATGGGGATAGCCCTCCTGACCCTTTTTTCGGAGGTATTGGGCTGAAGGCGCAACATAGTGCCGCTGACAATGATTCGATACCTGCCCAATTAGGATATAAACCTCCAATTGGCTTTGCACCTATTGAAGGTAATGGAGCTTATATGCTTTATGGAACTGACTTTAATTTTGACTATTTTGTTGCTGGTATGAAAGCTAATACCGATTGGTTATTTAATAATGGAGATACAGTCTTTGCATATACTACTCAGGGGACTAATTATAAGGGCACTGGGTTACCAGCAGACTCTACCAGAAGTTATTATCAAACATTTAGTCCGCCATCCACTCCATTTCCATCTTCCCCCAATGAGCTTTATTTTAATATATGGGTATATGGTACAGGAGATGTAATCTCTTATTTCCACTGGAATATTGAAGAGGACGATAATGGCGACCATGTTCATTATGATAGTTATGAAGATTGTTATTATTACGTAATAACAACATCACATATAGGATGGAAACTTTTTAGTGTTCCATACAGTGCCATGGAAACAGCACAATCACCTAAAAACGGAGGAAAGGGTAATCACATACAACAACCCAATCAAATTACGGCTGCTGGTATGCAGGTAATATCTAGCCCACCAGGACAGACCTGTAAAATTATTGTAGATTACCCAACCATTACATATGGAAGGCCATATGATCCTAACTTATAAAGAGGAGGTATTATGAGATTTAAAAATATATTGTTAGTAGTTGTAATAAGTATAGCTATAGCGGCTTGTAAAAGTTTTGAAACGCAGGTATTGGATGACAGCGATAAAATGGCAGTTGAGGAAGGAAAACAGACTGGTACACTAGTAAAGGGTGAATACTTTATTGATGATTTTAAAGGAGGTAAAGGATTGTATTGGTGGGGAGGGGCTAAAGTAACTCCAACAGTAGTAGGAGATACACAAGTAGCAATTCTTAAAGATGCCGGTAATAAATATGAATGCTGGGGTGTTGAATTCCCTGCTATTGATATGACTAATGCTCCAGTAATAAAAATAAGGGCTCGTTCGGATGGGCAAAATGTACCAACCCTTGGTATTTCTCTTAAAGATGTGAATGGTTATGATACCAATTTGCAAAGGCCTTCCGCTAGAATAAAAAAAGGGGATTATGCTGATTACTATTATAACTACACCGGAAAGTGGAAACAAGGTTGGCCTGATTCTAAAAACGTAGATCCAAGCACTATAAAAGAAATATTATTTTTCCCTAACCCTGGGGCTGCTAACTGGACTGGGAAGATATATATTGATTATATAAAAGCTGTACCTTTAGATAGTATTCCTGCTAAGAAACCTCGTCCGGAAACTACCACTCCTGGAGATCAAATTTCAAATAATGGAGTGGTAAATGATGGAGCTATTAATGTTACCAAATCTGCCGATCCTGTAAGTATTGATAATTTTAGTGGTGAAATATATAGCTGGTGGTCTAGCAGTAATGATAAAATTGCTTTATCAAAGGACGATGCCAGTGGTGCTATGAAAGTGGAGCTGAAAGATGTAGGACCTGCTTTTGAAACATTTGGAAGAGGCTTTAAATCTATAGATTTTAACAAGACTCCTGTTATAAAGGTAAGGTTTAAATGTGCTGATATACCTGGAAATTTGAGAGTTGATTTAAAAGATATTGATGGTAATGTTACTAATGCAAAACCAGTAGTTATGAAATTTGAAACTGGTACTGATTATGTAGATTACTATTATGACTTTACTGGTAAGTTTGAACAGGGATTCCCTAATGTAAGAACGGTAAATCCTTCTCAGATTGTAGAAATGGTATTTCTTGTGAATCCTGGTGGTTCTTCTTATTCAGGAACACTTTACATAAAAGATGTAAAGGCAGTAAGTGTAGATGATTTTAATAACCGAAAATAATTTTTAACTACAAAACTTATAAGATTGTATGATAAATGTTAACTCAGTTTCAATTCTTGCTCTATCGCTTTTAGTAGGAACAGGAATTTCTCTAAAAAAAGAAGTTAGAACAGTTTCTCCTACAGAGATTTCATCTGTTGCTAAAGCTAATGGAACGCTTATTGATGACTTTACAACTCCTCCTTACAGCTGGTGGACTGGAAGCGAAGAAAAATTTAAATATGAAATAAATGATAGCCAAGAGCTTAAGGTTACTGTTGCCAATGCTGGTAAAGTTGACGGAAGTAGCACTGGTTATGATTGCTTTGGCAAACAGTTCGACCCTATTGATATGACTAAAACTCCTGTTTTAAAACTTAAAATGAAATATACAGGAGCTACTGCCCCAAAGATTAGAATTGACGTAAAGGATAGTGAAGGAAATGTTTCTAACGCTACCTCTATTATGAGGAAAGTTGAGGCTACTGATAAATTTGTAGAATATTACTATGATTTTACTGGCCACTGGAACCAAAGCTGGCCTTCTGCTGCAAAACTTGATCCTGTAGAAATTGTTGAGATGCTTATATTTGTGAACCCAGGCGGGCCTCAAGGATGGAGTGGTACATTGTATTTAGATGATGTACAAACAGTAACAGTAGCTGAGTGTCCTAAACAATAATACTACTAATTGTAACTAATAATAAGAGCTTTCCCCATCAAGAAAGCTCTTATTATTTACACTTGATTATTCGGTTTTTTTCTGTTAACCTTAACTAAATTTTTAATTTAATAAAATCAATAAAAATACGATGAAAAGAAAACATAACATTCTGTTTGCTATTTTATCTCTTGCTATTCTTGTAGTAACAGGGAACTATACCTTTGCTCAGAAGAAGGACAAGGGAAAAGCCAAAAGCGCTCCTGCTACAGCTCCTGTAAAAATGTCTGATGAAGAAATTGACAAAAAAGTACAAGAACTATTGGCTAAAATGAGTGTGGAGGAAAAAGTAGGACAAATGACTCAGGTTAACCTTCACCTTATTCTTAAAGGGGGATATGGCAATCAGGATGGCCAGGTAGATACGGCTGCTTTAAGAAAAGCAGTGGTAGACTATAAAGTTGGTTCTATTTTGAATGCTATTAATCATGCCTATAGTGTTGAACTATGGCATAGTCTAATAAAACAAATACAGGATGTAGCTACTACTAAAACCCCTAATAAAATTCCGGTACTATATGGTATTGATGCTATACACGGTGTAACTTTTACTTCAAAGTCTACTTTGTTTCCTCAGAATATTACTATGGGAGCTACCAGAAATCCTGAATTAGCTAGACAGGGTGGTGAGGTTACTGCAAAAGAAACACGCGCTTCTGGTATTCGCTGGAATTTTGCACCTGTATTGGATGTAGCAAGACAGCCGCTATGGCCACGTTTTGAAGAAACTTACGGTGAAGATCCTTACCTGGTAACACAAATGGGTGTTGCTTCCATAAAAGGTATGGAAGGTAATGGAGACCTTACACAAATAGACCATGTGTCTTCCTGTATGAAGCACTATCTTGGATATTCTGCACCTGCTTCTGGTAAAGACAGAACTCCAGCTTATATCCCTGAAAGACAACTGAGAGAAATATACTTACCTCCATTTACTGCTGCTGTAAAAGCAGGCTCGCATACTATTATGATTAACTCTAGTGAAATTAATGGTATACCAGTCCATGGTAACTCTTATCTTTTGAAGACTGTATTGAGAGATGAACTTGGATTTAAAGGAGTAGCAGTTTCTGACTGGGAAGATATTATTCGCCTGCATACAAAACATAAAGTAGCAGCAAGCCCTAAAGAGGCTGTAAAAATGGGTGTTATGGCGGGTATTGACATGAGTATGGTGCCTAATGATTTCTCATTCTATACTCTACTATTAGAACTTATTAAAGAAGGACAAGTTCCAATGGAAAGAATAAACGAGGCCACTGGCAGAATTATTAAACTTAAATATCAGGTTGGTTTGTTTGATAATGCTTATTCTGAGCCTGCAGCAGCAGCTCAGTTTGGAAAACCTGAATATAAAACTACTGCTTTAGAAGCTGCTCGTGAAGCTATCACTTTATTGAAGAATAAAGAAAATGTACTTCCACTTAAGAAAGACAAAAAAGTACTTGTAACCGGGCCTGCTGCTAAGTCTCTTACAGCACTTAACGGTTCATGGTCATACTCTTGGCAGGGAGATGATGCAAAACAATTCCCTGATACAGGCGCTACTATCTTAAATGCCATTAAAGCTAAAATAGGAGCTCAGAATGTAACTTACATGAGAGGAACAAAATTTGAGAGAAGAGATTTTGATATTAAAGAAACAGTAGAGAAGGCAAAGAATGTAGACTATGTAGTTGTATGTTTAGGCGAGGATGCTTATGCTGAATCTCCTGGCGTTATTGATGACCTTAATATGCCAGAAATTCAGTTAAGACTCGTAAAGGCATTGGCAGAAGCTGGTAAACCAATTATTATTGTATTAGTAGAAGGAAGACCAAGAGTAATAAAAGATATAGAAGAAGATGCTAAGGGTATTTTAATGGCGTACGTTCCCGGAAGTCAGGGACACAATGCTATTGCTGATGTTCTTTTTGGAGACTATAACCCTAGTGGTAAATTACCATTCTCTTATCCAAAACACTCTGGTGACATTTTACCTTATGATGTAAAATATAGTGATATGATAACTGAACTTTCTCCTGGTAAAATGAGTGAAGGCGGTTATAAGCCACAGTGGCCGTTTGGTTTCGGATTAAGTTATACTACATTCGAATATAGCAATCTGAAGTTAAGCTCTAAAACATTAAAAGGTGATGGTAGCATAAAGATTACTGTAGATGTTAAAAACTCTGGGCAGGTAGCTGGTAAGGAAGCTGTAGAATTATATACAAGAGACCAATATGCTTCTGTAACACCTTCGCAAAGACGTTTAAGAAAATTCCAGAAGGTTAGCATTAACCCTGGACAGACTGTAACTGTTGAATTTGAGCTTACTAAAGATGATCTTAAATTCATAGGTCTGGATGAGAAGAAATTTGTAACTGAGGCTGGTGATTTTGATGTAATGATAGGTAGACTGAAAGATACCTTTACTTACGAACAATAATTTTAGATAATAGTTATGAAAAGGCTCCCCTATAAGGAGCCTTTTCTGTTTTATATAGAATAGTTAATAGTTTATGAGTATTAAAAGTATCAACCCATATAATAACCAGGTATTAAAGGAATATACATCGTACAGTACTGAAAAACTGGAGCAGATGCTACAACAGTCTGAACAAACCTTTAAACAGTGGAGGAAAACATCGTTTGCAGAGCGAAAAAAACTGATGCTTAAAGCTGCAGAAGTGTTAAACTCAACTAAGCAGGAATTGGGTAAATTGATTTCTCTGGAGATGGGTAAGCCAATTAAAGACTCTATAAGTGAGATAGAGAAATGCGCTGGATGCTGTGAATATTATGCTAATAATGCTGATAATTATTTAAAGGAAGAAATCATAAAAACGGATGCATCTAAAAGTATGATTGCTTACCATCCAATTGGAACGGTGTTAGCTATTATGACGTGGAATTTCCCTTTCTGGACGGTGTTTCGCTTTGCGGCTCCATCCATAATGGCGGGTAACGTAGGAATATTAAAACATGCGTCTAATGTACCTCAGTGCGCATTGGCAATAGAAGAGGTATTTGATAAAGCAGGTTTTCCTAAAGGGGTATTTCAAACGGCTTTAATCGGCTCAGAAAAGATAAATGATTTGATAAGTCATAAGGTTATTAAAGCAGTAACATTAACAGGTAGTGATATAGCAGGGGCACAGGTAGCTTCAGAGGCAGGAAAAAATATAAAGAAGGCGGTAATGGAACTTGGAGGAAGTGATGCTTTTATAGTAAGGGCTGATGTGGATTTAGAATTTGCTGTTGCAGGTGCCGTAAAGGGAAGATTTATTAACACAGGACAAAGTTGCATAGCATCAAAGCGATTTATAGTAAATGCTGCTATTTATGAAAAGTTTAATGAACTACTTGTCGAAAAGGTGAAAGCTATGAAAGTGGGGAATCCGTTGGAGGATGGTGTTCAGCTGGGGCCATTGGCAAGGCCAGATCTTGCGAAGTCCCTACAAGAGCAGGTAAATAAAAGTGTACAGCAGGGAGCTAAGGTATTATTAGAAGGTGGCGTAAAAGAAAAAGGTAGTGCAGTTTTTTACCCCATTTTACTGGCAGATGTAAAGCCTGGAATGGTTGCCTATAGTGAAGAGTTATTTGGCCCTGTGTTTACTATAATAAAAGCAGGTAGTGATGAGGAAGCTGTAGCGATTGCAAATGATTCCAAATACGGGCTTGGTGCTTCTATATGGACTAAGGATATAGTTAAAGCTGAAGAGATGGCAAAAGATATTGAAGCTGGTTCGGTATTTATAAATAATATTGTAAAGTCTGACTCTCGGCTACCATTTGGAGGTGTAAAGCATTCCGGCTTTGGAAGGGAACTATCTACAGTGGGAATAAGAGAGTTTGTAAATGTTAAAACAATCTGGATTAAATAGTAATTATACGTATCCCATTATAGAGTATATAATATACCCCTCAATTTCGTGTAGTAGTGGAACCCATATTCCAATGGCGCTTTCTGATGGTACTAATATCTGAGAGGGTACCCACAAATTACTGTCATGGCTTAAGAAATCTACAGGGAATATATCTACCTCTAAACCTACTTTCTTAAAACAAGCTTCAGCTCTGCGCATGTGAAAAGCAGATGTTATAAGTAATAGTTTTTCTTTTGATCCTTTTAAAAGTTCCTTTGTATACAAGGCATTTTCATGAGTGTTTCTCGATCTGTTTTCAATAATTATGTCTTTTTCAGAAACACCGCAAATTAGAAACACCTTTTTCATTTGCTCTGATTCTGTTTCATATACCTTACTGATTCTTCCTGATTCTCCGCTTATTAATATTTTCTTTACCTTCCCCATTTTGTATAACATAACCGTATGAAGTATACGGTCTGCCCCATAAGGAATATACACCCTATCGTGTGGGCTTTTGTCAGGTACAGTGACACCTGAAAGAACTACGCCTATATCATATACTGGCAAGTCTTGAATGAGTACAGGAGGTCGTTCCCACAACAGCAATACCCCATTGCATATCATATCATTAGAAAAGAACAATAGTATAGCCAGGGCTGCAATAAAAAAAGGCTTCTTTCGGGAAGCCTTTTTTACAAAAATGAAAATGATAAATAGTAGAACTACCCAGAAAATTGGGTGGGAGATAAAGCTTAGTATTTTTGATAGTACAAAAAACACTATTACCTCAGGTTTGCGTAGTTCTTGTTCTTATAAATCAGGTTAAAGATAATAGGGAATATAAGCAACGTAAGTGTTGTTGCACTTATAAGTCCGCCTATTACCACTATAGCTAAAGGTTTTTGTGTTTCAGAACCAATACCGGTAGAAAGTGCCGCAGGCATTAAACCAATGGTAGCAATAGTAGCCGTCATTACAACAGGTCTTACCCTGGAATGTACTCCATCTAGTATGGCATCGTCCAGAGACATACCTAGTTTTAAGTTTTTCTTAAAGACAGATATAAGGATAACCCCATTCTGAATACAAATACCAAATAAGGCAATGAAACCAATACCGGCAGATATACTAAATATGGTGCCTGTTATAAATAGTGAGAAGATACCACCAATTAAAGCAAATGGCACGTTCATAATTACAAGGCCAGCATCTACTATATTACCGAATGTTATAAATAGTATAAAGAATATAAGCAAGATAGTGATAGGTACTACTAACTCTAGTCTCTTAGTGGCTCGTTGCTGATTCTCAAAATCTCCTTTCCATTCAAGTCTGTAACCTTTAGTTAAGTGTAGTCTCTTGTTTACCTTAGCCTGAGCTTCTTCAATGGTTCCTCCCATATCGCGGCCACGTACCGAGAATTTAACTGCTATGAAACGATCATTATTTTCGCGGTAAACGAAAGCAGGACCTGTTTCCATGGATATTTTTGCAATCTGTTTTAAAGGTATTTTTATCCCTGTAGTAGAAGGTATCATCAAATCGCCAATCTCTCTTTCAGATTTTCTGAATGCAGGTAAATACCTTACTCTTATGGCAAACTTTTTAGTTCCTTCATACAATTGTGAAGCTGTTTTGCCACCAACGGCCATTTCTATAATAGCCTGCGCATCTACTGTGGTAATTCCATAAATACCCATCTTGGGTTCATCAAGCTCTATCTTCAGCTCAGGTTGGCCCAGGTTTTTTACAATACCAAGGTCTTCTATACCTCTTACCGTTTTTAAAATGCTGAAAACACTATCGGCTTTAAGATCGAGATTATGCAAATCATCTCCAATAATTTTTACAGCAATAGAACCTTTAACCCCAGAAACAGCTTCTTCCACATTATCCATGATTGGTTGAGAGAAATTAAATACAATACCAGGGTATCGTTCCAGTTTATCTTTAAATCCTTCTAGTAGTTGTTCCAGAGTCTTTTTCTCTTTCCATTCTTCTTTGGGATATATATCCACATGGAACTCTATATTAAAGAATCCCGTCGGGTCTGTTCCATCGTTTGGTCTTCCGGTTTGGGACATTACCTGTTTTACTTCCGGAAACTCCATAAAAATGTGCCGCATATCATTGGTAATTTTTACGGCTTCGTCAAGTGAAGTACTTAATGGTAAACTGGCACGTACATATACGGCTCCTTCATTAAGGTGTGGAAGGAACTCTGTTCCCAGGAATTGGAAGGTGAATATGCTTACAGCAAGGGTACTCACAGCAATGCCAAGGCTAAGTCTTTTTCTTTTAAATGTTCTCTTAAAAATTTTAAGATAGTTTCTGGTTATGAACTCTACGAATATATTGTGTTTTTCCTTTACGTCTTTGTTTAAGAGAACACTTATAAGCACAGGAACAAGCGTAATAGTATAAAACAATGCACCTAGCAATGCAAAGCCAAGGGTGTACGCAAGAGGGGAGAACATTTTACCTTCCACCTTTTGGAATGAGATGATAGGCAAAAGAGCTATCATCATAATACTCATGGAGAAGAAAATAGATTGGCCAAGTTCTCCACCAGTTTTTCTAATCAGACCATATTTTAGAAGCTTGTTGAATCGTTCTCTTCCCAGTTGCTGTGCCCTATGGTCGAGAACTACAAATATACCTTCTACCATTACCACAGCTCCGTCTATTATTATACCAAAGTCTATAGCTCCCATGGAAAGCAGGTTGGCAGACATGCCTTTCAAACGCAAACACATGAAGGAGAATAAGAGTGATAACGGTATGATAACGGAGACTATAATAGTAGTTCTCCAGTCTGCCATAAATAATAGCACTACTATAGTAACAAATATGATACCTTCTATAAGGTTGTGTATTACAGTGTGTGTTGTAAAAGAGATAAGATTATCTCTGTCGTAAAATGTGTTTATTTTTACATCACTTGGTAGTACCTGTTCGTTAAGATGTTTTATTTCTTCTTTCAGCCCTACCAGCACATCATGCGGGTTTTCCCCTTTACGCATTACTACTATTCCTTCAACAACATCCAAGGCGTCGTCACGGCCTACCTGTCCTAATCTGGGTAATGAGGAAATTACTACATCGGCAACGTTTTTAATAAGTAATGGTGTGCCATCTATATTAGATATAATAATGTTTTCAATATCACTTATATTACTTAAAAGCCCTATGCCTCTTACCACAAAAGCCTGCTCGTTTCTGGTAATAACATCACCTCCTACGTTAATATTACTATTAGTTATAGCAGTGTAAACATCTATAGGTGTTAAGTTGTATTTAGTTAATTGGTGTGGGTCAACACTGATTTCATAAGTTTTTACTTCACCCCCGAAACTTACTATATCTGCTATTCCCGGCACTGCGCGAATGTGGCGGTCTATTACCCAGTCTTGAATAGTTTTAAGCTCGCGTATTGTTCTTTTTTTACTCTGAACGGTATAGCGGAAAATTTCCCCTGTAGGGCCTGATGGGGGTTGAACTTCAGGGTCAACGTTATCAGGGAGGTCAGCTCCTCCTAGCAGGTTCATTACCTGCTGGCGGGCAATAAAGTCTTCTACGTTATCATCAAAAATAATAGTAATTACAGAAAGGCCAAAAAGTGAAACAGAACGTACGGTGGTTTTCTTCTGCACCGGGTTCATGGCTATTTCCAGCGGAATGCTAACAAACTTTTCTACCTCTTCAGCACTTCTTCCGGGCCATTGGGTAATAATTCTTATCTGGGTATTAGTTACGTCCGGGAAGGCTTCAATAGGAGTATTTATATAACTTACTACACCAGCAACTATTAAAACCGCTGTAAGAAAGAAAATAAATAATCTATTCTTTAATGAAAAGGTAACTATATTTTTGATGAAATTCATTGTCTATTGTTCATTTATGGCATCATAAACCAATAAATTGTAATCTGTAATTACTACATCGCCTGGTTCAAGCGTGTGTCCGTCTATGTAAGCCTTTCCAGCAACGTTGTTTACTACTTTTATTTCTTTCGTCAGCACATTGCATCTGCTTTTATATATCATTACATAGTTTCTACTATTATCGAATATAAGGCTTCTGGAAGGCACGGTAAGCAATTTGTGGTTCTCTTTATAGATAAGCTCTACATTGGCAAACATTTCTGGTTTAAGTAAATAGTTAGGATTGTCTAGCTTAACTCTTATCTTCATAGAACGGGTAGAAGGGTCAAGAGTATTATATATTTTATCCACCACTCCGTTAAATTTTTTATCTGGATAAGTTAATGTAGTAACTATTGCAGGATAACCCAGTCTTACTTTGTCAATATCTGTTTCATAAACATTGGCAATTACCCATACATCTTTCAAATCAGAAATAGTAAATAAATTTTGACCATTGTCCGGTCTTACCTGCATGTTGGAATTAACATTTTTTTCTACTAAGAAGCCATTGATAGGAGAGTGAATGATGTATTCCTGTTTAGCACCGTCACCACTGTAAAGCGCCATCAGTTCTTCGTTTCTTTTTACATCAGACAAGGCTACATCGTATTCTTTGGAAGTAGTAGTGAAGTCTTTTTCAGAAATGATACCACTGGCATACATGTCTTTGGCAGCATCCAGGTTTTTCTTAGCTACTGTAAGGTTAGACTGTGCCGTAAGCAAATCTTTACGAAGATTTACTACATCTGAGCTAATCATGGTAGCAAGTACCTGTCCTTTTTTTATAGAATCGCCTAGCTCTACGTTTATGTTTTGTATAAAGCCGCCTGCTAAAGGATATATTTTTATAACCTTTTCCTGGTCGTAAGAAATTTTTCCGAACAAGTTTAATTCATGAGTAACGTCTTCGTACTGAACTTTCCCAAATTTCATTAAAGGAATAAGGCTGTCGGGAATGCAGAATTGCAGGGCCTCGTCAGTAACTGTCTTTTTGTGCTGTGCACATGCAGACAGGATAAGGCAAAGAAGAAAGAACCAATTTCTTATAAGTTTCATTTGAATGGTTTACTATTTTATACTATTATGAAGTTTATTCTTTTTTTAGTTACTAATATTAATGATTACTAACTTTATTAATGCTCTGATTTATTTTATTACATCTTTCCCTACGGAATAATTAATCTGTTCTTTTGCTTCCAGAAAATCTTCCTCAAGACTATATGCTGATATTTTGGTATCTCTATAGCTTTCAAAAAAATCAATAAATTCCAACAAGCCTATAGTATGGCGTTCGTAATTTTTAGTTACGTTCTGAAGGAATAAATCGTATTCTTCCGTGAAGCTTTTATTGAAATTAAGATAGACATTCTGATACTTCTGGAATTGTGTATATGATGCTGATAAATCATTAAAGGCGCCTTTTACCTGATTTTCGTAGGTTATCTGCTGAACAGAGATGTTGTATTTTGCTATTTTAATATTACCCTGGTTTCTGTTCCATGTTGGTAGTTGCACTGTTAAACCAAGGCCATAGTAATTAGGTATAAAGTTAGAGTAACGTGTATAGTTTGCTCTTAAATCCAAATCCGGGTATGCCAATGAACGTTGCAGACTAAGGTTTGTTTTAGCTGCTACTATTTGCAAGTTGCCTGCTTTCAAATCGTAACGATTATCAAGTGCCAGATTGGCAAGTGTATCTAACGGTGGTAGCGTTACAGGATTGAGTTTAGCAGTATCTTTAATAACTATTACTTTAGTTTTAGCAGGTAAACCAATAATGGTTTTAAGTTCACTCTCGGCAGTTGTGCTTTGGGTAATAAAATCGCGAATGTTATTTTCAACATCAAAGGCAAGGGCCTGAAGACGTAATTGATCTTTAAGCGCCATAGTTCCTTTACTTACTTGTATACTGACACCAGTTATAAGACCGTTTAGTGAATTCAGTTCTTGTTGTAGCAGTACTAATCCCTGCTGGTATTGCAGCATGGTGTAATAGTCTGAACGAAGAGTAAACTTCAAACTTCTCATCAGGTCATAATAGACATCTTCAGCAATAGTAGTATTAATAGTATTAAGCTTTACAAGGTTACTACGTTTCCCTGCTGTTTTAATTACCTGATCTATAGACCAGATTACATCACTTCCAGTAACGCCATTTCCTATATTGGGAGATCCATTGACAACACCTGCTTCCCTCGGGTTTACGTAATGAAAGAACTTGTGAGAATATTGATTGTAAGGGTTTGTTTCAGCGTATAATGTAGGATTATCCCACAACCTTGATTGTAGCACCTGGGCGCGAGCCTGGTCTATACTGTATTTTTGTGCAATAAGCAGTAGATTATGCTGCTGTAGCAATGCCTCCGCTTGCTCAATAGTAAGAGTAACTGTATCCGACTGTGCAGGTATATTAGTTTTTAAAAGTTCGCTATTAGTTATCTGAGCTTTGGAAGATAAGGGCAGCGTTAATAGTAACAGTACTGGTATAAATAAGCTTGTTAATTTTTCTTTCAATGAGTTTATTATATTAATGATTGCTGACAAACAAAATATTCCCGATTTTTTCATTAAAGTGAAGCGATTACGATTTTCAAACAGAAGCCAAATTTAAAATGGAAAAACAATAATGGGATACATTGTCATAGTAATCAAACGTTTAAACGAAGATAATCTGAAGAAAATGGTAGTCTTAATTAATATAAAATCGTCCAATAATACAGAATTTAAAGCTTAAATCAATTAATGAATTAAAATTTAATTAAGATAAGTTGCTTAAAAGTGTTGTAAAATAGGTAAAAACTCTGAAGTAAATCTGAGTGTAAATTGTTACTTTTTAATAATATAGCTTATTTGCCAGTGAGTTTACTGTTTCTTTTCCCATACAAAAAGTAGATAAGCATGCCAATTGCCATCCATATTATTAACCTAAGCCAGGTATCTATTGGCAAATAAGACATTACAAACAAGGCTGAAAGGGCACCAAGTATGGGAGT
>Ga0134126_10007130_pt1 | contig 14030 bp, 14 predicted proteins | sample KB31752_FD_96881 | JGI IMG/M metagenome (GOLD analysis project Ga0134126, IMG submission 96881) | Terrestrial soil microbial communities with excess Nitrogen fertilizer from Kellogg Biological Station, Michigan, USA - KB3-175-2 | ecosystem: Environmental > Terrestrial > Soil > Unclassified ... | reverse complement strand
TCGGCAGAGCGCATCTTTTTCAAATCTTTTTCCACTCGCTCCAGGCGTTTCTCAATCTGACCGAGATCGCTGACCATCAGATCGAATTCGACATTCTTGATGTCGCGCAAAGGATCGATTGGCCCGGCGTGCGGAATGGAGTCGTCCTCGAAAGCCCGCACCACGTGAGCAATCGCATCAACGTTGCGAAGATGGGTGATGTAGCCGGATTCTTTGAGCGCGTCCTGGCCGATGGCGCCGAGGTCAACGTATTCAACTGCGGCATGAGTCAGTTTCTTGGGATTGCACTGCGCGGCCAGGCGGTCGAGGCGATCGTCGGGAACTTTGGCAACACCAATGTGGGCTTCGCGAGGATTGGCGCGGCCTGATGAAACTGAGGCCTTGGTGAGGATCGTAAATAAAGATGTCTTGCCTACCTGGGGCAGGCCAATAATGCCGGTTTTCATGGTTCAGCTTTTAGCTGTTAGCTCCTGGCTCTTAGCTGTTCGGGGGATGTCCTCGGCAGTCGAGGTGAAATAACAGGATAAATGATTTCTCGCGCTTCTAGTTATTAGCTGTCCGCCGCCCAGCTCTCAATGCTGCGCGCACTGCTCTGTGATTTTCCTCCGTGAAACTCTGTGTTCTCTGTGGTTCACGCTTTTGACTTAACCACAGAGGGCACTGAGTTTCACAGGGAAAATCCACAGAGAAGTTCCCAGCGCCTAACGCGGCAGAGCTGGTGTTCAGTCACGCCCTCGAATTTGAAAAACGACGCGCGACCGAGTAAAGAACGATGAGCCCAAGCAACAATACAGTCATCTCAATGCGGGTTGACCACGCGTGCAGAGAATCGAACTCGGCGCGCATGGGGTTACTCACGGGTAGCATCGAGATTTCGCCGGCTGTGATTCGCAAAAGATCCATGCGCGGAATGATCGCGAACTGCGAAATTGCGGTAAGCGTCAGCATGAGGAATAAGATTACGTGGCTTGATGCGAAGACTCGTAGCCTTCCTATGGTCACGCGGCTATCGATCATCGAGCAAACTTGAAATACAATTCCGGCGACCAGACCAATCCAGTGGAGATCAATCAACGTATTCCGAACCACGAGGCCGGCCAGATGAGCTGATGGCAGCACAGTGAACGACGTCTGGGCCACAACCGGGAAGAAGATCAGGGAGCCGATCCAGACCGTTAGACACAGAAGCATGACGAAGCGAAGGAGGGTCATGTGCTGAATACTAGATGAAATTGCAGATTGCAGATTTCTGATTCAGGAGCGCCTTCTGTATCGCAGAGACGACTTGGAAAGACGGGGGTAGGATCAGGCCTTAAATCTGAAATCTACAATCGCCAACCTGAAATCAGTTACACCGGCACCGGCACCGAATCGACAATTTCCTGAATGACTTCTTCGGCGCGAACGGACTTTTTCAATCCCGACGAATTCATCCCGTGGATGGCGACTCGGTGCGCAAACACAGGCACGGCGAGAGGCTTAATGTCTTCCGGAACGCAGAAGCTGCGTCCGTCAAGAAAAGCCATGGCCTGCGCGGCGCGATAGAGCATCTGCGAGCCGCGCGGCGAAACGCCTAATGTCAGCTTTTCATGTTTGCGAGTGCGGGCTACGATTTCGAGCGCGTAGCCCACCAGCGAATCGTCCACTTCTACTTGGGTCACGATTTGCTGCATTTCAAGAATGTCGTCTCCGCTCAGCACTGGTTCAAGGTTCTCCAGTTGCGCTGTGCCTGCTTCAGCACGCAGGATTTCGCGCTCGGATTTGCGATCGGGATATCCCATTTGCACGCGCATCAAAAATCGGTCCAGCTGCGACTCGGGCAATGGATATGTCCCGTGATGCTCGACCGGATTCTGGGTCGCGATCACCAGGAATGGCTGTGGCAGCGGATGGCAATTGGCATCGACTGTGACTTGGCCTTCGTTCATCGCTTCAAGCAGCGCCGATTGAGTTTTGGGCGTGGTGCGATTGATTTCGTCGGCCAGCAATATGTTAGTGAATATTGGGCCGCGCTTGAACTCGAATTTTTGCTCGGTGGCGGAGTAAATCGATATGCCGATAATGTCCGAGGGCAACATGTCGCTGGTGAACTGCACCCGCTGAAAGCTGCAACCCAGCAGCCGCGCCAGCGCTTGCGCCAGTGTGGTCTTCCCTACGCCGGGCACGCCTTCGATCAGCAAATGGCCATGTGCCAGCACCGAAACCAAAGCTAGGCGGACGACCTCGTCTTTGCCGCGAATGACCTTTTTTAGCTCATTTTCCAGGCGGGAAGCTCGATCTGAGGCGGCTATCACAGTGTCCGGGGACATGAAGGCGATTCTACTATGTCGAGATCGAGCGTATTCGTTACCTTAGTGACTTAGTGATCGGCGGTCAGTTGCCAGTGGGACCCAGCTTAATGCCATACAACTCGACGAAAGGGTCCACATTCTGCACTGAGCACTACTCACCAACCACTGTACTCACCTTTGCATGGTGAACTCTGCCGGACGGCCCGTCAGCCGCTCGATCCTCTTAGCGATGGGCGGATGAGTCGAAAACAGATTTCCCAGGCTCATACCTAGGAACGGCTGAACTATGAAAAGATGCGCGGTAGATGGAGTGGCCTGCAACGGCAGCCGTTTCGAATAAGCATCAAGTTTTGCCAATGCGCTTGCCAGGGCGTAAGGATTGCCGGTGTAGTGCGCACCGCTTTCGTCAGCCTGGTATTCGCGCGAGCGGGAAACCGCCAGCTGAATCAGCATAGCTGCAATAGGCGCGAGAATCAGCATGAGCAGGGCGCCGAATCCGCCTCCGCCGCGATCGTTCGAATCACGCTCATATCCGCCAAAGATCATTCCCCAACGTGCAATTTCCGCGAGATAAGTAATAGCGCCTGCAACCGTTGCAGCGATCGAACTGATCAGGATGTCGCGATTGCGCACGTGACCCAGTTCGTGAGCGAGCACGCCCTCGAGCTCTTCATCATTCAACAAATTCAAAATACCCTGGGTGACCGCGACTGAAGCATGATTCGGATTGCGTCCAGTGGCGAATGCATTCGGCGAGTCGGTGGGGATGACATAGATCTTCGGCATCGGAATGCCGATCTTCTGGGTAAGCCGCTCAACTACTTGATACGCGCGGGGCAGTTCTTCCCGCGTGACCGGCCTAGCTCGATACATGGACAGCGCAATCTTGTCCGAGTAAAAGTAGGAGACGAAGTTCAGCACCGCGGCAAAGACTAGCGCGATCAGCATTCCATTTTGCCCGCCGAAAACTCGTCCAACGAACATCAACAGCAGAGTGAGTGCGGTCAGCAGGAATGCGGTCTTAAATGTGTTGCCCATTGCGATTGCCTCTGACAGATAGATGCGGAGCGAAGACGCTACGGTTCAGGGCCGCAGGTTTCCCTGATTAGACTATAAGAAATACCTAGCTCTTACGTTTAATAGCGCGCGCGAGGGTCTGATCGAGCGCAGACTTGGCTCTGGCGTATTCGTGATCGGAAATCTGGCCTTGTTTGTGCTCCATCTCCAGTTGGAATAGTTCTTCTTTCAAGGCTTCGAGCAGCGCGGCGGAATGGCCGGCGTTCCCTGAAGGTGCGGGAACGGATCCCGCGGCAACCGCGACCGGAGTTTCTGCCTTGGAACGCGAAGTGATGTAAACCGCGCCTCCCGCAAGCGCGGCGCCCAATCCGCCGAGCAGCCACCAGCGATACTGATCGAGTGGATCGGGGTCCTCGCCTGGCTTTCCCAGGCCGCCCCCAGGACGATTGTCAGCCGTCGCGGGAGCAGGGCCCTGCGCTTCACTCGAAGCGTTTTGGTTTTGATCTTGCAGCATGCCTTCGCCAGAAACGTCGAAAGAAAGATTTTGCCCCGGCTTGGTATTGCTGGCGACCTCGGCGATAGCATCCTGAAGATCAGGCGGTTGCTTGTCCTGATAAACGCCGGATTGACTCGGAGTAAATCCGAGAGTCCGCGGCATGATGATTACGAAATGCTGCAGCGGATAAACTTCTTTGGGATCCACGGTCGCTTTACCTGAATAAGTCAGGTGGTAGGTGACGCGAAACTGCGTCTGGCCAGGACGCAGAGGGAAGACGAAGGCGTACCGCCCTTTAATTTTCTGTGGGACGGGCGTGGTGTTCACCCATTGCCCGCCGGCGGTCTGGGCTTGACCTTCATCGATCTCGGCATTCTCAGGCGCGTTGAATTCAAAGCCGGCATCGCTCATTTGAGTGCGAGGCGGTTGTGAGGCATTATCGACAGCGAAAAGCCGCATGATGGCGAGATCACCCTTGCCCGCCTGTAGATACATGAGATCAGCGACCGCATTCACGCCATCCACTTTTTTGGCCGAGTCATAAACCTTGACGTCGACCGACTGCGTTCCCGGAGGCGCGGGTTGATGATAAGTGACGCCTTGGTGAATCACGCGTATGAGGTGAGGACCGGTTTCGTCATCGCTGGATACAGGCAAAACGAATTTGCCTTGGGAATCAGTCTTAGCGTGCGCGGATTCTTGCATACCCGCGGCCAGTTTGATCAGGATGACTTCGTCCCCGGCGGAAGGTTTGTTGGTTGTTCCATTCGTGACCGTGCCGGTCAACGTGGCCGCATTCGCGCAGGCGGCAAACAGCACAGCCACCAGCGCGAGACTGAGTACATAGATCGAGTTAGGTTTGGTATTCAACTTTATCTTCCGACTTTTCGCCGCAAAGGCATTATCACGAACGGATTCTTGCTCGTTTCTTTGTGGCTTTTCCTCTGTGAAATTCAGTGTCCTCTGTGGTCAGGTTTTTAGAATCTAACCACAGAGAACACTGAGTCACACAGAGGAGCTCCACAGAGGCTTAATCACAGACTGCTCCGATTGTTAAGCAAGAGGTATTCTCAAAGGTCGACTCTCGCCTGTTCTTCTCTGTGGTTTTTCCTCTGTGAAACTTCGTGCCCTCTGTGGTCGGGCTTTTAAAATCTAACCACAGAGAACACTGAGTCGCACAGAGGAACCCCGCAGAGGAACCCCGCAGAGGAACCCCACAGAGGACCAATCACAGACTAACTCTTGCGCGCGTTCCTGATTCCAGCCGCGAAATTTCTGCCAGGATTGCCGCCGCATCTTCTTCCAGAGAATTCTTCATCGACGCATAATCCGCCTCGGGAATTTTTCCCGCTTTGTGCTCGAAGTTCAGGTCGCGCAAGTTTTCGTAAACAACTTCTTTCCTCTCGCGCAAATACATGGCCCGCGTTTTCTCCGGGCCTGAGACCGCAAATTCCGGCACGCTGAAAACATAGAACAGCGCAGCGGCAGCAACCACAACGCACAGAAAGGGGATCACAGTTCAGTCTCCCGTCGCGCCTGTTCGAGATAACGATCATGTTGCGAATCTGCACTCGGAGAACTTGCACCCGACGGACGCCCTCGCAGTCCTGCAGCACTTACTCCTGACGGAGATTGAGGTGGACCTGGGGGACGCTTACGCCAAGTGCCTGCAATGAAGACAACGGCTCCGATTCCCAGAACCAGCGCCAGATACGGCATGATCCATGCAACCCGGTTGAAGCCATGGTCAGTGGGGACGGTCAGCACGGTCGTCCCATAGGTTTGAATGAACCATTGCAGCACGTTGTTGTCGCTGTCGCCGCGAGTGACGGCTGCCGTCAGCTCATCGCGCATGCGAGTGGAGTAGGAACAGCCGACGTGATTGCATTCCAGCAAAACCTGGTTGCAGCCGCATACACACATCAATTGATGGCCGATGCGGTCGATACGGGCGGAATCGTCGCCTGCGCCGAGCAGAAGAAGCACTCCCAGCAGCAGTGCTGGAATTAGGTGCATGCGTTTTTCACGAACAAAAGAAAACAGCATTAATCGCCGGCTCCCACCGGAGCAGCATGCGCTGGGACTCGCGCTTCGCTGCTATCGCGAACTGTCGCGCGCATTGGGGCCGCATTCGGGACCAGAGCAAGAATCGTGCCGAAGACCATTACGATCAGACCGATCCAAATCCACGAAACCATGGGATTCAAATGCGCCTTGATGATCGGACGGCCGGTGTCCTGGTTCTGGCCTTCGTAGACTACATAAATATCCTCGGCCAAGGTTGAGCGAATGGCCGGGACATGCTGCTGTTGCTGGCTGGCGATATAAAAGCGACTTTCGGGATACAGAGTATCGATCTGCTTGTCGCCTTTAAATATCTGAATGATCGCCAGGTCGCTGCTGTAGTTGGCATTCTCTTCCTGCGTATAGGAGCGGCAGAGCAGCGTGTAAGGGCCAAGCGCCATCTTGTCGCCGAACGACATTTCTTTTTCAGCTTCGCGATTGAACGGCGTTCCCAAAATGCCGATGAAGACCAGCGCCACGCCGAAGTGAACAATGTAGCCTCCGTAGCGGCGTGTATTCCGGTGCCATAGCCGAATCATCGAGGCTGCCAGGTTCTCTCCGGTATGGCCGGAGATCACCCGGCCACCGCGCACGAACTCTGAGATCACAGTGAAAGCGACCAGTGCTGCCAGCATGGCAGCGATCAGCGCATAGAAGTAAGAGATTTCGTTCCACGGCTTCACTCCCATTGCGACTAGCACAATGCCAACTGCCAGTGCGCCCAGGCTCGGCCACAGGAAGTTACGCTTAAGGCTTTCGAATGAAGTTTTGCGCCAAGCCAGCAGGGGGCCCACGGCGGTCAGTAAAAGCAGCAGCAGGGCCACGGGAATTGTGACCTTGTTATAAAACGCGGCGCCCACTGTGACTTTTTTACCTTGCGCCAGCTCAGAAATTTTTGGGAACCATGTTCCCCACAGAACCGTGAAGCAGGCCAGCACAAAAAGCAGATTGTTAAACAGGAAGCTGGACTCACGCGAAATCAGCGACTCGAGTTTGTGTTCGCTGCGCAGGTGCGAGCGGTTCTTGATGAAGAAAAATGTAAACGTCGCCAGGCTGACGATGAGGAACCAGAAAAACCAGTCGCCGATCGACGATTGCGCGAACGCATGTACCGAGCTAATGATCCCGCTGCGAGTCAAGAAGGTCCCCAGAATCGCCAGCCAGAATGTCCCGAAGACCAGCCACATATTCCACGTCTTCAGCATTCCTCGCTTTTCCTGCATCATCACTGAGTGAAGAAACGCGGTGCCGACCAGCCATGGCATGAGCGACGCATTCTCCACCGGGTCCCAGCCCCAGTATCCGCCCCAACCCAGCACCGAATAGGCCCAGTGCGCGCCAAGAAATACGCCACAAGTCAGAAAGCCCCAGGTCACCATGGTCCAGCGGCGAGTGATGTGGATCCATTTCTCGCCGGGGTACTTCATGGCCAGCGCGCCCAATGCGAAGGCGAATGGAACCGTGAAGCCTACGTATCCCAAATAGAGCATGGGAGGGTGAATGACCATCTCGGGATATTGCAGGAGCGGGTTCAGACCGTTGCCGTCCGGCGGCACAGCGGTTTGGATTACCGCAAATGGCTTGGCCGCAAAGTTCAGAAGCAACAGAAAGAACACCTGCACTGCAGCAATGACCACAGACGCATGAGCGAACAGGCGCACATCAGTCTTGTGACGAAGTCGCAATACTAGCCCGTAGCCCGAAAGCAGCAGCGACCAGAAAAGCAACGAGCCTTCCTGTCCCGACCACAAGGTCGCAAACTTGTAAGGGAGCGGCAGGTCGCGGTTGCTGTGGTGAAGAATATAAGAGATGGAAAAATCGTTGCGGAAAGCGGCGGTGACTAAAATCACCGCCCCAATAAAAACCGCTCCGAAACTGGCAATTCCGGCACGGCGCGCGGTTTCGCTTAGTCGCTCGGAGCCGGGCTGTTTACGAATTAGCGCGATCAGTCCGGCTAGAAAAGAATAGCCACTCAGCGCCAGCGCGAGCAGGAGGACGAAACTACCTAATTCCGCCATGATAGAACTTCATTTTTCCAGAATTGCAGGGCGGACGCAACGCCCCTTCAGCAGGGGCGCTACATTCGTGGCTGATTGATCGAGAATGCTTACCCGCCCGCGAAGCTCAAGGCCGAAACCGCCGCCGTTGACAATTGACCAGTTGTTTCCGATTTCTGATTACGCGCTTTGGGCGCGACGGGCAAGCACTTCGCGCTCCGCGGTAAGCCAGTCTTCCTTTTCGAAGCCTTCGAGGTAGCCGCGTTGTGCGTACAGTTCATAGGCGCGAAGCCGGATTGCAGATTCAAGCTCCGACGGCAAAGAACCGTTGCGCGAAGGTCCGTTCTGCGAGTTGGCGTTGCCGTTTTCCGGCATCTGCAAAACTTTGTTGTCAACAGGTTTGGTCGTGGGCTTGGGCGTGCGAGAGGATTTTGCTCTTGGCATTTCTTTACTCCTTACTCGTCAAATGTGAATTGGGACCCACACACTGACGCAACAACCGAACGGCTGGCACATCTTTTTGTGGCGGGGTATGTCTTATATGATAAACCTGAGCGGCTGTGGAAGCGATAAGTGAGGCATTAATTTTTTTTCTGCCTGCGAGAGAAATTTCCAACCATAATGTTTGTACAAAGCCGCGGATGCTGACCTTAGCAGACCGAGAATTCACCCCGGAGGAAAATTGCGTTACTCCCCTTGCATTTTCTTCGTATGCCTTCTTGTCTCAAATGTGCAGGCCCAGAGCGATACGGCTGACAAACCTCCATCTTCCAAACCGTCTGCCCAGCAGGAAACGGTCGTGGTCACTGGCACGTTCGCGCCTTTGCCAGAAACCGAGTTGGATCGCTCCGTAACTGTGATCGAAAATAGTGGACAGAGCAGCCTTTACGATAATTGGGTCGGTTATCTCCAATCCTCAGCTTCCCTGGATCTGCAGCAGCGCGCCCCGAACGATGTGCAAGGAGATCTTTCCATCCGGGGTTCCAGCTTCGGCCAGACACTGGTGCTGCTCAACGGTTTGCGGATGGACGATGTGCAGAGCGGACACCACGACATGGACTTGCCCCTGCCCACACAGGCGGTCCAGCGGATCGAAGTGTTGCGGGGCGCAGGGTCAACTCTTTATGGCTCGGATGCTATGGCGGGATCGATTGACGTGATAACTTCTCAGCCGGAGCATTCGGATTTCGCCCTCGGCGCTGGAGTCGGTAACTTCGGCACCAATGAGCAGAGTGGCTCAGCTTCATGGTTTCGCAAAGATTTTGATACTCAACTCCATGCTGAGCGCGATTTCTCCAGCGGTTTCCGCCCCGACCGTGATTTCCGCAGCCTGACCGTTTTTTCCGAAACCGGCGTGAAGACCGCGCTAGGGAATTCGCTGGTGATGCTTGGCTATGGCGACAAGCCCTTCGGCGCCGACCAATTTTATGGGCCGTTCGATTCGTGGGAGCGGACAAAGTCCTGGTTCGCCGGTCTTAAACAGGATTTGGGAAGCAAGACGGAATTTGACTTCGGCTTTCGCCGGCACACCGACGAATTTGTCCTGTTCCGCAACCAGCCGCTCATTTTCGAAAACAATCACATTGACAAGAGCTGGCAGACAGATCTCCGCCAGCGTCAGCCGCTGACCAAAAATTCCACTTTGTTTTTCGGCGCGGAGGGAATCCACGAAAGCATTAACAGCAATAATCTCGGCAATCACGATCGCAGCCGGGGAGCGGTCTACCTTGACTATGACGTTCGCGCCCTGCGGCGATGCTCCTTTTGCGCAGGCCTAAGGCAGGAAATTTTCAGCGCCTCTCACGGCGAATTAAATCCTACGGTGGCGGTCGGCGTCTGGCTAAAACCGGGTTGGAAGTTGAGGGCCAGCGCCAGCCGGGCATTTCGTTTGCCCAGCTATACCGATCTCGACTACCACGATCCGGCAAATTTCGGGAACCCGCTTCTCGGCCCGGAAAGCGCCTGGGATTATGAAGGAGGATTGTTATGGGCCCATAGCAGTACCTTCAAATTCGATCTTACTGTCTTCGAGCGGCGTGACCGCAACGTCATTGATTATGTATTGCGAGATTGCGCCACCGTTCCATTGGCTGAGCTGCCAGTAGCGGCTTCATGTTCCCCGCAATTGGCAGAGATCTACCACGCAGAAAATCTTCAGCGTCTGGATTTCACTGGAACAGAGATTTCAGGTGACATTCGGCTGCCGCGCGATGGCCGTCTGCAATTAGCGTACACGGCTGTCTACGGCACACGAGGGGCGCTGGGAGCGCTACAGACAAAATACGCTTTCAATTATCCGGTGAATGATGGGCTCTTTGCGTGGAGCGGCAAGTTGCCGGGGAACCTGCTTGCCCGCACTCAGGTTCGTGTCGTGGACCGCTATTCAAGAGACCCTTACGCATTGTGGGATGCCGCCGTTGCCCGCGATTTCAGCCACTTTAGCGCGCACCTGGCGCTTCAGGACATCAGCAATACGCAATATGCGGATATCCCCGGGATCGTCATGCCGGGAAGGAACGTGTTGGTTGGCTTGGATTATCGGTGGCGCGGCCGCTAGGTTCTAACGGCCAGCGTTACGCCTCAGGCGCAGGCGTCGCGCCAGCCGGGAACTTCCTTAAGTCCGTTAGCGCGCGTCTGCTCGAAAAGCCGGATGAGATGCCGTGAGTGCTCGAATTCGTGGATGTCCGCCCAAACCTCAGCCTGCCAGCCATAGTCATGGACGGCGGAGGCACCGCAGGTAGCACACCGGGTATGCAGCTTTTCGGCGAGGCAGCGTGGCTGGGAGGTCTCCGGCTGCAGTTCAATGAAGATGCAGCGCACTTCTTGAATGTCGTCTTTTTCTCCGATCACATGTTCATACCGCAGCAGGTAGCCAAAGCCCAGTTTGACGGCTTCGTGTTCGGCTTCGGCGCGGGTGTGAAATGGACCATATTCGGCCCGCAGTTGTTCGGTTGAATCACAGGCCATCCAAAACATCTCTTTGTAGCTCATGCGCCGCTGCTTTTCCCCAGAAGTAGTTGCGCCAAACGTTTTGCCGGCGCTGCAAATCGGGAAGAGACGAATTCCCATGCAGGGTTCAAGCAATTTGATGGCCGTAGAATCGCGCCAAAGCCTTTGTTTATATAGAGAATTTCGGCTCAGCGGGATGTGTTTTCTGCAAGGAATTGCAATCCTGAGCTCAATTTTTCCGCACCGCCTTGCGCCTTCCGTTTTTCAGTCGCGCTAGATCACCGCCCAAGATCAACGGTACGATGGCGCAGCCTGGAGCAGGCGTATGGGCACCACCACCGAACCGCGAAAGGCAGTTGAAGTTCCGGTTCGAGTTTTTGGCACCGATTGTGACGGCAAATCCTTCTACGAAAACCTGACCACCGTCGACGTCAGCTTGCATGGAGCCAAGTTGCGGGGCTTACGGGCGCGGCTCCAGGTCGATGAGATCATCGGCCTGACCTACGGCAAAAATAAAGGACATTTTCGAGTGAAGTGGATCGGAACCCCAGGAACGGCAACCGAAGGCGTCATGGGACTGGTGAACCTGAATCCAGGCAAACCGTTGTGGGATTTTCCGGTTTCCCATCTCGAGGCGGAGAACGCGGGTGTCCAGCCCAGCGGCGAGCGGCGACGCTGGCCGCGGGTGAAGTGCTCGGTTTCAGTAGAACTGCACACCTCAGGGCAGGCGGTGATCTGGGCCAAAGCCTCTGACCTGAGCCGAGGTGGATGTTTTATTGAGATGGCGATCCCTTTACAGAAGGGTACCAGTTTTGACATCGCGCTGTGGTTGGGAGACGCCAAGCTGCACCTGCAAGGCCGGGTGGTCAGTCTGCAGCCCGGTTTCGGAAACGGCGTGAGCTTTCTGGGCGTTACTTCAGAACAGGAAGCTCATCTCCGCCGTTTCATCGAAACCATCGCTCCGTTCCAAGACGCCCGAACCGCCCTCGCTAAAGCCGGATCTTAGTGCGCCGATCAGGCGCTGCGCCCAACCGCAAGTGGTCGTGGGCTGGGTTCGAGCCGGGTGTTCTCGTCCCGATCCACCCATGATGCACCGCCATGGGAAGCCACATATAGAGCTAATTCCAGCCGGCTCCAAACCCCAAGTTTGTCGAATACGCTTCGCAGCTGGTTTTTGATGACCTGCTCCGTACATCCCACCATTGACGCGATTTCTGGGTTGGTTTTACCTTCCCATACCATGGTTGCCACTTCAATTTCTTTTGGACTTAGCTGTTCACGAGGTGACATGATTTATGTGCTCCTTTTCAAATATGGCGGTGGCGAGGATTACGCGTTTGCGTCCTTGCTTGATGCCAGCGCGCAAAAAAAGTGTGCGCAGGTGTTGTTTCACAGTGCGTGGACTGATGCTCAGCTCGGCTGCGATCTCTTTATTACTGCAACCCTGTACTAGCAGGTGAAGAACCTGCTGGTCGCGGCGAGTGATTTTGATTTGATCCAGGTCCAACATTTTCTGCCCCTTCTTCCTGCTTGAATGCCGACTCTTTCAACAGAAGCACGTCTTTCGCCAAAGCTTCGCCGCCATCCACCCCTCCCACAATTAGCGTAAATAAGGCACTTAAGGATTCCGACCGTGGTATGCACCGCCGACTCAAATTCTGAGACCGCCCCTTCCGGGAATAAGTTGTGCCACAATGAAATCCCACATCTCGAAGAAGGGTTGAGCATCGATGAACACCAAGCGATCAGCCTTTGCAGTTTTTACGGTCGTAATTGCAACTTCAGTTTTCATTACTCTGACTTCTGCTCTTACCGAAGCCCAAGCCGCGCAAAACAATCCGCCATCCACCGCGCCGCCGACCACCATTACCTTGCAGGACGCCTTAATCCGAGCCCAGAAGAACGAGCCGCAATACCGGGCCGCGCTGGCGCAATATGGAGTGGCGCTGGCGAATGCTGTGCAGGGGAGGGCCGCGCTGTTGCCGAACGTCAGCTTCGCGAGCACATATCTCTACACCCAGGGCAACGGCACTCCGGCCAGCCGCTTCATCGCCAACAACGGCGTGCACGAGTATCTGGACCAGGGCAACGTTCATCAGGCGATCTCCTGGCAAACCGTCGCTGAGTACCGGCTGGCGCGGGCACAGGCAGCGCTCGCCAAAGCTCAAGCCGAGATCGCAACCCGCGGCCTGGTGGTCACCGTAACCCAGGCTTATTACGGGGCGATCGTGGCGCAACGAAAATATTCGATCGCCCAACGCGCCGCTGCCGAAGCGCAGAATTTCTTTGACATTACGCAAAAGTTGGAGCGCGGGGGCGAAGTGGCGCACTCAGATACCATCAAAGCCCAATTGCAATTCGAGCAGCAGCAACGCGCGCTTCAGGATGCGCAACTCGCCATGGATCGCAGCCGCTTGGATCTTGCGGTGTTGATTTTTCCCAACTTCAATGAGAACTTCACTACCGTGGACGATCTCGAAAATCTCGGAGCGTTGCCCTCCTACGCGGAAGTCGAGACCATGGCGGGCAAGGCCAATCCGCAGTTGCAGGCCGCGCTCGCCAGCATGCAGGCTGCGAATCAGGAACTCGCGGTCGCCTGGAATGGATTTCTTCCCAGCCTTACGCTCGACTATTTTTACGGCATCGACGCCAACCAATTCGCGGTGAATGGATTCGATGAGACCGTCGTTCCTCATCGCCCGGTACGGAACCTGGGCTATTCAGCGGTTGCAACCCTCAACCTTCCCATTTGGAACTGGGGAGCGACCCGCAGCAAGGTGAAGAGCGCCGGGCTGGTGCGCGACCAGGCCAAAGTAGAATTAAGTTTTGCGCAACGGAAAATGGCGGCCGATCTGCGCGACTTTTTCAACGAAGCCCAGACTTCGCGCTCTGAACTTGAGTCCTTGCGGCAATCCGCGGAATTGGCCGCCGAGAGTTTGCGGCTGACCGGGTTACGATATAGAGCAGGCGAGGCAACCGCTCTCGAGGTTGTAGATTCACAGAACACGCTCACCCAGGCGCAAAACGCGCTGGGCGACGGGCAGGTGCGGTACCGGCTCGCAGTCGCTAGTCTGCAGACGCTTACAGGTAAATTCTGAATGCCAATATCCTGCGTGGAGTTGACACAGAAGTCCAGCCGCTCCCTGCGATTGGTCACGATCTCAGTTGCCCTGGCCCTGCTAGCTGCGTGCTCCGATAAAACTAAAGATACCGAGC
>Ga0134126_10007129_pt1 | contig 14031 bp, 14 predicted proteins | sample KB31752_FD_96881 | JGI IMG/M metagenome (GOLD analysis project Ga0134126, IMG submission 96881) | Terrestrial soil microbial communities with excess Nitrogen fertilizer from Kellogg Biological Station, Michigan, USA - KB3-175-2 | ecosystem: Environmental > Terrestrial > Soil > Unclassified ... | reverse complement strand
GCGGTTGTACGCCGAGGCGGTCGCGATCCTGCGTGAGGCGATTGCGCGGGAAGCGCAGTTGCCGGCGCAGCGGTTTTCTGACCTGCTCAGCGGCGGGAGATATCGGCTCTTCGCGTATGCGGAAGGCGATGCCGTCTGGGGTGTAGCTCTAGTGTATTTCTCAGATGAGCTGCGATTTGCCTGGCTCGACTACTTTGCGATCCGGTCCGATCTGCGCGGTCGGGGACTGGGGAGTGATCTCTTTCGCGGAATCGTACAAATGGCGATTGAACAAAAGCCCCAGCCTCACTGGTTGCTCTTTGAAGTCGACGACGATTACGAAGGCGACCTACAGCGCGAGTCTGACTGCAAACGACGAGTGAAATTTTACAGGCGGCTGGGTGCGCGGCTGCTGGAAAACGTCCCATACAAATTCCCCAGCGCGGCTGCGGAGCCGATTCGCATGCGACTGATGGCATATCAGCTTCGTCCCGACGCAACGCTGGCGACGAACGATCTCAAGTGCATTGTGGCGGAAATTTTCTCGAACATTCATGGACGGGGGAGCGATGACGAGCTATTACGCTGGTTCCAGCAGAATCTGCCAGACACGGTTGAGATGAAATAAAAAAGCTCTGTGGCGTTCCTCTCTGAGACATTTGTGCTCCTCTGTGTGAGGGTTTGAAAGAAAACGCAAAAGCTACCACAGAGGACACCGAGGTACACAGAGGAACGCCACAGAGGAAACTAGGAAATTCAAAGGAAGTGTGCTCGAAGCTGAAACTGACGCGGGCACGAGTGCCCGCGCCACACTAGCTAACCAAAAAGGCGGGGGAGGGCGCCCATTCGGCTCCCTCCCGCCGGTCGGTCGCTCAGGGCAGGCCCCGCCCCACACATGAGACTACTTCCCTGACTTGAACGCCTCGTAACGCCGATTCACTTCGTCCCAATTGACGACGTTCCACCACGCCGCCAGATACTCGGGACGGCGATTGTTGTACTTCAGGTAGTAGGCGTGCTCCCAAACGTCGTTGCCCATGATCGGGTATAGGCCTTGCGACATTGGATTGTCCTGGTTGGGCGTGCTGAGGATCTGAACGTCGCCGCCTTTCTTACCTGCGAGCCAGACCCATCCGCTACCGAACTGCTTGGCGCCGGCGTCGTTGAACTTGGTTTTGAAATCATTGAAGCTGCCGAAAGTCTTGTTGATCGCCTCGGCGACCGCGCCGCTGGGATCGCCGCCACCCTGGGGCTTCATGATTTTCCAGAACATGGTGTGATTGACGTGGCCGCCGCCATTGTTGCGAACGGCCGTGCGGATGTCTTCAGGAACGGCATTGAGGTCGCGAATCAGATCTTCTGCGCTCTTCGACTGCAGGTTGGGATGCTTCTCCAGAGCGGCGTTCAGGTTCTTCACGTACGCGCCGTGATGCATGTCGTGGTGCAGTTTCATCGTCTGCGTGTCGATCACCGCGTCGAGGGCGGAATAGTCATACGGCAAAGGGGGTAATTCATGCGCCATTGGAAATCTTCCTCCGTAGTTGCTGGTTGTTGGTTCCTAAGATGCCAAACTCATGTTGAGCGAATATTGCTTCGTTTCTCAAAAACAGCGAGAACTCCTGCGGGTGCTTGAACGAGCACCACGGCAGAAAACGCGCGGGACGAAATTCCCACGAAGAAGCAGTCTTATTTTACTTCTCTTTGAGTTTTACTTCTCTTTGCGGAGGAACTCGCCACTGGTCGCGTCGATGTCATTGGTGAGCTTGGCATCGGCGCCGGTGCCGCCGTACATGACGTGCCAGACAAGATTGTTGCCGCTGTGGTTCCAATCGAGCCGGTAGAGGACGGGTGTGTCAGGCTTCTTTTGCAGGATCTCTTCCCCGCCGTGCTTTTGGGAAATTTCGAAAGCCTTGTCGGAGTCTATCTTCAGAAACTGCATGTCGAAGGTGTTGGTAGGCGTGAATGACGTGTCTTGCGTGCCCTGGGTGACACCGCGCGAGGGAGCGTCTGGGGCGTCAATGCCGGACCAAGTATACGGCTTGGAAGTGTGGATAGTGGCAGAGACAAAGGAAGCGCTCCAGACTACGGCTTTGCCGTCGTGACCTTTGTTGTCGCCGACAACGCCAGACTGCAACTGATAGGGGCGGACGTCCGGAGCCCAGCCACGAGCGGTCACATAGAGCTTCTGGAAGGCGCTGCGTCCGGTGAGCAGTTCGGGAGGCTCGGCTTTGGTGGCCGGCTGGGGCGACGGCGAAGTGCAGCCCGAAATGACTGCCAGGGACAGCAATATGAGCGCGAGCCGTTTCATTCTGTTCCTTCCAAATTATCCGACAAGTTCAGAATATTTTATTGGAAATCGAATCGAAGAAAATTTAGTTTTCAGTTGCCAGTTCCCAGTCGATTTCATCTTGCTGAAACTGGGAGCCGGCAACTGCGAACCGAGAACTTGTTTTCTAATGCTGCCGATCAGTCACGGAGTTCGGAGCACCGTCTTTGCGAGCGTCATCTTGCATCTCACTCAGCTTTGCCTTTGCATCGTCCAATTCTTTCTGTTTGTCGGCGATCTTCTGCTTGTAATCCGCATCGTCCTTGGCGAAGCCGGTAGGATTTTGCGCGCGATTGGCGGTGTTGGCGTAAAACTCGGATGACTTCACGCGGTATTCGCGCTGCAAAAGATCGAGTTCGTGCGCCAGGCTCGTTACTTTGCCGGATTGGCCATCTAGCTTTTGCTTCCAGGCGTCGACGGCCTCCTTGCGATCGCTGGCGGATTGACCTGCTTTGATCTCGGGATCTTTCTTTTCATCTTTCTTGTCATCACCGGCAGCTGGGGCGGCGGTACTCGCATCTTTGGGCTGGGCGGCGGCTGCGGAGTCTGTAGCGGGAGCAGCGGGAGCGCTTCCGACTACGCTGATCGAACTGTTCGCTGGCATATTGTCGTTGTCATAGACCTTCTTCTGGTCCGTTGGGGGCGCACCCCTCGACTTCTTGAGGGCGCGTGCGTAGTTACCCAACGATTCCTGCGAACTCTGCGCGACGGCGACACCGGCGCAGACTGAGGAGGAAAGCAAAACAATCAACGAGAATCGAAACACGCGGTTCATAGATGCTCCCATCTGTCCTCGAAGGACTTGAATCTTATGCATGTGCGGCAACAGCCTTGTGCGACGAATGCTCCGCAACGAATGCGCTTACCAATTTTTCGATCCGATCTGTTTCTGCGGCAATGTCGCCGGCAAAATGTGCGTCGCCTTGCGGTCCGACCTTGCTCAACCGATCGGCACAATCGCGAATCACCGAAAGGGACGAACGAAGCTGCAATGCCGTTTCCGCAACAAACTCGGATTGCAGAAGCTTTTCGCGCCGCGATTGCGTCAGGGCAGTCTCATCGTCGATCACGCAGGCGAGGGCGGACGCTTCATCCATGGTGAGAGGAATGAGGGTGAACGCGAAGCTGCGGTGTTCTCCCGAAGCGGTTTCGTAACTGCTGCGGAAACTCGCGCGAACACGGTTACGCAAGCTGGTTGCGATCTCGTCGGCTAAGCGGGTCGGGCTATTGCTTTCCGAAGCCACTGTCGTACTGCGAAAGATGGCATCGGGGCTCATCCCCAACGGAGAGGCGAATCCGAGCAGTTGTCGCGCCGCGGCGTTGGCCTGTTTCACCAGGCCGTTCGGGCCAATGAACAGGATTCCGCAAGGCAGATTCGCGATCACTGCGGCAGTGATTTGTTCCGAAGTTTTGGCGCGGCGTTGTTGTGCCGCATGTTCATTCTGCAATTCAAATTTTTGCTGTTTGAGCTTTTGGATGACAGCGGAGTAGGCGTAGGTGGCATCCTCGGGGCTGCCCAGCGGTTCCGGAACTGCCTCGTTCTCGACGAGTTCGCGGCGCAGTGCCCGAATGATCAAAATACCAGCGACAAACACGGCCATCGACACCAGTAGGCCGAGCCCCATGCGGATCACCAGCGGATTGGCGAGCAGTCTCACATTTGCCTCCAGTACCAATGAATGAACTGCTGGCCGAAGAAAAATGCGAGCAAACCCATACTGCCCAGGAAAACGCCGAAAGGCATCTGATGACGACGTAGTGCGACTTGGGCCGACGCCCAGGCATGTTTACGAGCGGTAGAGCCGGTCTCGTGGAAAACGCGTTTCCTGCGCTGCATCCGCTTAAGCCACACCACCAGCACGGTCCACAAGCCGTAAGCGGAACCGGCGAGTGAGGCCGTCATCATGGTGAGAATCGTCAATCGCAAGCCGAGGAAGGCCCCCATCATCGCCATGAGCTTCACGTCGCCGAATCCCATACCTTCGACGCCGCGCCACCGGAAATAAGCGGCGCCAATACCGTATAGAAACGAAGCACCGACCAGAGCACCGAGTCCCGCGTCCATAAACGAGAACAGGCGCCAGGAGATGTCAGAACTGACGGGGAAGTCGATCGCGCCCGGCAACAACATCGAGAGCAGATCATTCACCGGAACAAACAGCGAAATCAGCAGGCCGAAGGCGAGGCCGGGCAGCGTCATCTTGTCGGGCAGCAGGTGCGTTTCTGCGTCGGTGAAGATCAGACCGAGCAAGAGGAACCCAAACACTGCACATTTCACGGTTGCAAGGCTCAGTCCGAAGTGCGCGTAGCAGGCAAGAAATAGCAGGCCATTGATGACTTCGACAATCAGGTAGCGCGGCGTGATCCGGACCTTGCAATTGCGGCAGCGGCCACCCAGAATTAGCCAGCTGAAAACCGGGATGTTGTCGTAAAACCGGATTGGAATGTCGCAGTGCGGGCATGCCGATCCCGGCCATACGACGGACAGGCCACGTGGGAGGCGGTAAATGCACACGTTCAGGAAGCTGCCAAAGAGCAGTCCGAAAACAAAAACGGCTGATGCGATGAACGGGTCCAACCGCTCCTCACCCTCCTCGCGAAATGCGAGCTAATCCGGCCTGATTATAAGTTGTTAAGAGGGCTTACCAAGAGGTACCAAAGTCACTGTCCGGGAGGACAGTCGCAGGATAGGCACCTTCGGGGGAGTTGCTGGGCGAGGCTATTGGTTCAGCGAATGCCTGAGGTATCCCGCCACGTCGCCGATGAAACGATGCACCGAAACTTCGGCGATCCGGTGACCTACGATGGCGTTCATTGTCTTCCCGACCGCGCCAAGCGGTGGCTCGTATATTCCAAAAAAATCCAATTGAGTTTCGGTTGAAGTCAGCGGATAAGCCGACAGCTCGCCATTCATCAACGGAAAAAGCCGTGGCGCCGTGGTAGCTTCCCATGTCAATTGCAGGCGCGTGACCGGGAGCGAGCCTTGATCCACCAGCTTTTCTTCCACGCTCTTGACCGAAATATTGATGTCCGTTTTCACGCCGATGCCGCCGAAATCAACGTGCAGCTCTGCTGCGACGGAATGGGCACGCGCAGCCGCAGCCTTAGTCGCCGCTTGAAAAATCGTAGTTGCGTTCTGTTTCAGCGCATCGCGGACTCGTTCGTACGGGTGATTGACGTAATCGTAGCTCCGAATCTCGCGTCCCTTTTCGATCAAAGCCATTTGTGCCGCCCGCAATCGAAGCGATAGAACTCGCGGTCAGGCAACTTTATCACAGAGATCCCAGTGCCGAAGGGCCGCGTGAGGCGAGTTCCCATCCGGGTTCCGCTAAAGGGTCGGTGATTCACGAGACTGAATTTGCTTGTATCATGGCTACCGCTCTGTAATTTGATCCCAATCGTGGGGAACTTGAATGTCTCAGGTTGACGTGCCCTTGGTGCGCGCCGGTTTTGGACAGACGCGCCGGGCTGACAATTGGTGGGTTCAGCCTCTGTTTGTGTTTCTCGGATTGTCTACCTTCATTGTTTATTCCACCTGGGCCGCGCTCCAGGGACAGCATTTTCGGTTCGGGCCTTACCTCTCGCCATTTTATTCGCCGGAATTATTCGGATCCGCTGAGGCATGGTTTGGCGCGAATCCTAAGTGGCTGCCGGCGTGGGTTACTGCGGCGATGCTGATCTTATGGGCACCGGGCGGTTTTCGCGTGACCTGCTACTACTATCGCGGAGCATATTACAAAGCGTTTTGGGCGGACCCGCCGTCGTGTACGGTCGGTGAACCCCGGAAGAAGTACCTGGGTGAGCGGTCTTTCCCGCTGATCATTCAAAACATCCACCGGTATTTCCTGTATCTTGCCCTGATCTTTTTGGTGCTTCTAGCGCACGACGTCTGGGACGCCCTCTGGTTTGACGGGCACTTCGGAATCGGCGTGGGGACACTGGTGTTGCTCACCAATCTCCTTCTGCTGAGTTCTTATACGTTCGGCTGCCATTCATTTCGTCATCTTGTCGGCGGCTTTCGCGACCGGTTAGCGGGAAGGCCGGTTCGCAAGCTCGCTTACGATTGCGTCAGTTGTTTCAATCGGCGCCACATGCTGTTTGCGTGGTGCAGCCTGTTCTCGGTTGGCTTCGCCGACCTTTATGTGCGTCTGTGCTCAATGGGGATCTGGCATGACTGGAGGATCTTCTAGTGTCCGAGTACATCACGCATGAGCACGATGTTCTGATCATCGGCGCCGGGGGCGCGGGACTGCGCGCCGCGGTAGAGGCTTCCGCCGCGGATGTGAAGGTCGCAGTCATCACGAAGTCGCTGCTGGGTAAAGCACACACCGTCATGGCAGAAGGTGGAGTCGCCGCGGCCATGGGCAACGTCGATGATCGCGATAACTGGCGCGTCCATTTCTCCGACACTATGCGAGGCGGGCAGTACCTGAACAACTGGCGGATGGCGGAACTCCACGCCAAGGAAGCTCCGGATCGGGTGCGGGAACTCGAAGCCTGGGGCGCGCTGTTTGATCGCACCAAGGATGGCCGCATTCTGCAGCGAAACTTCGGCGGACATCGGTATCCCCGGCTTGCGCATGTGGGCGATCGCACCGGCCTGGAAATGATTCGCACGCTCCAGGACCACGGCATTCATCTTGGCTTGGACGTCTTCATGGAGCATACAGTCGTTACGCTGCTGAAAGATGGCGGCCGAATCTCAGGTGCATTTGGCTATGACCGTGAGCGGGGACGTTTTCACGTGTTTCGCGCGAAAGCAGTAGTGCTGGCTACGGGAGGAATTGGCAGAGCTTTCAAAATCACCAGCAACAGTTGGGAGTACACCGGCGATGGCCATTCCCTCGCGTACCACGCCGGCGCAGCGCTGATGGACATGGAATTTGTGCAGTTCCATCCTACGGGCATGATTTGGCCCCCGAGCGTGCGCGGCATTCTGGTGACAGAAGGCGTTCGCGGCGAGGGCGGCGTGCTGCGAAATCGCGACGGCGAACGCTTCATGTTCAAGGACATTCCGCCGCTCTACGTGAACCAGACCGCCACGTCGGAAGAAGAAGGGTGGCGGTACACGCAAGGCGACAAAGATGCGAAGCGTCCGCCTGAACTGTTGACCCGCGATCACGTTGCGCGCTGCATCCGCCGCGAGGTGCGCGAGGGGCGCGGCAGTCCGCATGGCGGCGTGTTCCTCGATATCGCATGGATCAAAGAAAAGCTTCCGAACGCGCCCGAGCACATCAAGAAGAAGCTGCCCAGCATGTATCACCAGTTCAAGCAGCTGGCCGACATCGACATCACGAAAGAACCAATGGAAGTCGGCCCCACCACTCACTACATGATGGGTGGAGTCAAAGTGGACGCGGACTCACAGATGTCCGACGTGCCCGGGCTATTTGCGGCGGGTGAATGCGGCGCGGGGTTGCACGGAGCCAATCGACTCGGGGGCAACTCGCTGTCCGACCTGCTGGTTTTCGGAAAACGCGCCGGAGAGTATTCCGCTGCGTTCGCAAAAGAGAACTCTTCGGGCGCTGTGAATCCGGATGCTCTTGCCACAGCCGAAAAGCAAGCGCTTGAGCCCTTCGGGCGCCAGAGCTCGGAAAATCCATTTGCCGTGCAGCATGCGTTGCAAGATCTAATGCAGGACATGGTTGGCATCGTGCGTCAGGAAAATGAAATGATGCAGGCGCTTGATCGCATTCGCGAATTGAAAGGCAGAGCAGACCGAGTCAGCGTGGATGGTAATCGCGAATACAATGCCGGCTGGCACACCGCGCTCGATTTGAACAATCTGCTCACAGTATCTGAGATTGTGACGCGGGCTGCGCTGGAACGAAAAGAAAGCCGCGGCGCGCATTTCCGCGATGACTATCCAGCCAAAGATGACCAGTTCGGCAAATTCAACATTGTTGCGCGCAAAGGTGCGAACGGAGAGGTTCAGCTAAGTCGCGAGCCGATCCCAAGTATGCGAGAAGACCTGCGGAACGTGATCGAGGAGATGAAGTAATGGCCACTGCAACATTTCGAATCTGGCGTGGGGAAAGAGGCCAGGGCAGTTTTCAGGACTACAGCACCGAAGTCTCCGCAGGGATGGTCGTCCTCGATGCCGTTCATCAGATCCAGGCGGAGCACGCCGGCGATCTCGCCGTCCGCTGGAATTGCAAGGCGGGCAAGTGCGGCTCGTGCTCGGCGGAAATCAACGGCATGCCGAAGCTGATGTGCATGACGCGCCTGAATTCGCTGCCTCTGGATAAGCCAGTGACCGTCGAACCTATGAAGGCCTTCCCACATATGAAGGACCTGGTTACGGACGTCTCCTGGAATTACGAGGTCAAAAAGCGCATTCCGAAATTTCAGCCACGCAAGCCCGACGCGCAAGATGGCACCTGGCGTATTGCTCCGGAAGATGTCGATCGGGTACAGGAATTTCGCAAATGCATTGAGTGCTATCTCTGCCAGGACGTCTGCCACGTGCTGCGCGATCACCACATGCACGACGAATTCATAGGGCCACGATTTTTGGTGTATACCGCCGCGCTAGAAATGCACCCACTGGACGTGGGCGATCGGCGGGAAGAGCTGCGCAGGCAATTCGGCGTAGGACTGTGCAATATCACAAAATGCTGTACCAAGGTCTGCCCTGAAAGCATCACAATTACTGATAATGCGATTATCCCGCTCAAGGAGCGCGTCGTGGACCGCTTCTTCGATCCGCTCTCGAAGTTGTTCCGGGTATTCAGCAATTCGAAGCATTGAACTTGCATCGTGTGTGGCTGACATGATTTTGCGTGGAGCAGGGCTTTCAGTCCTGCAATTGCGGCGGGAGGGATTGCGGCTTCAGCCGCTGAGGGCAGTTCTTTCTGCAGAAGTTAACATGACCTCAGCGGCTAAAGCCGACTGGCCTAGTGTGGTTTTTCACAGGCCTGAAGGCCTGCTCCACCCATCACCATAGGAGCTGTTATGAATTTCGAACTGAAATCCATTTCTGTGCAGAGCATTCCCGAGGCGCTGGCGAAAGTGGAGCGCTATCGTCTTCTGAATGAACCTGCCCTGGCGGAAAGCATATGCCTCGACGTACTGGCCGTTGTTCCTGATCACCAACAGGCGCTGATCTCGCTGCTCCTGGCGCGCACCGATCAGTTTCAGTCCGGCGTGAACGCGAAGGGTGCGCAGGAAGTTCTCTCGCAGATTCAAGGCGAGTACGAGCAGGCCTACTATGCGGGGATCATTTGGGAAAGATTGGGGAATGCACGTCTTCATTATGGCGGATCAGGAGCGGGAGCTTCCACCTATCACGCGCTCCGGCAGGCGATGGAGCACTACGAAGAGGCTATGAAATTTTCCGCGCCGGGAAATGACGATGCGATTCTGCGCTGGAACACGTGCGCCCGCACGATCATGCAAAACTCGGAGATTCGTCCCGCGCCCGAAGCCGATCCGGCGCACGCCTGGGTCGGAGATGAAGCGGGCTCTGCCATTGCTGACGCCTAATCTGGACTAAGGTGTTGAGCACTTCATCGGCAGTGCGGCACTGATCAGGCAGCTTGTGTTGCGGCCATGGCTGGCGATTCGGGCAGGAACACCATAAACACAGTCCCGCTGGATCCTGGGATGGTGCGACTGGTAACCCGCATCCATCCGGAATGCTTTTGCACGATTCCATACGCGAGCCAGAGCCCGAGGCCGGTGCCGGTCTCTTTCTTTGTGGTGAAGAACGGCTCGAAGATGTGCGGGAGAGAGTGGTCCGATATGCCGCTGCCAGTGTCGGCGACGGTGACGCGAACACCTTCTCGCTGCTCTCCAGCCCACTCGTGAGCCTGTACAACGCGGATGCGGAGGCGTCCGCCATCCTTCATAGATTCCATAGCGTTGAGAATCAGATTGGAAAAAAGCTGGCGCAACTCGCCGGGGAAACCGAGGATGCCGAGGCCGTCTTCCGTGTGCTTCTCGATGGTGATGTTGTTCTGCTGAAGCTTGCGCATGTAGAGCTGCAGGACTTCGTCGATCAACTTCGCAGGATTCAGTTGCTCCGGTGCGGTGGTCTCGCGAACGAAGCCGAGCGCTTGCTGGGCAATGGAATCGAGGCGCCCAATTTCCTGCTCGGCGAGACGCAGGTACTCGTCTCGGCCGGCGGCATCGCGTCGCGCGAGATAGACGAGGTTGATCAGCGCCTCAAGCGGGTTCCGGATTTCGTGCGCAATCGCCGCAGTGAGACGGCCGGCAGTTGCCAGCCGCTCGTTTCGGCGTAGGGCCTCTTCGGTGCGCTTTTGCTGGGTGATGTCACGAGAGATCGCCGAGGCACCAGCTAGTTGGCCCTTTTCGTTTCGAATCGGAGAGACCGAAAGTAGAACGCGCAAACGCGATCCGTTTTTGTGAATGCGCTCCGTCTCGTAGCTGCCAACCCGTTCTTCTCGATTCAGGCGCTCGAGATTGTGCTCGAGTTCTCCCATGCGCTCGACTGGGACCACGACTGCAAGGGGCCGACCCAAGATTTCTTGCGGTGTGTAGCCGTAGAGCATCTCAGCGCCTTGATTCCAGCTGGTGACGATTCCATCGACGGTGAAACTGATGATTGCGTCTTCGGAAGAAGTCACGATGGCCGCGAGCTGCTGGCGAATTTCATCAGTCTGAGTTTCGGCGCGAGAACGTTGGCGCGCGAGCCCCGCGACCAGAACTGAAATCAGCATGAACACACCAAGTCTCTGAAGTTCCAGTTCCGTGATGGGCGCCGAGAGCGTGGGCCGGAAAATTGCGTAATCGAGAAGTAACGCCGAAGTGAAGGTGCAAACAACCGCGGGGCCAAATCCGTAAAACCGTGCGATGAAGACAACACCCAAAATAAAAATGACGAATGGATCTTGATGCATCACCGGCGAGAGCCGCCATATACACCATGAGAGCGCGGTGGCGGCGATTGCGGATGCATACCAAGCCACGCGGTCTGACCAACGCGGCTCAAATTTGTAAAACGATATATGACCCTTGATCATCCGCAAACAGCCGAGGCAGCGAGTTTAGAAGAAGTGGCGGGCGCAGTTTTCTGTTCCAAACTCTAGCATGAAACTTACATCCTGCTACACACGTTTGGACAAAAAAGCGCGGCGAGTGCCGCGCTTTTATGCTGCAAAATCTTTCACTGTTGCTGTTGATCGTTGGCTTCGAGCTTTTGACCGCTGCGTGCGGGCTTGGTCGTGGGTACTATAGTAACCGGCTGCTGCAGCGTGAAGGTGAGGATGCGCTCCGATGCGAGCTTGATATCGGGCTTTTTGCTTGCCGCCTGAACGCCGCCACCAGCGCCAGCTCCGGCGACCGAACCGATTGCCGCGCCTTTGCCTCCGCCGAAAATTCCGCCGAGGATGGCGCCCGCAGCCGCTCCAACGCCAACCTTGGTTGCAGTGTTCTTGCCGCGTGATCCAGTTTCCTGCTTGAAGTGATCGGTTTCGACGTTGTACCACTTGTCGCCGACCTTGATTCGGTCGAGTTGCAGTTCGAGCAGCGCCTTGCCGGCGAACTTGCCCGAAGCCTGAGCGGCGACGACATGGCCTTCTACATCGTAGTGAGCGGGAATGGCAACCTCGCCATCGATCGCAATCGGTGAATCGAGCGTTGCGTGGAACGTGTCACCCGTTTGCGCGGTGGCGCTGTCGACAGTGTCAACGAGGCGGACGGGAACCGCTGTGCCGGACGGCAGTGTAACTTTCGCTGGCGGCGGAGGTGGCGGTGGAGGCGTGTTTTGCGCAACAGGAGCAGGAGCCTGGGCCGGAGCGGAGGCATAAGAATCCGACGGTGCGGGCTGAGACTGCGCCATGTTGTCCTGGTTGGAGCTGGAGTTGCGGTGCTTGTGCGCTGTCGGCGATGGCTTCGAAGCTGCTCTCGGCGCAGGTTCTGGCTGATTCTCAGGCTGCGCGTTCTGAGGAGCAGCGTCCTGCGGAGCTGCCGCGGCGGAGGTTGGCGCAACCTGCAGGTTGTTGATCACCTGCTTCACACCGGCTTCCGAAGCCGCATATTTCGCCGCCGCTTCGCGCTGGGCGTCGTTATCGACAGTGCCGGAGAGCGTGACAGTGCCTTTGTCGCTCTGCACCGTGAGCTGCTTGTTCTGCAGACCGGAGTCCGAAGCGAGTTTCGATTGAATGTCAGAGGTGACTTGCGCGTCGTTGGGCGCCTTGGTGCATGCAACGGCCAGCGCCAGAGCCAGCGCAAGCGGAAGAATACGCAAAGAGACAGAAATTCTCGTCTTCATGACCTAAACTCCTGATGATTTCAGCGGGACCTATTTACAAGTTTAGATGCAGAATGGCTGCTGGTTTGAACAAAATTTGGGTGCGGGAATGTACTTTCTTTGTCAGTGAATGAACTTGTAGTCCAGGATCGAAGCCGCGAATTCGTGCTCTGGGCCATCCTGTTTCTGGTCTTTCATGCGGATGACTCGGCCCTGGCAAAGCACCTTGCTATTCTTCTGGCCAGAGATTTCCTCAGGCATTTCAAAAAGCATTTCGACGAGCGTGTTCTCAGGGAAGCGTTGCGGCCCTTTGAGCAGAACGCCCGACTGGCTTAGGTTTTCAATAATTCCTTCGCTCCACGTGCCCAGGTTCTTCACGCGATAGCGGACGGCAGCATCCATTTTGATTCGGCGCGCACGGGGTACCCATGTAGGCTTGCGGACATGCTGGCGGCGCTTGGGCGCGGCCGCTTCTCCGGGTTCGGGCCTCACACGCTCGGTCCGGCGCATGGTGGCCCAGTCGTACTTGTACTCAGCCGCGCACAGCAGGCAGACCTGATAGAACTGTCCATCCGCGTCGCGACGTGGCCAGGAAAACTCGTGGGAGCAGCGACCTAAGAGAATGACATCCAGCAACTTTTGTGGCATGGGAGGTTTCTACCTTCCGGCCAAGCGCACCGGCAGGATCATCATGCACCGTAATTTCGCCGTACGGTAGGTTACTTTGGTGTTAGTGAACTTCGACAACTCGCCGTTTCAAGCGATTCGTGCGGCGAAGGCCGCCAAGCCAGTATCATTTCTGAATGGAAAGAGTTACGGCGTTTGTTCTCGCCGGTGGGAAGAGCTCGCGTATGGGGCAGGACAAAGCCTTCCTGGAGTTCCAAGGGCCGACCTTGCTGGAGAATGCTCTTGAGTTGGGGCGGGGAGTTGCGGATGAGCTGCGAATTGTCGGTGATCCTGCAAAGTTTTCGAAGTTCGGAACAGTGGTTGAGGACATCTATTCGGACCGTGGGCCGCTCGGCGGAATTCATGCAGCGCTGAACAGTTCAGAGGCAGACTTGAACTTAATAATCGCTGTCGATCTGCCTCTTCTGCAAACCCGATTCCTGGAGTTCCTGATCGCATCTGCTGTGCAGAGCGGAGCGATAGTGACTGTGCCGCGAGTCGGCAGACATTTTGAACCATTGTGCGCTGTGTATCGGAAGGAGTTTTTGCTTTCGGCAGAGCAGGCCCTGGTTGCGGGTCGCAATAAGATTGATGCAGTGTTCACGGGACTTCCAGTTCATGTGGTGGACGAACTGGAACTCGCGGAACGCGGCTTCTGGCCAGGTATGTTCCGCAACGTTAACACGCCAGAAGATTGGAAGGCGGCGCAAGAAGAATTCGCACAGCGCCAGCATGTATCATGAGCGCCAGTAGCATCGCACATGAGTAACTTCGTAATTGCCGACCCGACCGCCGCGAATCGCGCGGCGGACCAGAATCCGTGCTACATCGAGTTTAAGAATGTCTC
>Ga0134126_10007128_pt1 | contig 14032 bp, 15 predicted proteins | sample KB31752_FD_96881 | JGI IMG/M metagenome (GOLD analysis project Ga0134126, IMG submission 96881) | Terrestrial soil microbial communities with excess Nitrogen fertilizer from Kellogg Biological Station, Michigan, USA - KB3-175-2 | ecosystem: Environmental > Terrestrial > Soil > Unclassified ... | reverse complement strand
GTTATCGACAAGCTTGCGAGATCGGTCGTCAAAATGGTCAAGAGTCCCGAGACCCTCGCGGCAATGAAGAAATTAGGCGTCGAGCCGCAAGGCCAGTCACCGGAAGAATTCTCAGCGCACCTTAAGTCCGACAGCCTGCAATTCGACGATGCGATAAAGGCCGCCGGATTAAAATGACGTTCATTGCGCCGGTCGCCATGTCAGATGCTTGCGTAGAACGCGTAATGCGACCTTTGCGGGACTTTTCGTGCGTTTTCGATGTCGGAAATGAAGCTTCCACAGAGCAATTGTTTGTAAGCGGGAAATGTCACAGAATGTGATATGATCCGGTCTTGGCCCATTGCGGCATCACTCTCCGGCGTCTTATCCGTGCTGGCGGCCGGCATTGTCCACGCCCAGGCGCCCGAGAGCCCTGTGAAAACTGGCGCGGGGAGCTGCGCACATCCGGAATTTCGCGTCGTGCTCGACGTCGGCCACACCATGAAATCGCCCGGTGCCAAAAGCGCGCGCGGCGTCGACGAATTTGATTTCAACCTGCGGCTCGCCAAGCAGATCGATCAGGCTCTGCTCGAAGCCGGCTTTGCCAAAACGGTTCTCATGGTAACGGAAGGGCGGGCGAGCCAGAGTCTGTATGCGCGCGTAGCACGCGCCAATGAGATGTCGGCAAATCTGCTGCTGTCCATTCACCACGACTCTGTGCCCGATCGTTTTTTGGAGAAATGGGAATTCGACGGCAAGCGTGAACTGTTCAGCGACCGATTCAGAGGCCACTCGATCTTTGTCTCCGATGACAATCTTGACCCCAAGGACAGTCTTCTGTTCGCCAGCATGCTTGGCCAGCAGTTGAAAGCGCGAGGCATGCAATACACGCCGCATTACAGCGAGCATTTCATGGGCCGGTGGCAGCACGCGCTCCTGGACGCCGATGCCGGCGTCTATCGCTACGACACGCTGTTCGTACTGAAGAAGACGCAATTGCCGGCGGTACTGCTTGAAGCGGGCTCTATCGCGAACCGCGACGAGGAATTGGTGATGGCCTCACCCGAGCGGCAGCAACTTATCAGCGCGGCGGTAGTGGACGCCGTCGACAGCTTCTGCGCGGCGCAATCACAAAAGCCCGCACTGCAAGTCGCGCAACGTTCGAAAGCCAAGCATGTGCTCTCTGCGCATTCTCACCAGCGTGCACGCCGGCGTATCGGCAATGCCGCGCCGTTAACGCCGGTCGCGCAGTCAAACTTCGCCGTACATTAGCGCGTATATTAGAGCGGCCCAAAGGCGGGCATAGTCGGCGCAATTTTCTGCTTGCTTGCAACCTTACTTTTGTTTGAGGCCAAGCCGGTCAATCACTTTCGCGTACCGGTCGATATCGTCTTTCATGAACCGCGCATAGTTCGCAGTGCCGTTTTCTTGCATGTCCATGCCCAGTACCGCCATGCGCTCGGCCATCGCCGGCTCACGCATAACTTTCGCAACTGCTGACTGCAATCGCTCGACTACCTTTGGCGACATGCCTGCTGGGCCCTGCAGCCCGAGCATATCTGCGACATCAAACCCCTTGATTCCGGCCTCGTCGCAGGTCGGCACGTCAGGTAACGATGCCGCACGCTTGAGCACGCTCACGCACAATCCGCGCAGTTTACCGACTTTGATGTGCGATATCACATTCGGAAGGCCTGACCACCCCGCCTGGATTTCGCCCGTAAGCAGTCCGGCCACGAGCGCGCTGCCGCCGCGGTAGGGAACATGCAGAAGTTTGATGCCCGCGCGCTCAGAAAAAATCTCCATCGTGAGATGATGGATCGAGCCCGCCCCCGCCGATCCGTAGCTCATTACGTCAGGCTTCGATTTGGCTAGCGCAACAAATTCGTTCAACGTGTTGGCTGGCACCGACGGGATGACCACGAAAGCGGTCGGTACGGTGGCAAGGGCAGTTATGGGCGTAAAATCCGTCAGCTTATATGTCGCCTCCTGACTCATGGTGATGTTGATCGCGAGCGCTCCGGAGTCGTCCACCATCAGCATGTAGCCGTCGGGCTGGGCGGCCTGGATGCGTTTGGCCGCTAGAATGCCGCCGGCGCCCGGCACATTTTCCACAACGAATGGCTGACCCAAGACCTCCGACAGCCGCTGCGAAAGCATGCGGGCCAAAACGTCGGGATTGCCTCCCGGTGCTGCGGCCGCAAGTATGTGGACCGGGCGGCTCGGGTAGTCGTCTTGTTGCGCATAAGCCGCCGGTGCCGATAGAACAAAAGCAAGACCGAGCGTGAGGTTCGCAATCCACCGTCCCATTCATTCCTCCCTTGCTTTTGGCGTTGCTAGGTGTCGCCCCAGATATCCTGCGCCAAATCGACAACGAGACGAAGCTTAGCTTCCTGCACCTGAGGCGTCACCGGATTTCCAGTGTCAACGCTGGCGAAACCGCATTGCGGACTGACTGCCAGGCGATCGAACGAGACGTATCGGCCGGCATCCTCGACGCGCGCGCGCAATGCTGGCTTGTCTTCGAGAAACGGCGTTTTCGTGGATATCAATCCGAGTACGACCGATTTGTGCTTAGGAACGAAACGCAACGGCGTGAAATTGCCGGCGCGCGGCGAGTCATATTCGAGGAAATAAAACGGAATTTCGAGCGCATTGAACAGCCGGTCGGCCACGTCCTCATAGCTGCCTTCGGCGTGCCAGTGGCCTCCTCGGTTGCCGCGACACAAATGCATTCCAATGCGCAGCGACTTTGGCGCAGCTCGCAGCACGCGGTTTGTGATGTCGATGTAAGCGTCGATCAGCTTGCTCCAGTCATCACCGCGTGCTGCCAGCGTCGCCTGCACATCGGGATCGCCGAACTTCGCGAAGGCGGTTTCGTCGATCTGCACATAGCGGCAGCCGGCCCGTTCAAGCACGTTCAGTTCCTTGGTGAAGGCTTCGACCGTGTCATCCCAGAACTGATCGACGTCCCGATAAGCATGGGCAAGCACCGCTTCATCACCGCCTCGGAAATGCAACGCACACGGTCCAGGGATTGTGATCTTAGGCAGCAACGTGGTTCGATTCTTGAGGAAATTAAAATCGTCGACATTGATTGGATGGGTCCAACCCACACGACCATTGATAGCGGCTACCGGCTGCGCCCCGCGCCCGCCACCACCTTGGGCACCCTCCGCAGCAGAACCCGCGATGGTGTCGATGCTGAGGTCCCCGAGCTGCTGGTAGAAAAAGCTGTGATATGAGCGGCGGCGGAATTCGCCATCGGTCACGAAACGCAGACCGAGTCGCTCCTGCAAGGCGATTGCTTCGACTATTGCAGTGTTCTCCGCCGCAGTCAGTTCATTATGGGAAATCTCGTTATGTGCAAAGCGCCTGCGCTGCTCGAGTAGCTCTACCGGCCGCAGCAGACTGCCTATGTGCTCGGCGCGGAACGGAGGGCTGTCCCGCCTCAACGCGCCAACGTGACTATTCATAGCGCTCATTCTCTCCGATCGGACACGAGGGGTCAAAGGCGCATAGGTCGGCAATGCCCGCTTCTTGCCAGAAGCAAACATCCCAAGCCGCGGTGGCAATGCTAAAAGGCAGAATTTCCCGTACCGGTGCAGCTTGCAGTTTGCTATCGGTAAAGGGTCTCACCCAAGAGTGTCATTTAAGGAGACAGGCCATGTGCAACGAGGAGAATACCAGCTCGCTCAACGACCACCTCCATCGTCGAAGCTTCCTAAAAGTTTCCGCCGCTGTCACCGCGGTGACGTTTGTAGGCACCGGGGCGCTTAGCAGCATCGCCTATGCTGATGCCCTGACCAAAGCCCAGCGTGACAAATTGAGTCCGGACGACATTTTAGCGCTGTTGAAAAAGGGTAATAGACGTTTCTACACAGGCAAGCGTGAAGATCACAATTTCCTGGCTCAGCAACGTGCGAGCGCGAAGGGGCAGTATCCGGCTGCGGTCTTGCTTTCTTGTATTGACTCCCGAGCGCCGGCTGAGACGATCCTGGATCTCCGCATCGGCGACATCTTCAACAGCCGCGTGGCAGGAAATGTCGAAAATTCCGACATCCTTGGCAGCATGGAGTTTGCTTGCAAAATAGCTGGGGCTAAGGTGGTTCTCGTCATGGGGCACACGGCGTGCGGCGCAATTAAGGGCGCCATCGACAATGCCGAACTCGGCAATCTAACTGGACTGCTGGCAAAGATTAAACCCGCGGTAGCCGCAACGACCTATTCCGGCGAAAGGACGTCCAAGAATTACGCCTTCGTTGATGCCGTTGCACGAAAGAATGTGGAGCTAACGATGGCCGACATTCGCAAGGACAGTCCCGTGCTGGCCGAAATGGAGTCAAAAGGTGCCATCAAAATTGCCGGTGCGATGTACAATCTCAAGACAGGCGTAGTAGATTTCTTTGCGGGATAAATTCGACGCGATGTCCACTTCGGTTATAAGTGGACATTTTTCAGAGCAATCGCGGCGTCCACCCGGCCCCAATAGCGAACTTAGGCCAGCATTGCTCGCAGGTCCGCTAAGGGCCACAAGTGCAGGTCGTGCCAAACAGGCTAATATCTGGATTGTAGCATCGACGCCTGGTCGTCGACGGCTGGCCACGTAACCGCTGCCCGATATCAATCGAAATACTCAAAAGGCCGGCATCCGGCTCGACAGTTCGACCATCTGCCGACTCGCGAGACCATGCGTGCAACAATTCAACAGAACGTGATGGCAAATTATCAATGCTCGGTGCTCTTGCAGGCTTCGTTTCCCTGCCGCAGCGGCACCATTGGTGTTACCGTGGCGGCCCCTTCTTGGAGCAGGCAAGCTGAACACCGCGTGAAACACTATCAAAGCCAAGATGCTGGCGCTGACCTGCGCCGGGCAGCCCGGATGGCTGCCGCTCAAGCAGGCGATGGCGCTGCCTACCAGGCACTGCTGCGCGAATGCGTACCGGTCATCAAGAGCATCGCACGAAGGCGCGGCGTGGCGGCTGACCGCATCGATGACGTTGTGCAGGACGTACTGTTGACGATTCATCGTGCGCGGCAAACCTACGATCCCAGCCGGTCATTCACGGCGTGGCTCTCGGTCATCGCCGACCGGCGTGCCATCGATCTGCTCCGCCGCGTCCGCCGACAGGACTTGCGCGAGGTGTACGCGCCGCTCGCTTTCGAGAGCCATGCTGATGAAGCCGCCGATCAGACGCAGGCGCTCGCGCGCAGCGACGCGACAGGTGCCGTTGCCCGCGCGCTCGCGAGCTTACCAGCACGCCAACGCGAAGCAGTAGAGCGGCTTGTGCTGGAGGAGCGCTCACTTGCCGACGTGGCAGCGCTGACCCGGCGCACCAAAGGCTCGCTCAAGGTCAACCTGCATCGCGCCTTAAAGGCACTTCGCTGTAGAATGACGTCTACGGAATAATGCCATGAATACGCCCCCAAATATTGATTCCGCACACGAGCGCCTGATATGCGACCTCGCTATCGGCTTGACGCCGGTGCGACAGCTGCGGCCGCCGAGCGTGCGGGCGATCACATGGCTTTCAGCCGTGGCCGCGATCGCCATCGTCCTCGCCATGATTGCCGACGTCTCGGCACTCTGGCATCGACTCATCGCAGCGCCCGACATGTGGCTCGCGGTGACCGGATCGACACTGACCGCGGTCCTCGCCGCCATCGCCGCCTTCCAGCTCAGCCTGCCGGATGCGCGCCGCACATGGGCGCTGCTGCCACTCCCGGCGGCAGCATTGTGGATCATCGCGAGCGGCGCCGGTTGCCTGCGTACATGGTTTGTGGCTGGAACCCATGCGGCCGACCTGAGTGAAGCGCGCGATTGCCTTATCTTTATCGTCGGATTGTCGGTGCCGCTGTCGGCTTTGCTCATCGTGATGCTGCGGCGCGCGTATCCACTCCGGCCAGGATTGACCGCCGCAATCGCCGGGCTCTCGGCCGCGGCAGCCGCCGCCACGCTGCTTAGCTTCTTCCATCCGTTTGATGCCGCGGCGACGGACCTTACGGTGCATGCATTTGCAGTGGGCCTGGTCATCGCAGCAAATCGGGCTTTCGGCGGTCGTCTGCTCGCCAAAAATCTTCGCCCAACGATGTAACCGACGCACTGTATCGTTCGAACTAGGGCCGATGGAACCGCTTGCCCATCGCCAAACGTCCTCAGGAGGATCTGCAATGACTCTTTCACGCATCGCTATCGCCTTGTCCGCGGCAGTTATGTCGCTGGCACTCGTCAGCGCGCCAGCGCTCGCCGATGATATGAAAAAGGACACCATGTCCAAGGAAAACATGGCGAAGGACTCGATGAAAAAGGACACGATGTCAAAGGATTCGATGAAGAAAGACACGATGTCCAAGGACAAGATGTCGAAAGACGGCATGTCCAAGGACGACATGAAAAAATAGGACCGGCGGACGGTCGGGTCCGTTGAACCCGCGGACCCGGCCGCGCCGCTATCCTGATTTTCCTTTCGGCACGATCAACGCATTTGGGGTTGCTAAAAAATCCGTCACGCGGCCGTGATGGTCAGATTCAGAGGGCGTTTACCCGCGGCAGCTAACGTTTGGTCATGATTTCCGTCATTAACGGCTACATTTGCTTCAGTTCATGCGACGCGGCAGCCGCCACGCAGGGCAAGGACCCGAACGCGCATCCCGGATCGATTTCCGACGCCCCGAATAAGAAGCCTTCCAGCTTAGGTGCTCGGCCCGCGACCGTCCTCGACGGTGCGCCGAAAGATCTCGCCAACGCACACTCCGCAACGCCAATCGACGCCTCCCGACTCGCGGGTGCGCAGCAGAAAGTGGACTTGCTGGCGTAATGCTTGTCCGCGCGACTGCTACGCTGCTAGCGGATCCCGGAATCAATTGACGGAAACCGGTTCCTTAGGGAATCTCGCGAAAAACGTCGCCACACAATTTGTCTTGTGAACAAACGACTGCGCGTTGTCATGAAACCGCAACACCTTTGTCGTCAAATGCGGCACCGCCGTGCATTTCGAAACGCCGCACAGCGCTAAAAATCGGCAAGGAACAAATGATGGTTTTAAGCGAGCAGTGTCAAGCTTGGTTGGGGTACGTTCTCAACTTCAGCGGCCACGTCGTTCCAGATTTTTTCGCCATCGAAGTCGCCGCTCTGGCCAAGCTCGTTCGCACGCCTTTTGACCTTCTCGTAGGCATTGGACCCGTAATGAGCGCGGCAGAATTTCGCATACATTACAACGGCGTCGCGATGCGTAATCCACATGGAAACCCCCTCATGCCCCAACGGGCACAAGTTTAAACAAACAAAGCTTAGCCTAACAAGCAGGGTGTACGAATTAGGACAGCAGCCCGCGGAAACGACGGTATCCACACGTTTGTTGTCAAATGGAGGTAATCCGCTCCGATGACGACTCACACAATGCTGGCCTTTGACGCGGATTTGCGAGAACTCGCATCCGACGTCGTTGCGATGGCCGGCCAGACAGGCGGACAAGTTTCCAACGCTGTTGATGCATTGGTAACTGGAAACGCTGGTCAGGCGCATGAAGTACGGGCTGAAGATGAAGCGACCGACTCGATGCAGCACGAAATAGAGAACAAAGCGATTGCAATCATCGCCACCCGTCAACCTTTTGCGATTGACCTGCGCGAAATCATCGGCGCCTTACGCATTGCGATTGATCTTGAACGAATTGGCGATCTTGCTGCAAACATCGCGAAGCGTGCGGAGCAAATTGGGAATCAAAAGTTTGCAAAGGAAACATCACATCAATTACGGCATATGACCCAACGCGTGTTAAATCAGCTTTATCACGTGATTCACAGTTATCAGAGTCGTGATGCGGAAGAAGCAGTTGAAGTCTGGAAAAACGACGAAGACATCGATGCCCTCCACAACACGACGTTTCGCCATCTGCTGACCTTTATGATGGAAGACCCCAGCAATATCAGCCTGGGCATGCATCTTTTGTTTTGTGCGAAGAACATCGAACGTATCGGTGATCACACGACGAATATTGCAGAAAGCGTACACTATATTCTTCAAGGCACCACGATCCCCGGCGAACGCCCAAAATTAAACGTGACGAACTTTGAAAGCCGGCAATGAACGTTGAATACCCCCTACAAACGCAGCGACGTTGGCCAAAACGAATGTGGCTTTCCTTGATCAAGTCATTCATGCTCTAGTCGGATATTGTTGGTCGCCCATTTTGAAGCCGGCACGCCGGCTGTCATACAGCTGCAATACAGCCGTGTCTCAGCTTCGACCGCCGAAAAATCGCACCCCAGGAGCAGAAAGATGACAACGATCCGGAAGGTGTTGTTGGGTCTCATCGTGGCTATGCTGATTGCCGTCGCCGGACGCGCGCCGGCACGGGCTGCCGACGTCATTTGCTATAATTGCCCGCCGCAATGGGCCGACTGGGCATCGATGTTGAAGGCGATCAAAGCCGATCTCGGCTACGACGTTCCATTCGATAACAAAAATTCCGGGCAGGCACTGTCTCAGCTGCTCGCCGAGAAGGCAAATCCGGTTGCCGATATCGGTTACTTCGGGGTGAACTTCGGCATGAAAGCCAAGGTCCTCGATGTTATCGAACCGTACAAACCGAAAGGGTGGAATGAAGTGCCTGTCGGGCTCAAAGATGCGGACGGTGCGTGGACCACCATACACTCCGGCACGCTCGGCCTATTCGTCAATAAAGATGCGCTGGGAGGCAAGCCAGTTCCGGCTTGCTGGAAAGATCTTTTGAAGCCCGAATACAAGGGCATGGTCGGCTATCTCGATCCATCATCGGCGGCAGTCGGATATGTCGGCGCCGTCGCAGTCAACACCGGCCTCGGCGGGAGCGATGGCGATTTCTCGCCGGCAATCAACTTCTTCAAGGCGCTTCAAAAAAATGACGCGATCGTTCCGAAGCAGACGTCTTATGCCCGTGTGGTTTCGGGCGAAATTCCGATCTTGTTCGACTACGATTTCAATGCCTATCGCGCCAAATACACCGAGAAGGGAAACTTCGTATTCGTCATTCCCTGCGAAGGCTCGGTGGTTTTCCCCTACGTGGTCGGTTTAGTGAAGAACGCCCCCGACAAGGAAAAGGCCAAGAAGGTGCTGGACTATTTGCTGTCGGATAAGGGACAGGCGATCTGGACCAATGCCTACCTGCGTCCGGCACGGCCGATCGAACTTCCCGAGGCCGTCAAGTCGAAGTTCCTGCCGGATAGCGAATATGCCCGCGCTAAAAGCGTTGACTGGGCCAAGCTGGAAGGCGTGCAAAAAGGCTTCACCGACCGCTACCTCGCTGAAGTGCGTTGAGGCATCATAGCGCTCTGGCTTCCCGCCAGGGAGCTATCGTCCATGACCGCAAAAGGGTTCGTTTGGCTGTGCCTGCTGCCGCTCGGCGTGGTAGTTCTTGCATTTTTTCTGCTGCCAATGTTGCGGCTCATCATCACCGGCGCGAGTGGCGATTTGGGCCTGAGTGCCTATGCCGCGATTTTGTACGAACCGCGCTATCGTGCCACCCTCATCAACACGGTCGTGCTGGCGGCAGTGACCACCGCGGCAACCCTCGCGATTGCCATCATCACCGGATTGTTCCTGCAGCGACACCGCTTCCCCGGTCGCGCCATTCTTGTAGCGATGCTCACTTTCCCGCTGGCTTTTCCCGGCGTCGTCGTCGGCTTCATGATTATCCTGCTCGCCGGCCGTCAGGGTCTGATCGGCGGCATCACGCAACCGCTCCTCGGCACGAAATTGGTATTCGCCTATTCCATTTACGGCCTGTTTCTCGGGTATCTGTATTTCTCCATTCCACGCGTGATCCTCACCATCATGGCGGCGGTGGAAAAGCTCGATCCGTCACTTGAGGAAGCGGCGCGCGCCCTCGGCGCGGGAACGCTGGCTATCCATCGCGATGTCATCTTGCCCGCGCTGGCACCCGCAATCGTTGCATCGGGCGCGATCGCATTCGCCACCGCCATGGGCGCGTTCGGCACAGCCTTCACGCTCGCGACAAATATCGATGTTCTGCCGATGCTGATCTACACCGAGTTCACCTTGTCCGCGAATATCGCGATGGCTTCCGCCCTGTCGGTCGGACTTGGACTGGTGGCCTGGATCATTCTTGCACTGGCGCGGTCATTCGGCGGCAGTACCGTCGCGGCGGCGGGATGACAGCGATGCGAAAGCACTTGATCTTTGCGGGCCAACTCACGTTCACGCTAGCGGTCGCGGCCTTTCTGATTATCCCGGCGATCTTGTCGATGGTCGCGGGCGTCACGGAGAACTACTTTCGTGGCGTCCGCTCAGGCCTCACTCTGCAGTGGGTTTTACAAGTCTGGGACCTCTACGCCGACACGATCGCGCGCTCGTTTTTAATTGCCCTGATCACGCTTGGCGCGACCCTCGCCGTTGGCGTTCCAGCTGCGTACGCCCTGCATGTTCGTAGCGGGAGGCTGTCGCGCGCAATTGAGGAGCTCATTACGCTCCCGCTCGCCATTCCCGGCCTCGCCATCGCGTTGGCGCTGTTGCTGACTTACGGCGGATTTAGCGACTTCCGCCGCTCGTCACTATTCATCGTCGCCGGGCACGTGGTATTTACCCTGCCCTTCATGGTGCGCTCGGTAATGGCGGTATTCTCGCTAATCGACGTCAAAACTCTCGATGAAAGCGCGTCGTCACTCGGGGCATCGCCCGCGCGCCGTTTCCGCGACGTCATCGTTCCGAATGCGCTGCCCGGCATATTGGCTGGTTCGCTGATGGTCGTGACTTTGTCGCTTGGTGAATTCAATCTGACCTGGATGCTGCACACGCCATTGACGAAGACGCTTCCCGTCGGGCTGGCCGACAGTTATGCCTCGATGCGGCTCGAGGTCGCCTCGGCTTATACGTTGGTATTCTTCGTGATGATCATTCCGCTACTCGTGGCGATGCAAATATTTGCCGATAGCGGCGCGCGGCATGGAGTGCGGCGATGAATGCCACGCACGGTGTCGCGTTGCGGGTCGAGGCATGCGGCAAGACGTTTTCGAACGGGGCACGCGCGCTGGAACCGATCACGCTCGATGTCGCACGCGGCGAAACTCTGGTGTTTCTGGGGCCTTCCGGTTGCGGCAAAACAACCATGCTGCGCATTATTGCCGGACTCGAGCGGCCGGATGCGGGCGGACGCATCCTGTTCAATGAGACGGATGTTACCGACATCCCGATCGAGCAGCGAAATGTCGGGATGGTCTTCCAATCCTACGCTCTGTTTCCCAATATGAACGTCGCCGACAATATCGGCTACGGCTTGAAGATACGCGGCATGCCAATAGCCGAGCGCAACGGTCGCATTGCGGAATTGGTAAAGCTCACGGGAATCGAAGGATTGGAGAATCGCAGCATTGACCAGCTATCCGGAGGGCAGCGCCAGCGAGTGGCTTTGGCGCGCGCCGTGGCCGTCCGCCCGAGCCTCCTCCTGCTCGATGAGCCGCTGACAGCGCTCGATGCCGCGCTCCGCGAACGATTGCGCGGCGAGCTGGACTGTTTGCTGAGGATGCTGGGCATCACCACAATTTACGTCACCCATGACCAGGCCGAAGCGATGACGCTGGGCGACCGCATTGTCGTCATGCGCAAGGGCGCCATCGCGCAGATCGGGACCCCGCGCGATATCTACTTCGCTCCCGTAAGCCGCTTTGTCGCCGAATTCATCGGCGCCGCAAATGTTGTCGAGGGCGAATGCGGCGGCGGAATACTGAAATTGCCCGGCGGAAAGCTGCCGATGATGAATGGCACCTCGGCGGGCACCGCTATCGCGATGATCCGGCCAGAATCGATTGCGATCGTTGCGCCCCACCGCGCCGGCCTTGCCGGCCGGGTCGATAGCGTCAGCTTTACCGGCGACCGGCAGCGGCTCACCGTGAGCGGCGCGGCCGGCAAGGCGCTTATTGTCGACGCGCCAAATTCGCTCGACGTCAAGACTGGCGATCGTGTCGGCCTGTCGGTCGAGCCGAACGCTATTCGCCTGCTGCCGGGAGACTGACCTTGCAAGGGCGGCCGATCCTCATCGCGCAGATTTCCGATTTGCACATCAAGTGCCCTGGCGTTCGGGCCTACGGAAAAGTCGATACTGCGGCGGCGCTTGCACGCTGCGTCGAGACTCTCAACCGCTTTTCGCCACGCCCGGACTTCGTAGTGATATCCGGTGACCTCGTCGATACGCCCGCAAAAGAGGAATACGATCATCTGCTGGCCTTGCTCGCGCCACTGAAAATCCCTTTCGCTGCGATTCCGGGCAACCATGACGATCGCGCGCTAATGCGCGCGGCATTGCCCGGCCAGCCTTACGCAACATCCGCCGGCGCTCTCAACCTTTCGTGCACAGCCGGCAACCTCGATATTGTTTTGCTTGATTCCAGTGTGCCCGGCGCGCCGCACGGCGAACTCGACGCCGGCACCCTCGCATGGCTCGACGCCGTGCTTGCCACATCGACGTCGCGCACGGCTTTGGTGACCCTCCATCATCCGCCGTTCATTACCGGAATCGACCACATGGATGTACAGAACCTGCGCAATGCCAGCGAATTCGCCTCTGTCCTGCGGCGGCACCAACGCGTTCGCCTGGTTTCGGCTGGCCACGTCCACCGCGCTGTGCTGACCGTGTTCGCCGGTATCCCCGCCACGATCTGTCCGGCGCCCAATCATGCCGTCGCCCTCGACCTCAACAAACAATTTCCACCATCCTTCAAAATCGAGCCGCCGGGTTTTCATTTGCATGCGTGTTTTCCGAACGACGAATGGGGCGACGTCGTCACTCACCTCGTGCCGATCGGCACCTTTGATGGACCGCACCCGTTTTTCGGGCCGGATGGTCGGCACCTTTAGTTGCAAGTGTGGGCAAACGTCACCCTGGGGCGCACTGAAACCGCGCCCGCATTTTGCGGCCAGCCCCCTATTTATTAAAAACTGCAACGCTCGGGACAGCACTTTTTAGCGAGACCTGCGGTACAAGCCCTCATGGGACAGACCTCATTGCAGTTCGCCGCCATCTGGTTTTCCACTTGGGGAACGCTGATGACCTACAACAGGATTTCACACGAGCATTCACATGAGCATTCACATGCGCTGGGCGCACTTCAACGGCCCGGCTGCCCTCGATGTGGCGAGGCGATGTGGCTGGCACTCATCGAGCCGGACAAGCCGGACCATGACAAGCGGACATTCGAATGTCCAAGGTGTCAGCACGAAACGACAGAGATTGTTAAATTCAGATAACTTCAGAGTTAGGTACATTTTCGTCCCCTGCGAGCGCCAGCGCCGAAAGCTGTCTGCGGCTTCCGGAAAGTCGCCTCATCGCCAGCCCAGTCCAGGCGCGACATGCTTGAGGATCGCCTCGATGACGTGGGCGTTATAGTCGACACCGAGCTGGTTCGGCACGGTGAGCAGCAGCGTGTCGGCTTCGGCGACGGCTTCGTCTTTCTTTAACTGCTCGATCAGCACCTCCGGCTCCGCCGCGTAACTGCGGCCGAAGATGGCACGCTCGCTGCTGCCGAGAAATCCGATCTGGTCCTTCTCGTCGCCACGGCCGAAATACATGCGGTCGCGATCGTCGGTGAGCGCGAAGATGCTGCGGCTGACCGACACTCGCGGCGTGCGCGTGTGCGCCGCTTCTTTCCACGCCGCGCGGTAAGCCCTGATCTGCTCCGCCTGCTGCACGTGGAAAGGCTTGCCGCTTTCATCGATCTTGAGTGTCGAGCTTTGCAGGTTCATGCCGAGCTTGGCCGCCCATTCCGCCGTCGCATTTGTGCCGGCGCCCCACCAGATGCGCTCGCGTAGGCCCTCCGAGAAAGGCTCGACGCGCAGCAAGCCGGGCGGATTCGGAAACATCGGGCTTGGGTTGGGCTTGGCGAAGCCCTTGCCGAGCAGCACCTCGAGAAAGACCTCGGTGTGGCGCCGCGCCATGTCGGCGTCGGTCATCCCCTCGGATGGGGCGTAACCGAAGTAGCGAAAGCCGTCGATTACCTGCTCGGGCGAGCCGCGGCTGATGCCGAGTTGCAGGCGGCCGCCGGCGATGAGGTCAGCCGCGCC
>Ga0134126_10007127_pt1 | contig 14033 bp, 8 predicted proteins | sample KB31752_FD_96881 | JGI IMG/M metagenome (GOLD analysis project Ga0134126, IMG submission 96881) | Terrestrial soil microbial communities with excess Nitrogen fertilizer from Kellogg Biological Station, Michigan, USA - KB3-175-2 | ecosystem: Environmental > Terrestrial > Soil > Unclassified ... | reverse complement strand
CGCTGGAGCGATCTGCGCGCCCTGGCGAATCCCACGCTCGGCAGCCGCGCGGGCTCGGCGCGCGTCATCGAGCCTGAATACAACATCTCGGACGTGCGCCTCGGCGTGAGCGGCGCGGGCGGCACCTGGACCATCGAAGGCTACGTCAGCAATCTCTGGAACACCGACGCGATCATCCTGGTCAACACCGGAAATTACGACACCCGCCAGACGACCAATCAGCCGCGGGTCATCGGCGTGCACCTCACCTACCGCTTCAATGGGAGATGACCGGCCCCGGCGTCATTGCGATTGGAAGCGCGCGAGGCAATCCCCGAGGCTCGCCCGCAGCGGCTCGAGCTCGGTGGCGAAGCGCCGCCAGTATCCCACCCCCGAGGTATAGAGCGGCTGGCGCACCTGCTCGGCGCTCGCCGTGCGCACGGGGCGGCGGTTCTCGTGGAAGGCGAGCGTCGCCGCCTCGAAAGGCAGGCGGCAGTGCTCGAGAAGGCGGCGCACCGTTCCCTGCGGCTCGCGGATGAGCTCCTCGTACTGCAGGTGCAGCACCTTGCCCGGCAGCACCGCGTCCCAGTGGTCCATCAGGGCGAGATAACAGCGGTAGTAGCGCCCGAGATCCTCAAGGTCGTAGCTGAAGGATTGGCCGTGGGCGAAGTACTGCTTGTAGTTGCTGAAGCAGGCATCGAGCGGATGGCGGCGCACGTCGACGATGGTGGCGTTGGGCAGGATGAGGTGGATCAGGCCGACGTGGCTGAAGTTGTTCGGCATCTTGTCGATGAAGCGGGACTTGCCGGCGCGCACGGCACGGGTCTCGGCGAGGTAGCGGCGGCCGAGGCCGGTGAGCTCCTCTACCGACAGCGTCCGGATCCTCTCGGGATAGCCGTCCCGGCCGGCATCGAGATGATCGAGCTCGCGCACCATCGCCAGGATGTTGTGCAGCTCCATCGTGCCCTCGACCTGCGAGTGGCTGGCGAGGATCTGCTCGACGAGCGTCGAGCCGGAGCGGGGGAGCCCCACGACGAAGATCGGCGCCGGATCGGGGTCGCCGGCCGCTGCCCGGGCGGCGAAGAACTGCGCGTCGCAGCAGGCCGCGATGCGCCTGGATTTGGCCTCGAAGGTCGCGATCGAGAAGGGCGAGGAGCGCTTGCGCAGCTCATTGCCGGCGGCGTAGTGGTGGAAGGCCTCGGAGTATTGCTCCCGCTGCTCCAGGGCGCGGCCGACGGCGAAGTGCAGCTGCGCCTCGTCGGTGGCGGCCGCCGGCGATGCCAGCAGGCCGCGCATCGCCGCGAGCTCGGCGTCGCTGAAGGAGTAGTTCTTGAGGTCCGCGAGGCTCCAATAGGCTTCCGCGTACTTTGGGTCCAGCCGCAGGCATTCCCGGTAGGCCGCCTCGCACTGCGGGCGCCGCCCGAGTGTCTTGTTGATGTGTCCGATGGCGAGCCGGAATCCGGCCTGCGAGGGGCAGAGGCGGGCGGCCTCCTCATACGCCGACAGCGCCTCCTCCTGGCGCAGCAGGCGGATGAGAACCGAGCCCAATGCCGCCCAGTTCTGCGGGTTCTCCGGCTCGAGCTGCAGCAGCTCGCGGAAGACCGCTTCCGCCTCGGTCAGGCGCTCGGCCGCCAACAGCGCGTGGCCCCACGCGCGGCGCACGAGCGGGTGGTGAGCGCAGCGCGTGCGCGCGTGCGTCAGCAGGCGCTCGGCGTCGCGCGTGTTGCCGGCGCGGATGGCGACAGCGGCGAGACCGGCGAGCGCGGCGAGATGACTCGCATCGCTTTTCAGGACTTCGCGGAACATGCCCTCGGCGGCGCGATAGTCGCTGCCCGCGAGCGTCGCCGTCGCTTCCTCGATGCGCTGCCGATGGGGATCGAGCCGACGCGCGCGCTCGAAGGCGAGGCGCGCATCGGCGAGCTCGCGCAGCTCGACCAGGACGTCGCCGTAGGCGAGCCATGCGGCCTCGAGAGAAGGCTTGCCCTGCAGCACGCGGCGCAGCTCCGCGCGCGCCGCCTCCAGGCGTCCATCCTGCCGGTAGGCGCGCGCGAGATCGACACGGGCATGCGAGAAATCGGGTGCGGCGGCGACGGCGCGCTCGAGGATTTCCAGGGCGGGAGCCAGTTGCGACTGCGCCAGCAGCGCCACACCGAGCAGATGCAGGCTGTTGATCTCCCCGGGGTCGGCATGCTGGATCTGCCGCAGCCGGCGTTCCGCGGTCGCGAAGCGTCCGAGCCGCACGTCCTCGAGCGCCCGCCGGTAGGCGGTCCGAAGCTCCGCTTGGGGCTGCTGCGACACGCAATCATTGTAGTTGCATTGCTGGCGGCTTGCCACGGACTCACGGTTTGCACGGCACGCGCGGGGACCGTGAATCCGCTCGCCTTTGCCGCGGCTTTTCGCTGCACCGCCGATCCGCGCGCCGCCTCCACCGTTCCCGGCTGGAGCATCGTCTCGGGCAGCCCGGCGCTGCGTTGCGGCGGTGAGTTACCGGCGAGGTGGCCCTCCGGAGCTGCGCCGCGCGTCGTCATCGCCAATGGACCGTATGGCGCGAGCGTGCTCGAGAGATCTATTGCGCTCCAGAGAACGGCGTCCCGGCAACGCCGCTTCACCCTGTCCGCATCGTTCGCCGCATTCGGCGCAACGTCTGCACGCGCAGTCCTCACCGGCACGTTTCTCGGAGCGTCCGGTCGACGGCTGGGCACTCCGGTCGTGCTCCGCGGCCCGCGGGCTGCGGGGCGCAAGCTTCCCGTGCGCTTCGCGGCGCGTAGTGTTACCGGGAAGGTCCCGGACGGTGCGGCACGGATGGAGCTGCGCCTCGACCTGGGTGGCCGCACGGCAGTTACGAGGAGTTACATCGCGGCGATGCGGCTCGAGACGGTGCCAGGCATGGCATTCCCGCCGCCGGCGCCGCCTCCCGCGCGGGTACCGCGCTTCGATCATGTGGTCCTGATCATGATGGAGAACACCGATTTCGGACAGGTCATCGGCGATACGAGGGACGCGCCGTACATGAACTCACTGGCGGCGCGCGGCACGCTGCTCGCAAACTACCAGGCCGTCTACCACCCGAGCGATGAGAACTACCTGGCCATCGCGGGGGGCGATACCTTCGTGCGCGGCGGCGTCTATTTCCCGAACCTGCGCGTGGCGGCCCCAAATCTCGGCGATCTGCTCGAAGGGGCCGGCAGGAGCTGGAAGTCCTATCTGGAGGGAATGGGGACACCGTGCAATGTGACCAGCCGATACGACGGGAACTACGAGCCCGACGATGCGCCGTTCATCCTCTTCGGCGACATCCGGGGCAATCGCGCGCGCTGCGCGGCGCATCTCGTCGATGCGAGTGAGTGGCCCAAGGACCTCGATGGTGTCGCGACCACACCCGCTTTCGCGTGGCTCGCGGCCGACGATTACGATGACGGCGAGATACCGGGCAACGGCTCGCCCAGGAGCCTGCGGGTGCAGGATGCCTGGTTGAGGCGGATGCTCGCGCCGCTCTTCGCTTCCACGGCATGGCGCCAGGAGAAATGCCTGCTCATCCTGACCTGGGACGAGTCCAGCACCACGGCCAACAACCACATTGCAACGATCGTGGTGGGCTCGCAGGGGACCGTCAGATCCGGGTACGTCAGCCGCAGACGCTACGATCACTACAGCACTGCGCGCACGATCGAGGCTGCGCTCGGTCTGCCGAGCATGACGAGCAATGATGCCTACGCGCCGGCTTTCGACGACGCGTTTACGCAATAGCTTCAGACAGCGCTATTTCAGGACGACGGTCCGCCCGCCGTTGCGAAACACGCGTCGCTCGGCATGCCACTTGATGGCACGATTGAGCACCACCGTCTCGAGCTCGCTGCCGACGACAGCGAGGTCTTCCGGTGACTGGGTGTGATCGACGCGCGAGACCTCCTGCTCGATGATCGGCCCTTCGTCGAGATCGGTCGTCACGTAATGCGCCGTGGCTCCGATCAGCTTCACTCCCCGGGCGTGCGCCTGGTGATAGGCCTTGGCGCCCTTGAAGCCGGGCAGGAACGAGTGATGAATGTTGATGGCGCGGCCTTCGAAGTACCGGCACGTCTCCGGTGTGAGAACCTGCATGTAGCGGGCGAGGACGAGGATCTCGGCTTCTGCGCGCTCGAACAGCTCCATGAGCCGCCGCTCCTGCTCCTGCTTGCGGCCATCGATGATCGGCAGGTAGTGATAGGGCACGCCGTGCCACTCGGCGAGGCTGCGCATGTCCTGGTGATTCGATACCACCCCCACCGTCTCGATGGGCAAGGTACCGGTGCTCCAGCGATGCAGGATGCTGTTGAGGCAGTGGCCCTGGCGCGAGACGGCGATCAGCGCCCGGCAGCGACGCACCTCATTGAACTGCCACTCCATGCGGAAGCGCCGACCGACGGCTTCCGCGAACTTGCGGTCGAGCTCTTCGAGGGAGGGCATTCCCTGACCGTTGTCGTGGAACACCGTGCGCATGAAGGACGTGCCGCTGTACGGGTCGTCGTAATGCTGCGCCTCGGCAATGGTGCCGTTGTGCGCGGCCAGGAATCCCGCGATTCCGGCTACGATCCCCGTCGTGTCCGGACATCGGGTCGTGACGATGTAGAGGGGAGGAGTGCCGGTGCTCCGCTGCACGGGGGTGGCGGCCTGGCGGGCGGGGGTGGCCGTCAATTCATCGAGAGCAGTGGGCATAGGGGCTCGCTCGTGACCGCGTGCGCAGCCATGGTAGTGGTGCCCGGGGGCTGCGGTCGGTGAATTTTCGACATGGCCGTGTCCGAAGGCGACAAGTGGCGCGCTGGACGCATCTCGGCAAGTGGATGGCGCAATTCGATAGGTCCCGCGCAATGCCGGCGGCCATACTTGTATGAAGCGCTGGATCCGGGCTCCTGCCCGGCCCAGCGCTGCTTTGGGCAAAAAGCGTGGTTTTTGCCCAAAGCTCCGCCACCTGCGGCGGCGGGGCACGTCCCTGTGCCTGCAGGCCAGGCGCCGCCACGGCAACACCCGGAGTTCCCATGGACGAGCAGCCTGCCCCGACCCTTCGCTCCCGCCGTCCCAGCGGACGGGAGGCCAAGCGAGCCGCGCGCACCGCGCGCAGTCACTCGTCCGTCCCTTACATTACACGCAACATCCCCTATTACGAGGTGCTCGGCACGGAGGGTCTCGAGCTGCTCGAGCACAATGCCGATACGATCCTGGAAGAGATCGGCATCGATTTCCGCGATGACCCGGAGACGCTGAAGCTCCTGCGTGACGCGGGTGCCGACGTACGGGGAGAGCGCGCGCGTTTCCCCCGCGGCATGTGCCGCAGCCTCGTGACCCGCTCGGCGCCCAGGGAGTTCATCCAGCACGCGCGCAACCCGGCGCGCAGCGTGGTGATCGGTGGCGGGAGGACGGTATTCGCTCCGGCCTATGGATCGCCCTTCATCCGCAATCTCGATGAAGGCCGGCGTTACGCGCGCATCGAGGACTTCCGCAATTTCGTCAAGCTCACGTACTCGGCCACATCGCTGCACCATTCCGGCGGCACGATCTGCGAGCCGGTCGACCTGCCGGTCAACAAGCGGCACTTCGACATGGTCTACAGCCACATGAAGTACAGCGACAAGCCGTACATGGGCTCGGTGACCCAGGCGGAGCGGGCGGCCGATACCGTCGAGATGACGCGGATCCTGTTCGGGGATCAATACCTGGATCCGGCGACCGGCAGGCCGAAGACCTGCGTCATGAGCCTGATCAACGCCAACTCGCCCATGACCTGGGATGCGACGATGCTCGGGGCGTTGAAGACTTATGCGCGCGCGAACCAGGCGACCATCGTCACGCCGTTCATCCTCGCCGGCGCAATGTCGCCGGTGACGGTTGCCGGCACCGTCGCGCAGACGCTCGCCGAGGCACTTGCCGGCATGACGGTCGCCCAGCTCATCAACCCCGGCGCACCAGTGGTGCTCGGCAGCTTCGCATCCTCCCTGTCGATGCAATCGGGAGCGCCCACCTTCGGCACTCCCGAGCCGGCTCTGGTCCTCTACGTGATGGCGGCCCTCGCGCGCCGGCTCGGGGTGCCGTTTCGCTCCGGGGGCGCGCTCTGCGCCTCGAAGGTCCCCGACGCTCAGGCCGCTTTCGAGTCGGCCAACACGCTGGCGCCGACCTGTCTCGCCGGAGTCAACTTCGTGTTGCACACCGCCGGCTGGCTCGAGGGCGGGCTCACCATGGGCTATGAGAAGTTCGTCATGGACGCCGACCAGGCGGGCATGGCGCATACCCTGCTGCAGGGCGTCGATCTCAGCGATAACGGCCAGGCGATGGATGCGATCCGCGAGGTCGGCCCGGGCAAGCATTTCCTCGGCTGTGCCCACACGCAGGCCAACTTCGAGACGGCGTTCTACCGCTCGCCCCTCGCCGACAACAACAGCTACGAGCAATGGGAGGCGGAAGGCGCGAGCGACATGGCGCAGCGCGCCAGTGTGCTGTGGAAGAAGCAGCTCGCGGAGTACGAGGCGCCGCCGCTCGATCCCGCGGTCGATGAGGCGCTGCTCGACTACATGAGCCGGCGCAAGGCCTCATTCCCGGATTCCAATGTGTAGCGGCCGCAGGTGCGCGCCGAAGATGCGACGGCAGTGACGATCCTCCTCGACGGCAAGGCCGTTGCCCGCAAGGTGCGCGCCGAGGTGGCGGTGCGCGCCGCGGATCTGACGCGCAGGCTGGGCCGGCCGCCCGGGCTCGCCGTGGTGCAGGTGGGAGAGGATCCCGCTTCCAGCATCTACGTGCGCAACAAGCGCCAGGCCGCCGCCGAGGCCGGTATCGCGTCCTTCGCCCATGATCTGCCGGCCACGACGAGCGGCCCGGAGCTGCTCGCGCTCATCGAGCGCCTCAACCGCGACCCGCGGGTAGACGCGATTCTCGTGCAGTTGCCGCTGCCCAACGGTCTCGATGCCACCCGTGTCATGGATGCGATCGATCCGGGCAAGGACGTGGACGGCTTTCACGCAGTCAACACGGGACTGCTGGCACAGAAGCGCCCGGCGCTCCGGCCCTGCACGCCGCACGGCGTGATTCGCCTCGCCCGGGAGTATGGGATCGCGCTGCGAGGCCTGAGAGCCACCGTGGTCGGTGCCTCCAATATCGTCGGCCGCCCGATGGCGCTCGAGCTGCTGCTGGCCGGAGCGACCGTGACGGTCTGTCACACAGGCACCCGCGACGTCGAGGCCGAGGTTGCGCGCGCGGAGCTCGTGGTCGCGGCCGTGGGCAAGCCACACTTCATCCCCGGTGACTGGATCAGGCCGGGCGCCGCGGTTTTCGACGTCGGCATCAATCGCGACGCCGCCGGCAGGATGGTGGGCGATGTCGAATATGAGCGGGCCGCCCAACGGGCAGGCTGGATCACACCAGTGCCGGGAGGTCTGGGGCCCATGACGATCGCCATGCTGCTGTCGAACGCTGTGGAGGCCGCGTCCCGAAGAGCGGAGTCGCAACGCGGGTGAGGGCGATGCCGGCCAGCGAAGGCGAGCTCTGGATCGGGCTCGACACGGGCGGCACGTACACCGATGCCGTGGCGTTGGATGGTGGGCAGCGGGTCATCGCCAGCGCCAAGGCCCTCACCACGCACTGGGACCTTTCGGTGGGACTCGGCGCGGCCCTGCGGTCGGTACTGAGTGAGCTGCCGCAAGGCGCGCAGCAGCGCATCTCCCTCGTTTCCGTTTCGACGACGCTCGCAACCAACGCGGTCGTCGAGAACCGCTTCAGCCCGATCTGCGCGATCCTGGTGGGTTTCAACGACCGCATGGCCGCGGAGACCGGCATCGAGAAGCAACTCGGCGGTGTCGTCGTGCGCGTGCGCGGCGGACATGACCCGACCGGGACGGAAGAGCAGGCGCTCGATGAGGCGGACATCGAGGCGGCGGTAAGGGAGTTCGGACCTCGGGTCGAGGCGTTCGCGGTCGCGGCGCAGTTCTCAGTCCGCAATCCCGAGCACGAGCTGCGGATACGGGAGCGCATTCGAGCTTTGTGCGGCAAGCCGGTCACCTGCAGTCATGAGCTGAGCGCGCAGTTGAACGCGCCCAAGCGGGCACTGACCGCCGCGCTCAACGCGCGACTGGTGCCGCACATCCGGCATCTGCTCGATGCAGTCGGTCAGACGCTCGAGCGCGAGACGGTCAGGGCTCCCCTGATGGTCGTGAAAGGGGATGGAACCCTGATGCGCGCGAGCGTGGCCATCGATTACCCCATCGAGACGGTGCTCTCCGGGCCGGCAGCGAGTGTCGTCGGCGCGGCCTTCCTTACCGGTCTCAATGATTTCGCGGTAGCCGACATGGGTGGGACGACCACGGACGTGGCGATCATCATCGACGGGCATCCGGTAGTGCGTGTCGACGGCGCCGTGATCGGCGGCTGGCGGACGATGGTCCAGGCCATCGACGTTCACACGAGCGGGCTCGGCGGCGATAGCGAGGTGCATTTCGATCGGGAAGCGCGGCTGAGAGTCGGCCCCCGCAGAGTACGGCCGCTCAGCCTGCTGGCGCATCAATTCCCCGAGGTGCTGGCGGAGCTCACGCTGCTCGCCGGCGCCGAGCGGCTGCCGCCGTTCGCGGGGCAGTTCGGCCATCGCAACCCCGGGCGCGAGGCGGGGCCGGATCTCGATCGCCTGGAGCTGCGCGTGTGGGAAGCCATGGCCACGACGCCGCGCCGGCTCGACCAGGTGGCCCGCACCACGCAAGGCGCCGAGGCGCTGCGGCGGCTGGTGGACCGCGGCCTGGCGACGCTCGCGGGATTCACGCCGAGCGATGCGCTGCACGTGCTCGGCCGCCAGGGCGGCTGGAGCCGCGATGCCGCCCGGCTCGGCGCCGCCATCCTCGCCACCGAGGAGCGGAACGTGACCGCGCGCAAGGGCAAGGACAGTCCCGAGTCGATGGCGGAGCGCATCCACGAGCTCGTCATACGGCAAGCGGTGCGCGTGGTGTTGGAAAGCGCGCTGGCCCAGGATCCGGGAGTCGAGCCGCACAACGGGCGCTGGGGACCGCTCGGCATCCTGATCGATCGGGTGGTGGAGGGCCGGCCGGCCTCGAGACTCCTCGATGCGCAGCCGCGCCTGGTGCACCCGCTGGTGGCCATCGGCGCTCCCGCCGCGGCGTTTTACCCGGAGGTCGCGCGCCGCCTGGGCGCCGGTCTGCTCGTTCCCGAGCATGCAGCCGTGTGCAACGCGGTGGGTGCGGTCGTCGGCGTGGTGTCGGAGACGGTGGATATCCTCGTCAATCAACCGCAGTTCAAGGTGTTTCGGGTGCACGACCCGGCGGGTATCCGGGATTTCGCCGAGGCGGAGGAGGCGATCGCAGCCGCGAAGCAGGTTTCGCGCGAGCTGGCGCTCGCGGCCGCACGGCGAGCTGGCGCAATCGACCCCCATGTGGAGATCTCCATCATCGAGCGCCGCGCTTCGTCCAGCTCCGGCGACACCTACCTTGCGGAGGCCACGGTCCGTGCCCGCGCGACCGGCCGTCCCGCGACGGGAGCCCGGGCCCCCGAGGTGGCCTGAAGGGGATCCCCGGCAGCGAGTTGCGCGGGGGCCGCCGCGCCCAGCAAACTAGCAGCATTGCCTCCCGCTGCTGGAGCTCCGCGATGCCTACGACCGGCGTTGGGCCTGGGGGATCCTCTGCACACGTGCCGCGCGACATCGAAATCGCGCAGTGCGCCTCACCGCTGCCCATCGGAGAGCTGGCGGCAAAGGCTGGCATCCTGCCCGAGGAGATCGAGTCTTACGGGCGATACAAGGCGAAAGTGAGCCTGGCGGTGCGCGAGCGGTTGCGGGACGCGCCGAACGGAAAATACATCGTCGTCACGGCGATCACCCCGACACCGCTCGGCGAGGGAAAGACGACGACGACGGTCGGCCTGAGCCAGGCGATCGGCGCGCATCTCGGCAAGAAGGTGTTCACCTGCATCCGCCAACCGAGCCAGGGGCCGACGTTCGGCATCAAGGGCGGAGCGGCCGGTGGCGGCTACAGCCAGATCATTCCGATGGAGGAGCTGAATCTCCATCTCACCGGCGACATCCATGCCATCACGGCGGCCAACAATCTGCTGGCGGCCGCGATCGATGCGCGCATGTTGCACGAATCCCTGCAAACGGACGCCTCTCTCTTCGAGCGGCTGTGCCCGCCGGCGGCGGACGGGAGCCGGCGGTTCTCGGCGGTCATGTTGCGGCGGCTGCGCAAGCTCGGCATCCAGGAGACGGACCCCGACTTACTGACCTGCGAGGAGCGCAGCCGCTTCGTGCGCCTCGACATCGATCCGGGCACCGTCACGTGGCGGCGGGTGATCGACGTCAGCGACCGGGTGCTGCGCGAGATCACGGTCGGGCAGGGACCGGAGGAGAAGGGATTCACGCGGGTCACCGGCTTCGACATCACGGCTGCGAGCGAGATCATGGCGATCCTGGCGCTGACGACGGGTCTCGCCGACCTGCGCGAGCGATTGGGCCGCATCGTGATCGGGGCGAGCCGCGCGGGCGATGCGGTGAGCGCGGACGACCTCGGCGTGGGCGGGGCGCTGGCGGTGCTCATGAAGGACACCCTCATGCCGAATCTGCTGCAGACGCTGGAGGGAACGCCCGCTTTCGTGCATGCGGGGCCGTTCGGCAACATCGCGCATGGGAATTCGTCGATCATCGCGGATCAACTCGCGCTGAAGCTCGTCGGGCCGGAGGGCTACGTGCTGACCGAGTCGGGATTCGGCGCCGACATGGGGATGGAGAAATTCTTCGACATCAAATGCCGCTACAGCGGTCTGGTACCGCAGTGCGTGGTCCTGGTCGCCACGATCCGCGCGCTGAAGATGCACGGCGGCGGTCCGAAGGTCACGGCCGGGCAGCCGCTTCATCCGGACTACACCGTGGAGCACCTGGGGCTCCTCGAGAAGGGCTGCGCCAACCTCGTCAGAATGATCCAGAGCGCGCGCTTGTTCGGCATCCCGGTGGTCGTTGCGCTCAATCGCTTCGCCCACGACACCCCGGCGGAGATCGAGCTCGTGCGGAAAATCGCGGTGGCGGCCGGCGCCCTCGCTGCCGTCGCGACGAATCATTGGGCCCAAGGTGGCGCGGGTGCGGTGGACCTCGGCAGGGCGGTGATCGCGGCGTGCGAGCTGCCGGGGAGCTTCCGGTTCCTGTATCCGCTCGAGACCGGCATCAAGTCGAAGATCGAGACGATCGTACGCAACGTCTATGGCGGCAGCGGGGTCGAGTACCTGCCGGAAGCGGAGAAGAAGATCGAGCGCTACACGCGGTTGGGATTCGACAAGCTGCCGATCTGCATGGCCAAGACCCACTTGAGCGTCAGCCACGATCCGAGCCTCAAGGGCGCGCCGGCCGGGTTCACCGTTCCGGTGCGGGACGTGCGCGCGAGCGTCGGGGCGGGCTTTCTCTATCCGCTGTTGGGGACCATGAGCACCATGCCGGGCTTACCGACACGCCCGGCCTACTACGACATCGACCTCGACCCGGAAACGGGGCGGGTGATCGGCCTCTCGTGAGCCGGATTCAGGGCTGGACGCCCGCCATCGGGGCCTCTGCCACCACTGTCCGCGCATGACCTAACACCGCCTCCGCCTGACGAAGCGCCTGCTCATGCCGCTTCGTTTCGATTGCGAGCCGCTCGCGGTATGAGGCTGCATCCGGCGCCAACTGTCGGACATTGGATTGCGCGCAGAGCAGAAAGCTGCGCAACGCGCTTGCCAGGAGAGTGGCGGCAACGCCGACGTCGGCGGCCAGCGCAGGAGGCACGAACCTGCAGCCGTCGCTGCAAAGCTGCAGGCCGGCCGCGGCTTCCTGAGCGGCCGCGAGCGGCAGGTCGATTGCGTGGCGGACGGCGACGTCGATCGCCTCCTGCCGCGCGCGGCGCTCGGTCTCGGTCGCGCGCGGCAGTCGTTTGGCAGTCAGGTACGCCTCGAATGCTGCCGTGTCGGCGCCTGCCAGTTGCAACATGCGTTGCGATGCCGCCTGCGCTGCGGCAGTCACCGGCTCGAGCCCGGCGGTATTCTGCGGGAGCGTGTTGCGGCGAGCACTGACGGCGAGCACTTTCGCGACCAGACCAAGCGCAAAGCTGGCCGAGACCGCGGCAATGGCGACGCCCGCCGGCATCGGATGGGGGCTCGCGGCCCCACGGCGGAACTGCTCGAGGGTCAGTGGCGAGAGATCCCCGTCCGGAGTCATGCCGGAATATTAGCCGGATTCGAGGACGTCCCGCGACTAGGAGTCCTTTGCGGGCGCGGGTACAGACGGGCCTGTGGCTGCGGGCCGGCGCCGGGCGCCGCGGGCGCCGGCGCGGGGAGTCGGCGCCTTCGGCTCCGGCAAGGTGACCGCCTGGCGAAGGTGCAGGTATTGCGCCGTCGAGTGGGGAATGCCCATGGCCTCGACGAAGTGGCTCTGGAACCGGGGCTCGATGGCGGTCTCGACCTTCTGTACCTGGTGCACCAGCGTCTCGATCGTCTTGCGCGAGCCGAAATCGAGCAGCGCGATGCGCGCGCCGGTGCCCGCGGCGTTGCCGGCGGAGGAGACCTGCGACAGGTCGCAGTCGGGAATCATCCCGAGCACCATCGCGTATTTGACGTCGATGTGCGAGCCGAATGCCCCCGCCAGGCGGATGCGGTCCACCTGGTCGGTGCCGAAATGGTCCATCAGCAGGCGAATGCCGGCGTACAGCGCGGCCTTCGCGAGTTGGATTGCGCGGACGTCGTTCTGGGTGACGGTGAGCGTCTGCGCACCCTGGTAGACGACATAACCGAACGTCCGGCCCTGGGGCACGACCCGCGGGCTGCGCGCCGCGAGCTCCCCATCGACCACGCCGTCCTGACTGATGATGCCCGTCAGGTACATCTCGGCGATGACCTCGATGATGCCCGAGCCGCAGATGCCGGTGACGCCGGTATCTTTCACCGACTCCTCGAACCCCGGCTGGTCCGACCACAGGTCCGAGCCGATGACCTTGAATTTCGGCTCGAGGGTCGCCGGGTCGATCCGCACCCGCTCGATCGCTCCGGGCGCGGCCCGCTGGCCGCAGCTGATCTGCGCGCCTTCGAACGCGGGGCCGGTGGGACTGGAGCAGGCGAGCAGACGCTCCCGGTTGCCCAATACGATCTCGGCGTTGGTGCCGACATCGACGAGCAGCGTCACGGCTTCGCCGAGGTCGGGCCGCTCGGCCAGGACCATTCCCGCCGTGTCCGCCCCGACATGGCCGGCGACACAGGGCAGGGCATACGCCCGCGCGCCGCGATGCAGGTGCAGGCCGATCTCCGTGGCCCAGAACTCCAGGGCCTCGTCGGTCGCAAGCGCGAATGGCGCGCCTCCAAGCTCCACCGGGTCGATGCCGAGCAGCAGGTGATGCATGATCGGGTTACCGACCAGCGTCAGCTCGAGAATGTTGTCGGTGTGCGCCTTCGCCTGGCGCGCGACGTCGGCTGCGAGCCGATTCAGCGCCTCACGCACCGCGGCGGTCATCTGCTGCGCCCCGCCGGGGTGCATCATGGAGTAGGAGACGCGGCTCATCAGATCCTCGCCGAAGCGGATCTGCGGGTTCATGACCCCGCTCGAGGCGAGCACCTCGCCGGACTCGAGATTGCAGAGATGCGCGGCGATCGTGGTGGAGCCGATGTCCACGGCGAGCCCCAGGGCCAGCTCGTGAAAGCCCGGCCAGACGCCGATGATCCGCTCACCGCCGTGCACGGCGACCGTCACCTTCCAGTCTCCCTTGCGCAGCGCCGGCTGCAGGTGCTGCAGCATGTGCAGGTCGCAGCTGAGGCCCGTGAGCTGCCACTCGCGCTGCAGGGCTTCCTGCAGTCGCTGCAGGTCGCCCGCGGGATCGTGCATGTCGGGCTCTCGGACCTCCACGTAGTGCAGGCGCGCCACCGGATCCAGTGTGATGGCGCGCGCCTCGGCCTCCTTGCGGATGACCTGCCGGTGCACCTGGCTGGTCGGCGGCACGTCCACGACCAGGTCGCCCTGGATGCGCGCCTGACAGGAGAGGCGGTGGCCGGCCGGCAGCGGCCGGCGGCCGGCGGGATTTTCCTCGGCCGCG
>Ga0134126_10007126_pt1 | contig 14034 bp, 10 predicted proteins | sample KB31752_FD_96881 | JGI IMG/M metagenome (GOLD analysis project Ga0134126, IMG submission 96881) | Terrestrial soil microbial communities with excess Nitrogen fertilizer from Kellogg Biological Station, Michigan, USA - KB3-175-2 | ecosystem: Environmental > Terrestrial > Soil > Unclassified ... | reverse complement strand
GCAAGCGATGAGACGGCGCCGCTGCCCATGCCGCTGCCGCCCGATTTGCGCGCGATGCAGGGCGCCCCGGCCACGCCGGCCGCCCAATCCGGCTCGGCGCCCGAGCAGCGCCCGGCAGTACCGGCAACCAATCTGCTGCCCTCGATGCTGCTGCCGTCTACGCCGCCGTCGGCACCAGACGCAGCGGCCGCCCCTGGCGCCCCGGCTGGCGCCCCCTCCACCGGCCCGTTCTGGACGTCCGACGCGCCGCAAACCTCCAGCGCGCAACCCGCTGTCCCGCCGCCCGCAGCCAGCGGCAGCGCAAAGGCCGACGCCTCGCCGTTCTGGCCCGTCGACACCGGTAGCGCCGCCTCAGCGCCGCCGGCGCCCGCCGGTCCGCCCGGCCCGGCGCGGGCCCTGGGCGTCGCGGCTGCCTCGCCGGCGCCGGCCGAATCGGCGCCGTCGAGCCGGCCGGCCGGTCAGGCAAGCGATGAGACGGCGCCGCTGCCCATGCCGCTGCCGCCCGATTTGCGCGCGATGCAGGGCGCCCCGGCCACGCCGGCCGCGCAATCCGGCTCGGTGCCCGAGCAGCGCCCGGCAGTACCGGCAACCAATGCCGTCGGGAAGCCGCCGCTTTCGCCGCCGCCGTCTGCCGCTTCGCCGCCGTCGAAGCCCGAACCGGCAGGGAGCGAGGCCCCGGCTGCCGCACCGCCGGTCCCACCGTCGGCCGCGAGCGGCGCGAACGCGGCGCCGGAACCGGCCGCAACGCCGCGAGCGCCTGCTGCCGAGCCTTCACCCACGTCACCGACGGCATCGCAACCCTCGTCCGAGCCGGCTACGCCTCCGGTGCAGGGCGCTCAGGCGCCCGGTAACGCCAATCCGCCATCGACCCCGGCGGCAGCTAACCCGACCGCTTCCTCTGCCGGCGACGCTGCCGGCGCCCCAAGTGCCGCGCCCGCGTCGGACAAGACGGCGGAGCCCGCGCCGTCGGCCCCGTCAGCGCCAATCGTGCCGCCGGATTTCTATCACGCCGATACCAATTTCGATGCCCGGATCTCCTTCGAGGAGGCGCAGCAAATCTGGCCGCAGCTGACCCGCAGGCAGTTCGATGCCGCCGACCTCGACGGCAGCGGCAGCCTCAACGCGGACGAATATGGCCTGTTGGTCAAATACCCGCCGAAGACGCCCGCACCGCACCCTTGACGAACCAAATCGTTCGTGTTTTGTTCGCCGAAGGACATGAGGTGAGTGATGGCGGTTGCGAGGGGTGAGTTCGACGTCAAGACGCTGCCGCAGGCGCCGGAGGCCGACGAGAAGTTCGCGGCGGTCAGTCGGCTGTTGCTCGACAAGCGCTATCACGGCGCTCTCGAGGCCGTCTCCCATGGCCAGATGCTGGCAGTGGGCGGCGAGGGCGGCTGGGGCATTTACGTGGCGATGGAGAAGGTCGAGGGCGAGCTCGACGGCCGCCGCGGCAGCTTCGTGCTCTATCACCACGGCACCATGAGCCCGGAAAAGGGCCAGGAGCTGGTGGTCACGGTCGGCCCGGGCTCCGCGACCGGCGAGCTTGCCGGTCTTTCCGGCCGCCTGACCATCGAGATCGTCGACGGCCAGCATTTTTACAGCCTCGACTACGCGCTTTAGCGCCCCACGGGATCGTTCGCCCCAACCTCATGGTGGAGCGAAACGACCCTCGAGCCCCGAACCAAAGGCGCAGACCTAGTCCGGCAGGGCAGGCGGCCCCGCGGTCGCCGCGAACAGGGCGATGGCCGCCGCGTTCGATACGTTCAGCGACTTTATCGGCCCGGGCATGTCGAGCCGCACCATCTCGTCGCAAAGGCTGCGCGTCTTCTGCCGCAGCCCCCGACCCTCGGCACCGAGCACGATGCCGAGCCGCTCGCCCCCCGTGCGCGGCCGCAACAGCGCCGGCGCCTCGGAATCGAATCCCAGCAGCCTGAGGCCCCCGGCCTTGAGCGTTTCGAGCGCGTCGGAGAGGTTGCGCACCTCGATCAGCGGCACGAGATCGAGCGCACCCGAGGCCGCCTTGGCCATGACGCCGGTCTCCCGCGGCGCATAGCGCGCGGTCGTCAGCACGGCATCGGCGCCGAAAGCACAGGCGGTCCTGAGGATCGCGCCGACATTGTGCGGGTCGGTCACCTGGTCGAGGATGATGACCAGTTTCGGTTTGACGAGGTCGCCGAGCCCGAACCGGCCCACCGGATCGACCTCGAGCGCCACCCCCTGATGCACCGCTTCGCCGCCGAGCAGCCGGTCGAGCTCGCGCGGGTTCGTCTCTTCCACGGCGATGTCGACGCCGCCGCTCTCCCTGAGCCGGCCCAATGCATTGGGCGTCGCCAGCAGGCGCCGCTTCAGCCGGCGCGGATTGTCGAGCGCGGCGCGTACGGTGTGGAGGCCATAGAGGAAGACGGGCCCGAGATCGGGATCGTGTTTCGGCTTCGGCGGGAATTTGTTGCGGCTCATCGGTTCCGACTGGAGTGTGTGGGTTCACCAGCCATACCCACCGCGTCATCCCCGCGAAAGCGGAATCCCGTTTCGCGCAGCGACCGAGGCTTGAAGAAAACTGCAAAGGCGGCAATGCGGAAATGGTGGAGGGGGCTGGATTCGAACCAGCGTACGCTAAGCGAGCAGATTTACAGTCTGCCGGATTTAACCACTCTCCCACCCCTCCACGGGGCGCCACCGACTGGCGGTCGAAGCGACGGCGCGCTGGGAGGGCGCGCCGTGGGCGGGGTTATGGTTGGATGAACTTAGGGTGTCAACACCCTATCGCCGAAAAGCCGGATCAGCGCGGCCGAAAGGCGGAGATGCGCGTCATCGGTGCGGCGAAACGGGCCGCCGGCGAACCCGAGCCGATGCCGGATGCGCCCGATGACATGCTGGCAAGGCCGAACGCCGGGCGGCCGAGCGGCGCCGCCGACATGCCACCCAAAGGTGAGGAGGGGTAGCCGTGGACGATGTCGATGACCGTGCATTGCGTCGTCTCGACCTCGTGGCAGTCATGTACGCCGCCATGGCCGTCGGCAGTGCACTGGGTCTCGGTAACTTCCTTGCACGAGGTCTTGTGCCCGACGACCGTGACGGAGCCGACGATGCCGCTGCCCTGGATGTTCTTGTCAGCGAAGGCGCCGCCCGTCAGCGATATCAGGGCAATAGCGGCCGTGGCCGAAGCGAGAAAGAGGCAGCGTCCGCTTGCATTGTTCATTCTGAACCCCCGTTTGCAGGACAGGGACAATTTCCCTGTTCGATTGGGGGAAGATGCGCCGTTGTCCTTGAACCTTGTCCGCGCGGCGGGTTCATCGGCTGTTCAGCGCAAAATCGGGGGATTATGACTTTCACGCCTAGCAGTGCGTGATATGAGGTTCCGTCGTCATTTACTACGCGTCGGTTGATGACGAAACGAAATCCGAAATTGCGAGATTTCTCGCTAACGCCAATCCTGCTTGATGCTCCCGGCTTGAGCGGTGGGCTTGACGAAGGGAGCGCCTTTGACGATTTGCCTTGCGGCTGGTAGATGGGCCAATCGGGCGGGTATAGCTCAGTGGTAGAGCAGCAGCCTTCCAAGCTGAATATGCGGGTTCGATTCCCGCTACCCGCTCCAGCCGGCCTTGCGACCTAGCTCTTGCACGGCTCAGGGTTTACAATTAGACAGTCCCCCGCGCCTTAGGGGTATAGCTCAGTTGGTAGAGCATCGGTCTCCAAAACCGAGGGTCGAGGGTTCAAGTCCTTCTGCCCCTGCCAGGCGCTCCTCCTGGATATCGCCGGCCCGTCCCTGAAGTCGCTCGTCCGCGCCCGAAGGGTGCGGCTGGCGCAGCAAGCCGTGTCGGTGGCGGCGGATGAGGAAGGGCTTGCATTGCCAGCCCCAACCCATTAGATACGCCCGCACCAGCCGCGGGACGACTCTCGCGGCTGTTTGACGTTGGCTTCAATTTCCGGCAGCAAAGTAGTCCCGATGGCGCTCACGAACCCCATCACCTTCTTCCAGCAGGTTCGCACCGAGGTCTCCAAGATCACGTGGCCGACGCGCAACGAGACGATCATCTCGTCGATCATGGTGCTGGTCTTCGTGGCGCTGGTGAGCGTGTTCTTCCTGGTCTGCGACCAGGTGATCGCCTGGATCGTGACGACGCTGCTGTCGCTCTGAAGCCCGGCGACGCGGGAACGGGGCTTTCGATCCGGTCTCCGGCCGGAAGCTCCAGGCGGGCATTGACCCGATACGGATTTGGGATTTAGGCGCGGCATGGCCAAACGCTGGTACATCGTTCAGGCATATTCGAATTTCGAGCGCAAGGTGGCGGAGGACATCCGCCAGAAGGTGGCGCAGAAGAAGCTCGAGGATCTGTTCGAGGACGTCATCGTGCCGACCGAGAAGGTCGTCGAGATGCGCCGCGGCCGCAAGGTGGATGCCGAGCGCAAGTTCTTCCCCGGCTATGTGCTGGTGAAGATGGACATGACCGATCAGGCCTATCACCTGATCAAGAACACGCCCAAGGTCACCGGCTTCCTCGGCTCCGGCGACAAGCCGATGCCGATCTCGGAGAAGGAGGCCCAGGCCATCCTGCATCAGGTGCAGGAAGGCGTGGAGCATCCCAAGCCGTCCGTTTCGTTCGAGGTGGGTGAGCAGGTGCGCGTCGCCGACGGCCCGTTCGCCAGCTTCAACGGCGTCGTCCAGGAAGTGGACGAGGAACGCGCCCGCGTGAAGGTGGAAGTTTCGATTTTCGGCCGGCCGACGCCGGTCGAGCTGGAATACGGCCAGGTCGAGAAGGTCTAGTCTCGAACCTGGTTGCTAGGCGGCTCGCTTCCGGTGGGCCGAAAATCCGTGGGAGAGTTCGGCGTTTGCCCGCCGGTGATGCTCGGACCACGGCTGTCCCGGCCGCTTGGCCACAGATAGGAGTAAGAGATGGCAAAGAAGATTACCGGCTACCTGAAATTGCAGGTGCCCGCCGGCTCGGCGACCCCGTCGCCGCCGATCGGGCCGGCGCTCGGCCAGCGCGGTCTGAACATCATGGAGTTCTGCAAGGCGTTCAACGCCAAGACGCAGGAGATGGAGAAGGGCCAGCCCACGCCGGTCGTCATCACCATCTTCGCCGACAAGAGCTTCTCGTTCGAGACCAAGACCCCGCCGGTCACCTATTTCATCAAGAAGGCGGCCAACCTGAAGTCCGGCTCCAAGCTCCCCGGCAAGGAATCGGCCGGCACGATCACCTCGGCGCAGGTGCGCGAGATCGCCGAAAAGAAGATGGCCGATCTCAACGCCGACGACGTCGATACCGCGATGACGATGATCGCGGGTTCCGCCCGTTCCATGGGCATCCAGGTGGTAGGCTGAGACGATGGTAAAGCTCGCAAAGAAAGTCGCCGCCGCCCGTGAGGGTATCGATCGCAAGAAGCTCTACGCGCTCGGCGATGCGGTGCAGATGATCAAGTCGCGCGCCAGCGCCAAGTTCGACGAGACGGTCGAGATCGCCATGAATCTCGGCGTCGATCCGCGCCATGCCGACCAGATGGTTCGTGGCGTCGTCAACCTGCCGAACGGCACGGGCCGCACCGTGCGTGTCGCCGTCTTCGCCCGCGACGCCAAGGCCGAAGAGGCCCGCAAGGCCGGCGCCGACGTCGTCGGGGCCGAGGACCTGGTTGAACAGGTCCAGGGCGGCACGATCAATTTCGACCGTGTCATCGCGACGCCGGACATGATGCCGCTCGTCGGCCGGCTGGGCAAGATTCTCGGGCCGCGCAACCTGATGCCGAACCCCAAGGTCGGCACGGTGACCATGGACGTGACCGGCGCCGTCAAGGGCGCCAAGGGCGGCGCCGTCGAGTTCCGCGTCGAAAAGGCGGGCATCCTGCACGCCGGCGTCGGCAAGGCCTCGTTCTCCGAAGCGGCGATCGTCGAGAACATCAAGGCATTCGCCGACGCGGTCAACCGCGCCAAGCCGGCGGGGGCCAAGGGCACCTATGTGAAGCGCGTCGCCGTATCGACGACGATGGGCCCCGGCGTCCACGTCGATCCGGCGAGCGTCAACGCCTGAATAGCGGCGGCGGCCTGGCCGTCTGCATGACGTCATTCCCGCGAAAGCGGGAATCTCTGTTGGCGGGCGGCGGCAGATGAACAAACGGGGATTCCCGCCTTCGCGGGAATGACCCGGTGGTAGCGGCGAAGCGTATCGCCCTATCCGCAGAAATACCGGGCGGTTCGCCGCCCGGTTTGTCAGCCGGAGCGATCCGGGTGGCAGAAGTCCTGTCCGAGACTGCGGGTGCCCCTCGGGGGCTTAATCAACGCCTGCAATAGACGGGGTGAAGACCATATCGAACCAGCCTTTTTGGCCGGCGCGTATGGTTCGAACCAGGCCAGTTGCTGTGAGGAGGTTCCTCGCGGAAGCCGGTTGACAGGCATCAACCGCTGATCGGATCGGCCTCGGCCGGTCTGCGCAGCAATTGGCAACGGTCTGGCGGAAGTTTGCCGGACCCGTTTGTGGAGACTGAATTGGAAAGAGCGGAAAAGCGTGAGCTGGTCACCTCGCTCCAGGCGTCGCTTGCGACGGCTGGCTCGATCGTGGTTGCTCAGAACACCGGTCTGACCGTCGCCGAGATGGAAACGCTGCGCAAGCAGATGAAGTCCGCCGGCGGCCAGGTCAAGGTGGCCAAGAACCGCCTGGCCAAGCTCGCTCTCAAAGACACCGACAATGCGGACATCTCGGCCCTGTTCCAGGGGCCGACGGTCATCGCTTATGCCCAGGATCCCATGGTCGCGCCGAAAGTCGCGGCCGCATTTGCCGACAAGAACCAGAAGTTCGTGCTTCTGGGCGGCGCGATGGGGAAGACCGGGCTGGACGTGAACAACGTCAAGGCGCTGGCCACGATGCCCTCGCTCGATCAGTTGCGTGCGACGATCGCCGGCATGCTCAAGCAGCCCGGCACGCGCATCGCCTCGATCCTGCAGGCTCCCGGCGGCCAGGTCGCCCGGGTGCTCGCCGCATATGCCGACAAGGACAAGAGCGAAGCCGCCTAAGGCATCCACTGCCGCGCCGCTCCGGCTGCGCGGCCAAGCGATGGGGCGACAGTCCCGTCTGGTTCGAACCGAAACGACAAACCGAAACGAAAGTGAACTGAAATGGCTGATCTCGCCAAACTCGTCGACGACCTCTCGGCGCTCACCGTGCTCGAGGCTTCCGAGCTCTCCAAGATGCTGGAAGAGAAGTGGGGCGTTTCCGCCGCCGCGCCGGTCGCGGTTGCGGCCGCTGGCCCCGCCGCCGCTGCCGCGGCGCCTGCCGAAGAAAAGACAGAATTCGACGTCATCCTGACCTCGTTCGGCGACAACAAGATCAACGTGATCAAGGAAGTCCGCGCCATCACCAGCCTCGGCCTCGGCGAGGCCAAGGCCCTGGTCGAAGGTGCGCCGAAGGCCGTCAAGGAAGGTGTTGCCAAGGCGGAAGCCGAGGACATCAAGAAGAAGCTCGAGGCCGCCGGCGCCAAGGTCGACCTCAAGTAATTTGACGAATTCAGGGGCGGTGCCACGCGTGCCGCCCCGTTCGGTATTGCAAAAGCTGCGAGGCTTTCCTATATCGGCAAGGCACCAGCAGGCGAAGTAGTTGCGGAGCGCTCCGGGTCATGACGATCGGGGCGCAAAAGTGCGTGGCGCAAAGAGCGCGAAAAGCAAAATCGGCGGAACCGGCGGGGTGGTTGGCACTCGATAGCACCGGTTGCGCAACAGGAAGAGGCGGGCGTGGAACCGGGCGAATATGCTTTCGGCCCCGCCGAATACAGAACACCAGGGCAGATTTCCCGAGGACCGACGGCTGATTGTCGGGGCTTTGGAAATTTGCCTCCGAGACATTCGAGAGAAAGGTAAGAGCGGGTATGACAACCACGTTCAACGGCCGCCGCAAGGTTCGCAAATCCTTCGGCAGCATTCGCGAAGTCACGGAGATGCCCAATCTCATAGAGGTCCAGAAGGCCTCCTACGATCAGTTCCTCATCGTCGACGAGCCCAAGGGCGGTCGGCTGGAGGAAGGGCTTCAGGCCGTCTTCAAGTCGGTTTTTCCGATCACTGACTTTTCCAACACGGCCTCCCTCGAATTCGTGAAGTACGAGTTCGAACAGCCGAAATACGACGTCGACGAGTGCCGGCAGCGCGATATGACCTTCGCCGCACCGCTCAAGGTGACGCTGCGCCTGATCGTCTTCGAAGTCGACGAGGAAACCGGCGCCCGCTCGGTCAAGGACATCAAGGAGCAGGACGTCTATATGGGCGACATGCCCTTCATGACGTCGAACGGCACCTTCATCATCAACGGCACCGAGCGCGTCATCGTTTCCCAGATGCACCGCTCGCCGGGCGTGTTCTTCGACCACGACAAGGGCAAGACCCATTCCTCGGGCAAGCTCCTCTTTGCCGGCCGGATCATTCCCTACCGCGGCTCCTGGCTCGACATCGAGTTCGACGCCAAGGACATCGTCTATGCGCGCATCGACCGCCGCCGCAAGATTCCGGTGACCTCGCTGCTCAAGGCGCTCGGCATGGATGCCGAGGAAATCCTGTCGACCTATTACACGACCCATGTGTATGAGCGCGACGCCAAGGGCGGCTGGCGCAAGCCCTATGACGCCGAGAAGATGAAGGGGGCCAAGCCCTCCTACAATCTCATCGACGCCAACAGCGGGCAGGTGGTCTGGGAAGCCGGCAAGAAGCTCTCGGCCCGCCAGGCCAAGGCGCTCGCCGACAAGGGCCTGACCCATCTCGCCGCGACCGACGAGGACCTCTACGGCATGTATGTCGCCGAGGATCTCATCAACATGCAGACGGGCGAGGTCTATCTCGAGGCCGGCGATGAGCTCGACGAGAAGAATCTCAAGAAGCTGATCGATCTCGGCTTCACCGAGCTGCCGATCCTCGACATCGATCACGTGACGATCGGTGCCTATCTCCGCAACACGCTCGCCGTCGACAAGAACGAGACGCGCGAGGATGCCCTGTTCGACATCTACCGGGTGATGCGCCCGGGCGAGCCGCCGACCATCGAAACCGCCGAAGCGATGTTCAAGTCGCTGTTCTTCGACAGCGAGCGCTACGACCTCTCGGCCGTTGGCCGCGTCAAGATGAACATGCGCCTCGAGCTCGATGCGCCGGACACCATGCGCATCCTGCGCAAGGAAGACATCGTCGAGGTCGTCCGCACCCTGGTGAACCTTCGCGATGGGCGCGGCGAGATCGACGACATCGACAATCTCGGCAACCGCCGCGTGCGTTCGGTCGGCGAGCTGATGGAGAATTCCTACCGGCTCGGCCTGCTCCGCATGGAGCGGGCGATCAAGGAGCGCATGTCGTCGGTCGAGATCGACACGGTCATGCCGCAGGACCTGATCAACGCCAAGCCGGCCGTCGCCGCCGTGCGCGAGTTCTTCGGCTCGTCCCAGCTCAGCCAGTTCATGGATCAGACGAACCCGCTCTCGGAAGTGTCGCACAAGCGGCGTCTTTCGGCGCTTGGGCCGGGCGGTCTTACCCGCGAACGCGCCGGCTTCGAGGTGCGCGACGTGCACCCGACCCACTATGGCCGCATCTGCCCGATCGAGACGCCGGAAGGGCCGAATATCGGCCTCATCAACAATCTCGCGACCTACGCCCACGTCAACAAGTACGGCTTCATCGAGAGCCCGTACCGCAAGGTGGTCAACGGCCACGTGACGGACGAGGTCGTCTATCTGTCGGCGATGGAGGAGGCCAAGCACTACGTCGCCCAGGCCTCGGCGGAGCTCAACGAGAACGGCGAGTTCACCCATGACCTGATCGTGGCCCGCCACGCCGGCGACAACGGCCTGACGCCGAAAGAGACCGTCGACCTGATGGACGTTTCGCCCAAGCAGGTGATTTCGGTCGCGGCCTCGCTCATCCCGTTCCTCGAGAACGACGACGCCAACCGCGCCCTGATGGGCTCGAACATGCAGAAGCAGGCGGTGCCGCTGCTGCGTGCCGAGGCCCCGTTCGTGGGTACGGGCATGGAGCCGATCGTCGCCCGTGACTCGGGCGCCGCAATCGTCGCCAAGCGCAAGGGCATCGTCGATCAGGTGGATGCGACCCGTATCGTCATTCGCGCCACCGAGGAGACGGACGCCTCCAAGTCCGGCGTCGACATCTACAATCTGATGAAGTTCCAGCGTTCGAACCAGTCGACCTGCATCAACCAGCGCCCGCTGGTGGTGGTGGGCGACCACGTCGACAAGGGCGACATCGTTGCCGACGGTCCCTCGACCGAGCTCGGCGACCTGGCGCTCGGCCGGAACGTGCTCGTCGCCTTCATGCCGTGGAATGGCTACAACTTCGAAGACTCCATCCTGCTCAGCGAGAAGATCGCCATGCAGGACGTCTTCACCTCGATCCATATCGAGGAATACGAGGTGATGGCCCGCGACACCAAGCTCGGCCCCGAGGAAATCACGCGCGACATTCCGAACGTTTCGGAGGAAGCGCTGAAGAATCTCGACGAGGCGGGCATCGTCCATATCGGCGCCGAGGTCGGCCCCGGCGACATCCTCGTCGGCAAGATCACGCCGAAGGGTGAAAGCCCGATGACGCCGGAGGAAAAGCTCCTCCGCGCCATCTTCGGCGAGAAGGCGTCGGACGTCCGCGATACCTCGCTCCGGGTTCCCCCGGGCGATGCCGGCACGGTCGTCGAGGTGCGCGTGTTCAACCGCCACGGCATCGACAAGGACGAGCGTGCCATGGCCATCGAGCGCGAGGAAATCGAGCGCCTGGCCAAGGACCGCGACGACGAGCAGTCGATCCTCGACCGCAACGTCTATGCGCGCTTGAAGGAGATGCTGTTCGGCAAGGCGGCGACGGCCGGCCCCAAGGGCTATGTCGTCGGCACCAAGCTCAACGACCAGATCTTCGAGGCGCAGCCCCGCGCCAAGTGGTGGCAGTTCGCGGTCGAAGACGACAAGGTCATGGCCGAGAAGGAAGCCCTCAACGCCCAGTACGAGGAGAGCCGGCGTCTGCTCGAGCAGCGTTTCATCGACAAGGTGGACAAGCTGCAGCGCGGCGACGAGCTGCCCCCGGGCGTCATGAAGATGGTCAAGGTCTTCGTCGCCACCAAGCGCAAGATCCAGCCGGGCGACAAGATGGCCGGCCGGCACGGCAACAAGGGCGTGGTTTCCCGGATCGTGCCGCGCGAGGATATGCCGTACCTTGAGGATGGCACTCCCGTGGACATCGTGCTGAATCCGCTCGGCGTGCCGTCGCGCATGAATGTGGGGCAGATCCTCGAGACGCATCTCGGCTGGGCCTGCGCCGGCATGGGCAAGAAGATCGACGCGATGCTGAAGATCTATCAGCAGCAGGGCGATCTGAAGCCGCTGAAGAAGGAGATCGGGCATCTCTATCCGCATGACGGATACGTCAAGGATCTGGATGACGACAGCCTGATCCGGCTCGGCGAGTCGCTGTCCCACGGCGTGCCGATCGCGACCCCGGTCTTTGACGGCGCCAAGGAGCACGACATTGTCGAAATGCTCCAGGGGGCAGGGCTCAACGCCTCGGGCCAGTCGACCGTCTATGACGGCCGCACGGGCGAAGCGTTCGATCGGCAGGTGACGGTTGGGTATATCTATATGCTCAAGCTGCACCACCTGGTGGACGACAAGATCCACGCCCGTTCGATCGGCCCGTACTCCCTCGTCACCCAGCAGCCGCTGGGCGGCAAGGCGCAGTTCGGCGGCCAGCGTTTCGGCGAGATGGAGGTGTGGGCGCTCGAAGCCTATGGCGCCGCCTACACGCTGCAGGAAATGCTGACCATCAAGTCGGACGACGTGGCCGGTCGCACCAAGGTCTACGAGGCGATCGTCCGTGGCGACGACACGTTCGAGGCCGGCGTGCCGGAATCGTTCAACGTGCTGGTCAAGGAAATCCGCTCGCTCGGCCTCAATGTCGAGCTCGACTCCGGTCCGGATGTCGGCGAGCCGCAGCCCGGGCCCGAAGGGGAGTTGGAAGCTCCTTTGAAAGCGGCGGAATAATCCCTGCCACTTTCACCGTTTCCTCTAACGACCGTTTCCGAGGGCGTTCCGGCTGTTCCGCCGGCGCCTTTCGGAGCGAGGAGAAAGACTAGAGATGAATCATCATCACCACGTCATGGACCCCTTCAATCCTGCGGTGCCGGCGCAGACCTTCGACCAGATGCGCATCTCGATCGCGAGCCCGGAGAAAATCCTCTCCTGGTCCTATGGCGAGATCAAGAAGCCCGAGACCATCAACTACCGCACCTTCAAGCCGGAGCGGGACGGGCTGTTCTGCGCCCGCATCTTCGGGCCGGTGAAGGACTACGAGTGCCTGTGCGGCAAGTACAAGCGCATGAAGTTCAAGGGCGTCATCTGCGAGAAGTGCGGCGTCGAAGTGACGCTCTCGCGCGTGCGCCGCGAGCGCATGGGGCATATCGAGCTCGCCGCGCCCGTCGCCCATATCTGGTTCCTGAAGTCGCTGCCGAGCCGCATCGCGCTGCTGCTCGACATGACGCTCAAGGATATCGAGCGCATTCTCTACTTCGAGAACTACGTCGTGCTGGATCCCGGCCTGACGCCGTTCTCGCTGCATGAGCTGATGACCGAGGAGCAGTATCTCGACGCGCAGGACCAGTATGGCGCCGACGCCTTCACCGCCAAGATCGGCGCCGAGGCGATCCGCGACATCCTGCTGGCCCTCGATCTCGAGAAGATCGCCGCCGACCTCCGCGTCGAGATCGCCGAGGCGACGACCGAGCTCAAGCCCAAGAAGCTCGCCAAGCGCCTCAAAATTGTCGAGCAGTTCATCGTCTCGGGCAACAAGCCCGAGTGGATGATCATGACCGTCATTCCGGTCATTCCGCCGGAGCTGCGTCCGCTCGTGCCGCTGGACGGCGGCCGCTTCGCCACGTCCGACCTCAACGACCTCTATCGCCGCGTCATCAACCGCAACAACCGGTTGAAGCGCCTGATCGAGCTCAGGGCGCCGGACATCATCATCCGTAACGAAAAGCGCATGCTGCAGGAGGCCGTCGACGCGCTGTTCGACAATGGCCGCCGCGGCCGCACCATCACGGGCGCCAACAAGCGGCCGCTGAAGTCGCTCTCGGACATGCTCAAGGGCAAGCAGGGCCGGTTCCGCCAGAACCTGCTCGGCAAGCGCGTCGACTATTCCGGCCGTTCGGTGATCACCGTCGGTCCGGAGCTGAAGCTGCACCAGTGCGGGCTGCCCAAGAAGATGGCGCTCGAGCTGTTCAAGCCGTTCATCTACAGCCGGCTCGAGGCCAAGGGCTTCTCGTCCACGGTCAAGCAGGCCAAGAAGCTCGTCGAGAAGGAAAAGCCGGAAGTCTGGGATATCCTTGACGAAGTGATCCGCGAGCACCCGGTTCTGCTGAACCGTGCGCCCACGCTTCACCGCCTCGGCATCCAGGCGTTCGAGCCGCACCTCATCGAAGGCAAGGCGATCCAGCTGCACCCGCTCGTCTGCGCGGCGTTCAACGCCGACTTCGACGGTGACCAGATGGCCGTCCACGTGCCGCTGAGCCTCGAGGCGCAGCTCGAAGCCCGCGTGCTGATGATGTCGACCAACAACATCCTGCATCCGGCCAATGGTCAGCCGATCATCGTGCCGTCGCAGGATATCGTGCTCGGCCTCTATCACCTGTCGCTGATGAACGAGCACGAGCCCGGCGAAGGCATGGCCTTCTCGGACATGGGCGAGATCGAGCACGCGCTGGCGAACGGCATCGTCACCATGCACACCAAGGTCAAGGGCCGCGTCCGCGTCTATGACGCCGATGGCGGCTTCACGACCAAGATCGTGGAGACGACGCCCGGCCGCATGCTGATCGGCCAGCTCCTGCCCAAGAGCCCCGCCGTGCCGTTCGAGACCGCCAACCAGCTGATGACCAAGAAGATCATCTCCAAGATGATCGACACGGTCTATCGCGGCTGCGGCCAGAAGGAGACGGTGATCTTCTGCGACCGCATCATGGACCTCGGCTTCCGCCATGCCTGCCGCGCCGGCATCTCGTTCGGCAAGGACGACATGGT
>Ga0134126_10007125_pt1 | contig 14034 bp, 11 predicted proteins | sample KB31752_FD_96881 | JGI IMG/M metagenome (GOLD analysis project Ga0134126, IMG submission 96881) | Terrestrial soil microbial communities with excess Nitrogen fertilizer from Kellogg Biological Station, Michigan, USA - KB3-175-2 | ecosystem: Environmental > Terrestrial > Soil > Unclassified ... | reverse complement strand
CGGGCTACGGGCCATGAGCGCTGCTGACGAGCCTACCAGGGGACACCGACCCCTAGTAGATCCACCCGCTGATCGGAGGGCTGTCGTTGCCCGTCGACCGCGAGAGTCACTCGTCGGCCGACGTCTAAGCTAAGGCCGTCCCATCACGATTCGATGATCTTCATCGACGCAGTCAAGCGGCATCCACTCTTGACGCAATGGCCCCTTCGCTATGGCGACCTGCTACCCAGCGCAGTCCCCTGCGCGGGATCACCATCGACGTAAGGTCAGCATTGCCAGCGGGCACACCGACCGATAACGACTGTTGGCGGCTGGACCGGAGAACACCAGAACACAGCGGTACGTCTCCAGACTCAGGAGGAGTTCCCCGATGGCCAAGACACCCACGCCCAAGCGGGTGCGGCGCCCGGTGCTGCTCGCGATCGCTGGTGATAGTGCGGCCGGCAAGACCACCCTCACCGAGGGTCTCGCGGAGGCTCTCGGCAAAGACAGGTGCGTATCGATTTGTGTTGACGACTACCACCGCTACGACCGTCAAGAACGCAAGTGCCTGCCGTTCACCGCGCTGCACCCGGACTGCAACTACGTCGAGATCATGGAACAGCACCTGCAGCTGCTGGCCACTGGACGCCCCATCCTCAAACCGGTCTATGACCACGGCACCGGCCTGCTGGCTCGCCCCGAGCTCATTGAGCCGGCCGAGTTCATCATTGTCGAGGGATTGCTGCCATTGCACACCAAGCTGGCCCGGACCTGCTTCGACGTGACGGTTTACCTCGACCCACCCGAGGACGTGCGCCGGAGGTGGAAGATCAACCGAGACACCGGTAAGCGCGGCTACGCCGTCGAGCAAGTCACCGCCGAGATGGAACGGCGCCGCCCGGAGAGCGACGCGTTCATCATCCCCCAACGCCGTCACGCCGACATTGTCGTGCGATTCCACCCGACCACTGGCCGCGACGACCCACCGGACACGCCGCTGTCAGCGGAGCTGCTGCTGCGATCCACCATCCACCATCCCGACCTGACCACGGTGCTCGCGCCGGGGATGCAGCAGACTATCCACCTCACCCTCCAGCGCGACGAACACGGCCGACCGGTGGACGCCCTGTACGTGCGCGGGGACACACCGCGGGAGGAAAGTCGCAAGGTGGAGAACGTGATCTGGTCTTCACTTGTCGGCGAGCAAGGCGATGCGCCTAGCACCCTCGGCGCCATCGGCGACGACCGCCGCAGCGAACCGCTAGCGATCACCCAGCTGATGCTGCTCTACCACCTACTCGACGCAGTGCAATGAGCTGGATCCACCGATCGGCACGGGTACCTCTATCGAAATCGGCTCGGCCGTGGCCCTCAGATGAAGCAGGTTCGTGGCCCGTCACCTCGGCTCAGGCAGTTTCGATTGGCTGGGAATGGCCTCGAATGGACATTTTCCGCTGTCGAGTAACGGTACCGCGCGGTGTGGGGTGCACAGTTCGACTGACACCGCTGGCATAGTGAACCGATTGAGAGTAACGTGCGCAGTGGTCGACTACTTTTCGTGCGCACGGCATTCAGCCCGCGTCGTTTTCGGCCGCATCATGACGTCGGCTGTCGTTCACGCCGGGACGGGAACGCCGACATGGCGTCGGTTCGCGCCACCAACCCCGCCCAGATCACGTCGATGCGTACAGCGGAGGCAGTCGCAGCTCGGCGAGTACCGAGTGGGCTACCTGACGTGCGCGTCCGTGGCAGCGGTGTGCGCACGCGCGCGGGAGCTCCCAGCAATGCCATCAAGACGGGCGCGGCGCCGCACTCGCTGCCGGACTGCCCGTTGGCGGCAGCGGTGGTCAACCCGAGCAACATCGACGACCTAGGGAAGTTGCGTGCCCAGATCACTGGGGTGTGCGCGGAGTTGGAGTGGGCCGCACCGCTGTGGCTTGAGACCACAGTCGAGGACCCAGGTGGTGGTCAGGCGAGAACCGCGCTGGCCGCTGGTGCCGATGTTGTCCTCGTCTGCGGCGGGGATGGCACGATCCGGCATGTGGCGCAGGTTCTCGCTGGATCGGGCACCGCGTTGGGTCTGGTGCCCGCGGGTACCAGCAACGTGCTGGCCCGCAACCTCGCTATTGGGCTAAATGACCCGGCCCGAGCCACTCGGATTGCGTTGTCCGGCACAAACCGCGCGGTCGACGTCGGTCGGGTGACGATCGATGATTGTGCCGAGGAACAGGTTTTTTTGGCGATGGCCGGGGTGGGCTTCGATGCGGCAATCATGGCCGGCGCACCCCACGAGTTGAAGTCTCGGCTGGGTCCGCTGGCGTATTTCGTCTCCGGAATGCGGGCTCTGAGGGGTCCGAGGGCCCCGATCACCCTCACTGTGGATGGCCGGATTGAGCCGCCCCGTCAGGTCCGCACGGTCGTGGTCGGCAACTGCGGCAAACTTCTCGCCGGGCTGGTGTTGATGCCCGCGGCCAGGGTGGATGACGGGCTGCTGGATGTCGTATCCATCGGGCCGCGGAACATCCTGGGATGGCTGGCGGTGACCGCGCGGGTGCTGACCCGCCGCTGCCGTGGTCACCGGATCGTGCAGCACTGGCAAGGCCGCGCCGTCATCATCAGCGCGGAGTCTCCGCAGCTGGCCCAACTCGATGGCGATGCGGTGGGTGAAGTGCAGGCGTTGCGGATGCGGGTGGACCGGGGCGCCCTGCTGGTGCGCGTCTAGCTCACTCCGCTGCAAGAATGTCGAGCATGGTCAAGATACCTGCGCGTTCCGCCGAGACGTCTCCGCCGTGCCGTCCTCGTCCGTCCGCCGAGCTCGGGTTCGTGCGCAGGCCCATGGTGCGCTGGCTCTGACCCAGAGCCGCACCTCATCGAAAGCCAATCACGATCACTGGCCAACCAAACGCAGCCCCCAAGTCTGATCCAAGGCATATACCGTGATGGCGACCCCGCAGTTGCGCTCTTTTGAATGTCGGGGCTCAAGCTAACGGCACGCAGTATCCGCGGGCGCCAGACCTTCTGGCGGGATCAACCGTAGCTCGCCGTGCAGGCCTGCGCTGGTGGCGCAGCCTGGCCCAGCAACAGCCGGGTCCGTTGCGCCTGAATGAGGCGATCCGCAGCCTCTCACCGCGGTGTCAGCTGTGCGAAGCGGGACGCTGCTACCCCCTCAGGGTTTGGTCGGAGGAGAATCTGTACCATTCCACAGGTAGCCCTGGACCTCGGCGACGCCCCTGCGTCGGCTGAAGGGTGGGTTTTTTCGGTGCAGTCAGAGCACCCCGGTGAGTGGATATCCGCCATCGGGCGGCCGCCGTCTCCGATGTCAACGATCCCGGCGGCTGGCGTTGCAGCGCTCGGCCCGCAACCGATCCTGGCTGGGCAGCGCACCCGGGCCGAGCAGCTGCTGGTCAAGGTCTTCGTGGTGGTGCCGTTGTTGGCGTTGATCGCCGCCGTCCCGCTGGCGTGGGGGTGGGCTCTGGGCTGGGCCGACATCGGTCTGGCCCTGGGTTTCTATGTTTTGTCTGGTCTTGGGGTGTCGGTGGGGTTCCACCGGTATTTCACCCATGGCGCGTTCAAGACCAGCCGTCCCTTGCGAATCGCACTGGCTGTGGCGGGCAGCCTCACGTTTCAGGGTCCGGTGATCGACTGGGTCGCTGACCACCGACGCCACCACGCCTTCGCCGACACAGACGGTGACCCGCATTCTCCGTGGCTGTTTGGCACCACCCCGGTAGCGGTGGCCAAGGGTTTCTGGCACGCGCACCTGGGCTGGCTGTTCGTCGGCAACCGCACCAACCCGGTCCGCTTCGCCCCTGACCTGCTCGCCGATCCCGACATCCGCCGAGTCAACGACACATTCCTGTGGTGGGCGGTAGCGAGCCTGGTCACGCCCGCGCTACTCGGCGGCCTGATCAGCTGGTCCTGGTGGGGCGCGATCACCGCGTTGTTCTGGGCCGGCCTGGTGCGGATTGCGGTGCTGCACCACGTGACTTTCGCGATCAATTCGATCTGCCACATGATCGGTGTCCGCCCCTTTACCACCCGGGACCGCTCGGCGAACTTTTGGCCACTGGCCATCGTGTCCTTCGGAGAGTCGTGGCACAACCTGCACCACGCCGATCCCACCTGCGCCCGTCACGGCGTGCTCCGCGGCCAAATCGACATCTCCGCCCGGCTGATCTGGAGCCTGGAGAAACTCGGCTGGGTCTCAGACGTGCGGTGGCCCACAGCGCGGCGGCTGGCCCGCATCACCCGCACCCCGCCCTACACGCACACCTCGACGTAAAGCACACCCCGAGCACAGCACGCGCCGGGCGGCGCGACACGGTGCACCGCTGTACGCGGCGATTTCCGTCCTCGGGACATTAGGTTAGCCGAGCGGGTACCAGTGAATTCTCGCCAGTAGCCGTCGCCATCAACTGCAGATTTGGGAGTAGCGTAGTGATATCGCTCCGGACCTCGGCGACACCGAGTGAACCGACACGCGGCCCGGGGCAGGCGAACTCTCTTCGAGCCCGATCAGTGGGTGAACACACACAACAGGGCTCAGGAGGTACCTCATGGTGGCGTCCACCGTGACGTTGCTGGCCATCGGAATCGCGGCGGGTGCGGGAACGCACCGCAATCGATTTCGTCCTGTGACACGGCTCGCCAGCAGCCGACAGAAGCGGAGGGCCCCGCTTCGCCAACCGGGCCAGTGAACAGAAAAAGCGGCCCCGATACCGGTCTTCCGATCCGCCGTTCCTGCCAGTCCGTAAGAACCGGGAGCATTCGATCGCCGGGAACGGGCACAACAGACAAAGGTCAAAGAACATGCCAACAACTGAGCTGACATATCTCCGCGTCGAGCCGAGCACAGCGGACCGGCCCGACCTCACCTGTGCCGTGTGTCCGCACGAATGGGCCGCCCACGATCCGATCGGAATCAGATTCTGCTCCGCGACGGTCGCGGGCCGGCTCCACCGAGGATGTGTCTGCGTCAGCGACACCCGCAAGGAAGACCGCCGATAACCAACAGCTGACCGGTCTGCCAACGTTCGAACCGCTGGTGTCGCGCCGCCACGCGGCTCGCGGACGAGCCGAAGCGCTGGAGACGGCGGCGCTGGAGCAATTTTTTGACCATTTGCGTCCCTGTGCGCCGGTGACCACTGCTGGCGGGAAATGACCGACGCCGTGGTTGTGGCCGCTGGAGGCATGGGTGGCTGCCCTGCACGCGCCGTTCATCGACGATTTCACCGGCTTCGACCGGCCTGGTAACTGTGGGCTGAGTTCGTCCCGTCCGCGTTCGGACCCACTGCGGCGTGATCATGACCGGCAGGTGCTCCACCAGTTGGCGGGTCATCTCCCAGGAGATGCCGCCGCGGCCAACAATGATCCCGGCTCGCAGTATGGTGACCGGCACACCGGACCGGAGCAGGTCCTCCACTTCCGGCGACTGCGCAAGTGGGCATACAAGGCCGCAGCCCCGCTTCGGCCGGGCGCGGCCGAAGATGCGCGCCGCCTCGGCGTCGCGCTTCGCAAAGTCAGCATGTCCAGGGAGTGCACGAGGTAGTGGGCCACACCGCAGCCGCCGAGGGCGACACTCAGCGATCCGGCGTCATGAACGTCGCCGCACAGTGTCACGCCCGCACGCGGTATTTCTCAGCGGCGCCGCGTCATCGCCCGCACCGTATGGCCCGCCTACTCCAATGCGGACACAACCGCCTGCCCACACCCGGACGACCGCACCCCAGAACCTTCATGGGACAACCCTCTCCCAAGGGCACGGCAACGCGAACCGCCCACCGGCACATTAGAGGCGAGCGCGTGACCTTTCTCACAAGTTTTCCGAAATCTTCATAAATTCGTGCTCGGCGGCCGGTCCGCCACGTGATCGATATCACAGTAGCGTGATTTTACGAACCGCAGCACCTGCAGGCCTTCGCTTTATCACAATTTGGTCTCCAATTGAACCGTCTACCGCTGGTGCTTCGAATGGTAGGCATAATGGTAGATATAAATACTTCCCGGTTGTCCACTCCTGTGGCTGCGTACGTCGGTTTGCTGTCGGTGGCCGCGGGGCTTGGGGTAGGGCAACTGGTGGGCGGGTTCGTGTCGCCGAGTTCTTCGCCGTTTCTCGCGGTGGATGGCACGGCGGTAGATTTCATCCCGATCTGGCTCAAGGACTTCGCGGTCCGCACCTTCGGTAGCGACGACAAGCTCGTTCTGCTCTCGGGCATGGCGGTGGTGATCGGCCTGGTCGGGGTGACTACCGGGCTGCTGTCCCGGCGCTCCCAGCAGACTTGGCTGGGCAGCCTGACCGCCGTACTGACCGACCCCGGCAGGCAAGCCAGAGATCGGAATGAACCGCGAGCCGCCGCCGATCGAGCACGGCTTCCCCGTCCGAATGATCGTCCCAGGTCTTTATGGTTTCGTGTCCGGCACCAAATAAATCACCGATATGGAGCTCGCCACGTTCGATACGAAGCGTGCTTACTGGTTGCAGCGCGGCTGGGGCCAACGGGCCCCGATCAAGACGATATCCGGATCGACAGTCCCGGCGCATTCCGGGCGAGTCCGCCCGGACTCACCGATCACAGGTATCGCATGGGCGCATACCCAGGGCATCGACAAGGTCGAGGTACACGTCGACCACGGCCAGTGGCAGCCCGCGGAGCTGTCCACGGAAGTCAATATATAGACACCTGGCGGATGTTCCGGCTGCGGGGACGGTGGGAACCCGTCCTTCCTGATCACCACCCTGAGCCCGCTAGCGCAGACCGCTGAAGTAATGAAGACGTGCTGACTACAGCGCAAATGTGTCCTATTCGTAATCTCAGGCGGGTGAACCCACGGCTGTCGACTATCGACCTAACCCACGTGACGCCCGGACCAGCCGGGCCGGAAAATAGTAGAGATCGAGTGAGGAAAAATTTGATGAGGAAAATCCAGAGACTGGCGGCGGTCGGTGCTATGGCGGCCCTGACCGCCGTGGTCGGCGCCTGCAGCAGCACGCAGCAGCCGACCACCGGAAGTCAAGCCTCCACCCCAGCCAGCGAGCCGGCTGCGCCCCCCGGCGCGGCGACCGCGCCCACGGGCAGTGGCGTCACCAAGATCAGTGAAATCTTCGGTCCGGCCTGCAGCCAGGTGCCCACGGAGGGCCCGGGCTCGGCGCAGGGCATGGTCAACGACCCGGTGGCCACCGCGGCCAGCCACAACCCGTTGCTGACCACGCTGACCAAGGCCGTGGCCGCAGCCAACCTGGTCGACACCCTCAACAGCGCCCCGGCGATCACCGTGTTCGCCCCCACCGACCCGGCATTCGCCGCGTTGGAAACCCAGCACCCCGGCATCACCAATCAGCTGACCACCGCACCCGACGTCGCCACCCCGAACAGCCAACTCGCCAAGATCTTGACCTACCACGTCGTCGGCCAGCGCTACGACGCCGCGGGCATCGTCTCAGCGGGCACACTCACCAGCCTGGAAGGCGCCAAGCTGACCATCGGTGGCACCGCGGCAGCACCAACCATCAACGGCGCCCCGGTGCTCTGCGGCAACATCCCCACCAAAAACGCCACCGTGTTCGTCATCGGACAGGTGCTGTCCCCGCCAGCTTCCTGAGTTAGGTCAATAGCTACCCTCGTCAGGGCGCTCCATGAGCGGAGCGCCCTGACGCATGTCACACGACTGAGCCGCGACAGTGGTCTTTGGGGTAACCGCCGCCGCCATCAATGGCGCGGAAGCTGGCCGGAGGGCATCCGGACCACCAGCGTGGACCGGATGCCCCTCAGTCATACAAGCCGTCAAATGAGAGACCTGTGATCAGTCGCCGAAGCGCACTGGCTAGCTCTGGTGCGCCTGGTCGAATGCTTGCTGGATTGAGCCCGGGATCCTGCCCCGGTCGTTGATGCTGTGGCCGTGCTGGCGGGCCCACTCGCGCACGGCCTGGGTCTGCTCGCGGGACCGACCGCTGTCGCTGGTGCGGGTCTTGCGGGCACCGCGACCATGACCGCTGGTGGCGACCTTCCGGGCGCTTTCAACGAATCCAGCGACGGCCTCGTTGAACTCCTTAATGTTTTGACTCGAGAGGTCAATTTCGTAGTTGGTTCCGTCGACAGCGAAGGTGAATGTCCGCTCCGCCTCCGAGCCGTCGATGTCGTCAATGAACTCTCGAATTACCTTCTGCGCCATGTAGGCGGTCTCCTCACGATCAACACTTCTGGGGGTGGCACAGATAGTAGACCAGAGGCCGATCGGAAACCTAATAGGGTAAATCGGTCTCGCTAAGCTCCCGGCGCCGGGGCGTTCTGAGCCACGATTTTCTAACTCCTCAGCGTGTTCTCGGGCGCGGCCTGCGGCCCAGCCTGAACCCCTCCGCGATGCCGCTCTCGTTGGTCGTTTGATCCGGCGGTTGGATCGTTGTCGTGACGGCCGTCCCCGCTGGCCCAAACTCGCAGCTCCGCGGCCCGGCGGTGTGGGTTCGCCGGTAACCAGGTGCTCGGCTCTCACTGATCTAATCTTGTTGACTGGTTTGTTCGCTGGGGACCTGCCGGGTGTTACCGCGGTGTGGTTACTCGCAGACCGGGTGGTGTTTCGATCACTATGGTGGTGTCGCCGTCATGGGAGATGGAGAGCTCCCCTTCGGGGAATGGGATCCCGTGGACTTCGAGGCGGTGCAATCCTTTGGGTAGCGCGGGGTTGAGTGTCACGGTCCTGGCCGGCACATCGGGTTGGAGCCCGAGGCACAGTGCGACGATCGCCAGCGGCACTCCGGCTGCCCATGCCTGTGGTCGGCACGCCGTGGGGTAGGGCACCGGGAAGTCGTCCGGCTCGCGACGGTGCCCACCGAACAGTTCTGGTAACCGATCGTCAAAGATTGCTAGGGCGTCGAGCAGTTCACCTACCAGGCGCATCGCCACATCGTCGAGGCCATAATGTCGCAGGCCTTCGCAGGCGATGAGGGTGTCGTGTGGCCATACCGATCCGAGGTGATAGGAGATTGGGTTGTAGCCCGCCATGTCGGTGGAGAGCGTACGTAGTCCCCACCCGCTGGACATGGCTGGACTTGCCAGCTGGCTAGCGACCTGCTCGGCTTCCTGCGGCGAGGGCACGCCGCACCATAGTAGGTGTGCCATGTTCGAGGTGATTGAGTCGACCTGGCGCTTGTCATGGTCCAAGGCCAGCGCGAACGAGCCCGGCCTACCGTCAGCGCTCGGTTGCCAGTATCGCCGCCGGATCAGCTCGCGTAGCTCCTTCGCGTCGGCGATCAGGTCGTCAGCCTCTGAGTGATGACCCAGGTGAGATAGCACCGCGGCGAGCTCGCGGCGGGCTCGGTAGGCGTAGCCCTGCACCTCCACAATCGCGATCGGGGGGGTGGCCAGCTGGCCGTCAGCGAACTGTACGGCGTTCTCTGAGTCCTTCCAGCCTTGGTTGACTAGGGATCGGGGCCCGGTGGGTGCGTACTCGATCAGGCCGTCGCGGTCGGGGTCGCCGGGGCCGCGAAGCCAGCCCAACGCTGCCCGGGCGGCAGGCAGCAGTTCGATGAGTGCCTCGCGGGGGGCGCCCCAGCGCAGCGCCTCGCCCAGCATGATCAGGAACAGCGGCGTCGAGTCGGCACTGCCGTAGTAGGGGCGAGTCCCGCCGGTGGTGCCCTCGCCCAGCCATAGCCGGTCGCCGAACCGGACCTCGTGCAGGATCTTGCCTGGTTGCTCTTCATTGCCGGGGTCATGGACGCGGCCCTGCCTGGCGGCGAGCGCGACGAGGGTGTCGAGGATCAGCTCGGGCCGAAATGCCCGGGCCTGGTAACTGGAGATCAGCGCGTCTCGACCGAACAAGGCGACAAACCAGGGGATCCCGGCAGCGAGCAGACGCCTGGCATCGTTGCGTTCGTCGGGGATGCTGAGCGCGTCAAGATCGGTCAGCGAACGCAGGCAGCCGCGAGCCAGACGCTCGGGCAGGCTCTGCACCACCACATCCGGCCGACCTACGGTTTCGATCCGCGGCCGGACGGCGATCCGTTCCTCGTTGCCAGAACCACGGTGCGCACTCACCTCGATGCGCAGCACCCACGGTTGATCCCGGCGCAGACAAAGTGCCCAGCGCGCGAAGTTATAGCCGACTATGTCGGCAGGTGGCTCCATCCGTACCGACGTCGTACGCCGAGACCCGCTGGCCTGGAAGCACAGGCAACCAGGGGAGTTTTGCTTCGGGATACCGGACGACTGCACCCGGGGGTCACCCGCCAGGCGACGGACCTGGAAAATATCGGCGAAGTCGGCATCCAACTGGATCGAGAGATGCACCTGGACAGGATCGGGCCTCCAGCAGCGCAGCGTCAGGGTCTCTACCATCCGACCGGGCAAGAGTTCGCGCAGGCGCTCGCATTCGATCGGCGCGTCGGGCAGCCGGTCAGTCAGTGTGGCGTAGCCACGGAAATGCGCTGTGGCCGGATTCACCAACCCGGATCCAAGATGTCGCAGAGGTGCGGAATTTAGCTGTACCTGTAAGCGGGACAGATGCCGGGTGTCGTCGGTGATCAGGCCGAAGGGGCCCGGCCCTATGTCGCCGCGTTCGTCGGAGATCGCGAAGGTCAGACCGGCGATGGTGGTGATGGCTCCTGGCCCGGCGAGCACCCGCTGTGGTGCCACCCCATCCCAGTCAGCGGCCTGACCTGTCGTCATCGAGTCGTTACCATCCGGCCGGTTGGCGTACAGCCGTGAACGCTGCTGGTATTCGCAGCAGGTCCCGGTGCGCCAGCAGCGGTCGTGTCGAAGGTGTGAGGGCGCTGAAGACCATAGGGGCCACGGACACCTTTAGATCAGGCATGGGGGCGAGCTGGGTGGCATAGCTGCGAGCCAACGCCGAGGAGGAGAAACTTTCGGCGACGTGGCGCCGGCAGGCCGCTCGATCGATTTCGCCGATCCGCCCGATCAGCGGAGCTAGCTCGGCGATGGTGTCCCGGACGAAGCCGGTGACGCCGTCGCGGACGATCTCCGAGACCGCGCCTCTGTTGGTGGCCAGCACCGGTGTGCCGCAGGCCATGGCTTCGACGAGCACCATGCCAAACGGCTCGCGCCAGGAGATCGGGAACAGCATTGCTGCGGCACGGGAGAGGAAGTCATAGGTCGCTTCACGACCAAGTTCGCCGAGGAACGCGACGTCGGGGCCGAGATGCGGCGCGACCGCACGATCGAAATAGGCCTGCTCCGCCGGTTCGCGACACTTGGCAGCGATCAACAGCGGCAGACCAGCCTCGCGCGCCAGCGCGATGGCCTCCGCGGCACCCTTTTCGGGCGCCATTCTTCCCAAGAACGCCAGGTATCCCTCGGATGTGGTGCGGAAAGGGACCTCATCGACGTCGATGGCGTTGTAACAGACGGCCGCAAAGGGCAGGTGCGGTGCAGCTTGTCGTTGCGAACGGCTAATCCCGACGAGCCGCATCTGGGGGGCGCGTGCGAACAACCCCTCGTAGAGACCGAGCAACTCACCTTCCAGCGATCCGTGCACCACGTGCAGCGCGGGCACTTTACCCTGCGCGGACAGCAGTGCGCCAAGCGGACCGGAGTGGTCGATCACCGTGTCAACGCCAGACAGCGCGTCCAACCCACCGAGCACGTGACGCCACTCGTCGGTAGCCATCCCGATCTGGGCTGGCACGCGGTCCAGCGGTGACACCACCTCAACCCCGGGAACAGCTGAGCCCGGCGCGGCGACGAGCGTGACTTGGTGGCCGGCGGCGGCCAGGCCGGCAGCTTGGAGCGCGACGACCCGCTCGATGCCGCCGTAGGCCGGCGGCGGGATGGGTATCCACGGTGGGGCCAGGAGACCGATACGCATTCGAGACTCTCTTGAGAGGCGACCGACCGCCCAGCAACAATGTCGGCTGCTCAGGCAGCATGGGACGACATCGATCCTGCTAGGGGTCCATCGGGCTGTGCGATTGCGTAAACCTGGCCGGCGACGTCACGGTGGCTCACGTGAAGCGGCACCCAGCTAAGGCAGAAGACTATGATCGTCATGGGTGCTTTTTCAACTATACCTCATTCGCAGTCAAACCTTCATCGATGCGTCTCATCGAGCCGAAGTCAGGAAGGAGACCGCGTACAGTTGCGCGTCCCTTCCACGCCACCGCTGTCGCGATCGCCAGCTCAATCCGCGTCGGCGCGTACTGTCCTGGACCGAGCAGATCAAGACACTCGCTCATCGACTACGGACGTACTAGAGGCTCATCCCGGGTCGCTGGCCTACTGAACGCTCGCGACCCCCTCGGCCCGCACTCCCTAGCCCTGGCCGAAGCTATCTTGCTGCCCCTGCACAACGCCGGGTTCCCCCGCCACGAAACAAGTCTCGCATTCTTCCTCATCCTCGACTACACCTCGGATTCGAGATCAGCAGCCCCCACATCTCCGTCAACGAACAACGGGTCCAGGACTCGGCACCCAGAAAACGGCTTTACTCCCCACCCTGGCCGCCCTCGGCGAAACACATCTGGTTCGACAACCGAGACCGGCGATTCACCGCCGGCATCAACGCACTCATCAACGGCCTAGAACGACCCCCACCACCACCCGGCTGACCGGCGCGCCGGCCCAATGCAATACGGCGAAATCCTCGCCACCACCCATCGCTATAAATCATGGGTCGCAGAGTGATGTGGTGCGCGCCGGATCCGTTCCTGCGCATCCACATACCGATCCCCTCGTGGTCGACTTCTTCTACCCTTGACATGATGACCTGATCAACAAATACCGCCGAGCAACCTGACTCCGTGACTGAAGCTCCCAGGTCACATGTCCACGTCCAGTTTCGGCGCGGCACAAACCTCCGCGCCCGGATCGGGGACCGGAACGAGGATCTGCCTGCCATCGTCTGACGGTTTGAGGCCCGCATTGCTGTTGCGGATAGCATACACCAAGGCCGGGAACTGACTACGATCGTGTGGCCGGACCAGCACCAAGGTGTCGTCCCCGATAGTAACCGTGCTGATCTGAGGCAGAGGTGTCATGATCCCGTAGCAATCCACCTCGACCTTGTTCAGTCGATCGATAACATCTGACGCCTTCATCGTTTCCTCCTCTTCGGAAACTACTTTGAGATTGGTATATCCACCTCGACGCCGAACTGATCACCAACAAAAAGCAACTATCACCGCCATCACTGACATGCCAGCCGGACTCTTGAGCAAGCCCGGGATCGATCCGGCCTCCACGGCCTATGTTCTGGCCCCCTGATCGCATCGGCCGCGCCGGCGGGGCCACCACCATCTTCACCGACGCGGTGCTGGCTGACCCAGGCCGAGTTCTTCGGGGCGGTGGCGTCGGACTTGACGTGCTGGCGGTTTGCTGGACCGTCTCGCCCACCGCCGTCGCGAGCGCAGCGTGCATGCTCACCAGAAGCGGTTGTCTCCGGGTCTTGGCCCTCGGCCGCCATAGTCAGTGTCCGGTCAGCGATGGCTGGTGTGGTCTCGACAGGGACGAGCAGCAAATCGAATCCGCTGATCGTCGGTGCCACGGACCCGAACCAACCGGGCACCCGAACATTTGGAACCCAGTCCACGGCCACCCCTCGACCATTCGCGAGCCGAATCTGGAGCACCGTCCCATGCGCCCACGTTCAGCGCGACACGCCGGACCTGGGCGCACCGAACTCCGAGTTCCTCACCCAGCGCGACGAGCTCGATCGCGGGATCTGTCGACCGAGGCTACCACGCTCCGTCCAAGGCGCCTCTGGCGAAACCGTTACTTGGCTTCAGGCCCAGGCGTACCGAGCAGCCCGGGCCCGCCGAGCCGAGCGTATCGACCTGATCTGGGAAGGTTGTGTGAACCGACGTCATCGCGAAGTTCCCGTCCCGGCCTGACTGACCACCGGTGTCATGGTGAGGCCGAGAACGACGCAGACGAGGATGTCTTACGCACGAAGAGTAATCGGTCACTGCTGATACTACTCTCAATGGCGCTGTTGCGCTGTTGCGCTGTTGCGCTGTTGCGCTGTTGCGCTGTTGCGCTGTTGCGCTGTTGCGCTGTTGCGCTGTTGCGCTGTTGCGCTGTTGCGCTGTTGCGCTGTGCGTTGTCGCAT
>Ga0134126_10007124_pt1 | contig 14036 bp, 9 predicted proteins | sample KB31752_FD_96881 | JGI IMG/M metagenome (GOLD analysis project Ga0134126, IMG submission 96881) | Terrestrial soil microbial communities with excess Nitrogen fertilizer from Kellogg Biological Station, Michigan, USA - KB3-175-2 | ecosystem: Environmental > Terrestrial > Soil > Unclassified ... | reverse complement strand
GTGCGCGGACGGGGCAGCTAACACGCAGGTAGCCGCGCAGCTCAGAGTGCGCCCGACGACAACATGGAACGAAAACCCCAGGTACTCGAATCCCTCGGCCGACTTCTGCTAGAACTTCCGGCGCAGGACCCTAGGCGGCGGCTGGCTCGGGCTCGGGAGCTGGGCGGACGGTTCTGGCGTCGTAGCGCCACAGCGCGGGCAACGCGAGCGACACGATGGCCGCGCCGACTAGGCTGAGCACCCCGCCGGATACGACGGCGATTCTGACCGAGCCGGTCAGCGTGGCGACGGCGCCAGCCTCGACGTTGCCGAGCGGTTCCCCGGTCGAGTAGCTGATCATCTCGAGGCCGGCCATCCGGCCGCGCACCCGCGCCGGGATGCTCTGGTTCCACATCGTGGTGCGGAACAGGCCGCTGACCATATCGGAACCGCCCGCCGCGGCCAGCGCGAGCAGCGCCAGCGCGAGGTTGGGCGCGAACCCGAACGCGCTAATCGCGATTCCCCAGCCGCACACCGCCAGCGCGATCGCACGTCCGTGCCGGTGCACGTGCCTGGTCCAGTTGCTGGTCAGGCTCACTAGCATGGACCCGAACCCTGGCGCCGCGTACAGCAGGCCGAGCACGGCTGGCCCGCCGAGCCCGGCAGCGACCTGCGGGAACACGGCGTTCGGCGCGCCGAACAGCATGGCTCCGATGTCGATCAGGTAGGTGCCGAGAAGGTCAGGCCTGCTTTTCGCATAACGCAAGCCCTCGCCGAGTCCCCGTAGGCTCGGCCGGTCAGCGTCAGGGGCCGGCGGGTTCGGTGACATCAGCGCGAACGGAATCAGCGCACAGGCGCAGGTGAGCGAGCTGCCGAAATATGCCAGCGGCAGCCCGCCGACCAGCAGCCCGCCGCCGATCAGCGGGCCAGCGGTGAACGCGACCGTGCCGAGCAACCCGGACAGCGCGGCCGCGCCCGGCAGCTCATCATGGCGCACTAGCCTGGGCACGATCGCTTCAACCGACGGCCGTTGCAGGCAGAACGCGCTGGTCAGCAACGTCGCGAGCACGAACAGCAGCCACAGTTGCCTGCCGATCATCGCGTTGACGGCCAGCCCGACGGCGCACACCACCGCGGCGCCCTGAGTGATCAGGATCAGCTTGCGCCGCTCCACGGAATCGGCGAGCGCTCCGCCGATCAGCCCGCCGAACAGCACTGGCAGCAGCTCCGCGCAGCTGAGCAGGCCGACGACCAGCGACGAATGACTGATCAAATAGGCCTGGTACGGCAGGGCGACATAGCAGATCATCGAGCCGCCCGAGCCCGCCGCCTGCCCGGCGTAGAGCCGCCGGAAGTCGCGCGAATGCCTGATCGGCGCCAGATCAGGCGCCAGCTTGCGCGCAAGCCTGGCCAGGCCGCGCTCGGACGGGTCGCCTGCGGCGGTGCTCACAAGCGCATCATGGTGCCCCAGGTCACGCGGCCGTGTCGAGCTTAATTCCGGTCGCTGGCCACCGCGTCGTCGGCTTGCGCCTGGTCGGGGTTATCGGGCGCCTGATCGGCGATATCTTGATCGCCAGGCGAGTCGCCAGCGCGGTTTTCGTCGCTTGTGGTTTCACCGGCGGTCACCGCGGCGGGAGCTCGCCGCTGGCAGATCACGAACCAGGCGATGCCGGCGATCGTGAGCGCGCTGGCTACATAGAAATTCAGCCGCAGACCGAGGAAATGCTCAGAATTGTCGATGCGCAGCGACTCTTCGAAGATGCGGAAGGCCGAATACCCGGCCACGTAGAGCGCGAACAAGCCAGGCGGCCTGATCTTGCGGTGGTAGCCGAGCCAGACAAGCACGGCGGCGAGCAGCAGGTCCCAGATGATCTCGTAAAGGAACGTGGGCTGGAACGCGCGGAACTGCGTGTAGCCAAGTGGCCGGTCCTGGAGCGGTATGACCAGGCCCCACGGCAAGGTTGTCGGGCCTCCGAACAGCTCCTTGTTGAAGTAGTTGCCGACCCGGCCGATGGCCTGGGCGACCAGCAGCGCAGGCGCGACCGCGTCGGCGAACAGAGCGACGCTCGCACCCGCGCGACGTACCCGCCACGCGCCTACCAGGGCGCCAGCCGCGATGCCGCCCCACACCCCAAGGCCACCCGACCACACAGCGAACACGCCGTACCACACATGCGGGATCTGGTTTGGCGTCGTGATGTCGAAGTAGATCCGGCCGCCGATGATGCCAGCAGGAACCGCCCACAATGCCAGGTCGCCGACCAGAGCGGGATCGCCGCCGACCTGCCGCACCCGCCGCTGGGTGATGAGGATGGCAAGCGCTATGCCGATCACGTACATCAGCCCGTAGTAGTGGATGAACAGCGGGCCGATGTGGAAGCCGTTGCTCGCCGGGCTCGGTATGAAGCTCAGCGGAATCCGGGGATGCGAGGCCATGCTAGGAAGACTAGACCCGCCCGCCAACTGCTCGGAGCCCGGACGCGTTTGCCCGCGCCGGGCTAATGACGGCTGCTTGTCTAGTATCGAGGCGTGAGCAGGAGAAGCGAGCAGCTTAGCGACGCGCTGCACGAGTACGTGGTGGCCCACAGCACGCAGCCGGACGAGGTACTGCGCGATCTGGCTGATGAGACCTTGCGCAGGTTCGGCGATGCGGCTGGAATGCAGATCGGGCCTGAGCAAGGCCGGTTCATGACGTTGCTTGCCAAGCTGACTGGCGCGATGAACGCGATCGAGGTCGGGACGTTCACCGGTTACTCGTCGATCTGCGTCGCCCGGGGCCTCGCCGAAGGCGGCAAGCTGCTCTGCTGCGACGTGAGCGAGGAATGGACGTCGGTCGCCAGGAAGTACTGGCAGCGGGCGGGGCTCGCCGACACCATCGAGCTGCGCCTCGGCCCGGCGGCGGAGACGCTGGCCGCGCTGCCCGCTGGCACAACCTTCGACCTCGCGTTCATCGACGCTGACAAGACCGGCTACGTGCGGTACTGGGACCTGATCGTGCCGATGATCAGGCCAGGCGGTGTCATCCTCGTCGACAACACGCTGTCGCAGGGCCGGGTTGTCGACCTGGCCGACCAAGGCGACAGCGTGCAGGGCATCAGGCGGTTCAACGGCCACGCGATCGCCGACGAGCGGGTCGAACTCGTCCTGCTGCCGATCGGCGACGGCCTCACGCTCGCCCGCAAGCGGTAGCGGTCAGTCCAGGCGGCTCCGCGCAGGGCCGGCTGGCCTTCACGGTTGGCTGACCGCCAGCCGGTACAGGTCAGGGCGCCGGTCCGCGTGCGCGTCGTTTCGCGGGCCGGTCGCCTTGTTCCTGGCCAGCGCCAGATCGCAGTCGGCAGTCAGCAGTTCGCTCGACGCGGCGCCCTCGCGTCCGATCACACCGCCGACGCTGGCCGGCCCCGCGAGCGGGTACCCGTCGGGTCCCGCGATGATGCTGCCGCCCACCCAGCTCACCCCGCGCTCGTCAGCGCAGCGGCAGGCGGCGGCGACAAACATCCGGTTGGCGAACGCGGCAACCTGGACGTTGACGGTCACCATCGGCCGCTCGCCAGCCGGGACCGGCTCGGCTGGCCAGTTCGTCGGCACGGCGAGCAGTTCGGCTCCGGCGAGTGCCGGCAACCGCACCCACTCGGGGAACTCAACGTCGTAGCAGATCATCATCGCGATCCGGCCGAACTTGGTGTCGACAACCGGCGGTTCCCCCGCACCCGGGGCAAAGAAGTCGGCCTCAGCGTGCCATAGGTGCGCTTTGCGGTACACCGCCCGCAGCCCGGAGCTGTCGACCAGCATCGCGCTGTTGTATAGCTGGCCGTCGCTGCCGAGCTCAACGAATCCGCCGACGACCACGATGTCGTGTGCCCTGGCGAGGATGCTCCAGTGCGCGGCGGTCGCCGCATCGGCTGGCTCGCTGAGCCGGCGGACCTCAGCGGCGTCGTTGAACACATATCCCGACGGCGTCAGCTCAGGCAGCACGACGATCTTGGCGCCGCGTTGCGCCGCCTCAGTGATCGTGGCGGCAGCTGCGGCGTGGTTCGCCTCGGGCTGGCCGACGGCGATCGCCAGCTGGCCGACAGCGACTCTGACCGGGGCAGACATGACATTAGACCCTAGATGAGACGGCGCCGCCTGGCCAGCCGGGCCACCGCCAGGCGAGTGAGGACCGACACGAGTTGGCACATGGCTTCGCTACCGACTGCGGCTCGATACTATGTCGCGCTATGGCAGTGTTGTTCAGGAGGGTCATCCCGATTCTCTTCGTCGGCGATCTGCGGGCGGAGCGGGATTTCTACCTCCAGCTCGGGTTCAGGGTCACGTACGAGGGCCCCGAGTATCCGTATTTCCTGGCGCTTGGTCACGGACCGGTGGAATTCGGCATCGAGTGGCACGAGGGTTTCTCGCCGTCCGGGCCGGATCGAGTTCTGACGTGGCAATTTGGCGTGACCGACATCGATGAGGCGAAGAAGCTGTTTGAAAGCGCTGGGGTGCCCTACCGTGAAGAGCTGATGACCCCGAGCCAGGACTGGCAGTACCGGGTGCTGCACGCCAGAACACCGAACGGATACCACCTGCTGCTCGAGGAGGGCAGCGCTTAGCCTGCGAGTTCCCCGGCGCACTGGGTCGTCCCCGCCGCAGCGAAGTCACCAGGGAGCCGTGGGTCATGGGTACCACTACCGAGCCTGTCTATCTGCGCGTTCTCGAAGACTTGCGTTCCAGGATCCGTTCCGGCCAGCTTGAGCCGGGCGCGCGGGTGCCGTCGCGCAATGCGATCATCACCAACTACGGCGTCGGCGAGACCGCCGCCAAGCACGCGCTGGCCGTACTCATGGCCGAAGGCCTGATCGAGGCGAGGCCGGGCTCAGGCTGCTACGTACGCAAAGCCTCCGCGGCCGTCTTCCTCGAGCACGATCGCCCGCAGTTCCCTGGCTCGCCCTTCGGGGTCGCGGAGACCGTGGCGGCCGCTGGCCGGCCAGCTGACCCGCTCCAGCTGGCCACAAGGAAACTAGCCTGGGAGCACCAGACCGAGCAGGTGCACCCGCCAGCGCCGATCGCCGAGCGCCTTAACATTGGTCCTGGCGAACTTGCCACCATGACCAGGTACCTGCTGTCAGCCGACGGCGAGCCTGTCCAGCTCGCCACCAGCTTCGAGCCGTCGCGGCTAACGGCGGGCAGTCAGGTGGCGCTGCCCGAGCAGGGACCGCTGGCTGGCCGGGGCGTGATTGAGCGCATGCGGTCAGTTGGCGTCGAGATCGACGAGGTCACCGAGGAGGTCGGGCTGAGACTGTCGTCGCGCGGCGACGCGGCCGACCTTTCGATTCATCCTGGGTCGCCTGTACTCGTCATCGAGCGGACGCATCACCGGGGAGGCCAGGCCGTGGAGTGCACCGAGATCGTGGTGCCGGCCGACCGGTTCAAGCTGCGATACCGGTACGGCGTGGCTGGGGAAGCAGCGCGCCGATGAACATCCCGGCTGATTCGATCACGGTGCGGCAGGTCACGCCTGGCGATGTGCGGAGGATTAACGAGCTGATCAGGATGCTCGCCGAACACCAGCGGGCCGCGGATCAAGCCGTCGCGACCGCGGATGACCTGCACGCGGCGCTGTTCGCCAGCCATCCGTCGCTATTCGGGCACGTGGCCGACTGCGGTGGATATGTTGTCGGCTTCACCCTGTGGTTCCTCAGCTACTCGACCTGGGTCGGCAAGCACGGCATCCACCTTGAGGACATCTGCGTGATGCCGGAAATGCGAGGCCGGGGCGTGGGCAGGGCACTGCTTGCCGAACTGGCCTCGATCTGCGTGCAGCGCGGCTACGGGAGGCTTGACTGGTCGGTACTGCGCGGGAACGAGTCGGCCATCGGGTTCTGCCAATCAGTCGGTGCCGAGGCGATGCCGGAGTGGAATGCGTACCGGCTCAGCGGTCGATCGCTCGCTGACCTGGCGGGCAAGTAGCTGGGCCCGGCGGCATCGTGCCACGATGAGGCATGCGGATCACCGAGGTAGCTTCGACTGAATTGTTCTGCGGTACCCAGGAGCGGCCACTCCAGATTGTCAAGGTAACCCTGGTTAACGACGGACCTGGGATGATCCGCGATCCGGCCGCTGTCGTCAGCGTGACTGTGGCGGGTGCCGGGGTGACGACTCCGGTAGCGGCTGAGATCGGCGGCCTGGTGCACGGGGAACAGCGCATCGCCGAGGTCGCCGTCGACATCAGCGCGTCGGCGGTGCCCGGCGGCACCAGGCAGGTCACCGTGGTCGCGCAGAGCTCAGCTGGCCGGTGGCAGTCATCTGGCCAGATCGTCGTGGCCGAACCTGGCTGGACGATGTGGATGGTCAGTCACTTCCACTACGACCCGGTCTGGTGGAACACCCAGGGCCGGTTTACCCAGACGTGGCCGTTGCTGCCGGCCGACGACGGCTCGATGCCCGAGGTCAGGACGGCATTCGAGCTGGTCAGAATGCATCTGGCAGAGGCGAGGTCAGATCCTGACTACAAGTTCGTGCTGGCTGAGATCGATTACCTCAAGCCTTATTTCGACGTCTACCCGCAGGACAGGGCTGACCTGCGGGCCCTGATCGCCGCCGGTCGCATCGAGATCGTCGGAGGCAGCTACAACGAGCCGAACACGAACCTCACCTGCGCCGAGTCGACCATACGCAACGCCGTCTACGGGCTCGCCTATCAGCGCGACGTGCTCGGCGCTGACCCCACGGCGGCCTGGATGCTCGACGCGTTCGGCTTCGACCCGTCCTACCCGGGGCTCATGGCGCAGGCGGGGATGAGCGAGTCAGCCTGGGCGCGCGGCCCGTTTCACCAGTGGGGACCTACCAGGGCGGCGGGCGGCAACACTCAGATGCAGTTTCCTTCCGAGTTCGAGTGGCTATCGCCCGACGGCAGCGGCCTGCTCACCAGCTACATGCCGAACCACTACTCGGCAGGCTGGATCACGCAGCACGCCAATGACCTGGCCAAGGCTGAACAGGACGCCTATACCCAGTTCAGGCAGCTCGCGCCGGTCGCCGCGACGCGAAACGTGCTGCTGCCGGTCGGTGGCGATCACGTGGTTCCTTCGAGATGGGCGACGGCGATCCACAGAGACTGGAACGCGCGCTATGTGTGGCCCAGGTTCGTGACCGCGGTGCCGAGCGAGTATTTCGCCGCCGTGCGCGAACAAGCCACCGCGAGCGGTGCCTGGATCATGCCGCAGACCAGAGATATGAATCCCATCTATCCCGGCAAGGATGTCACCTATATCGACACCAAGCAGGCGCAGCGTGACGCCGAAGTCGCGCTGCTCGACGCCGAGCGGCTCGGCACGGCCGCGTGGCTGGCCGGCGCGCGGTACCCGGCGGCCAGCTTGGACAAGGCTTGGCGGCTCATGGTGTTCGGAGCGCACCACGACGCGATCACCGGCACTGAGGGCGACCAGGTGTACCTCGACCTGCTGGCGGGCTGGCGAGAGGCGTTCGACCGCGGTGACCAGGCTCGGTGGGAGGCGGCGCGGTACCTGGCCGCCCTGGCCGACACCGCGTCGGCCGTGTCGGCGGCTGGATCGGCCGCCGAGCCGCAGTCGGTGCTGGCCCAGGTCGGTGCCACTCATTCGAGCGCTAACGGCGCTGCCGCCGAGCACGCCCCGTCGCCGCATGCCGATGCCTTTGGGTGCGTTGGGCGTGGCGGCTCGCACGCCTCGGCCGGCCCGCGCACCTCCACCAGCGCGATCGTCGTGTTCAACACTCTGGCCTGGCCCAGGTCAGGGCCGGCCAGGATCACGTTGCGCTACCCGCAAGCGGCGGCTGCCGACGTGTATCTGACCGACGCCGCGGGTGCCAAGGTCGGCTTCCTCGCCGAGGGTGTCGTCAGGCACCAGGACGGATCTCTCGACACCGTGACGCTGACGTTCCTGGCCAGCCAGGTACCCGCCGTCGGCTACCTGACCTACCTGGCCGTTGGCGTTCCTCCAGCCGACGGGCACGGCGAGATCAGCAGGTCAGGTTGGCAGCCACTCGACGGCGTCACGATAGCGAACGAGGCCTACCGGCTGACCGCTGACCCGGCTAAGGGAGGCGCGCTCACGTCGGTCGTTGACCTGCGTTCGGCGACCGAACTTCTCGACGGGCCGGGCAACGAGATCGTCCTGCAGGAGGAATACCCGTCGCATCCCAAGTGGGGTGAAGGACCGTGGATGCTGTGCCAGACCGGCGCTTCGCGCAGCTCAGCCGACGGCCCAGCGTCGGTACGGGCGCAGCGGTGCCCGATCGGAGCCAGGCTGGTTGCCGAGTTCTCGATCGGCGACCAGCAGTTCACGCAGGAGACGCTGCTCTGGGACGGCGCCGAGCTGATCGAGTTCCGTACCCACGTGGACGGCTCGATCGGCCAGGACAAGCTGCTCAGGGTGCGGTTCGGCACCGCCGTTCCCGGCGGCATGCCGGTGTATCAGACCGGGCTGTCGGTGATCGGCCGCCCGCTTGGCCAGACCGACCTCAACGTCGTCGAGCACAACTACACGATGGACAACCCGGCGCACGAGTGGTTCGCTGTCGGGTCGACCGCGCGGGTGGCGCTGACCAGTGCCTCAGGCGAGCGCAGGCTGCGCGCTATCGGAGTGGCCGAGCTGATCGCCCCGGCCGGGCCTGCCAGCGACGCGTTCGCTCCGAGGGATCCGCTCGTCGGGCGCGGAACAAGGAAGGCGCTCAGGGACCTGCTCGTCGCGCTGGCCAGGCAGGGAGTCACCGCGACCTGCTCGGCGCCGCAAGGACCCAGGTACGGCTCGATCGAGCTGGACTCTAACGTTCCCGACGTGCGGATCGCTATCGGCGGCCGCCCGGAGAACACCTTTACCGCCGCGGTGCTCGACACGGCTGACCCTGCTATCGCCGCTGACTTCGATCGCCAGCTTGAGCAGAAGGGGTCGGCCAGGGTCTGGGTGCCTGGCACCAGCTCGCCAGAGCAGGCGTTCGGTCCTGGCGCGGACGTCCGCGGCCTGACCGACCTGCCGGTGCTTATTGTGGCAGGCAACAACCTGGACGCCGTGGTTTCCGCTCTGATCGATGACCTGTCCGACGCGGAGATCGAAGTTCAAGCCGATCCGGCCAGCTTCGGCGCCAGCGACAGCCCTCCGCTTGCCGCGCACTCCGTCGCGCTGCTGAACAGGGGGCTGCCTGGCAGCATCGTCACGCCGACCGGCCAGGCGTCGATCTCGCTGATGCGTGCCTGCAGCGCCTGGCCGAGCGGCGTGTGGATGGACGGCGACAAGCGCACGGTACCTGATGGCAGCAGCTTCGCCTTCCAGCACTGGAGCCACACATTCGAGTACGCGCTGGCGGCCGGCCAGGGTGACTGGCGTGCGGCTCGCTTCCCGGTGGCTGGCCAGGAGTACAGCCACCGGCTGCTGAGCTGCGAGACCGGGCTGCACGCTGGACCGTTGCCGTCAGCCCAGAGCCTGGCGAGCGTGACGCCTGCCGGTGTCGACATGATGACGATGAAGCCGCGGGGCAATCCCCTGGTGCCGCTTGGCCAGCCCGACCCGGCCGATGGCGTGACTATCAGGCTGCGGAGCCTGGTCGAGGCTGGCGAGAACGCTACGGTCAGCCTGTTCACCGGTGTCGCGGCCGCGACGGTGACCGACGTGCTCGAGCTGGGCAATGGCGCGGCCGTGGACTACGGTGCAGGCTCGGTCACCGTCATGGTTCCGCCTCGCGGCGTGGTGACACTAGCCGTCGACCCCGCTGATCTCGCCGCGGTACGGAACGCCGCTCAGCCAAGCGTTCCTGCCTCACACCCGGCGCCTGAACCGGCCCAGCCCGTATTCACCAGATACTGGCTGCACGGCAAGGGCCCGGCGCCGGCCGGCAACCTCCCGGTCGCTGTGTACTTGTCGCCTGGCTTCGTGGCGCCGGCTCCCGGCGAGACTACAGTGGTCAGGCTGAGCGTCGCCTGCGGCCCGGCACCGATCTCTGGCACGGTGACGCTTGGCATCCCGGCATGCCTGCGCCTGGTGTCGGTCAGGCCAGCGGGCCCGGCAGGAACCGGACTCGTCGCGGCCACTGGGCACATCACTCCAGGACCGCTGCACTATCACCTGCAACCGGACGGCTACGCCGCCTGGGATCTCGTCGTTCAGGTGCCGCCCGAGGCGGCTCGCGGCAGGCACTTCGTGACCGCGATGATCATCGACGGCGCAGGCCAGCTCTGCGAGGACGCGGTCGTCGTAGCCGTCGGTGAGCCGCAGTCGACGCAGGATCTGACCTTCGACGAGCTGACGCCGCTTATCGAGGCGGCGTGCCAGGCCGAAGCCGCGGAGTCCGAGCTGACCAGTCTCACTTCCGATCTCGAGCTGCGGCCAGGAGACCACGGCGAGATCTCGGTCAGGCTCACCAACCACACGGCATCCGAACTGCGAGGCGAGGCTCAGCTGATCTCTTCGCACGGAAGCTGGCCAGCGGTCGGCCCATGGACGATGGGCTTCACCGCCGCCCCGGGAGGCGAAGCGACCATGACGTTCACCGCTGACGTTCCCTATGACGCTCGCCCAGGGCAGCGGTGGTGGGCGCTGGTCAAAGTGATGTATTTCGGCCGCCTCAGGTACAGCGAACCGGTGTGGATCACTGTGGCGAAGTGATACTCGGCATGGTTAATGGCATAATGCTGGAAATTCGGGGACTTCGCGCCCAACCGTGATTGCCAATGACATCGAACCCAGTCGATATCCAGAGCCAGCCGGAGTCCGTCGGCAACCTGCCAGCGGAACCCAATGCTTTCATCGGCCGTGAGCGCGACCTCGTTGATCTGGTCTCGATGCTCGGCCGGGTGCGCATGCTGACGCTGTGCGGTCCTGGCGGCATCGGGAAGACCAGGCTCGCGCTCAAGCTCGCGTCAAGCCTGGCCAGCCAGTACCCAGACGGAGCCTGGTTTGCCGATCTCGCCGACGCTGAGGTGCCAGAGCGGCTTGTGCCGCTGATCACCACCGCGCTCGGGATCAGGCCAGAGCCCGAGCGGCAGCTCGCCGACACGCTTGTCGAGGCGCTGCGGCCGCGCGCCATGCTACTGGTCCTCGATACCTGCGAACATCTCGTCCAGCCCAGCGCTGAGCTTGCCAAGCGGCTGCTCAGCAGCTGTCCTGGCCTGCGAGTGATCGCGACAAGCAGGGAGGCCCTCCGGGTGCGAGGTGAGGTGATCTGGCGGGTACCTCCGCTCGGCCTGCCCGGATCCGCTGACGCCGTCAACGGGACCAGCGTGACCAGCGCGATACTCGACTGCGAGGCCGTCAGGCTGTTCGTGGCGCGGGCGGCAGCGGTACGGCGGGACTTCGCCCTGCATGCGGGCAACGCGGCAGCGATCGCTGAGATATGCCGCACGCTCGGCGGCGTCCCGCTCGGGATCGAGCTAGCGGCCGCTAGGGTGCGAACGCTGTCGGCCGCGCAGCTCAGGGCCAGACTGGCCGGCCGGTTCGAGCTGCTCGCTCTCGGCGACCGGACCGCACCGGCCCGCCAGCAGACGCTGCGCGCCACCGTTGAGTGGAGCTATGACCTGCTCACCGAGCCCCAGCGGACGCTGCTCAGCAGGCTGTCGGTATTCAACGGCTGGAGCCTGGAGATGGCAGAGCAGGTCTGCGCCGACAGCAAGATCCCGGCGTCGCTGATACTCGACCTGCTCACCGCGCTGATCGACAAGTCCCTGGTCACCGTGGAGCCCGAGCTGAACGGGTTGGGCAGGTACCGGTTGCTCGACACGGTCAGAGAGCTAGCCGCCGAGCACGCACGCGCGAATGGCGAGATGGCAAGGCTGCGAGCCGCGCACCGCGATTGCATGCTGGCCATGGCCTTGGCGATCGTGTCCCGCGCGTTCGTCCGCGGCGATCCCCCGTGGCCCGAGCGAGTCGCTATGTACAACAGGGGAATGGCCGAGCGGGCGAACTTTCACCTGGCCCATGCCTACTGCGTACAGCACGGCGACGCCGAGGCTGGCCTGCGACTCTGCTACGCGCTCAGAGGCCCGTGGCTCGCCAGCGGAGATGTCAGCGAAGGAGCGGCCTGGATCGACCAGCTTTTGGCGATCGATGCCCCCGTGCCAGGCGGAGTGCGGGCCAGAGCGCTCGCGGTTCGTGCCGAGCTGGCGTTCGAGCAGCAGGACTATCAAGGGGCCGCGAGGTTCGCGGCGGCATCCTTCGACATCAGCGAGGCAACTGGGGACGGCAATCCGGCGACCGCGCTGCGCGTACAGGCGCTTACCTTGCTCCTGGCTGGCAAGGCGGCCGACGCGCTGTCCTACGCCGACGCGGCGGTGGCCGCTGCCAGGCAGATGCGCGATGACTGGGAGGAAGGGGTCGCGCTGGCGAGCAGGGCGGCGGTGCTGGCCGGTCAGGGAGAGCTCGCCCAGGCTCAGGCTGGCTACGTCGAGGCACTTGACGTGCTGAGTGGCAACAACCGCATCGGCGTGGCCAACGTGCTCTACGGCCTCGGTCAGCTGGCGAGGGCTCGCGGTGACCCGGCTGACGCGGTGCGCTACTTCGGTGACGCACTCGCCATCTACCAGCAAATCGACGCTAAACCGGAAATGGCCAGGTGCCTGGGCGGCATCGGGCAGGTCGCCTTGTCGCGGCCTGATCCGGCGATGGCGCGATCCAGCCTGGCCGAGAGCGTCAGGCTGAACCTGGCGGCGGGCCAGCGTCTCGGGATCGCCCGAGGCCTGGCCGCACTCGCGGCCCTGGCGGCGGCGGAAGGCGATCAGCGGCGTGCCGTGAAGCTCGCGGGAGCGGCGCGCAAGCTGTTCGACATGATCAGGTCGGCGACCGCGGGGACGGCGGCTCGCCGGCTGGATGACCTGGTCTCGGCGGCCGACCGCCAACTCGGCCCAGAGACCGTGGCCGTTCTGCTCCGCCAAGGCGGGGCACTCAGCCCGCGGGACGCGGTGGCACTGGCGACCGCGCCAGCCGCCGCCAGCGATGCGAGGGCGCCCGAACGCGACCTGGCGGCACCGCCGCGCCGCGATGGCGACGAAGACGACCGGGGCGAGCTTTCAGGTCCGCCGTGGCCGGGACCGCTGACCGAAAGGGAAGCCGAGGTCGCGGTCCTGGTAGCTCGCGGCCTGTCTAACCGCGGCATCGGCGAGCAGCTGTTCATCAGCCAGGCCACGGCGGCCAGGCACGTCGCGAACATCTTCATCAAGCTCGGCTTGCGCTCCCGTTCGCAGGTAGCCGCCTGGGTCATCAAGTCGGCGCCAGTCGAAGGGGGTCGTCCGCCTGAATAGGCACGTGTCATACTTGCCGCGAACCATACCGAACTCTGACGGACGACAACCATGAACATCGCCATCGCCGCTGGTCACCTCGCGACGATGGGTAACCTCCCGGCCGAGTCGAACGTGTTCGTCGGCCGCGAGCGCGACCTGACCGATCTGACCAGCATTCTCGATCGGGTCAGGGCGGTGACCCTGTGCGGACCAGGCGGCATCGGCAAGACCAGGCTCGCGCTTGAGCTCGCCGCCAGGCTGGCAGGCGGCTACCCGGACGGTGTCTGGATTTCTGAGCAGGCCGAGGCCGAGCGATCCGAGCGGCTCGTGCCGCTGATCGCAGCCGCGGTTGGCGTCAGGGCCGAACTTGACCGGCCGCTCTCCGAGACGCTCGCCGAGGCGCTCGCGCCGAGAACGATGCTGCTCATACTTGACACCTGCGAGCGTCTCGTGGCCGACTGCGCTGAGCTGGTTGAATGGCTGCTCGCCAGCTGTCCGGGGATGCGGGTGATCGCTACAAGCAGGGAACCGCTCCGTGTACGCGGTGAAGTCATCTGGCGGGTGCCGCCGCTTGGCCTGATGACCGCCGCCTGGCCAGGTGATGCGCCGGAGCCCGATATCGGCGCGGTCGCCGGCTCTGAGTCGGTGAGGCTGTTTAACGCCCGCGCCGCGGCCGTGCGGCCCGACTTCAAGCTGACCGCGGCGAACGCGGCTGTGGTCGCAGGCATCTGCCGCACGCTCGACGGCGTGCCACTCGCGATTGAGCTCGCGGCAGCTCGGCTCGGCACCCTGTCGGCTGAGCAGATCCAGCTGCGGCTGACCAGCCGGTTCG
>Ga0134126_10007123_pt1 | contig 14038 bp, 14 predicted proteins | sample KB31752_FD_96881 | JGI IMG/M metagenome (GOLD analysis project Ga0134126, IMG submission 96881) | Terrestrial soil microbial communities with excess Nitrogen fertilizer from Kellogg Biological Station, Michigan, USA - KB3-175-2 | ecosystem: Environmental > Terrestrial > Soil > Unclassified ... | reverse complement strand
TGCTCACAATCCCACACAACCCTGCGGGCGGGCGCCGTCTTTAATAGACCTTTCAGCCAGCTTTCACTTGCAGAAGCGTCTGCACTGGCATCAGGGGCCCGTAAGCGCTGTGTGCGAGTTGCTCCGCCTCGAGATTCGAGGCCACCGTGGACATCCAACAACCCTTGCTCGACTTCGCACCTTCATCCGCCTCTTCGGAGTCCGATAAAACCAACACGCCGACACGGCGCAGCGCCGTGTTTCTCCATGGCGGTTGGCGCTGCGGCAGCACGTACGTCTGGAGTCGACTGCGCGAGTGCGCGGAGACAGTTTGTTTCTATGAGCCCTTTCACGAGGTGCTCGCGCGTTGTACCGCGAAGAGAATCCGGCGAGATACGACTCTCACCTGGAATTCCCGCCACCCTCTGCTGAAGTCTCCATATCGAGACGAGTACTTGCCGCTGCTGAGCAGGCTGACCCGGCGGGGCGTGCGCCGTTACCGCGAAGAGTTTGCAATCAGCGAATACTTCCCGGGCGAGCGCGGCATGCACGCGCAGCTGGCTTACCTGCGGCAGCTCGTGCGGCATGCGCAGCGTGTCGGAAAGCAACCGGTGCTCGGCTTCTCCCGCTCGCTGGCGCATGCCGGCGTGATCAAGGAGGCGTTGGGAGGGTGGCACGCCGTGATCCGCCGGGATCCACGCCAGCAATGGCTCTCATGCCGCTCGTATCGGGTGGCTGAAGGGGCGCTCTACTTCGAGCTGTGCCATTTCCTCATTCTCGCCCTGGCGCCTCCGCAGTCCCCGGCCGGCTGGTACGCGCGCTTTCTCGGGTTGCCGCGTCCGCCAGCGGGCCGGTTTCGCGAGCAGCTTCGGTTCATGGAGCGAGCGGTGTGGCCGTGGACCGATGAGTTGTCCTACCGCGCATTCGTGGGCGTGAGCCTGTTGTCGTACGAAGCCGCGATGTGCGCGGCCGATCTCATCATCGACCTGGATCGGCTGAGCACGGAGCACGATTATCGCAACGAGGTGTCCGCCGCGTTCTTCTCGCAGTGTGGCCTCGAGGTCCGCTTCGACGATTGCCACATCGCCGCTCACGATTCCTCCGATCTGGCGCTGGACTTCCCGGCCATCGAGAATGACGTCCGCCGCCTGCTGCGCGTTTTCGGCACGCAGACCCGTCCGGAGCCGCAACTGAGCCCGGCGCTGGACGTCCCTTAGGCCTCCCAGAGGTACACTCACGGCCTTCCATCAGGCTTCAGGAGAGATGCGTGAGGCTACTCGTTGTCGGGGCCGGCAGTGTCGGTGGGTACTTTGGCGCACGGTTGGCGGCCGCCGGGCGCGATGTCACCTTTCTGGTTCGTCCACGCCGCGCGGCGCAGATCGCGGACGGCATCACCATACGCCTCGGGGACGAGGACACGGTCACTCCCGTCAAAACTCTGCTCGTGGGAGAGAAGAGCGGCGTTTTTGACGCCGTCCTCCTGGCCGTCAAGGCCTATCAACTGGAGGCAGCGATGGATGAGATTCGCGCGCACGTCGGCGCGGACACCCTGATTCTGCCGGTACTGAACGGCATGAAGCATATGGACACGCTGCGCGCGCGATTCGGAGCGGAGCGCGTCATCGGCGGATTCGCGCAAATCGTCACCAGCCTGGACGAGCGGGGGACGATCGTGGATCAAGGTGTGTTCCACACCCTCGTCTATGGGGAATGGAATGGCGCATCGAGCTCCCGTATCAGGGGCCTGGACCGGCACTTGAGCGGCGCGGGTTTCGACGCGCGCCTGTCGATGCAGGTTCAGCACGAGATGTGGGAGAAGTGGGCGTTTCTATCCAGCATGGCCGCGATCACCTGCCTGATGGCCGGTGACATAGGCCAGGTGGCACGCACGGCCGGCGGCACAGGGTTCGTGGAAGAGCTGTTCACGGAGGTGTCGCAGGTGATTGCGGCCGCCGGTCAGCCGCTCTCCGAGGGGTTCCGTTCCCGCACACTCGCAGTGCTGACGGATCGCGTCTCAACGTTGACCTCCTCGATGTTCCGCGACATGAAGGCGGGGCGGCCCGTGGAGGCGGAGCAGATCATCGGCGATCTGATCGCCAGGGGCGGCGCGCTGGGTGTTCGCACCCCGTTGCTCAAGAGTGTCATGGTTCGCCTGCAGGTGTATCAGGAGCAGCAATCGCGCAGCGCTGGCCGGTGAGGACTATTGTGATCCCCAGGAGAGAGGACTATGTTGGGGCCCATGAAGCCGCTAACAGGATGTGACACTTCCAGGGGTCTCAGGCCCATCGGGCAGGCCTCGATGAGGTGGCGTGGTCTCGCGCTCGCGGTTCCGATTGCTGCGGCTCTGCTGGCGAGTGCGTTGCCCGCACGTTTTGCTCCAGCGGCGGAGCCGAGCGAGGCGTCCTCGCAGGCGGCTCCCATCAAGGCCAAATGGGTGACGCGTAAGCTCAACTATATCTATCAGGGATTCACTGCCAACTACACGTGCGACGGTCTGCAGGGGGAGGTCACGAGCATCCTCAAAAAGCTGGGCGCGCGCGAGGATCTGTCGGTAAGACGGATTGGATGCACTCGCCTGGAGGGACCGGAACCGTCCCCTGGCGTGAACGCGACCTTCTCAGTGCTGGTGCCGGCCGACAGTGCGGAGCAGGCCGCCCCGGACTCCAAGGTCGTGATGGCGCGCTGGGAGAACGTGACCCTGCAGGGCAGTACGCCGCTTCGCAGCAACGCTCCGGGGTGCGAGCTCATCGAGGACGCCAAGAAGAGGTTCCTGCCTCTGTTCACCACGCAGAACGTGAAGTTCTCCTCGGATTGTTTCCCGCACACCGCGTCGATCTCTTCGTCCCGCTTGAGCGTGGACGTGTTGCGTCCGCTCGAGACTCACTGACCTGCCGTCGCGGAATCCGCTCGAAAACCTGCACGCTCCCGTTGAGTTGGAGCCGCCGCGCGCACCGGTCGCGCCGCCCCGCCAGCCTTCCAGGGCCGCGAATCGGCCGGCCTTGCTGAGACATCCATCACTGATTCAGAAGCGCGCGGTCGCAAGATGTCAAGTTCCCCTTGGCAACGGGCTCAAAGTACGAAAAGTTGTGTGCATGTCGCACGAGTTGCCAATCGAGATTCCGCGTCCGCTGATCGAACGCCTGCGCGCCGAAGGCGTCAGTACGCTCGAAGCGTGGGTTGCGCTGGGACGGCGTCGCCTGCAGATCTTCGGCGTCACGCGCGCCGCGGTTGCGCAGATCGACGCGCTTGCCAAGGCTGCGTTGGGGTCCAAGCGCGCGCCGGCTCGCGGCTGAGTCCGGCACCGCAGGTGCCGGCTCGCGCCGCAAGTCTCGCGGCAGTATGCCCGCCGCGGAAAGCTCAGCTCACTTCCCGTGTTGGTTGAAGCACTCCATCCTGACATGCAGATCGGTGAGGATTGCACTCGGGGCCTGCAGTCGGTACGTGCCGCAGCGAAACATGGGTGAGGCGATCGCCTCGCAGAACAGCAATACCACCGCGGCCACACTCCAGACTGGCACCACGCGACGAACGTGCACGCGAATGCGGCTGCGCGCCAACACCTCCGTGGACATGATCACAGCGAGCGCGGAAGCCGGCAGCGCTATCAACACCTGCCAATGCATGATCGTGGTGGGGGAGACGGCGAATGCGATCAGCGCCGCCCACAGAAATGTCGTGACGTACAGTTGCAGCCAGCGGCGCGCGTGCGCGGGCGCGCGCTTGGCTCGAAACGGCAGCAGCAGCCGCTTTCTGAAGAAGCGCCACTGCAGCCACCCGCTGGCGATCACGCTCACCTGTGTGAGGACCGTGAGCGAGCTCGCCAAGGGTCGCAGCACCGTGTCCAACGCGACGCCGAGCGTGGGGATGAAGTTGAAGTCCTCCATCTGCCCGGCCAGGCTCAGACTGGAGATCTTCACCCAGTAGAGGACCCCGCGCAGCAGGGGGAACAGGTAGATCAGGCCGCGCAGCGGAAGCCCTTGCCGCCGGGCATCAGCTCGGGGTGCTGAGCGACGGCGAGCATCCAGGGCACGAGGCTGGCGAGGCAGAGCAGAATGCCGAGCGCAAAGCCCGTCCAGTTCACTCGCATGAGTCCCTTCGCGTACAGCAGCACCGACAGGATGCACAGCACCGCGGCTGAGGTGTGCATCTGCACCCCCAATCCGAGGATCAACACATGCGCGGCCGTCGTGCATACCTCGTTGTGTCGCCACATGCGCTGTGCCGTTGCCAGATGCAACACCGCGAACACGAACATGTAGTTCGGGTCCCAGAGGTGGGAGGAGAAGTACAGGTGCCACGGCGATAGCCACAGCAGCAGCAGAAGCAGCCGCTGCCCCAACTCCGTCAACGCCGGCCCGACGGTGCGCAGCAGCAGCAGGAAGGCGGCGGCGTTGAAGATGAGAATGAACAGCGCGGGCGAGCGGTAGTCGCTCCACAACAGCAGCTGGATGCCCGTCAACAGACCCGTCAGGCCGCCCGGGGAGTAGCCGCCGGCGGAGGTCAGCATGCCGTGCGCGACCCACACATGATGATGGGCGAGCTGCCAGCCGAGGTCGAGCATCGGCATCTGGTCGCCGGAGAGCTGGGAGTTGAGCACCATCAGCAGCCCGATGCTGAAGCCCAGCGTGAACAAAGTCGCAAGCCAAAAGCGCCCCGTACTGCCGACCGCGATCAAGCGGACGGCAATGGCCCCCTGATTCATCGTTCACCGTTTTCTTGGCGTTATGCGGTGAAAAAACACAGCCGAGGATTTGCCCCGCTCGAAGGAGCGCGCACACCACAGACTCAGCCCCCCTGCGCCGTCCGTGATGGCCCCGTTCTTCTAATCGTTCCCGTTGGCGTTCCCGGGTGGGAGGTATAGTCACATTGTAACTGAATGTCAATTACTGTAACTAACTGTTACCGCGTACCGGAGGGGTCGCCGGCGATGGCTACCCGGAGACGGGCTTCCGCGTTTAAAGTCGGACGCACACATGGCCGAGATTCAGTCGCGCACGCTCCCACACCAGACAATCGAGGTCGATTGGGTCGCGGGCGAGGAATTCGATGCCCACCGGCCAGGAGGGCCGGCGATTCGCCTCGACGGGGCTGCGAAGAGCGGTCCGAGTCCTTTCGATGCGCTGCTCGCGGCTCTTGCGACTTGTGCCGCCACTGATGTGGTGTCCATTCTGCAGAAGCAGCGCACGCCGCCGGTGGCCCTGCGCGTGTCAGTCGAGGCGCGGCGAGTCGATGCGACCCCGAAGCGTCTGGCCTCCGCGGTGCTGCATTTCTCGATCGCGGCACCGGGAGCGACCACCGAAAAAGTCGCGCGCGCCGTCGAGCTTTCGGTCACCAAGTATTGCAGCGTGCGCTCCTCGCTCATTGCCGATGCGCCCGTGACTTGGACAGTGGAGCTGTCAGCCTGAACGGGGGGTCCGGTTTCCCGCTACTATCGATCTTTGCTCATGCGAGCTTTGCAGGCCGCAGGGCGAGATTGGAGGGGGAAATGCGTCGAACCGCCGTTTGGCATGCCGTTGTATCCGCAGCGCTGTCGATGTTGAGCACCTGCGCCCTGGCGCAAGCCGTGCACGATCCGGGCTTCAAGAGCGTCGGCCGCGGTTGGCCCCTGGCCGCCGACGTGCGCCAGTACGAGGTGGTGGGTGCAGCCATCCTCCGCGATTTCAACGCTCCTCCGGGTGTCAAAGGCACCTTTGTCGGCTCGGCGCGCGATGGCAAGGTGCCGCCCGGTGTGACGCCGTTGCCCGTGGACCTGTTCACCACCAAGGACTTCTACAAGGACAAAGCCCTGTGGATGGACAAGCGCTACTTCCGGTGCAACAGCTCCATCGGCATCGAGGAGCAGTGGGGCGCCAACGGCTCGCGGCTGATCGGCAAGGCCGGCGCGTCGACCGCCGCCTGGGGCCGCTGCGACCGGGACTATCCCCGCGAGGCGATCGTGAGCCCGTACCTCTTCAAAACGGCCCAGGAGCACTACGAGGCGCTGCTGGCGGAGACCAGGAAGCGCGGCGGTCCTACGATACACACCTATGCGACCGTACCGGGCGAGTGGAGCGGGCGTTATGCGCGCCCCGGCTTCACCCCTGGCAGCCGCGAGTACTGGTACCGGATGAGGTACAACCAGGTACCGACGATACTGTCGCTGCTGACGCCCGAGTACCAGCAGCGCTTCGTGCAGCAGGAATTTCACGAGGGCAACACGAACGCGGCCCAGTGGCCTTCGCAGTACTGCTGGCCCGAGGGCTTCATGCGCCGCTGGCACGAGGCGGCCACCTGGGAATGGGACGTGATGGTGACCCCGTCCCTGGTGCAGATCCTCGCGGGCGTGGCCGACAACTTCATCACCAATATCCACATCGGACGCACTTTCAACATGACCGGTTCCGTGCCGCACCTGGGCCCGGAAGTGCCGCGCTGGTACGGCGAGACGATCGGCTTCTGGGACCACGACACGCTCATCACCTGGACGTCCAATATCCAGGGGTGGTACGTGCACGGCTCGTTCGAGTATTCGAACAAGATGCAGACCATCGAGATCTACAGTCCCAACCGCGATGCGCAGGGGAAGTTCATCGGCCTGAACCACGAGGCCATCTTCTACGACCCCGTGGCGCTGGTGCAGCCGATCCGGATCGTGCGCAACTACACCAAGCTGAGCGGCTTCGAGCAGGGCGATCCGTACCCCTTCATCGAGTGCGTGCAAACGATCTTCCCGAAGGACGGCCACGCCACCCCCGTGGTCCCCGGCCAGACGATCCAGTACGAGGTACCGGACATGTACGGGCGCCCCTGGGCGCATATCTGGGAAGAGTATTTCGAGAAGGGGATGCAGAAGCCCAAAGAGCCGGATATCTTTACCTACAAGTGATCCTGAGCCTCGTGACCGTGGCCTGGTCGAACCTTTGCCGGAGTTGAGGACTATGTCGAGTTTGAACCGGAGAGTCGTGGGTGGGAGCTTCACCGCGGTATTCTTGCTCGCCCTGACGATAGGCGTCCCCGCGTGGGCGCATCATTCCTTTGCGGCCTACAACATGGACGTGACCAAGGTGTTCACCGGGATCGTGACGCGCGTGAACCCCGACGCCAATCACCTGCAGATTTTCTTCGCGCCGATGAACGATGAGCGCAAGAACGTGCTGCGCGACGGCGAGGGCAAGCCCGTGATCTGGGCGGTCGAGATGGGTGGGTCGGCGCAGATGGCGCGTGAGGGCGTCACCGTCGCCTCGTTTCCGCCGGGGACCATCTTCAGCGTCGGTCTGCATCCGCTGCGCGACGGGCAGCCCGCCGGCACCCGTGGCCCGAGTGGCGCCATGTACAAGTGCCCCGAGAAGCACCCGCCGGCGGCCGGCAAGCACTGCGATTCCGTCGACGGGTCGACCGTCATCGGCACCGGTGGATTGCTGAAACCGACGCCGTGAGAGATTGACCGTGCACGCGTTTGCCGGGTGGCTGCAGGAGACCCCCTTCAGCCACACCATTCAGGATGTCAGCTGGATCATCCCGCTGCTGCAGTCGATTCACATCGTGATGATCGGCGTCGTGTTCGTCTCCAGCCTGATGATCGCGTTGCGCGTTCTGGGGCGGATGCGCGTGGACGAGCCGTTTCCTGCGGTGTGGCAGCGGTTCGCACCGTGGATGTGGACCGGCCTGTGCGTCATGGCGGTGACCGGCCTCACGCTGGTGGCGGGCGAGCCCATCCGCGAATTCACGGCGCTGTCCTTCTGGATCAAGATGGCCCTCGTGGCTCTGGGTGTCACGAGCACGGCACTGTATGGACGCTCGCTTCGCAATCTCGCCGTGGCCGGCGTTCCGACGCAATTCCCGGCGACCGCGAAACTGGCGTCGGTGCTCATTGTGGTGCTGTGGCTGGCGATCATCTTTCTGGGGCGAGCCATCGCGTACGACAGGGAAGTGTGGGGCACGCTCTCCTTGCACGCCTGACCCGAAACGAGCACCGTCCCGATGGACTTTCCGAGCATCATCCAGAGCATCCAGGCCTCTGCCCCGGCAGAGTGGATGCGTACCTCCGTCAAAGCCATGCCGTTCGTGGAGTCCCTGCACGTCCTCGCGGCTGCGACGCTCTTCGGCACGGTTTTCATCGTCGACCTGCGACTGCTCGGCTTCCCGGATACCCGGCGGTCTTTCTCGGTGATTTCCCGTGAGATGTTGCGACTGACCTGGGCTGCGTTTTTCGTAGCCCTCGTCGCGGGCGCGCTCATGTTCGCCGCGAATGCGCACACCTACGTAGGCAACACGGCCTTTCGGCTGAAAATGCTCGCTTTGGTGGCCGCCGGAGTGAACATGACGATTTTCCAGGGCGTCACCGCACGAACGGTGAGCGCCTGGGACCGGGACGTCCGGCCGCCGCTGGCCGCCCGAGTGGCCGGAGCCCTGTCGGTCCTGCTGTGGATCTGCGTGATTTTCTTCGCGCGCTGGATCGGATTCACGAAGGGTTACGACTTCTCGATCCCGCAGGATACCCACATCAACTTTCAGTTCTAGCCCCTCGGGGCTTGGCATGTGAGCCTGCATCGCGCGCTTCGGCGGGCATTACGACCTTGCCGGCGGTTGCGCTAGCGCGTTCTCGCCGCCGTCTGCAACGAAGCTTCGCGCACCGGCCCGGTTTTGCGCGCGGCGGCGCCGAGTTTCACCGTCCCATCCGGCTGCGGTACCGTGATCGGAGCAACCGTGACCTTGGAGATTCCCTGGCGTCGTGTGATGCCGATCTTGCGCGCCGTGGCCGGAGAGAGATCCACGATGCGACCATCCACATAGGGCCCGCGATCCTCGATGACGACGGTTGCGCTCTTGCCTGTCTCGAGGTTGGTCACTTTGGCTTTCGTGCCGAGCGGCAGTGTGCGGCTCGCCGCGTTGTTGCCGTCCAGGTTCATGGGCACGCCGTCGGCCATGGGCTTGCCGCCGAAGTTGTCCGCGTAGAAGGAGGCGATGCCCAGCCGCTGTTTCCCTGTCAGGTCTGGCTTGGGTTTCGGCGGCGCAAGGGCTGCTGCTGTCCGCGCGTGGATCGACCGGTGCGCCACCGTTGGCTGCACACGGCTCGTCCTGCGCATGCGGGTCGCCCTGGCTCTGTGTTGGTGTTGGTGTCTAGGCGGCGCAGTCGTGTGCGAGTGTTGGAGATCCTGCGCGCAAGCGGACTGGGCTGCGGCGATCGCGGCGGTGATGATGCATCCCGCGACGAGCGCTTTGGTGATCCCAGGGAACCTGGCGGAGGGGGTCTCACAACTCATTTACCCGACACGCTCCTGTTTGTAGTCACCGCATTCCTCCTGTGACTAACCCGTGATCCGATGGACGGTTCCGCGGCGACCTCCCGGTACCGCGGCCGCGAACTGCGCGTTTCTTCCAGCACGTGGAGATGGCAGGCTCCGCGGTGCTACTCTGGGCGCCGGTTCAGTTTGCATTCATGCAGGAGCCCGCCATGGCATCCAGACTCGAAGTGGCGCTCGAACGGACCCTGTTCTCCTCGCGCTGGCTGCTCGCCCCGTTCTATGTCGGGATGGTGTTGGCCGTGGCCGCGGTGCTGGTGGTGTTCGGCCACGAGCTGGTGAGCGAGCTGAGCCAGATCGGCGAGATGGATGGCGAGCGGGTGATCCTTCTGTCGCTGTCGCTGATCGATCTGTCGCTGACCGCGAATCTGCTGCTGATCGTCATGTTCGCCGGCTACGAGAACTTCGTCTCCAAGCTCCACATCGGCGAGCACGAGGACCGTCCCAGTTGGATGGGGGCAGTGGACTTTTCAGGACTGAAAATCAAGCTGATCGCCTCCATTGTCGCTATCAGCGCCATCGCGCTGCTACGCGCCTTTCTGCCTCTCGGTGACCCCCATGAGGCCCTGAGCGAGGGGCGGCTGCGTTGGATGGTCGTCATTCATCTGACGTTCGTCGTGTCGGGAGTGCTGTTGGCGGCCATGGACTGGATCGACGCCCGGGCGGAGAAGGCGCATTGAGGGCAACCCTGACGCCGCCGCAGGCCTGTATAGTGCAGTGCGGCGTGACAGAACCGGGGGGATGCATGCTCAAGGCGCCAGGCTCGCTGATCATCGCGATTGTGATCGCCTGTGCCGCGCCGTCGGCAGGGTGGGCTCAGCAGGCCGCACAGCCTCCGGGAAAGGCGGTCTACGAGCGAAGTTGCGCCTCCTGTCATGACCACCCAGGGGTCACTCGTGCCCCCTCTCTGGAGGCCCTGCGCGGCATGCGCTACGGCACGATCCACTTCGCGCTGACCGAGGGGAAGATGCAGACCCAGGGCTCGCCCTTGAGCACCACCGAGCGAGCCTCACTCATCGACTACCTCGTCGGGCGCAGCGTCACCGATGACAGCTGGGAGGCGAAGATGATGTGCTCGCCCGACCGGCGCGCCGCCATGGGTACGCCGACGGTGACGAGCTTCGGGTTCGACAGGCACAACCATCGCGATCTCAGCCGCCGGCAGGCCGGGCTCGGAACCGGCGATTTCCGCAACCTCCAGCTGGCCTGGGCGCTCGGCTTTCCACAGGCGACGACCATGCGCGCGCAGGCGGCAGTCGTTGGCTCGACGGTATTTCTGCCCGTCTCGGACTTCGGGCACCTCTATGCCATCGATGTGTCGCGGGACAAGCCCTGCTTCGAATGGATATACAAGAACGACATTCCCTTGCGCACCGGTGTCGCCTACGGAGTGCTTCCGGGCTCGGGTCGCAAGGTCCTGGTGTTCGGCGACATCGCCCCGCTGGTGCACATGATCGATGCCACCACGGGCAAGGAGATCTGGCACCAGTCCGTGCGGCTCACATCGCTCTCCAACGGCACCGGCACGCCGGTGTTGTATCGCGATCGCGTCTACGTGCCGCTGTCGGCCTCGGAGATCAACTTCGGCGCGGATCCGGATCATGAGTGCTGCAAGACGCATGGGGCGGTATTTGCGCTGGAGGCGGCCACCGGCCGCGTCGTCTGGGCGGCGCACACCATGCAGGACGCCAGGCCGATCCGCGATCGCGGCGATGGCAAGATGATCTGGGGGCCCTCAGGGGCGCCGATCTGGAATTCGCCCTCGATCGATGAGAAGCGCGGCCTGCTCTACGTGGGTACCGGCGAGGCCACCTCCGAGCCCGCCGAGCCCACCACGGACGCCATTCTGGCTATTGAGATGCGCACGGGCGCTATCCGCTGGCACTTTCAGGCAACGGCGAACGACATTTTTCTCACCGGCTGCCTCAGGCAGCGCGATGGGCTGAATTGTCCGCCCAGGAGCAGCGTGTTTCTGGATGCCGACTTCGGCGCCTCGACCATTCTGGTCAACCGCCCGGACGGTCACGACATCGTTCTCGCGGGACAGAAGTCCAGCACGCTGTATGCGCTGGAGGCGGAGACGGGCAAGGTGCTCTGGAGCCGCAACTTCGGCCCCGGCTCCATCGTGGGCGGCATCCATTGGGGCATCGCCTTCGATGGCAAACGGGTGTTCGCGCCCGTGAGCGTGCTGCCCGGACGGGATGGCAAACCCGGACCGGGCCAGGTCGCCGGTCTGCACGCCCTGGACGTGGACACCGGCAAGCTCGAGTGGTCGTTTGAGCCGCGGGGAGATTGCAGCGGTGATCGGGCGAGGCGCGTGAAGAATTGCGCAGGTGGGACGGGACTCTCGGGAGCGGCTACCGTCGTGGACGGGGCCGTTGTGGTGGGCAGTCTGGACGGTTTCCTGCGTGCGTTCGATGCTGCCACCGGCGAGTTGCTCTATCAGTACGACACCGCGCATGACTACGACACAGCCAACGGCGTGCCGGGCAAGGGTGGTGCCATCGACAATGCTTCGATCGTAGCCGCCAATGGCTACGTGTTCGTCAATTCCGGCTACGGGCTGATGGCAGGGCAGACTCCCGGCAACGTATTCCTGGCATTCCGTCCGAAGCGCGCGGTGGCCGCGGCTGCCCGCTGAAGTCCGCTACCCCGGACGGTCCGCCGGGGCCAAGGCCGCTCGGCGATTCGCTGGGGCTAGGGCCGTGCGGCGATCCGTCGAAACCCGGACCGCGCTGCGATCTCCGGGCCAGGGCCGCGGCGCGACAGCGCGTGTCCGCCGCGGCGACGCACAGCCGCCTACACGGGTGAACGTCTCGTCACAGTCGCGCTCGGCCGCATGAAGCTCAGGATGAGCCCGCTCAACGTGCTACCGGTCAGCAGCACCGTGACACCGAGTACGAGCAGCGCAGCCAGCGAAAGCAGCAAGGGCGAGTGGCCCGCCACAGCGAGGATCCCCAGCACCGCCGAGGCGAGCCCGGCCATCAGCTGAACGCCGGTCGAACCGGTTGCCATCTGCCCCGCGATCAGCTCGTTCCCCGAACGGGGGGTCATCACACTCTGCAGATTCCCCTGCATCAGGTAGAGCTGTCTGACTGAGCTGCTGCTCAGCAGCAGGGCGCTTCCGTACGCAATGACAGCGATGGCCGTCAGTCCCGTGGGCGCGATGTTGAGCAGCGACAGTACGCCCAACACGATGCCACCGGCACCGACCAGGAACATGGCGGAAATTCCTTCGCTGCCAAGTGAGGTCATCGAGACGCCATCGGGTGCGAGAGCGGCGATCTGCGTGTATTCCGTCAGGATCGTGCCGCCCTGGATGAGAAGCGCAGCGCCGAACACGATCGTGGCGATGCCCGCCATGCCCTGGGGGTCGAATCCCGTCAATCCGATGATGGCCAGAACCGCCGCCGCGATTCCGCCCAGCGCATCGATCAAGCCACCGTACGCCGCCGTTTCCGCGGAGCGCGACATCGTAGTAACCGCACTCATGATGAATTCCTCCAAGCAATGCCCCGCCGACGCCTGCGGCGCGCGTGCGTCGGGGAATCGGCTTGCCAGGCGCTCGTTTGACACTCGCGCACCGTGTTGGTTCCGCACGGGCGCAAGTGGGCGGCGTCGGCCGGCTAACCGTTGCGGGCGAAGTGCTTGCGCCAGGCCGTCAGCGTCGCGCTCACTCTGCCATGCGCCACGGCGAGCGCTCGTGCCATGTCTTGAGTGTCGCGGCGCTCCAGCCGCTGGGCTTGTCCTTGTGGCATCCGTCGCAAGGGTTGGGGATGCCGAGCAGCTGGGTTTCTGCCGGAGTGATGAACTTGAAAGTATGGGCGCGGACATTCACGTCGCCGATCGTCTGCTCGATCTGCGGCATGTGACAGGCAATGCACTGGCTTCCGGGACTGCCAGGCTTGTGATGAGTGTGGGCTTCGATGGTAGCCGTGCGGGGGCCGTTGGGTGAGCCGGGGCCGTGACAGTCCAGACAGATCCGTGTTGCCGGCTTCCACAACATGGCGGGGTTCTCGGTCCCGTGAACGTCGTGGCAGCTGAAGCAGGTGACACCGCGCGTGTACATTACGCTCTGGACGAAGTCATTGCCCTGCATGCGATTCTTGTGGGCCGTGCCGTCGGCGAAGTGGGTGAAGGATTGCACGCCCGGCTTGTGCTCTTCGAGCTTCCAGAAGTCGCTGAGACTCTTGCCCACGGTGTAACCCACCGGCCAGTCGTAGTATTTGCCGTCGATGGGATTGCTGAGGGGTTGCCCCTGCGAATGACACTGGATGCAGACATCGTTCGCGTGTACGTAGTCGAGCTTCGCCGGATTGATGATGTGGGCGCGACCGCGGTTCGCGACGTGCTCGCTCCCCGGGCCATGGCAGCGCTCGCACCCCACGTTCCACTCGGCCACCTGCTTGGTCTTGATGTCATAGCCGACGGAATGGCACCCGTCGCACAACGGGCCGGTCGGCCGCTTCAGGTTGTCCGGCGGGTACAGCGGCGCCCACCAGTCCCCGCCGTTCTTGACGAAGTAGGCGGACCAGTGCTGGTGCGTGAAGTCCCATTGAGCCGGGAGCGGAAAGTAGTCGTTGCCGATCTTGGTGAAGTAGCGCTGCTTCCAGCGGCTCCCGTAGACGAAGGCGATGTCCGCCTTGGTGAAGGTAACCAGCGGGTCTGGCTTTGAGAGGTCGGGTGCGATGGCTTCGGGGTGCTCGCGCGGATCCCGGACCACGTTCGCCATGCGCGTGTTGCGCCAGCGATCGTAGATGTCGCGATGGCACGTCGCG
>Ga0134126_10007122_pt1 | contig 14038 bp, 9 predicted proteins | sample KB31752_FD_96881 | JGI IMG/M metagenome (GOLD analysis project Ga0134126, IMG submission 96881) | Terrestrial soil microbial communities with excess Nitrogen fertilizer from Kellogg Biological Station, Michigan, USA - KB3-175-2 | ecosystem: Environmental > Terrestrial > Soil > Unclassified ... | reverse complement strand
TCAATGAACTTCGTCCGCATCAACTTACGTCGTCGGCTGCGTGTCATCTTCTCCCCCAAGGTCCGGAATACTGAGGCCGGCTCATTGGGCCGCAGCTTAAAGTGATATGGACAACAAAAGCAATAATGGTTATTAGTATAACCAGAAGGCCAGGAGCGCCCGTGCGGCGGTCAACCTGGATGCGCGCGGCACCGCCGGCTCGAGCTTTATGTTCGAGACCGGCAGCGCGAATGCGTGGTTTATGCAGATGTACGGTCTGGGATCACGCGGCCGGGCGTTCTCGGCACTTTGATATCAAGTACGGCGGTGTGCGATTTATTGGTGGCGCTAGGCATTGCCGTCGGCAAGGTGCCACCTGTTTCGGGTGCCTCGTGGATAGCGCATCCCGTACCGATGCATATCGCCGCTGCTGCGCTCGCCTTGCTTGCCGCTGTCAGCAAATGTTGAGTATTGGTTGGATGCCGATTCAGGGCAGGGGCATGATTGGGTACAGTGCGACTCGCAACGTCTGCCGTCCACCTTTGCGGCTGCGGCCCATTTTGATCGTGCGGTCCGACCGCGCTTCGCCGGCAGCGACGCCGTGGGCTATGGTTCGCAGGAGCCCTCTCTGCAGCGCGCCCGGCTGTTGGATGCGACCAGCTCGCGCGATGGCGACCTCACCGTAGTGTCTCGCGTCGTCACGCTCGCAACGCCGCCTTATACGCGATGACCGCGCGCTCAAAACCCATTTGCAGGGCGTCGGCGGTCAGTTCGTGACCGATGGAGGCCTCCGCGAACGTCGGGATGGCGCTGACCAGCGGAGGTAGGTTCTCAAGATTCAGATCGTGACCGATGTTGACGGTCAGTCTCAGATCAGAGGCTTTTTGCGCAGCCGCGGCGCAAGCCCGGAGCAGGGGGCCCGGAGAGCCACTTCGCGCCGCTGCTGCGTAGCCTCCCGTGTAGATCTCGATCCCATCCGCACCCGTGGGCGGTACCCGCTCAACGACCCCAGCGTCCGGGTCGACAAACACGACTACCCGGCTGCCGAGCGACTTCAATGCGGATACCGAGTCACTCAGGATCCGTCGATCGTTATCGTCGAGCTTCCAACCCTCCTCGGAGGTGAACGCGGTCGGGGCATCCGGCACGAGCGTGCACTGCTCCGGCCTCACACGGGCACAGAGACTTAGGAACCGCTCATCCGGGTAACCTTCAAGATTCAGCTCAAAACCGGGGCGCCACGGCTTGATGAGCTGGGCGAGAGCAAACACATCATCAGTACGAATGTGCCGCTCATCCGGCCGCGGATGCAGTGTTATTCCATCGGCACCGGCATCGCGGGCCAGTGCCGCAAAACGCAGCACGTCAGGGACACCTGTCCGGCGCGAGTTGCGCAGCAGGGCAATTTTATTCAGATTGACGCTCAGTCGAGGCATCGGCGCGGCATCCCCTTGTCACTCCCGTCGATCAAGTATGTATCCGCGTTCCAGATGGCACAACATCTGAGTGATGGCGAGGGTCGGGAACAGCAGTCCCCGCCGTCACCGAAAGTTAACGGATCTGATATCAGGGCGAGACCGGTTCGTCACATTGCGAGCTTTAACTCATTGAGGGTCATTTCAACTCAAAGGGAGTGCCGCATGGTTACGATGGTTCAGCATCAGTGGCGAGCAAGGTTTGGTGTATTGGTATCGGCTTCGTTCCTGGCAGCGTTGTCAGTGTCCGCCGCAGGCGCGGCAGCGGCCGCCGATTCAGACACGGCACCGGCAGCGCTTCGAACCGCTACGCCGATCAAGCACGTGATCATCATTGTTGGAGAGAACCGCAGTTTCGATCACTTGTTCGCGACCTATGTGCCGAAGAGGAAGAATGAGGGGATTCGCAATCTTCTGTCTGAACGCATCATCAATGCGGACGGCACACCGGGTCCGCGTTTTGCAGCGGCGCACCAGTTCGAGATCACGTCCGCGCCCAATGACGGCAAGTATTTCATCAGCGCGGATCGCAACAGCAAGACGCTCTACGCGAAGCTGCCGCCGCCGGATGTGGGAGGACTTGGCGCCGTATCGCCTTATGAGCCGATTCTAAGCATTCCCGGCGGCGACCCGGGCTTGCCGCCCCAGGACCAGTTTCTGTTCGGCACCGGCGGAACGGGTCTGAGCTTCACGCTGGGTCCCGACACTCGCATCACCAATGTCGATAACCTGCCTCCTGGACCCTTCCAGCTGACAGGTCCGACCATGCCTTTCGATGCGTTCACCGCCGATACGATCCATCAGTACTTCCAGATGTATCAGCAGATGGACTGCGCCATTGACAGGGAGCATGTGTCGCGGAACAACCCGACCGGGTGTCTGCATGACCTGCAATCCGCGGTCACCACGACTTATAACACCCCGCCGACGGGTACCGCGCATGACACCGGGCAAACGATGGCCTTCTTCAATATGCAAAGGGGCGACGCGCCGGTGTTCAAGACGCTCGCCGACCGCTACACCATCAGCGACAATTATCACCAGCCCGTAATGGGCGGGACCGGTGCGGATAGTGTGCCGTTGGGATTCGCCGATCAGGTGTTCTTCAGCGATGGCAAGGGCAATCCGGCGACTCCTCCTGCCGCCAGGATCTATAACCCCGACCCGCAGCCGGGCACGTTGAACTTCTATACCAAGCGCGCACAGTGGTTCAATTGCTCCGACGAGAGTCAGCCGGGTATCGCCGCGATCGCGGACTACCTGAAGGCGCTGCCCTACCGTGTGCAGACCAAGTGCGGTCCCGGCCAGTTCTGGCAGGCGGTAAACATCAATCCCGCGTTCACTCCCAAGGGGGCGGTACAAACCGGAGGGGTAGTCCCGGCCACGGCGCAACGCAGTATTGGAGACGTTCTGACGGCCAACAGCATCTCCTGGAAGTACTACGGCGGTGGATTCGATGCCGAAGGAACCAGCAGTCCGTTCAATGGAAGCTACTGCAACATCTGTAACCCGTTCGAATACCAGGTGAACTATCCGACCTTGGTCGCCGACCACATGCGGGATGTCACCGACCTGTTCACAGACTTGAAGAATGGCACCTTGCCGTCAGTTTCGTACGTCAAGCCTGACGGCACCATGGACGGCCACCCCGCGTCTTCGAAGTGGAGTCTGTTCGAGGCGTTTGTCAATAACATTGTGACCCTCGCGCAAAGCAACAAGAAGCAGTGGGCCGACACCGCCATCTTCGTGACTGTGGATGAGGGCGGAGCGTTTTACGATTCAGGCTTTATCCAGCCGGTGGATTTCTTCGGCACCGGCCCGCGGATTCCAATGATCGCCATATCACCGTTCTCCACGGGTGGTCATGTCAGCCATGTGTACAACGAGCATTCATCGTTCGTGAAGTTCGTCGAGCACAACTGGCGCCTGCGCGGCAAGCTCAGTGAGCGCAGCCGGGACAATCTGCCCAATCCGCGCCAGGGCGACGGCGACGATGATGGCGACGACCGCGACGCTTATGTGCCGCGCAACATGCCGGCCATCGGCGATTTGTTCGACCTCTTTAACTTCGACCGCGACGAACGGGATGATCGGTAGCTCGAGATAGCCGGCAGCTGGGGGGCACTCCGCTCCCCGGCATGCCCAACACAGATCGTGCCCAGTCATTCCTCACGCGCGGATTGAGGAGGCGGCGATAGCGGTAGATCAAGTGTGAAGGTTGCGCCGCGCCCGGGTCCGTCGCTTTTCGCCTGTAGCGAACCTCTCAGGTCCTGCGCTGCAAGCGCCGCGCTGTGCAATCCAAAGCCATGTCCGTTTGCGCGAGTCGTAAAGCCGTGTGTAAAGATACGAGGCATGATGTCAGGCGCGATGCCTACACCGTTGTCAATGATCGCAATTCGCACGCCGAGCTGGCCGGGTGTCAGCCGGATGATGATCTGTCTCTCGTCAGACTCGACTTCATTACAGGCGTTCTTGGCGTTGCTGATGAGATTCACGAGGATTTGCAGTACCTTGTGCTTGTCCACAGTGATTGGCGGGACGGCGGAGAACTCGCGTCGAATCGCAATGTGGTAACGCGCGAACGCGGTCTCCTCTATGCGCAGCGCGTCGTCAATCAACTCGGCCGGCACGGCGGGCTCTGCCATCGAGTGAGTCTTGGCATGATTCTGCTCCATGCGCACGATCTGCTTGATGTGTGAGATGCTGTCGGTGAGTCGGGAGAGCTCGGCCAGTACGGTAGCGCGATCCGACACCAGTTGCGCCGCGACCTTTGTCAGATAGGTGGGGAGAGTTTTCCCGCGCTCTTCGGACGACACGAAAGCTGCCAGGTCGTGCGCGTTCTCTTGAATCAGCGCCGCCACTCGCTCCAGGCCATCGACTCTCGAGCCCTTCACAAGTTTGGTCAGCCGGGTGACCGAGAGATTCACGCTGTTCAGGACGTTGCCGACGTTGTGAAGAATGTTTGTTTTGACCTCGGCCATGCCCGCCTGGCGGGCCGCGCTGGCCAGTGCTTTGTGAACCCTGGCGAGCTCCTGCTGAGCGAGGACGAGCTCTGTTACGTCAGTCATGATGCCGACGAAGCCCGGGGCGCCGATAGCGCGCACCACCGTCTCGACCATGTAACGAGTCTCGCCGGTCGAGGTAATCCTGCGAAATTGCGAGCGAAATTCGCCTTCGAAGGTGCCCGTCGCGCGCATCTCCTCGAACTTGGCCCATTCGGCCGCATAACGCTCCCGGTCGTCCGGGTGGATGTTCTGCTCGACGAAGATGTCAGTGTGCTCTTCGGCATGCGGGCCGAACATTTCCCGAAATGCGCGATTCACGTAGAAGAGACGGCCGGGTTTGACGTAGTGATAAATCGCTGTTGGAGCGCTGTCGACCACGGGATTCGACATGCGCTGCTGAGTTTCCGTGGTCGCACTCAACAGCTCATCGCGCACTCCGGTTTCGGTCGCGCGGTCGTCAGCCATGAGTCCTCTCGCTGCTCATCGGTCCCGTCATGCTCAAGGTTGAGATGTTCACTGTCAGCGCCACGAGTGTAATCTGTTCGTCTGGCGGAAACGGCACTGGAGGACCCAAAGGAGTCGGGGAAAGATTGACCACGCATGAAATCGGCGGCTAACGCGGTTCCCCACAGGATTTTGGTGGTGGATGACAACGCGGATATCCACACGGACTTTGCCAGAATCCTGATGGAAATTGACGACCAGGCCGGTCAAGACGTGGACGCAGCGGAAGCGGCGCTACTGGGCACCGGCGTCCCGGTGAGGGTGCAAGCGCCGTTGTTCGAGGTGGACTGCGCGTTGCAGGGTAGGGACGCTCTGGCTCTGGTGTCGACAGCTCTGACTGAGAGTCGGCCCTATTCAGTGGCATTCATTGACATGCGCATGCCACCCGGGTGGGACGGGGTCAAGACGATGCAGGAGATCTGGGCGATCGACCCGGCCTTGCAGATAGTCGTCTGCTCCGCGTACTCGGAGTACGACTGGGAGACGTTGGTCAGTCTCTTTGGTTACTTGGACAAGCTCCTGATCCTCAGAAAGCCCTTCGAGGCCAGTGAAGTGTTGCAGTGCACCACGGCGTTGAGCCGTAAATGGCACAACGAGAGGGCGCTGTATCACAACGAAAGGGCGTTGCGTCACCTGGCCACGCACGATGTGCTGACCGGTTTACCCAATCGCGCGATCCTGGAGGATCGCTTGAGCGTGGTGCAGGCTCAGTCCGATCGCGCGGGCGATGAGTTCGCGCTACTGATCCTGGATCTGGATCGATTCAAGCTGGTCAATGACTCGATGGGGCATCGGGCCGGGGATGAGCTGCTGAGGGAGGTCTCGCGGCGTCTCAATGAAGTGGTTCGGGCATCCGATACGCTGGTTCGCCTGGGTGGCGATGAATTCGTCATCATTATTTCGACCATTCGCTCGCGAGAGTTGGCTGAGGACATTGCGAAACGGGTGATTGCCGCGCTTCTAGAGCCGATCCATGTCCTCGGCGTGGAAGTGCGCACCTCGGGAAGCGTAGGCATTGCCATCTATCCGGGCGATGGGAAAACCGCGGAGATCCTCATGGCTCACGCCGACGCTGCCATGTATGCCGCCAAGCAGGCCGGTCGTGGTGTTTACCGGCGCTTCGATGCCAGCATGGGCTCCTCCGCGCAGGATCGCGTCAATCTCGAGAGGGAGTTGCACTCGGCGCTCACCAACAGGCAGTTGGAGCTGCATTATCAGCCGAAGATCGGTGCGGTCTCAGGACGCATCGAGAGTGCCGAAGCGTTAATCCGGTGGCGTCATCCGGAGCGCGGACTTCTCGCTCCGGATGCATTCATCCCCTTCGCCGAAGAGTGCGGTTTGCTCAATCCCATCAGCAACTGGGTCATTCGCGAAGCCTGTCGACAGGCCCGCGAGTGGCACCGACAGGGGCTGCCGCAGATCCGGGTTGCCATCAATCTGTCAGCCGGCCAGTTTCGAATGGAGTCACTGTTGCAAACATTCCAGGCCACCTTCGCCGAGTTTGAAGTGGAGCCCAGCGTTCTGGAGGTCGAACTGACCGAGACCGCCGTCATGAGCGACGCGGAGGAGTCGGTGCACATCCTGCAGAACCTGACGGAGATGGGCGTGTCGGTGTCGATCGACGATTTCGGCACCGGCTACTCGAGCATGAGTTATCTGCGGCGCTTCCCCATCGATACGCTGAAGATCGACAGAACCTTCATCTCGGAGGTCACGACCCGTCCTGAGGACGCCTCTATCGTGCGCGCGATCATCTCGCTCTCGCATAGTTTGAACCTGAAGGTCGTGGCCGAGGGCGTCGAACGAGAGGACCAGGTGTCGTTCTTGCAGGCTTTGGGGTGTGATCAATATCAGGGGTATTACTTCAGCCCCCCGCTGGAACCGGCGGAGTTCGCGAAATTGCTGGGGCCGCAATCGGGCCCTCGTCAATGACTTGACGAGGGCCCATCCATCCCCGAGCGAGGGGATTAAGCGACTCCCCGTATTACTTCGGCAAGGTAGCCAGGTGCGCAGCCACCGAGTTGCTGAAGCTGTTGCCGGCACTCGCATCCCAGCTCGTCGACCAATCCATTACGCCGCGCAGCGTCGGATATTTGGCCACTGGTTTGTAAGTGCCGCAGTTGACACCCTGCGTCAGGCAATCCAGCGCCGCATTCACCACCGACGGTGACACGAAGCCGCTGCCTGCTGCCGATGGCGAAGCTGGCAATCCGAGGCCCACCTGGCTGGGGTTCAGGAATTGCAATACCGCATCGGCCTGCGAGGTGATGAAGTCGACGGTTCCCTCGCCATAGGTGTTGCCGTCGCGGCCCGGCATGGACCCGGAGTTGTAGTACTGAGTATTGACCATGGTGACGATGCTGCCCAGGTCGCGCGCGATCTGCAGATAGTTATCCAATGTCGGGAACGATGGCAGCATGTCGATCGTTTGCGGCGCCATGGTCACTATCAGCTTCGGACCCACCTTGGCACTCAACTGCTGCAGGGCCATCTCGACGAAGGTGAAGTTGGCGGACGTGATGACGTTTTCCATATCGACGTCGATCCCATCAAACCCGTACTTCTGTATCAGGGCGAAGGCGCTGTTGGCAAAGTTGGTTGCCATGGTGGTGCTGCTCAACGCAAAGCTGCCGTTCTGGCCACCCACGGACAGCACTACGAAACGGCCTTGACTATGCAGGGTGGCGATGTCCTGCATGAACTGGGCGTCGGTATAACCGCCGGGGATCGCTGCCGCGAGGCCGGAATCCACGGAGAAGGTGATGCCGCCGTCGAGAGTGCTGTCGCCGTTGGCGAACGCGACCTCTATCACGTTATAGGTCTTTGGCACGTCCGTCAGCTTTAGCACCGGGGCGCCATTGTTGAAGTCCTGCCAATAGCCAACGAGAACGTGCTCAGGCAGCGGACCATTCTGCGGTGGCGGCGGTGGCGGTGGGTTCGGCGGCGGCGGTGGTGGCGGGTTCGGTGGCGGTGGCGGCGGCGGGTTCGGTGGCGGCGGCGGCGGGGGAGTGCCTCCACCACCAGCGTCCGGACCGAGATCCTTCCACAGGCTCGGAATGGTCGGATTCCAACCCGTGCCGGAGAAATCTGTTTGAGCGACCAGGGCGGAGAAATCGTGTCCGTTGAACAGCACGAGCGTGCCGGGGGTATAGGCCACATCGGGTTGCCAGGCTGGGGGCGATGCGAATGCGCTATCCGCTGCAAGCGCCAGTGCAGAGGCAACCGCCATCTGCACGCACATGCGAGTCAATCTCGAACGCCTCATAGTTCTATTCCTCCATGAAGTACGACGCTGCATACGAAAAAAATCTGACTATATTTATCCCAGTTATATCGATGCCGCAAATAGTTTCTGCGGGAACGAAAGTGGTACTGTTGGTCCAGTCAGGTTGGTGTGGACCAAAGTACCCGGAAAGCCGGGTGCCAATTTCCTGAAGAAGGACGCGCAAGGAGCCAAAGCCCCTTGCGCGTCAGTTACGCTGTCAAGGTCGACAGCAGACCACTCTTAGTGACCGAGGTCCGACAGGAACTTGGTGGAGAAGCCCAGTCTACCGGCCTGTCCATAGCTGTTGCAGACATCGCTCGAGGCCCCCGGGGGGCTGTCACAGTCGCGGTCGAACGACCAGAAGTGCACCCCGGCAAGCCCGTTCTGCTTGACGAAGTTGTCGACAGTCGTCACGTCCTGCAGTGTGAAGGTCTCACCGATGGTGTCATTTCCGCCAATCAACGGAGTCAGCTCGATCTGATTGAACGGCGTGCCATAGAAGCTGTGCTGCATCATCGCCGCCTGGATCGCCGACTGCCCCATCTGGCAGGCGCCGTTGACGACCACGCAGTTATTGGGGGTAGCGCTGCCGTAGTCCATCACCATGAGATTGATGGTGTACTTCGTCAGCCCCGCGGCTTTGATGGCCTGCATGACCGAGTCACCCAACGAATTGAGGTTCGGCTGTGCAGTGCCACCGAAGGTCGCGAGCGTGAAGCTGAAGCGCAGATTCGGGAAGGTCTGCTCCGCGGCTTTCACACGATTGACGAGGTTGACGACATCGGTCGGACTCTGGCCGCCTTCGATGTCGAAATCCACACCAACCATGTTCGGGGACATATAGGTGTTGATGAACTTGGTGAATCCGGCATCGGACCCGCAAGTGAACGCCCCGTTCGCGCCACCAGTGCCGATAATGTAGGCTTTACCGTTGCTGATGAAGTTCTGGACGTTCGCACCCACGAGTTGTGCGGGTGTTACGCCGGCCCAGTTCTCGCTACCGCATTCTCCAGTCGCGAAGGACCAGATGAGCGTAGAGAGATTGGTTGGCATCACCTTCAAGAGCGGTTGCGCCGTACCGGTTACCGCCGAGCCCATAATGTTCGTATTCCAGTCCATCCCCACTGTGATGTCTTTGTAGGGACTGAAGGGAATACCCCCCGTTGGCGGTGGTGGCGGTGGCGGTCCCGGCGGCGGCGGTGGCGGCGGTGGCCCCGGCGGTGGTGGTGGTGGCGGTCCCGGCGGTGGCGGCGGCGGAGTGCCACCACCATCCGCACCGAGATCCTTCCAAAGGCTAGCGATCGTCGGATTCCAACCCGTGCCGGAGAAGTCGGTTTGCGCAACCAGGGCGGAGAAGTCGTGACCATTGAACAGCACGACCGTGCCCGCGGTGTACGCCACATCGGGTTGCCAGGCGGGCGGACTTGCGACAGCAAGGTCCGCCGAGAGCCCGAGCGCGCAGGCAACAGCAAGCTGTATGCACCTGCCTGTCAGTTGAGAACGTCTCATAAATTAGTTTCCTCCATGAATGAGAGCGTTGTACTTGGAGACTCACTATGTTTAGCCAACTTGTCTCAACACCGCAAATGTTCCCATCGGGAACAGAATTGGTATTGTTGGGTCGTTCAAACGTTGTTGATTTATCAAGCGTGCCGGCGCGCTGTGTGTACCGCGCTGTCGGTGATTCACGTCATTCGGCGTGGGACCAGAGTCTGCGCACTAAAAAGGTGCGCACGCCCGATATCGGGGCGAGCGGCTGATCTAACGAGCTGAGGTGGCGCGCGGATGTTGGTGTGGGCCGGGCGCGCGGTGCGGAAGATCTCGACAATCAGGTCGAGCTCGAGCTGGGGAGACTTCAGTCCCAGGGGCTCGAGGCGGCTGGTCTTCACATTTCTTATGGAAGTTATGATCGCCGGCACAGAGCCGAGGCTGTGTTGTGTTGAACGGAAGTGGTCGGCGCGCGGATAGCTGTATCGCCGTGGTCGTCGGAGTACCTGGCATGCAAAGCTGCGGACTCCTGTCGCGGAATCAATACATAAATGTAGCCCGATAGCTGACTCGAAAGGTCAGGCTGCGCAACAGGGAACACAGCCGCGTAAGTGGTCTTCTTGCAGCCCTCTACCACAGGGGGTATACGGTGACAACAGGTTCGATTCTTTATAACTGGATGCGCGGATTCAACGCGTCGTAAAGCATCCGTATTGCCAAGGAGGGTCCCCTATGATCGTTTCAATGCGCCACGTACTGAGCGTGGCCGCTCTATTCGTTTGCGGCGCGGAGGTTACTCCCGCGCTCGCCCAACAAACCTGTCCCTATCCTGTCTGGAGCAGTACGACCGCCTACGCTGGCGGCAGTCACGTCACGCAGGCAAGCAACTCGTACCAGGCGAAATGGTGGACACAAGGTGACAATCCATCTTCGTCCGGTGCCTCCGGTCCCTGGCAGTCGGCACCAGCCTGTAGCGGCGGCTCCGGCTCGGGTCCCAGCGCCAATGCCGGCTCTAACTTCAGTATCTCCGGAGGTAACACCGTCACTCTGTCTGGCTCGGGCAGCGAGACTGGGGCAACTATCGCCAGTTACGCCTGGACTCAGACTGCCGGACCTGCCGTATCACTCGGCGGTGCGAATACCGCTACCGCGACCTTCGCGGCGCCCCAAGTTACAGCTAACACGGCGTTGACCTTTCAGTTGACCGTCACTGATGCGCACGGCGCTGCTGGTAGTGCGACCGTAGTGGTGACCGTTGTCCCTGGCGTGGCGGCTGGAGCGAATGCCGCGTGCCGGCCGGACGGTCTGTACGAAACCCCGGGGTTGGATGTCCCATATTGCTCGTTTTACGACAATACCGGCCGTGAGAAACTGGCTAATGGGGTAACGAGGCGCGTCATCGGGTATTTCACCAGTTGGCGCACGGGACAGAACGGACAACCCGCCTATCTGGTCAAGGACATCCCCTGGGACCAGATTACTCATATCAACTATGCGTTCGCCCATGTGGACGCCAATAACCAGATCAGTATCGGCAATCCCGCCAGCAGCACCAATCCGGCCACGGGCCTGACCTGGCCGGGTATTTCGGGTGCGCAGATGGATCCGGCGTATGCGTATCAGGGTCATTTCAACCTCCTGAGTCATTACAAGAAGCTTCATCCGGGCGTTCGGACCCTGATTTCGGTGGGCGGATGGGCCGAGACCGGCGGTTTCCTCGACGACAACGGGCAGAAGGTGGCCAGTGGCGGCTTCTATACCATGACCACCGGAGCCGACGGCTCTGTCAACACCGCCGGTATCAGCACGTTCGCGGACTCCGTGGTCGCCTTTCTGCGCCAGTATGGCTTTGATGGAGTCGACATCGACTACGAGTATCCGACCTCGATGAACAACTCGGGCAACCCCGATGATTTCACGATCTCGAATGCACGTCGCGGCAGCCTGAACGCCAGCTACAACGTTCTGCTGAAGACGTTGCGTGAGCGACTCGATGCCGCTGGGGTCAAGGACGGCCGCCACTATCTGTTGTCCATAGCGGCGCCGGCTTCTGGTTACCTGCTGCGAGGCATGGAGAACTTCCAGGGGCTGCAGTATCTCGACTACGTGAATGTCATGTCTTATGACCTGCACGGCTCCTGGAACGAGTTCGTCGGGCCCAACGCGGCTCTGTTCGACGATGGCAAGGACGCAGAACTGACGGCCGCGGGCGTCTACGGGACCCAGCAATACGGCGGAATCGGTTACCTCAACGTCGACTGGGCCTTCCATTACTTCCGCGGCGCTCTGCCGGCGGGACGAATCAACGTTGGGCTGCCGTACTACACACGCGGCTTCCGCAACGTTACGGGGGGTACCAACGGGCTGTGGGGCGATTCGAAGGGTAGCAATTGTCCGGTCGGAACCACCATCTGTGGTAACGGCGCGGTCGGTATCGATAACCTGTGGCACGACGTGGACGCACAAGGCAATGAGTTGGGCGCCGGCTCGAACCCGCTCTGGCATGCGCTTAATCTGAGTAACGGTGTGCTCGGGTCATACCTTGCCGCCTACGGCCTGGACCCGGCGAACAATCCCGCCGACAGTCTGGTCGGCAGCTACGTGCGAAACTACAACACCACCCTGCAGGCCGGGTGGCTGTGGAATGCGCAGAAGAATGTGTTCTTGTCGATTGAGGATGACCAATCGATCGGCGCCAAGGCGCAGTGGATCGTGAGCCACGGCGTGGGCGGAGCGATGATCTGGGAGCTGGCGGGGGACTATGACCGTCAGGCAAATGGCCAGTACTTCATCGGCTCGACTCTGACCCGCCTGTTGCATACCACGTTCACAGGGGCTTCGCCCTACGGCAACCAGCGTTCGGAACGTGCCACGCCATCTCAGGCGACCAACGTTCAGTTCAGTCTCGCAGGTTATAAACTGGGCGATCAGAACTATCCGATCAATCCGATGCTGCACGTCGTCAACAGCTCCTCGACCACCTTGCCGGGCGGTACCGATTTCGAGTTCGACATTCCGACCTCGACGCCCGGTAATGTCGCTGACTATTCTGGATTCGGCACGCACGCGGTCCAGATCGGCCAGACCGGCCCGAACGTGGGCGGCCTGCAGGGTGATTTCCACCGCGTCTCGGTCACCTTGCCTGGCTGGATGAGTGTTGCGCCCGGAGCCGCTGTCGATGTGAGCTTCGTGTACTACCTGCCGATCAGTGGGCCCATCAACTTCACTGTAACCTACAACGGCACGACCTACGCGACCACGTCCGAGCATCCAGAGCTGCCTGTGGCCAACTAAGCTCGATCGTCCCGCCTCCGTCGATCACCTGGTGGTCGGCGGAGGCTTCACGCGTACCCCGGCAATTGGCAGCTCCGTGCCGCTAGAGAATCTGGGCGGCGTCCTGTGTCAGCGGATGATCCGGCCCCAACGCGCTGTCGAGACAGGATTGCGCACGACGCGCGAATTCGGCGGCCCCCCTGGGGTCGCCTCGAGCGCGTCGCTCCTGCGCGAGGACCAATAGCGCTTCGCCCACATCCGCGCTCGTATCCGGGCTGCGGGCCCGCTGTTCGAACAGGTGCAGTGCGCTGGTAGCGGTTTGTTCGGCATCCAAGTAGCGAGCCTGGGCGGCGGCGATGCGACTGGAAATCAACATGGCCGAGCCGAGATAGAGTGCATCGCGCGAGCCGGCCACTTTGTGTGAATCGTGGAGTGCAGTCTCAATCTCGTGCTGTGCCTCAGGCAGACGGCTTCGGGTCAGCAGGGATTCGGCTTGACTCGACATGTACAGAACCATCGCACCGCGGCCGTCAGCCTCATCGAGTCGCTCGGCCGAAATCTCCGGCAACACATCGACCAGCGTTGCGGCAATGAAGGGCAGGCGCTGATTCAGCTTTCCGGAGCCGTCGTCCTCTATTCGAACCCGACAGGTTTGCTGGCCACACTCCACATCGTGAGCCGTGTCCTTGAGAGCCTCATCCTCGCTGAGGGTAGTATTGATTCTCGAGGAAACCTGGGTCGACCAATCCGGCCGCGTCTTCTCGCTGTTGAAGGCTTGTGCCACTTCGACCATGTACGCCTGACGCCGTTCGTCATCGGCGGTGCGTGCTGCCTCCGTCCTGGCGCGAATTGGCCCAGCAGTTTATGGCGTGCTGATGCTGGCCACTCGAATGGCAGTAGCAGGCACTGGCGCATTGAGCCTCAATGCAACCGACAGCTTCGATTTCTGGAGCGGGATACTGCTTCTGGCCGCACTGCCGTCGTTAGGTGCGACGCATATGATTCGTCTGGCGCCCGGCGCTGATCATTCCGTCTTGTAACCGTAGTCT
>Ga0134126_10007121_pt1 | contig 14038 bp, 17 predicted proteins | sample KB31752_FD_96881 | JGI IMG/M metagenome (GOLD analysis project Ga0134126, IMG submission 96881) | Terrestrial soil microbial communities with excess Nitrogen fertilizer from Kellogg Biological Station, Michigan, USA - KB3-175-2 | ecosystem: Environmental > Terrestrial > Soil > Unclassified ... | reverse complement strand
GGAGTCGCAGATCGAGCGGCTCGAGGAGGAGCTGGGAGCCGTCTCGGCGCGGCTCTCGCAGCCCGACGCCTACCAGGACCACACCGCTGTGGCCGAGGATGGTCACCGCCACCAGCAGCTGCAGGTGGAGCTGGCCCACCTGTACCGCGAGTGGGAACGGCGGGTGGGCTGACCGTTGACCATCCGCAAAACGGGATGGAGAATCGATCATGACCCGCAGCGCGCCACGCCGACGTCTGCGATCGACGCGACCCCGCCTGGCGCTGCTGGTGGGGCTGACGCCGATGATGATGCGCGCGCTGGAGGGACCGCTGAGCCTGCGCATGGACGTGGCAGCGGTTGCCTTTCCCGGCGACGCCTTCGAGGCGGCCGCCTCCGAGCTGCAGCCGTGCCTGGTGGTGGTCGACGTCACCTACCTGGACGAGGCGCGCGTGCGGCCGCTGATGATCGACCGCTTCTCGCGGAAGGGGCCGGTGCTGGTGTTCGTGTCCGAGAGCGGCCGGGCGTGGAGCGATGATCTCGAATCGGGCTGCTCCGGGCCGATGGAGACGTTCACGGTGGCGGCGCTGCTGGCGCTGGTGGCACGACCGGCGCTGACGCTGGTGTCGGCCCACCCGGCCTGACCGGGGGAGCTTTCCTCACCCCCCGCATCGGCCAAACCGCGTATTGCGAGCTGGCCCGAACGACCGGAACATTGCAGGATGTTGGGGCAGAGGCGACCACGGAGTGCCCGCCGTCGGGGACGGCGGCTGCTGCTGGTAGGCCCCACCCTCCCGACAACGCGCGCGCTCGAGGCACCGCTGAGCGCACTCGGCGAGCTGCTGGTCGTACCCTTCCCAGGCCCGGCCTTCGATCGGGCCGTCGCGGGATACGCGGCGGATCTCGTCGTCGTCGACGTGACCTATCTGGACGAGGCGCGGGTGCGCCCGCTGATCCTGCACCGGTTCGAGACGATCCGGCCGATGGTGGTGTTCGTCAGCGAGACCGGGGAGGGATGGTGGGACGACCTCCGCGCCGGAACCTCGGGCCCGATGATGGCAACCGATCCGGAGGCAATCTGCGCCCTGATGACAGAACCGACGTTGCGGGTTGCAGGATCATGAGCGCCCAGCCACTGTTCGTGATCGCGTACATGAGCGGGGCGGCCGCGATCGCGGCGTGGGTCGACATGCGACTCGCCGGGCGGCGACCGTCCAGCTGGCGCGCGGTGGGCCTGCTGGTCGCCGCCTCGATGCTGATCGATGCGAACATCGGCCTCGTGCTGCACCTGACCGCCCCGATCGTGAGCGTGATGGTGTTCGGGCTCGCCGCGCTCGTGTTCTCGCTCCTGGTGTGCCTGTGGACGCTTCGGATGCTCCGCTCCGCCATGCCCGCCTGACGTCTCCGATCGGCGGCCCGCTTGAGCCGGCCACCCGATTTGCCGATCCGCCCGGTATGCTGCACGGGCGGAAAGGAGCGAGGCGATGGACTTGGTGGTGTTCAGCGTTGCCTTCGTGGCCGGCGCCGGATCGCTGGCGCTGTGGGTCGACGCGCGGTTCCCGGGCATTCGCCCGCGCGACATGCGCGGTGCGCTCATCCATCTGGCCGTGGCGTTCCTTGTCAGCCGCGTCGCCTCCGGACTGTTCGGTGACATGCTCGTTTCGTCCGGCGTGCCCGGAGGGCGCCTGTGCGCCTCGATAGGGATCGTGCTGCCCGGGCTCGCCTACGCGTGCCTCGCCGTGCTGTGGCTGGTGAGGTCGATCCAGGGAGCCATGCGAGGCAGCCTGCCGTAGGCGCGCCTCCATCGCGCCGGCAGACCGCGACGGTTGCTGCGTGCTTCGCCGCCGCCGCGTTCACGGGCGTCGCGCTGACGACGGCACGGCTGCTCACGCCCGACGCCTATCTCGACCTCTACGCCGGACGCTGGATCGCAGCCCACGGGCTGCCCCGTCACGATCCCTTCACGGTGGAAGGTCACGGCCGCGCCTGGATCGACCAGCAGTGGCTCGCGCACCTCGTCTACTACCGGATGTGGCAACTCGGCGGCTACCCGCTGGTGGGCGCGCTGTCGGCGCTGCTGGTGGCGATTGCGGTCGGCATGGCCGCCTGGCTGATCGTGCGGCGCACCGATTCTCCCGGCATCACCCTGGCCGTGCTGATTCCCGCCTACCTGCTGATGCTGACCCACACGCAGATCTGGGCCGAGAGCTTCGCCATCCCGCTGTTCACGCTGCTGGTGGCGTTGATCTACGACGACCAGCGTCAGCCCGATACCCGCACCCGGGTGCTGTTGGCGATACCCCTGATCACGCTCTGGGCGAACCTGCATGGAACCGTGCTGATGGGCGCGGCGATCGCCGCCGCCTACGGGATGTGGGGGCTCGTGACCGGCCGCTCGCGATGGCGATGTCTCACCCTGGTCCTGCTGAGCCCGCTCGCCGCCGTGGCGACCCCGTACGGCGCGGACATCGGCGGGTACTACCGCTCGGTGCTCGGGAACGCCGCGATTCGCCAGAACGTCAATATCTGGGGTCCGTGGTCGCCGCACAGCTTCTTCAGCATCCACTTCGCGGCGACGGCGTTGCTGGCAGCGGCAGCGGTCGTCTGGGCGGTGCGCCGCGGATACCGGCCGGATACCGTGCCCGCCGCGCTCGCCGCCGGGGCGTTCCTCGCCGGCGTGTACGCAATCCGCTACCAGGTCTGGTTCGCAATCCCGGTTGCGATCGTCGCCGCGGAGGCCCTCGCCTTCACCTCCGGCGGCGCGCCCACGCTGTTCGGACAGACCACGCGACGAGCGGCCGGCGCTGTCCCACTCGCGGCGGCGGCCATCTCCGCGGTCGTGCTCGCGGGCACCTCGATCGGAACCTTCCAGCGCGTCGTTCCGGCGGCGACGGTGACAGCGGTCTCCCACACCATGCGGCACACGCCCTGCGCCCGCGTCCTGGCCGACTACGCAGTCGCGCCTGCCCTGCTCTGGCAGCATCCGGAACTCGCGGGCCGGATCGGGTTCGACACCCGCTTCGAGATCTATCCCCAGTCCCGGATCGTCGGCTGGTTTCGCTTCAACGACGGCGCGCCGGGATGGGACGCGGCGACCGCGGGCTTCGACCTGCTGGCCATCAGCTCCAGCCGCCACCCGCAGCTCGCAGCCAGGATCCGGTCAGCGCAGGACTGGCGAGTCAGCCAGTCGGACGGCCAGGGCTTAGTCGCCTCTCGGCCTAGTTTCCGTGCAAGGTGTGAATGACGCTCAGCAAGCCCGGGCCGGCGGCGACGATCAGGATCGCCGGGAACAGGCATGCGGCCAGCGGGAACACCATCTTGATCGGCGCCTTCTGGGCTTGCTCCTCCGCAACGGCCTTCTTGCGAGCCCTCGACTCGACCGCCAGCGCCTTCAGGATCTGGCTGATCGAGACGCCCATCGACTCACTCTGAGCGATCGAGCGCGAGAACGACCTGATCGTCGGCGTGTCGACGCGCTCCGACAGCCGCCGCAGCGCCTCCTGCCGGCTCTGGCCGACCCGGATCTCGTTCAGCATCAGCCGCACCTCGTCAGCGAGTGGACCCGACAGCCGCTCCGAGGTGACGCGCAGCGCCTGATCGAGACCGAGACCGGCATGGACGGTGATGGCGAGCAGGTCGATCATGTCGGCCCCGTCCCGCTCGATCTGCCTCTGGCGGCGCGAGATGCGGCTGGACAGCAGCGTATCGGGGAGCATCCATCCCAGGTAGGGCGCGATCACGATCTCGGCGATGGCCAGGAAGTGGTTGGAGGTTGACGAGGCGCGCAGCAACCCGACCGAGGCGAAAGCGAGCAACGACATCAGTCGCAGCATGAGGAAGCGCGACGGCCGCGTCCCGTACATGCCCGCCTGCAGCAGGCGCAGCTTCAGGCGCTGCTCGTAGTCCTCCCGGCTGAGCCGCCCGGCGATCCTGGCAAGCGACTTCTCGAGCGTGAGGTTCTGGGGCCTGGGTGACTCGAACACCACCGGCGCCGCCGGCGCGTCGTAGCCGTAGCGGCTGACCGCGCTGAGCGACCGTGCGGTCGACTGACGGCCGATCCGGACGGCGCGGGCGACCACGTAGCCCGCGGCGCCGACCATGGCCGCCATGAGAACGATCAGTACCAGCTGCATGTGCTCACACCTCGATTTCGACGATTCGTTTCAGCCAGAGCGACCCGATCACGATCAGCACCGCGGAGCCGGCCAGCAGCGCCTGCCCGACCGGGTCGTGCAGGAACGAGACGATGTACGTCGGGGACTGCAGGAACAGCATCACTCCGATCGCCAGCGGCGCGAACGTGAGAATCCAGCGGGTCATGCGGCCCTGTGCCGTCAGCGTGTGCAGGGCCTCGCGGAGTCGCTGCCGCTGTCGCACCGTGTCGGCGACGATGTCGAACATCTCGGCCATGTTGCCGCCGACCTGGTGCTGCACGCGGGCCACCAGCGCGATCCACTGCAGATCGCGATTCCCGACCCGCACCACCATCTCGTCCAGCGCATCCTCCACCGAGACGCCGAGGCGGGTACGCCTCACGACCTCGTTCCACTCGCGGGCGCTCTTCTCGTCCGCCTCCTCCGCCACGTGGGCGACCGCCTGCAGCAGCGAGTGGCCGGCCCGCAGCGACGATGCGAGCACCAGCAGCGAGTCCGCGAGGGCAGCGTCGAAGGTCGTGTGCCAGGCCGCGGCCCGCCGGCCGACGTAGACCCAAGCAGCCACGATCCCAAGCGGGGGGCCCGCCAGGACGATCAGCGGGTATCCGGTGGCAAGCCCGACCACTCCCAGCACGACCGCACCACCCACCATGCCGGCGACGAGCACCCGCATCGGGGTGACGTCGATCTCCCCGCGGTCGATGTCGGCCACGAACCTGGCCCACCAGCGGTTGCCGTTCGAGGCGCCGGGGCGAGGCCGTTGCGGCAGCACATCCGGCAGCGAGACCTTGTCGGCGGCACCCTTCTGGCCGTACCGCAGCAGCCGCCGCCGGGCGCTGACCGGCACCGGCCGCAGTGCCAGATAGGCGGAGACGAGGATCACCAGTCCGACCGCGAGTGCGATTCCGACCAGCGCGCCGTTGCCGGTCCACCAGGCGGACGGCGCGGTGACCACGGCGGTGGCGGTGGCCGGGATCGTGTAGTGCTGCTCGGCGCTGACGCCGTCGACGTCCAGGCGCACGGTCACCTGCTTGCCGACACCCCGCAGCTGCGACTCGTAGCTCAGCTGGTACTGCTGCTTGAGCCTGGTCGCCAGACCCGCGTAGACCGACTTGAGGTCGGCGAGCGAGGAGACGCGGATGAAATCTCCGCCGGTCCCATCGACCATCGACTGGACGTCGGTCGCCTCGGAGCGGACGCCCGGCAGCCCGACTGCGTACACGTGTGCGCCGACGGAGCGGGCGACGGCGGTCGCCGATGCGGCCGTGGCGGTGCTCGAGATGTCGGCGCCGTCGGTCAGGACGACGATCGCCTTGGAGCTGCCGGTGCGGCCGCGCAGCTCCTGGCTGGCGTAGGTGACGGCATCCCACAGCGCCGTTCCATGGGTGACGCTGACCGAGGTCAGCGACGCCTGGAAGGCGGAGCGGTCGGTTGCCCACTGGTGGATCACGTAGGGATGCTCGGAAAACCCGTAGACGGCGACCTCCGACCGGCCCGACTTCTGGTCGATCAGGGTCTGGGCCGCGTCCAGCGCCGCCGTCAGCGGCTCGCCGCGCATGCTGTTGCTGGTGTCGAGCAGCACCACCAGGCTGACCGGCACGGCCTTGGTGTTCAGCGAGACCAGGTGCGGGATCACCGGCACGCCGTTCTCGCTGATGTGCACGTCGTAGGGATGGGCGCCGTCGGGCAGCGTCACGACGAACTGCCTGTGCGGGAACTGGGCCCCCGGCTGCAGCGAGATGCGGGCGCTGCCGGCGTCCGCGGACGCGCTGGAGACGAACACCGCCAGCATCACCATGAAGAGCGCGAGCAGGCGCTTGATCATCGGAGTGCGAACAGGTCGGCCGGCAGCTCGATGCCGCGGCGGTGGAAGTCTTCCTTGAACGTGGGATGCAGGCCGGTCGACTCCAGCGCCCCGGCGATGCTGCCCGAGGAGGACTCGCCGTGCACGTTGAACACGAACAGGTCCTGGAGCGTCACCTGCTCGCCCTCCATCCTCTGCACCTCGGTGATGCGCACCACCTTGCGGGAGCCGTCGTGGAGCCGCTCGGTGTGCACGATCAGGTGCAGCGCCGAGGCGACCTGCTCGCGGATCGCCCGGACCGGCAGGTCGAACCCGGCCATCAGCACCATCGTCTCCAGGCGCGACACAGCATCGCGCGGCGAGTTGCAGTGCACCGTCGAGAGCGACCCGTCGTGGCCGGTGTTCATCGCCTGCAGCATGTCCAGGGCCTCGGGCCCGCGCACCTCGCCGACCACGATCCGGTCGGGCCGCATGCGCAGGGCGTTGCGCAGCAGGTCACGGATGCCGACCTGTCCCTGGCCCTCCACGTTGGCGGGTCGCGACTCGAGTCGCAGCCAGTGGCGCTGGTCGAGCTTCAGCTCGGCGGCGTCCTCGATCGTGACGATCCGCTCCTCCTCCGGGATGTAGCTCGACAGGATGTTCAGCATCGTGGTCTTTCCGCTGCCGGTACCACCGGTGACCAGGATGTTGAGCCGCGCGCGAACGCACAGGCCGATGAAGTCACCCATCTCCTCGGACAGGGTGCCGAGGCCGACCAGGTCGGCCATGCTGAGCCGCCGCGTGGCGAACTTGCGGATGGTCATCGCCGGCCCGTTCAGCGACAGCGGCGGGATGATGGCGTTCACGCGCGAGCCGTCGGGCAGCCTGGCGTCGACCATCGCCGAGGACTCGTCGATCCGGCGGCCGACCTGCGCCACGATCTTGTCGAGAGTTCGGCGCAGATGCGAATCGTCCGCGAAATGAGCGTCGGTCGGGAAGATGCGACCGCCCCGCTCGATGTAGATCTCGCGATGGTTGTTGACCATGATCTCGGTCACGGTCTCGTCCTTCAGGAATCGCTGAAGCGGGCCATACCCGAGGATCTCGTCCGCGATCTCACGGGCGAGGGCCTCGCGGTCGGGTCGCGACAGCGGCACCTCTTCGGCCTCCAGCGCCTGGTCGACCACGAGGCTAAGCCGCGGAAGCAGCGAGCTCTCGTCGACGTCGGCCGACAGCATGGCGGTGCCCAGCGTCTCGATCACGACCTGGTGGACGCGGTTTCGCACCTCCACCATCTCGTCGTTCTGGTCAGAGGCACCCAGGCCGTTGGTTGGAAACGACAGGCGTTCGGTGAGCGACATGCTCTCACGCATCCTTCGGTTGCAGGACGGCAGCGACGACGCGATCACCAAGATCGCGAAGCGACTTCGCGGGGGCGGACTTCGGCTCGGACGCGAGAAGCGGCCGTGCGGCGTTCAGGCTGCGAGGCAGCATGCGATCGGAGGGCACCGCCACGTCGTGCCCGCGGGACAGCACACCCTTCACGTCAGCGTGGGTAAGCCCGACCTTCGAGTCCGCACGGTTGAGAACCACCAGCACGCGGTCCCGCGGCCTTCCCATCAGCTCGAGCGTCTCCAGCCCGATCTTCATGTTCTTGGTTCCCGACAGGTCGAGCGTTCCCACCATGATGGCCTGGTCGGCCCGGTCGATGGCCAGGATCGACGTCGGCGTGAACGCCGGCGGAGTGTCGGCGATCACGACGTCGAACTCGGCGCGCGCGGCCTGGAGCACCTCTTCCAGCAGCTCCGGGGTCACCGACTCGGCCTGGTCGGGCCGCACCGGTGCGAGCAGCACGTGCACGCCGTCGGCGGACTCGCCCAGGAAGGCCCGCAGGCGCTCTCCGTCGAGATGCCCGGGCGCCGACACGAGATCCCAGATCGTCCGCTCCGGCTCGACGCCCATCGCGATGCCGACGTCGCCGAACTGCAGGTCGAGATCGATGATCAGCGTGCTGTGGCCGCGGCTGGCCAGGTCGACGGCCAGGTTCGTGGCCACGGTGGTCTTGCCCACGCCACCCTTCGGGCCCAGCACGACCACCAGCGGAGCCTGGTCGGTGACGACGCGTGGGGTCTCGGCCTCCTGGGTGACACGAGCGAGTGCCTTGTGAACGGCCGCCGTGACGACGGCCGATTCGGCCGGAAGCAGCACGATCTCGTGCGCGCCCGCCTTCAGCGCCTCGCCGATCGAGCCGTTTCCGGGCCCCGGCAGCGCCACGATCAGCGCCATCTCCGGCCGTGTCTGGTGGCTCGCGACGAGCAGGTCCTCGACGTCACCCACCGTGGGCGTGAACATCAGCAGTGCCTGGCTGTTGTCGCGGTCGGCCGCCATCAGCGCCCGGCCGAAGTCGCTCATGCCGGAGGCGACAAGCAGCCCGCTCTCGCCGTTGGGGATCGCCCCGTCCAGGAGCTGCCCGGGGAACTCGCGGTGAGCCGCGATGCTTAGTCGTGTGCTGCTCACCGTCCAGCTCCCGTCAGGCGAAGCACCGGGCCGGGAGCGGCACCGCTGCCACGAAGCACGGCACCGACGTCGAGCACACTCGGCTTGACGTTCTCAGCCGAGCCCGGGGGCCGCAGCGCGAACCAGATGGTGCCCTTCTCCTGGGCGAACAATGCGCGCTGCACGTCGTTCACGTCGATCGCCAGCGTCAGCACCGGGTTGGAGCGGACGTCGGTGCTGCTCGAAGCCGCCGGCGCATTGAGCACCAGGGCGTCGGACACGATCGTCTTGGTCAGCGCGATCGGCTGGGCACCACTCAGGGGCAGGCCGTTGGCACCGATCGGCGTCACGTCGAAGGTTGCGACCACGTCGACGCGGTCGCCGGCCTGCACCTGACCGACGAGTCCGGAGGCGGCGTCGACCGGGAAACCGACGGCGCGCTGACTGGGAGTGAGCTTGACGGTCGGGCTGGTCGTGCTCGACTTGACGAACTGGTTGGTCGTCAGCTGCTCGCCGGGATAGATGTCGCTGCGCGCCACCAGCCCCTTGAGCTGGTCCGGATTCGAGACGGCACCGTCGACCGCGGCGTCCGCCGGCACCTGCCGGGTGCTGAACATCGATCCGTCCACCACCTGGCTGCCGGGGGTGTACTGGTCGATGGCGCGGTTGGCGACCAGGACGCTGACCTCGCCGTTCGCACTGTCGACGCTGGACCGGTAGTTGTGCGCATAGACGAGCACGATCCCAACGGCAGCCACGGCCAGCAGCGCGGCGACCGCAAGAGCGCCAAATCGCGTGGAGAGCAAACGGGTCATCTCAGATCAGTCCTTTCAATGGTGTGAAACGGCTTCAGCCGTCCCAGGGCATCAGCGCAACGGATGCGAGGCAGATGTTCTCGGGGTCGTTGCATGTGGTCGTGTATTGATTGATCAGCACCGGCCGGTCCCAGAAGATGCCTTTCACCTCGCCCTGCTTGAGGGTGCTGCCCTGCTGGCCGGAGTACTCGGTGATGTAGAAGCTGCCGAAACCGACGACCTGCGTCGTGCAGTTTCCGTTGCAGTTGGAGAAGGTGATCGGCGGCACCAGGATCAGGCTCATCCAGCGGGGGTCGCCCGGAGGCGGCGGGTTGGCTGTGGTTGTCCAGTTGTCCGGGGAGTTGCCGATGCGGGCGGTGAGGCCGTTGTTGACCTGGCCGGCGAAATTGCCAGTCTGCGTGTTCACCGGGTCGCCGATCGAGTAGGGCGTGCAGGCGCCGTACTGCACCTCTTCCGCAGCATTGGGGGTGCCGGAGGTGTCGCCGTGGCAGGCGCCGGAGCCGTTGGTCGTATCGAGGTCGAGGCCGCCGTAGTTGCCGGAGTTGCCCTGGGCGCCGCCGCCGCCGAGCTTCAGCGTGATCTCCCGGCCCTTGACCAGCACGGTAAACGCGACGTTGAAGGTGACGAACCGCTGCGGCGAGTTGGCGGGCAGCGATGGGTCGATGTAGTGGCGGTCCTGCACCCACTGCTGCACGATGTCGCCATCGTCGCGCGCATACTGGTGCTGCGCTGGCGCCACGGTCTTCAGTGCGCTCTTGCCTGAGCCAATGGTGACGGTGACATTCTGGCCGGTGCCCGCCTCAGTTGTCGCACTTGTAAACAGCTTGTTGCTGGGCAGGTGCCACGTACAGTCGGTGCCGGTGCACGACTGCAGTACCGCGCTGTTGGTCTTGCCGTTGAACGTGAATGACACGTTCGCGTTGCTGGCGACGTTGCTGGTGTGCGCAAGGACGTCGAACGTCTTAGGCGCCGAGGTCGACGTGTAGTAGAGATAGGGATCCGTCAGCGGGGACAACACCACGTCCTTGACGCAGGGTTGGCCAGCTGTGCAGGCCGTCGCAGTCGCGCCGGCGGTGGGGGCCTGGTCGGAGCCGACGTAGCCCAGGTTGCTCCAGTCGATCACCTTGTTGGTGTTGTCGACCACCTCCAGCGAAACCGTCGATCCGCCGGCCGGAAGCCCGGTGATGGCGTTCCCCCCGGCGTTGCACCAATAGGGAAAGCCCTCCGGAGTCTGGCTCCCGCACAAGGCCAGCGGGATCCGCTGCCCGGTCTTGTCGACGATGGCGGTCACCGACTTCGGGCGCAGATCCTCCACGCCGAACGGCAGCAGCCCGGTCGACCGGGTCAGGTACACGACCCGGGCGCGTGCGCGCGCGTCGATCGTGGTGCTCGCGAATCCCAGCACACGGCCGAAGATGTACGGGACGCTGGACTCCACCGGCTTCACCCGCACCGAACTGCCGATGATCTCGCAGTAGCTGGTGCTGAGGTTGCCGTTGACGACCATGTTCTTGCCGTCAGTGAGATTCGAGTTCTGCCGCTCGATCGTGTTCGCGCGTGCGCAGGAGTTGGAGCCGTCGCTGAACGGAGGCAGCTGCAGCGCCCCCGCGAGCGCCCCCGCGTCGGCGGCGGTCTGCAGCTGCCGGCGGTGAGCGCGGAACTGGCCGAGGTCGGCGACCAGAGCGGCCATGCCCAGGAGCACGGTCAGCGACACCGCCACCAGCAGCAGGACCGCACCGTCTTGTGCACGCGGCGTCCGCATCAGCAGAAGTTCGTCGGCGGACCCTCGAGGGTCATGGTCGCGTTGGACGAGAGATTGATGGTGCTGCCGAGGATCGTGCTGATCAGGGGCGTCACGAAGCTGTGCACGTAGGTCACGTGCGCGGTGATCTTGTCGCCGACGTTGAATGAGCCCTGGGGGTTGCCGCTGTTGGGATCCGTCGCGCACGTGAACGTGAGGCTGCTGCCGGCGGGGGCATCTCCCAGCAGGGTCTTTCCGGACGCATCGTTGACCGCCGCCAGGCGTGCCGCCTCACGCGCATCGTTCACGACGGTGACCTTGTCGAACATGACGAGCCCCAGCTCCAGGATTCCGAACAGGATCAGCAGCAGTGGGCCCAGCACGAGTACGAACTCGACGAGGCTCTGACCGCTCTCCGATCCGGCGCGGCGCGCCGGGGAGCGGCCGAACCTCGCCGGCCCATGCGGAGAGCCGGTCACATCAGACCGGCCACCGCGGTGATGGCGCCGCCGATCGCGGTCGAGAGTGCACCGATCGCAACGACGATCACCGCAGCGATCACGCCCAGGATCACGGCGTACTCCGCCATGGTCTGACCGTTCTCGCTTGAGCGAAACCTGGACATCACAGCCTCCCTTGGTGATATGCACGCCGGGAGGAGGCGGCACAACCGCCTCCTCCCGGCCAGTTCGCCGGCCTACATGTAGCCAGCGACCGTGGTAATCGCGCCCGAGATCGCACCGGACAAGAACGTCAGCGCGGTCACGATCGCAAGACCGATGACGCCCAGGATCACGGCGTACTCCGCCATGGTCTGACCGTCCTCGCGAGTCGCGAAGAGCTTGGAAATCAGCTCCATCATGTGGTTTCCCCCCCTTCTTCATGTCGCAGAGAGCGTCCTCAGCAACGCTGGGCCGCAGGTCATCGTGCGCCGTTCCCATCACCGCTCCGCCACCAGCGTCAGAGGGGAGCCTGATGCCAGCGCCACCAGACCGGCGATGCTCGAATCCTCGAGCGCGACGGTCGTCTGTTCCCGGAGGTCATCCACGAACGCCCCGCGGTCTGAGAGATAGACCACCGTCGGCTTACTCCGAAGGACGCGACGGGTGATTTCGGGGCGGACGGCATGCTCGTCCAGGTAGGTGACGTCGACCACGACCAGGTCGGGGTCGAACTCCTCCGCTGCCCGCTCGAACGGCGCGCCGGGGAACGGCACGCACAGCACCTCGGAGACCGACGAGAACGCCGGCTCGAGGCCACCAAGCATTAGCGGAGGAAAGCCGACCAGCAGAACCCGCTTGGTACGGCGGGACTCGGCCAGTCGGACGCGACGCACGTTCATGGCCCGAGTGTCAGGGTCAGGCGGCGGCGCCGACATCGCTCAATCGTCCGATTGTGCGGGGGAGAGATCGTCACCCGCTGGGCGGGGCTGACCGCCGGGTCCGGGCGGTGTGAGGGGGAGTGGCCCCGCCGTTCCGGCCTACGAAAGGCCGCACGGGTTTGCGCCGAACCATGCTACGAACACGGCGATCGGCAATATCGTCACGCTAGCCAGCAGCAGACAGATCATTGATAGCCGCGTGCCGCCGGACGTGAAGATGATGCCGACACCGGCGGCCCCGATGGTGACCAACCAGGCCACGGCGGAGACGATGGCCAAGGACGCGCGGCGATCGACCGCTGCATCCCATGCTGGGTCCACGCCGTTGGAACACCCGTTCATGGGTGGGATTGGCAGGACGTTGGCGAGGAAAGCCGCTCCCAGCGTCACGGCGAACAACGAGAAACAGGCAATCGGAAGATAGGAGCGGCCCATCAACCCAACGTACAGCCCCAGGCGGCGGCGTCAATCGAGGGCCGGTCGTGACCGGGCGCCGGGTTACGCGGGGGCGTCGTCCGTCGCGTGGTCTAGCGACCCGATGGTGGGCGGAATGGCGCTACTGGGCCGAGCGCAGCTGGTGGTACTTCGCCGCCGCGGCCGAGCGGTTGGGCGTCTCCAGCTTGGCAAGGATGTTCGATACGTGCGTTCTCACCGTCTCCATCGAGATGCTGAGCTGCGCCGCGACGCGCCGGTTCGTGTAGCCCTCGGCGATGCATGACAGCACCTCCCACTCCCGCTTGGTGAGGCGGCGGTTGGACGGCAGGTACTCGAGGATGGCCGCCGGCGGCCCGAGTGACCGGAACTCCTCCACAAGGCAAGCCGTCATGGCGCGTGAAAGTGGCGCCTCGCCGCGGAGCGCGGCCCTGATCGCCTCCACCCATGACCGCGCGGGGAGGTCCTTCGTGATGTACCCGCACGCGCCGGCGCGCAGGGCCGCGAAGGCGTTTGCGGGATCGGCGGCCACGCCGATCGCGATCACCGGCAGGCCGGCCAGTACGGCGCTTCGTATCACCTCACCGAACGGCTGCATCGAGCTGTCGACCAGCACGACGTTGGCCAGTCCGCTGCCGATCAGCGAGAAGGCGGCGACCGGTTCAAGCGCGGTGCCGGCAACCTCCACCCCCTGCTTCGACAGGGAGTGAGCGATGCCGACGACCGATATCTCGCTCGGATCGCAGACCGCGACACGGGCGATGGGAGCCTTTCGTTCCATCCGTTGGAGCGACCGCTTTCAAGGTGGGTAAACCTGCTACTTCGTCTCCAACGTACGTGCATCATGCGAATTGTCAACATGATAAGAAGACCGTGTCAATCGCCGAACGCCGCCAGAATCGCCTCGGCCACGTCGCGCAGCGGCCTACCCGTCTGCTGGCTGGCACCGCGCAGGCGCGCGAACGCCTCCCCCTCGCTGAGCCCGTCCTTCTCCATCAGCAGGCCCTTCGCGCGCTCGATCAGCTTGCGCGCCTCAAGCGCGTCGCGCAGCGATCCGGCCTCGTCGCGCAGGGCCTGCAGCTCGGCGTGCCGGGCCCGCGCCGCCTCGATCGCCGGCAGCAGGTCGCTCTCGCGGAACGGCTTCACCAGGTAGCCGAACACGCCGGCGTCGACGGCACGGCCGACCAGCGCCGCCTCCGAGAACGCGGTCAGCATCACGATCGGGATCTGCCGCTGCTCGAGCATCTGGCGGGCGGC
>Ga0134126_10007120_pt1 | contig 14040 bp, 14 predicted proteins | sample KB31752_FD_96881 | JGI IMG/M metagenome (GOLD analysis project Ga0134126, IMG submission 96881) | Terrestrial soil microbial communities with excess Nitrogen fertilizer from Kellogg Biological Station, Michigan, USA - KB3-175-2 | ecosystem: Environmental > Terrestrial > Soil > Unclassified ... | reverse complement strand
GAGCCGTTTTCTCAATCGCTGCCCCGGGCGCATCGGGCTATATCTCGCGCTGACCGGGCGGCGCCTGGGACCGGCCGACGCGCTCTATTGCGGCTTCGCCACGCATTTCGTGCCGCATGAGCAAGGCGAGGCGTTGATCGCTGCGCTGTCGGCGCTCGAGTGGCGACGGGATAGGGCGACCACCCAGATCGACGAACTCCTCGCGCGTTTCGGCGGCGACGCCGGAGGAGCGACGCTGGCGCAGCTCCGACCGGCGATCGATCGCTGCTTCGCGCAGGACTCGGTCGAGGCGATCGTCGCCGCCTTGCGACATGAAGATGCGGAATGGGCGCGCGAGGCGCTGTCGGCGATGGAGCGCGCCTCGCCGCTCAGCCTCAAGCTGAGCTTCCGGCAATATCAGCTCGGCCGCGGCATGGATGTCGAGGCGGCGCTGGCGCTCGAATACCGGATGACGCAGCATGTCATGGCGGGCCATGATTTCTTCGAGGGCATTCGCGCGCTGCTCGTCGACAAGGACCAGCACCCGCGCTGGCAGCATCGGGGACTGGGTGAGGTCACCGACGCCGAGGTCGAAAGTTATTTCACGAGCCTCGGCGCGCGCGAGCTGACGTTCAAACAATAGGGCATGGGGAGAGCGGCGATGCGGATCGGATTCATCGGCTTGGGCAATATGGGCGGCCCGATGGCGGCCAATCTGATCAAGGCGGGCCACGCCGTGGCGGGCTTCGATCTGGCGCCGGCGAGCCTCGCGGCGCTGACCAAGGCCGGCGGCTCCGCGCAGACCACTGCCGCCACCGCCGCCAAGACCGCCGAGGTGGTCATCACCATGCTGCCCGCCGGCCCGAATGTCCGCCAAGTCTATGTGGGCGAGGGCGGTGTCCTCGCCGCGGCGGCGAAGGGCGCTCTCCTCGTGGATTGCTCGACCATCGATGTCGAGAGCGCGCGCGCCGTCAACAAGGCGGCGTCGGCGCAGGGCTTCGACATGCTCGACGCGCCGGTGTCGGGCGGCGTCGGCGGCGCGGCGGCGGGAACCCTGACCTTCATGGTGGGCGGCAGTGCCGCCGGCTTCGCGCGCGCGCGCCCGGTGCTGGAGGCCATGGGCAAGACGATCGTCCATGCCGGCGAGGCGGGCAATGGCCAGGCCGCCAAGATCTGCAACAACATGATCCTTGGCATCTCGATGATCGCGGTCAGCGAAGGCTTCGCCTTGGCCGAACGGCTCGGCCTCGACTGGCAGAAGCTCTTTGACATCAGCTCGAAATCCTCGGGGCAATGCTGGTCGATGACCAATTACTGCCCGGCGCCGGGGCCGGTGCCGAACGCGCCGTCCAATCGCGACTATCAGGCGGGTTTCACGGCGGAAATGATGTTGAAGGATCTGAAACTCGCGCAGCAGGCGGCGCAGGCGGCGGGCGCCGCCACGCCGCTCGGCGCCGAGGCCGCCGCGCTTTATCAACTTCTGGTGAATAGCGGCATGGCCGCCAAGGACTTCTCGGTGGTGTTCCGCATGCTGCGCGGGGCCGCCAACGCTGCGGTTTAGCCAGTCGCGGCAAAGTTCGCTTAAATGATTAATTAACCCGCGGCGATTACCCTTTCCCGGTGCCAGCATTCCACCGCACCGAGGGTAGCATGCAGACCGCGTATCTCGATGTCATCGCGCTTATCGAGCGCTTGCACCGCCAGTTCCTGGAGGTCGTGAAGCTGGAGCTCGATACGCAGGGCGTGCACGACATCAACAACGTGCAGGCCATGATCCTGTTCAATATCGGCGATCTCGAGATGACGGTCGGCGAATTGACGCTCCGTGGCTGCTATCTCGGCTCGAACGTCTCCTACAACGTCAAGAAGATGGTCGAGAACGACTATCTCGTGCAGGAGCGCTCGGCCCATGATCGCCGCTCCGTGCGCGTGCGCCTGTCGGCCAAGGGCCAGACGCTGCGCCAGAAGATCGTCGCGATGCATGAGCGCCATGTCGGCGCGCTCGCCCGGGGGCCGCTCACCGAGCAGGATCTCACCAGCGCCTTCGCCGCGCTGCGCCGTCTCGACCGCTTCTGGACCACGACCGTCGAATTGGGCGCGCGCGCCGCGCAGTTCCCGCCGGCCGCCTGATCCTGGCCACCCTCGCTTTCGCCGACGCCGCGCCGGCTCGTCCGACGCGGCGTTCGTGTTTCCGAATATCGGCGGCCGCGTGATCCGGTTGTCGTTCCTGCCGCGAACACATCGATTTGTCGCGCTGCATTAAGCCTGGGGTAAGCAACCCAAGCGATTGTACTGCTGCCATAACATCCTCCGCGAGATGCCGCATGTTCGCGTTCAAGAACGTCAAGATGCTCACCAAGATCGCCATTCCCGCCGGCGTCATGGTGGCGGTGTCGGTCGGCATCGTGTGGTATGCGCAGCTGGGGCTCGACAAGCTCGCCGCGAGGAGCGCCATCATCGTCGATCGCGACGCCGGAAGGCAGGCGGCGGCGCTGGAGATGGCGCTGGCCCTCGACGATGCGGCGATCGAGGAAAAAAGCGTGCTCCTCGACACCGATGGCGCGGACAAGCTCCGCGACATGGAGCATTACGGCAAGGACATCGTCGCGGCGCTCAACAGCACGAAGAAGCTTCACGATCTCGCGGACACCGACCAGCGGCGCGCCACCGTCGAGAAATTGCAGCAGGCGATCAAGGATTTCTCCGAGGTCGGCAAGCAGGTCATCACGCTCAGCATCGCCGATGATTTCTCGCACTCGACCGAGCTGTCGGCCGGCGACGGCAAGAAAAAGCGCCTCGCGCTGATGGCCATGGTCGAAGGGCTGACCGCGACCATCGCGCAGGACATGGACCAGACCAAGGCGTCCGCGGCGGCGCTGCGCGTGCGGATAACGGCGGCGCTGATGGCCGTGGCCGTGCTCGGCCTGTTGGCCGCGATCGGACAGCTGATTTGGATCGCCGTGGTCCAGGTATCGCGCCCGGTGGCCTCGATGGCCGCGCTCATGGAGCGCTTGGCGAGTGGCGATCTCGCAGTGGAAGTGGCCGGCACCGACCGCCGCGACGAGATCGGCGTGCTGGCGCGCTCGCTCCACGTCTTCAAGGAGAACGCGGTCGCGGCGAAGCGCGTCGCCACGGAGCAGCAAGAGGAGCAATCGGCCAAGGAGACGCGGGCACGCCGCCGCGGCGAGCTCCGGCAGCGCTTCGAGCAGCGCATGGACGAGCTCATCAACGCGCTGTCGACGGCGGCGCAGCAGCTCGAGGACACCGCGCGGAAGATGACGTCGACCGCAACCGACACCGACAAGCAATCGGTCGTCGTGGCGAGCGCCTCCGAACAGGCGGCCAGCAACGTGCAGGCCGTGGCCGGCGCCACCGAAGAGCTGGCGGCGTCCATCCGCGAGATCGGCGATCGCGTCGATCAATCCTCGGCGATCGCCGGCAAGGCGGTGGAAGAGGCGGCGCGCACCGACGCGACCGTGCGCACGCTCGCCACCAACGCGAGCAAGATCGGCGAAGTCGTCCAGCTCATTCAGGATATCGCGAGCCAGACCAATCTGCTGGCGCTCAACGCGACGATCGAGGCGGCGCGGGCCGGCGATGCCGGCAAGGGCTTCGCCGTCGTGGCGTCCGAAGTGAAATCGCTTGCCAATCAGACGGCCAAGGCGACCGAAGACATCGCGGCCCAGATCACGCAGATCCAGGGCGCCACGCGCGACGCCGTCGAGGCGATCCAGCGCATCAGCACGACCATCGCCGAGATGAACGCGATCGCGACCAGTGTCGCCGCGGCGGTCGAGCAGCAGAGCGCCGCCACCGGCGAGATCGCGCGCAACGTCCAGCAGGCGGCCCAGGGCACCGAGGAAGTGTCGCGCCACATCGAGCTCGTACAGAAGACCGCCACCGATACCGGCGCAACCGCGGGCCATGTGCTCGAGGCGGCGGGTGGCGTCTCGCAACGCGCCCAGCAGCTCTCGAGCGAGATCGGCGAATTCCTCAACAAGGTCAACGCCGCCTGAGCGCGGACGGCTAGAACGCCGCGATCCCGGTCTGGGCGCGGCCGAGGATCAGGGCATGGATGTCGTGCGTGCCCTCGTAGGTGTTGACCGTCTCGAGATTCATGACGTGGCGGATGACGTGGTATTCGTCGACGATGCCGTTGCCGCCGTGCATGTCGCGGGCCATGCGCGCGATGTCGAGCGCCTTGCCGCAGGAATTGCGCTTCAGCATCGAGACCATCTCCGGCGTCGCGCGGTGCTCGTCCATGAGGCGGCCCAGGCGCAGGCAGGAATGCAGCCCGATGGTGATCTCGGTCTGCATGTCGGCGAGCTTCTTCTGGATGAGCTGCGTCCCGGCCAGAGGCTTGCCGAAGGCGCTGCGCGATAGCGTGTAGTCGCGCGCCGCGTGCCAGCAGAACTCGGCGGCGCCGAGCGCGCCCCAGGCGATGCCGTAGCGGGCGTTGTTGAGGCAGGAGAACGGGCCCTTGAGGCCGCTGACGCCCGGCAGCAGGTTCTCCGCCGGCACGAAGACGTCGTCCATGGCGATCTCGCCCGTCGCCGAGGCGCGCAGCGAGAATTTCCCTTCGATCTTGGGCGTCGTCAGCCCCTTCATGCCGCGCTCCAGGATGAAGCCGCGGATGCCCTCATCCTCGGTCTTGGCCCAGACCACCATGACGTCGGCGATGGGCGCGTTGCTGATCCACATCTTGCTGCCGCGGAGCAGGTAGCCATCGGCGACCTTGCGGGCGCGGCTCTTCATGCCGCCGGCATCGGAGCCGTGATCGGGCTCGGTCAAACCGAAGCAGCCGACCCATTCGCCGGTCGCGAGCTTCGGCAGGTATTTCTGCCGCTGCGCCTCGGTGCCGAAGGCGTGGATCGGGTACATGACGAGCGAGCCCTGCACGCTCATCGCTGAGCGATAGCCCGAATCGACGCGCTCGACCTCGCGGGCGATCAGGCCATAGGAGACATATCCCACGCCGGCGCAGCCATAGCCCTGCAAGGTCGGCCCGAGGAAGCCGAGCGCGCCCATCTCGTTCATGATCTCGCGGTCGAAGCGCTCCTCGCGGAAGGCGGTCTTGACCCGTGCCATGAGCTTCTCCTGGGCATAGGCGCGGGCGCTGCCCTGCACCATGCGCTCCTCCTCGCTGAGCTCGTCCTCGAGGAGGAGCGGATCCTGCCAGGCGAATTCGGGTTTGGCGCGTGAAGCGGGCTTTTGCTGGGCGAGCGGCGATGTCATGCTGCGTCCTCGTTCGCGACCGGGTCCAAATGGCCGCGAGGCCGCCCGGCGCACCGGCCCTCATAGGGCCAATCCTGCGCCCGGGCAACTCGGCCACGGGCCGTCGCGGAGGAGAGGGTGGCAAGGGAACGCGACGTCATCTTCGAATTCCTGCGCGTCGGCCACGCCGTCAAGGTGACGGCGGTCGATACCGCGAGCGGCATCGAGGCATCGATCGTCGGCGATCCCGCGGCCGGCGAGCCGGCGCTGCGCCGCCTGGCGCGACAGAAGCTCGACTATGTCATGGGGAAGCGGAAGCCCGAGGGCTGAGCGGCGCGGCCGGTCATTCTCCGGTGCCACGGCCCGAGTCGCGCGCCCTGCGACGGATATCGCCTTGCCGCGCGGCGGGCCACGCGCGTACCTTGTCGCGCGGCGGCGGGCGGGCGTCTTGCCGCGGGATCACGGCGGCATGGCATATTTCGTCCAACAGCTGATCAACGGCCTCACGCTCGGTGCCATCTACGGCCTCATCGCCATCGGCTACACGATGGTCTATGGCATCATCGGCATGATCAACTTCGCGCATGGCGAGATCTACATGATCGGCGCCTTCGTGACGCTGATCACCTTCCTCGTGCTCGGCATCGTCGGCGTGACCTACGTGCCTCTGGCGCTCCTGCTCGTCCTGCTCTCGGCGATGGGCTTCACCGCCGTCTATGGCTGGGCGGTCGAGCGCGTGGCGTATCGGCCGCTGCGCCGATCCTTCCGCCTCGCGCCGCTCATCTCGGCGATCGGCATGTCGATCGTGCTGCAGAACTACGTGCAGCTGACGCAAGGGGCGCGCGTCAAGGCCCTGCAGCCGGTGGTGCAAGGCGGCTTCACGCTGATGGAGCAAGGGGGCTTCAACGTGCAGGTGAGCTATCTCCAGATCTTCATCATGCTGCTGACGACGGCGCTGATGGCGGGCTTCACCGTGGTCATCGGTGCCACGCCGCTCGGGCGGGCGCAGCGCGCCTGCGAGCAGGACATGGGCATGGCGGCGCTCCTCGGCATAGACGTCGACCGCACGATCTCGCTGACCTTCGTCATGGGCGCGGCGCTCGCCGCCGTCGCCGGCGTCATGGTCGTGCTCTATTACGGCGTCATCGATTTCTTCATCGGCTTTCTCGCCGGCGTCAAGGCGTTCACCGCGGCGGTGCTCGGCGGCATCGGCTCGCTGCCCGGCGCCATGCTCGGCGGGCTCCTCATCGGCCTCATCGAGGCGATGTGGTCGGGCTATTTCTCGGTCGAGTACAAGGATGTCTCCGTCTTCGTCATCCTCGTGCTGGTGCTCATCTTCCGCCCGACCGGGCTGCTCGGCCGCCCCGACGTGGAGAAGGTGTGATGGCGATGGCGGCGGCGCCGGCCCAGCGCCTGCCGTGGGCAGAATGGATGAAGGACGCCGCGCTCGCCGCACTGGTCACGCTGGCGCTGGCCATTCCGATCGTCGGGCTGCAAGCCATCGAGGTCAACGCGACCCTGACGATACGCCCGCGTTTCGGCGCCGTGGCGATCGGCGTCGCCGTCGTCTTCCTCGGCCGGCTGGCGCTGCGTGCGGCACTCGCGGCGGGGCCGGCTTGGCGGATGCCGCTGGCCCGCCTCTGGGCGCCGGCCGGGCGGCTCTTGGCGAGCAACGCCGCGACGCTCGGGATCGCCATCATCGTTCTCGCGATCGCGCTGCCCTTCCTGCCTTTCGCGTCGCGCTCGACCGTGACCATCGCGACGCGCGTGCTCACCTACGTCCTGCTGGGATGGGGCCTCAACGTCGTCGTCGGTCTCGCCGGCCTGCTCGATCTCGGCTACGTCGCCTTCTACGCCGTCGGCGCCTATTCCTTCGCGCTGTTCGCGCAATGGTTCGGCCTCTCCTTTTGGGCGGCGTTGCCGATCGCCGGCCTTTTGGCGGCCGCCTTCGGCTTCGTGCTGGGATTTCCCGTGCTGCGCCTGCGCGGCGACTATCTCGCCATCGTCACGCTGGGCTTCGGCGAGATCATCCATACCGTGCTGCAGAACTGGGTGCCGGTGACCAAGGGCCCCGCCGGGATCGGCGACGTGCCGGCGCCGACGTTTTTCGGCCTGCCTTTCCAGAACCGCGCGCCGCCCGGTGTCACGACCTTCCATCAATTCTTCCATCTCGACTTCAGCCCGAGCCAGAGAATCATCTTTCTCTATTACGTCGTCCTGGCGCTGGGCCTCTTGACCAACGCCTTCACGCTGCGCCTGCGCAAGCTGCCGATCGGGCGCGCCTGGGAGGCTTTGCGCGAGGACGAGATCGCGTGCCGCGCGCTCGGCATCAATCCGACGACGACCAAGCTCTCGGCCTTCACCATCGGCGCCATGCTCGCGGGGTTCGCCGGCGCTTTTTTCGCCACGCAGCAGAACTTCATCAGCCCGGAGAGCTTCACCTTCACCGAGAGCGCCACCATCCTCGCCATCGTCGTGCTGGGCGGCATGGGCAGCCAGATCGGCGTCGTGCTGGCGGCGACGATTTTGGTGACGCTGCCCGAGATCGCACGACCCTTCGCGGAATACCGCATGCTGCTCTTCGGCGCTGCGATGGTCGCCATCATGGTCTGGCGGCCGCGCGGCCTCCTGGCGCAGCGCGCGCCGAGCCTGCTCTTGCGCCGCCAGCCCCGAGGCGGGTCGTGACCGGCGCGGTGGCACCGCCGCTGCTCACGGTCGAGCATCTCACCATGCGCTTCGGCGGTCTCACCGCGGTGGACGATCTCTCCTTCGCCGCGGCGGCGCGCGGGATCACGGCGATCATCGGCCCGAACGGCGCGGGCAAGACGACGGTCTTCAATTGCCTCACCGGCTTTTATCGGCCGAGCGTCGGGCGTCTGACGCTGCACCGCAATGCCAAGGACTATCTCCTCGAGCAGATCGACGGGTACCGCATCGCGCGCGATGCCGGCGTTGCGCGGACCTTCCAGAACATCCGGCTTTTCGCGGGCATGACCGTGCTGGAAAATCTTATCGTGGCGCAGCATCAGAAGCTGATGCGGGCGAGCCTCTACACCGTGGGCGGCATGCTCAACCTGCCGGGCTATCGCCGCGCCGAGGCGACGGCGATCGAGAAGGCGCGTGGCTGGCTCGCGCGCACCGGCCTTCTCGATTATGCCGACGGCACGGCGGCGAGCCTGCCCTATGGCGCGCAGCGCAAGCTCGAGATCGCGCGCGCGATGTGCACGGATCCCGCGCTGTTGTGCCTCGACGAGCCGGCGGCCGGGCTCAACGCCGCGGAGTCGGCGGAGCTCAACCGGCTGCTGCGCGATATCCGCGACGAGCACGGGATCGGCATCCTCCTCATCGAGCACGATATGAGCGTGGTGATGGGCATTTCCGACCACGTCGTCGTGCTCGATTACGGCCGCAAGATCGCCGAGGGACCGCCGGCCGCGGTGCGCAGCGATCCCGCCGTCATCAAGGCCTATCTCGGCGAGGAGGAGAGCGAGGAGCTGCCGCCCGACATCGCCGCCGATCTCGAAGCGGGGGCGCGGCCATGACCATGCTTGCCATATCGGGGCTGCACGCCGCCTACGGCAATATCGAGGCGCTGAAAGGCGTCGATCTCGCGGTCGATCAGGGTCAGATCGTCAGCCTCATCGGCGCCAACGGCGCCGGCAAGTCGACGCTGCTCATGACGATCTGCGGCCAGCCGCGCGCCCGCGCCGGCAGCATCGTCTTCGAGGGCGGCGACATCGCCGGATTGCCGACGCATCTCATCATGCGCCGCGGCATCGCGCACGCGCCCGAAGGACGCCGCATCTTCCCGCGCATGACCGTGCTCGAGAATCTCCAGATGGGCGCCACGGTCGGCGATCCCGCACATTTGGCTGAAGATTTGCGGCGGGTCTTCGCGCTTTTTCCCCTCCTGGAGCGCCGCCAGGTGCAGCGCGGCGGCACGCTTTCCGGCGGCGAGCAGCAGATGCTGGCGATCGCCCGTGCCTTGATGAGCCGGCCGCGGCTTCTCCTGCTCGACGAGCCCTCGCTCGGCCTGGCGCCGCTGATCGTCAAGCAGATCTTCGAAGTGATCCGCGAGATCAACGAGCAGCAGCACGTCACGGTGTTCCTCGTCGAGCAGAACGCGCATCACGCGCTGCGCCTGGCGCACCGTGCCTATGTCATGCAGACCGGCCGCGTCATCCTGACCGGGACGGGCCGCGAGCTCCTCCATAACCGCGAGGTGCGCGCCGCATATCTCGAGGGCGGCCGGTGATGCCCGGGCACGCACTCCTCGGCGCGTCGCCGGCGGCGTTCTGGGGCCTGACGCTGCTGCTCTTCGGCGCGGCGGCGATTGCCACGGGACGGGCGCTGGCGCGGCATTGGCGGCCGCTCTGGCAGGTCGTGCCTTATGCGCTGCTCCTGGCGATGGGCGACCGCTTCCTGCTGTTCGCGCTTTATGGCGGTGTGCTGCTGTCGCCGAGCGGCTATGCCGCGGCCGCGGCGGTCCTGCTCGTCCTCGCCCTGCTCGCCTATCGCCTGACATTGGCGCGGCGCATGGTGCGGCAATATCCCTGGCTCTACGAGTCGGCAGGATTTTGGGGATGGCGCGCGCGGCGCTGATCGCGAATTGCTTACTCCGGCGCAGCCTTGCTGGTAAACTTCGCGCCGTCGCAGAGCCGATGAGAGAGGGAGTTCGTGGCGATGAGAAACTTGGCGGTCCTGGCGGTGCTGCTGTTGTCGGCGGGCATGGCGCAGGCGCAGGACATCAGCGTGGCGGTGGTCGGTCCCATTACCGGGCAATACGCGGCCTTCGGCGAGCAGATGCGGCGCGGCGCCGAAATGGCGGTGAAGGATATCAACGCCAAGGGCGGGGTGCTCGGGCGAAAGCTCAAGATCACGGTCGGCGACGACGCGTGCGATCCGAAGCAGGCGGTCAACGTCGCCAACGAGATGGCCAATAATGGCGTGACCTTCGTCGACGGCCATTACTGCTCGGGCTCGTCCATTCCCGCGTCCGCCGTCTATGCCGAGAACGGCATGTTGCAGATCTCGCCGGCCTCGACCAATCCGCAGCTCACCGACGCCGCCGCGGCCAAAGGCTGGAACGACATCTTCCGCATCTGCGGCCGCGATGATGCGCAAGGCCGCGTCGCCGGCCGCTACATCGCCGAGCACTACAAGGGCAAAGCCGTCGCCATCCTCCAGGACAAATCGCCCTACGGCAAAGGGCTGGCCGACGAGACGAAAAAGGCGATGAACGCCGCCGGGCTGCAAGAGGCGATGTACGAGGCGACCAACGCCGACGACAAGGATTTCTCGGCGCTCATCAGCAAGATGAAGCAAGCCAAGGTCGCGCTCATCTATCTCGGGGGCTATCACACCGAAGCGGGGCTACTCGTGCGCCAGGCGCATGAGCAGGGCCTCGACGTGCCGCTGCTCGCGGGCGACGCGCTCGCGACCGACGAGTTCTGGACCATCACCGGCTCGGCCGGCGAAGGCTCGATGATGACCTTCCCGCCGGAGCCGCGGAACCTGCCGACCGCGCAAGCCGTCGTCGCCGAGTTCAAGCAGCAGGGCTACGACCCCGAAGGCTACACGCTCTTCACCTACGCCGCGATGCAGGTCTATGCCGAGGCGGTCGCCCGGGCCAAGTCGGTGAAGCTCGACGACGTCTCGAAGGCCATGCATGCCGGCAAGTTCGACACGGTCATCGGCAGCGTCGGCTTCGATGCGAAAGGCGACGTCGTCGGTCCCGACTACGTCATCTATGCCTGGCACAACGGCAAGCGCGAGGAGATGCGGCACTAGCTCCGGCGCTAGCGGCCGGCGGTCTTTCCGCTCTTTGCCGCGGGGACGAAGCGCGGCGTCGCAACGATCAGCGCCGCCTCGTCGCCGGCCGCGGCAAGGCGCTTGCCATCGGGGCTGAAGGCGACGGCCATCGCCTCGCTGGCGAAGCCGGTGACGATGTCGGCGCGTCCCTTGGCGTCCCAGAGACGCACGAGATGATCGTCGCTGGCCGAGGCGAGATAGCGGCCATCCGGGCTCCAGGCGAGGCTCCGCACCGCCCAGAGCTCGCCGCGAAAGGAATGGCTGAGGCGGCCATCGGCGACGTCCCAGAGGCGGATCGGATCGGGCGGCAGATCGGGATAGCGCTTGCCGTCGACGCCGAGCTTGGTGCCGGACGGCAGGGCCGAGCCCGAGGCGAGCAGGTGCCCATCCGGGCTCCAGGCCAGCGAGCGGACGCCGAGCCCGCGATAGGCATCGATGACCCGGTAGAGCTCGAGGCGCGCCGTATCGAAGATGGCGATCTCCCCATTCGCGCGGCCGGCGGCGAGGAGCGCGCCGTCGGGGCTGAAGGCGAGGGAGATCGGACCTTCCTTCTCCAACGGAATGGTGCCGGTGAGATGCCAGCTCCGCGCGTCGTAAAGCGCGATGGCGCCGTGCGCGGCGATGGCGAGAAGCTGATGCGCGGGGTCGAGCGTGAAGATGCGCGCGAGGTTGACCGGCGTGTCCTTGTCGCCGAACGGCCCGTCGATGTGGCCGGCGATGTTGCCGGTCTCGACGCGCCACAGCGTCGCCGCACTCTGCGGGTCGGCGCCGTCCTGGTGGGCGGTGGCGGTCAAGAGGTAGCGCCCGTCCGCGGTGAAGGCGAGCGAGCCGCCAAAGCTCAGCTCGCGTGTCATCTCGCGCCGCTGCGCGCCGCTGCGCGTGTCCCACAGCGTGATGCTGCGGTTGAAATTGCTGCTGGTCGCGAGCCACTTGCCGTCGTGGCTCCACGCCAGCGACGAGACGGCGGTGCGCAGCGCCAGGCGGTGGAGGATGCGCAGCCTCTCGAAGGGATCATCGCCAAGCGCCGGTGACGCCGCCAGCGCCGAGACGCGCTGCAAGAGCTTGTCGCGAATTCCCGGCCATTCGCTATCGGGCTTGACCCAGCCGGTGCTGTGCGAGGCCTGTCCGTTCAGCACTTTGCCGTAGGCGCTGACGGCGCGCACGCAGATCCAAATGGGCGAGATCGCGTCGACGAGGACATCGTCGCGCTGGTGGATGCGCGCGAAGGCCGCAGGCAACGCCTTGGGATCGTCGCGCAGATAGCTCGGGATCGGCTCGGCCCGCCACGCCAGCGCGCCGACGCCGCTGCCCGCGGCGGGATCGCTGCACCGCTCGGCGTCGTAGCGCGCGCGCACCAGCGCGATCGCATACCAGTCGAGCGCCGTCTCGCGATCGTCGGGGAAAAGCCGGCGCGCCAGCTCGAAGAGGAACATCGGCTGCAGGCGATCGGCATTGTCGCGCAGCCACGGGATGACCACCTCGTTCGCCGTCGGCGGCTGCCGCGCAATCGCCGTGTAGCTCGCCATCTGCGCGGCGGTGTCGGTGTTGACGTGGAGGAATTTGGCGAGATCGTCGCTCGGCGCCGCCGGTGTCGGCGTCTCGTTCGACTGCGCGCCGGCCGGTGTTGCCGACGCGACGGCGAGGACGAGCGCGCCGACGGCCGCTCGATGCCTGGCGAAGCTGCGGGCGCGGGCGACGCTAGGCCATCTCATGCGTGGGACGATAACACAAAGCGCGGCGGTTCGATCCGGAATTGCCTGAAATGGGGAGGCGGTGTTGCTCTTGCGGCCGAGCCGGCGGCGATTGCCGATGGGGGACGGAGGCGCCAGAGTGCCACCGTCAACACCGGGAGAATGGGCATGGGGGACCTCGAGCGCTTGCAGCAAACGCCGCTGCCTTTTGCCGAACTCTTAGGGATCCGCTTTCTCAGCGCCTCGCCTGAGCGGGTGACCGCCGAGCTCGCGGTGCGCGACGATCTCTGCACCCGTCCGGCCGTGCTGCATGGCGGCGCGATCATGGCCTTCGCCGACACGCTCGGCGCCGCGGCGACGATCCTCAATCTGCGGGATGGCGCCGGCACGACGACGATCGAATCAAAGACCAACTTCCTGGCCCCGGCGCCGCTCGGCACGCGCGTCATCGGCGAGACGACACCGGTGCATCGCGGTCGCCGCACCATGGTCTGGCAGACGCGCGTGACCTCGGCCGAGGGCCGCGCCGTCGCGCTCATCACTCAGACGCAGATGGTCCTCGAGCCGCGGCCGGCGGCCTGACGCTCAGCTCTCGCGCAAACAAAAGCCGCGCCCCTCGGAGAGGGGCGCGGCATCGCGCGAACGTGCGTGAAAGGCGCTATTTCTTGATGGCGGCGCGCTTGCCGGCCTGCCGGCCGGTGCCGCGCCCGAGGCCGATCTTCTTGGCGAAGGCCGAGCGCTGCTGCGCGTAATTCGGCGCCACCATGGGATAGTCGGCGGCGAGGCTCCATTTCTGGCGGTATTCGTCGGGCGTCATGTTGTAGGTCGAGCGCAGATGCCGCTTCAGCATCTTCAGCTTCTTGCCGTCTTCGAGGCAGATCAAATAGTCGGGCGTGATCGATTTGCGCACGGGCACGGCCGGCTTCAACGGCTCGGACTTGGCGTCGCCGCCGCGTCCCTCGAGCGATTTCAGCGAGCCGTAGACGGCGTTGATGACCTCGGAGATTTGCCCGGTCGGCAACGGGTTGTTGCGGACATAGGCGGCGACGACGTCGGCCGTCATGCGCAGCAGCCCTTCGTCTGCCACCTTACTTAGCGTTTCCTCGGCCATTACCCGGAGCCTCAGTCGTCAGCGAGAATTCGCTAGGATAATTGCAGGCTGAATATGAGCTGTCAATCAAAACTACCGCGAGAGAAAATAATGAAGTCTTTTAGGCCGCGATTTGCACCGAACAACGGCAGCTTAAATCGCGACTTCGGCCGATAAGGTAAATGTAGCGGCGGCAAGAGGCCGCCGATTTAGTGTAAAGACGCGATCGGTGATTTCGCAGATGCGGTAAATTTC
>Ga0134126_10007118_pt1 | contig 14041 bp, 6 predicted proteins | sample KB31752_FD_96881 | JGI IMG/M metagenome (GOLD analysis project Ga0134126, IMG submission 96881) | Terrestrial soil microbial communities with excess Nitrogen fertilizer from Kellogg Biological Station, Michigan, USA - KB3-175-2 | ecosystem: Environmental > Terrestrial > Soil > Unclassified ... | reverse complement strand
ATCCTCAAACACATCCATTAAATAAATATAATCTTTATTAAAAATAGCTTGGTTTTCATTGTCAAGTATTTTTTGTAACGAATCTTTTTTATTTTTATCCATTTGATAATAATGTGCCATTCCACATCCAGGTGTTCTATCAAAAATATAATTAGGAGTTTCTTCGCTCACCAAAATTTCAATTAGTTTCTTACTCTTTTCTTGCCCATACAAAAGAGAAAGTGAAAAACTAAAAATTATGATGAGTAGATATTTCATTCTTTAAAAATATTCAAAATCTATTTTACTATGCTTCCATTATTTACATTCTCTTTGGTTGGAGAAACCAAACTCAATTCACCCTTATCATTTTCGGCCATTAAAATCATACCCTGACTTTCAATGCCTTTTATTTTACGCGGAGCCAAGTTTACCAAAATACTTACTTGTTTATTAATCATTTCTTCGGGTGTGTAGTGCAGTGCAATGCCGCTAACAACTGTACGCACATCTATGCCTGTATCTATTTTTAGTTTTAAAAGTTTATCAGCACCCTTTACTTTTTCAGCTTCTAACACAGTGCCTATACGGATATCCATTTTACCAAAATCATCAAAGGTTATTTCGGCTTTTTGAGCTTCTACCATTTTTACTTGAGTTTGTTCGTTCAGTTTTTTCGAATCTTGCAGTTTCTGAATTTGAGCATCCATTTCAGCATCTTCAACTTTACTAAACAGTAATTCTTCTTTATTTATTTTATGCCCTGCATGCATGTTACTAGTTTGCTTTGCCCCATTCCATTTTATTGGATTGATATTTAGAATAGTAAATAATTTGTTAGAAGTAAATGGCAGAAAGGGCTCGCATAAAATAGCCAAGTTAACGGTAATTTGCAGCGAGATGTTCATAATTGTTTTTACACGCTTTTCATCTGTCTTAATTAATTTCCAAGGCTCGGTTTCAGCTAAATATTTATTACCTGTGCGGGCTAAATTCATTAACTCGGCAAGTGCTTCTCTAAATCTAAACTGCTCTATTGATGCTGCAATTCTATCAGGTGCTTTGGTAATTTCTTCAAGTATTAATAAATCTTCTTTAGTGTACTCAATAGCATCTGGCACCACACCTTCGTAATATTTATGCGTAAGCACTAACGTGCGGTTTACAAAGTTTCCTAAAATGGCAACTAACTCGTTATTATTTTTTGCCTGAAAATCTTTCCAGGTAAAATCGTTATCCTTTGTTTCGGGAGCGTTAGCGCATAAGGTGTAGCGCAGCACATCTTGTTTGTCTTTAAACTCTAACAAATATTCATGCAACCAAACTGCCCAATTACGGGATGTAGAAATTTTATCGCCTTCTAAGTTTAAAAATTCGTTGGCAGGTACATTATCGGGTAACACAAATTCGCCGTGCTCCATTAACATTGCCGGAAAAATAATGCAATGAAAAACAATGTTATCTTTTCCTATAAAATGAATTAAACGACTGTCTTTATCTTTCCAATACTTTTCCCAATCATTTGGAATTAAATCTTTAGTAGCCGAAATATATCCTATAGGCGCATCAAACCAAACATACAACACTTTTCCTTCAGCATCTTTAACTGGTACAGGTACACCCCAATCTAAATCTCGGGTCATGGCACGCGGTTGTAAACCGTCGCCACTATCTAACCAGCTTTTACATTGTCCATATACATTAGGTTTCCAATCTTTATGCTGCTCTATATAAGTTTTTATTTTAGGCGATAATTTATCAAGCGGCAAAAACCAGTTTTTTGTTTGTTTTAAAATAGGCTTTGAACCCGATAGCATGGAGTGTGGATTAATTAACTCGGTTGGTGATAAAGAAGTACCGCATTTTTCGCACTGGTCGCCATAGGCATTTTCGTTGGCACATTTTGGGCAAGTGCCCACAATGTATCTATCAGCTAAAAATTGTTTAGCCTCATCATCATAATACTGCTCGGTTACCTGTTCGGTAAAAGAACCGTTATCATATAATTTTTTAAAAAAATCGGATGCCGTTTGATGATGTGTTTTGCTTGATGTACGCGAAAAAATATCGAAAGAGATACCAAACTCTTTAAAAGAATCACCCATTATTTTATGATACTTATCTACCACCTGCTTAGGAGTAATGCCTTCTTTTTTTGCTTTAATGGTAATGGGCACACCATGCTCATCGCTTCCGCAAATAAATTTTACATCCTGACCCTTACTACGTAAATAACGCACATATATATCGGCCGGAAGATAACAACCCGCCAAATGGCCTATGTGCACAGGTCCATTTGCATAAGGCAGTGCGGCGGTAATTAAATGTCTTTTAAATGTCATAAATTATTGCGTAAAGATACAATATGAATTAAGAATTTTGGCTTAAAAGCTGTTACATTTTAAGGGCAATAAACAGCAAATCATCTACCTGTTCGTAACCTTGCATCCAATTGTTAATGGTATTTTTAATTACCCCTTCTTGTTCAGGCATAGCCATATTTCTTATAGATAGAATAAGTTTTTTTAAATTTTTAGTCATAAATTTTTTGCCATCAGCCCCACCAAATTGATCAGGATAGCCATCAGAAGTTATATAAATCAAGTCTCCTGAGTCTAACTGCATTTCATGACCCGTATATTTAAAATCAACCGCCGTAAAACTGGCTATACTGGCTTTGGTTGGTTTTATCTCCTCAATATCTTCAGCTTGTTTTTTCAAAACCCATAATAAACGATTAGCACCCGAATACCAAAGTTGTTTAGTTTTAAAATTAACACGTATAAGTGCGATTTCCATGCCATCCTTATTAACATTAGCATCGGATGATTCGGTTTGACGTAAAGCCTTTTTTACATTGTTGTTTACATGAAATAAAATTTCGGCAGGGTCAAGCGTTTTTTGTACCGCATCATTTAATTTATCAGAACAAATCATGCTCATAAACCCACCCGGCACACCATGCCCCGTACAATCGGCACAGGCAATTAATATTTCCGTATCGCTTATTTTATGAAACCAATAAAAATCGCCACTCACAATATCTTTAGGCTGAAAGAAAACAAAGAGGTTATTGTACACTCTTTTTATTTCAGCCACAGGCGGTAAAATGGCCTGCTGAATGCGTTTAGCATAGTTTATACTATCGGTAATTTCTTTGTTTTTATGTTCAATTTCTTCTTTTTGGTGTTCAACTGTCTTTGTGCGTTCAGTAATAATTTTTTCGAGTTTAATATTTTGTTCTTTTAAACGCTTAGTGTTGTATCGCACAATAAATGTTATTATAGAAATTGAGCTCACCAAATATATTATATATGCCCAAACCGTACGGTACCAAGGTGCAGAAATGGTAAAGGCATAACTTACCGGGTTACCCTCTACACCTAAAATATTTCGACTCTTTAAATGAAAAACATAATGCCCTTCGTGTAAGTTATTATAAGGTATATTTTCTGCTTTTACGTAGTGCCCATAGTTTTCTTCCATTCCCTCCAAATAGTACGAAAATTCCATCTCATTTTTATCATAATAATCAGATGCTGAGGGGTCAAATATAATGTCGTTATTTTTATATGAAAAAACAGGCTCAGTATATTTTAGCCCTTCATAAAAATTTTCTGCAATTACATTTGTATCTGTTTTCTGAACAATTTTATTGATATAGGTGTTGAATGAATAATCTTTATTTTTTTGTTTTAAATTATATGAAATTAACCCGTCGTTAGTCCCAATATACACTTTACTGCTATCTACTAAAAAACAATGGGCTTTTAATGATTTTATTTGTTTAAAAAATTTATACTCCTTTGTAAAACCATTAGGTGTTTTTTTCAGTACACACATTCCATCTCCATCAAGACTGATCATGTTTTCTGAAATGTTTACCAAGGCAAGCCAAATATCGTCTCCCACTTGCAAGGCCTTTTGCATTTGAAAATTAGATTTAAATAAATTGTATTTAGGTTCTTTTATAAAAGTGTATTTAGGTTTTTCTTTAAACTCAAGCAATCCACCTTCGGTAGCAACAAAAATTTCTTGATTATATGTAAACACATAGTTTTCGTTATCTGTGTTAATTCCATCATGTTCCGCAAAAACAGTAAGCGTATCGGGTTTAGATGGGTCGAACATATATACATTATCAAAGCCAAAAAACACTTTTCCTTTCTTATCAGAAACAATGCTTCGTATACCTGCGGCATACTCAAATTCTTTAATAACATTTATTTTATGATTAACGTATTCTGTTAACAACAAGGAGTTTTCTCCGGCAATAAATAGTTGATCTTTATTAGTTGGGTTTATATATATTTTATAGGCTCCATCGGGAGTATCAAATATTTTTTGAACAGAGGATGGGGTAATTTCATAAATTCCGATATTGGTTGCAGCCAATAACAAATCGTTATGAGGCATTAAATCCCAACTTGCATTTGTTATACCTGTTGGTTCAAAAATATTAGTGGCTGTGTTAAGCTTATCAACCCCCTTGTCGCTTGCAATGTAAATGGTGTTATTAAGTTTGGCTACCGACTCTATAGTTCCTCGTATACCATTAATTTTACTCCAATGTTTAAGTGGTGTGTTTATTTGCACATGGCTTACCCCTTTGTTTAATGCCAACCAAAGATTACCTGCATAATCTAAATAAATATATTTTACAGCATCTTCTTGCAAACCACTTTGACTGGAATTAATGTGGTTTACAGGCATAAATGTATTATCTACTAATAGTACCCCGTTTTTTATAGAGCCAAGTGCATATAGGTTATCATTTATTTTTGCTCCGCAATAAATATCATTATTAATCATCCATTTATCTGCATCAGGTGCATTAATTTTTGAGATAGAGCTTTGTTCTGGGTTTCGTTTATTATATTTTAAAATATATACCCCTTTACGAGAACACACCCAAAACAAATTGTTTTTAAATGATAAAATAGAATAAACTCTAGTATCGGCAAAGTCTTCCGTATTTTTAATTTCTCTTAATTCTCCGTTTTTAAACACCAAAAAACCTACACCCTGCTCTCTAACAATTAAAGAATTATCTACTGTAAAAAAAGTATGGAATTTTTCGCCGGTTGGAGTAAACGATTTTTTAAACTTATTGCCAACATACCAAAATATTTTTTCGTTAGCGCAAAAAAATTGATTACTATCTATACTATGTATGGCCCATATTTGCGAAAAATCTTTTTCTTTTTTGGGTAACGAAACGCTTAACGAAATATATTTTATTTTTCCAGGTGTTTTAGTGTTCAAATATCCAAACTCTCCCTGCCCACCGGCAAGAATAACATTATTAGCTGTTTTTGAAATTGAGGTAACTGTTTTACCATCTAAAAGCGGAATTGTAGGCCAATATTTGCCATCATACATAATAACAGCATCGTTATTTGCTACGAAAAGCCTACCTAAACTATCTTGAACAATGCCCCAATTTTGATCTCCGACACCATACATTGAGGGAGTATAATTGTTTATATAATAACTACCCTCTTGCGCAAAAGAAATAAACCTGCCTAAAAAACAAAAAGCGACTATAAAGATGATTTTTTTCACCGAAGTTTAACACGAATTAAAGTGTTTAAATGTAGCGTTTTTTGGTTTACTACAAAATGCCTGATTTTAACTATTTATTAAGGTTTTGTTTATAATTTTTAAGAGAAAAACCATCTTAAAAACCAATAAAATTTGATTAAACCCCGAACTATTAAAATAAATACGTGTTTTAACGTACAATCAATTAAAAAAATACTTATATCTTTACTATTAAATTATTAAACAACTACTATGAAGAAAAAATTACTATCCATTATAACCATTTTAGCCTCGGGGCTTGCATTTGGTCAAACTATTCCTAACGGAGGTTTTGAAAACTGGACAACTTCGCAATACGAAGAGCCAACTGGCTTTCAAACATCTAACTCTAAAAATAATGGCCCGCAAAACCCAGGAAATGTAATAAAAACAACTGATGCTCATCATGGGCAGTATGCCATTCAACTAAATACTGTTTTAATAGGAGGCGACACGTCATTTGCTTATTTTGCAAATGGTGACCCAGGGAAAAACCCTCCGGCTGGTGGAATTCCTTATACTCAAAAACCAACAGGAATAAGACTTTATTATAAAAGTAACATAGTTGGAACCGACTCTGCTATTATTTTAGTAATGTTTAAAAAAGCAGGTGCATCAATAGGAAATTACTTTTATAAAATAAGTACAACTAAAACTTCGTATACACTTTTTAACCCAACTTTTAGTCCAGCCTTAAGTACTGCACCCGATTCGGTAGTATTTGCAGCAGCTTCAAGTAATGCTTTTATTGGCAAAGGAAACCCTGGTAACATGTTACAACTTGATAGTATTTCGTTTACAGGTGTAACGCAGCCTGCAGGTTTTAATGGAGATTTAGAATTATGGCAGCCACATATTACAAACTCGATAAATGGATGGGTAACTAATGGAGGAGATGGAACTGGAATAACCCAAACTACTGATAAATATACAGGTGCTTACGCCATTGAATTGCAAACAATGGGACCAAGCTTTGGTGGAAGTAACCAAGTACAACCAGGACAATTAATGACCGGCAAACCTGTACAGAATGGCCCGCCAACCGGGGGACATCCTTATACAAATCAGATAGATACTTTAGTGTTTTATTATAAATATATACCAGCCGATCCTACTGATAGTGCAAATGTTTCTATTAGTTTTTCTAAAAACCATGTTGGTATATGGGGAATTCAACAACGTTTAGGTACAGCCGTAGGAAATTACTCAAAAGTTATGATTCCGTTTAATTTAGGCTCAGCACCTGATTCGGCTATAATAAATTTATCATCATCAACTTACAGTACGTGGCCTGTGCCAAACTCATTTGTTGGGTCTGATTTTAAAATAGATAATATGTATCTTACATCTCAGGAAAAACCGGTAACAAATTTTTCTATGCCATTAACTGGTTGTGCAGGTCAGCCTGTACAACTTGTAGATAGTTCTTTAAATATGGTAACCGGTTGGACTTGGATTATGGGTGGAGGAACTCCATCAAGTTCTGGTGTTGAAAATCCGACAGTTACATATAATAGCGCAGGAAGTCATACTGTTAGTATGATTGCCACTAATTCGTTTGGTAATGGAGTTCAGGTTTATAAGCATATTACTATTTATGCTTTACCAACTATATCTGTTACATCGCCAAGTGTTTGTCAAGGAACACAAGCAACCCTTACTGCAATTGGTGCCAATACATATACTTGGAGTACCAGCGCAACAACAGCAAGTATTTCTGTTACACCAACAACAACAACAACTTATACCGTTGTAGGAACCGATGTACACGGTTGTTCAAATATGAATACAGGTTCGGTTACCGTTTTAATAGCTCCAGTACCAAATATATGTATGGTTTCAGCAGACACTCTTTCTATTTATAATGTTATTTATTGGGATAAAACACCGTATGCTAACGTAGATAGTTTTATTGCCTACAGAGAGGTTTCATCAAACGTATATAAACGAATTGGTGCTCAACCATATAGCGCTCTTAGTCAGTTTATAGATACGGCAAGACACGTAGGCGGACCTAATGGTGGAGACCCCAACGCAGGAACCTTCCGTTATAAATTACAAACAAGAGATACCTGTGGTAATTATAGTTTACTTAGCCCTTACCATAACACAATTTTTATAACTCATAATGCCGGACAGTTTTCTTGGACAACACCTTATCAAATAGAAGGGCAAGCATCTCCTGATACAAACTATGTACTTTCTTGTGATACGGCTAACACCAATGTTTGGACAAGTGTAGCCAGTGTATCAGGCTCTCAACAAACTATTGCAGACCCTGGTTATGTACATCATTCAAGTATTGCTAACTGGCGTGTAGATGCTTTAGGTTTTAATTGTAACCCTACTTTAAGACTTGCTAATGGCAATAATAGCACTTATGCAGCTAAAGTAAAATCGCATAGTAACCAAAACAATAACCGAACATCGGGCATTAACAAATTAGCCAACGCTAATAGTGTAAGCATTTATCCTAACCCGGCAAATAATGCCATAAATATTAGTTTTGCAAGTGCTGTAAATAAAGCAAGTGTAAAAATATTTTCGGTAATTGGCAGTGAGGTTTTAAGTGCTAATCAGGCATCTGTTGGTACTGGTTTATCAGTTGATATTAGCAATTTAGCTAGCGGTACTTATATGGTACAAATTGTTACTGATAATGCTACCGAAACTAAAAAGATAGTTAAACAGTAATTTTTAAGATAATTATAAAGAGAACGGTGGGCATTTTGTCCGCCGTTTTTTGTTCTAGTTAATCTCAAAAAGTGGTGTAATAGTATAATTTCCCTATACAAATTATACTGTTATACCACTTTATACAGGTAAAAGTTTAGTAGCCCCCCCCTCACATACCATACTAACCACGTTTAAAAAAAGTAATAATAAAATAATAAATATATATTGTTATAATCAATTGGTGCAGGGTGTAGTAGTTTTTATAGGTAAACATAAACTTGTACCACTTTATATAACTGAATATATAACTGGTATACTAGTATAAAAGGGTATAGGAAATTATACTAGTACACCACTTTGTTTATTTGAGAGCTAACCCAACTGGTCTAATGGTACAGTTTGTATAGTACTACTGTACCATTACACCAGTTTGAAAAGAAGTACTAAATGCAAAAAGTGGTATAATAATAACAAAAACCCTATAGGTTTGTTATTATTATACCACTTTTAGTAAGTGAAAACCTAATTATATTTCTATTTAAAAAGTACTTTTTTGGTATCTTCTAAAATATCAAAAGCCTCAGCTTTGTTAACCCCTTCGGCATAGATACGTAAAACAGGCTCGGTACCACTGGCACGTAACATCATCCAATGGTTATCATCAAAAAAGAATTTGTGCCCATCTAAATCTTCTATATGCTTTACTTTATACTTTCCAAACTCTTTATAAACGTTGTTATTACAGTTTTGTATAATTTGTTGCTTTAGTTTTTCATCAATGTGCATGTCGTTACGCTCAAACCAAAACTCGCCTGTTATGGCATATACTTCTTGTATAAGTTCGGGTAGAGTTTTTTTGGTTTTAGCCATAAATTCCCAAATAACTAGGCCCATCCAAATGCCATCACGCTCGGGGATATGACCTTTAATGGCAATGCCTCCACTCTCTTCACCGCCAACCAGCACATCTTCGGTAACCATTATGCCACAAATGTATTTAAAGCCAATTTTTACCACATCTAAAGGTAAATTGTAGTGTGCGCACATATTTTTAATTTTTACCGTTGTGCTAAAAGCTGTACAAACTTTACCTGTTTGCCCTTTATACTTAACCAAGTAATGTATTAGTAATAAAATAATGTGGTGTGAATCAACAAAGTTGCCCTTGCCATCATATAATCCAATACGGTCGGCATCACCATCGGTACATAAACCGCAATCAATGTTGCCACGTGTTTTTATAAGATTAGAAAACTCTAACAGATTTTTATGTATAGGCTCGGGTGCTTGCCCATGAAAACCCGGGTTATCATCATTATGCAAATGCACAATTTCGGGAAACAAGCGCATCATTACACGTTTACCTGCGCCATACATGCTATCGTAAGCAAAACGAATGCCGCTGTTTTTAATGGCAGCTATATCAAAGTTTTTTTCAACTTGTTGTATGTAAAGGTCTTCTAAGTTTTTATATACTAGCAAACCTTTAGCTTCAGCATCTTTTAACGAAACCGAATCTAAATCGGTTTTGCTCTTTTCTGGTATAATGTCTTCTACCTCCTGCACTTTATCCGGTGTTAAAGGTCCACCATAGTTAGCTTTTAGCTTATATCCGTTATACGATGGGGGGTTATGACTTGCGGTAATAATAACACCTAAATCAGCCTTATAAGTAACGGTGCCTAAGGAAACCATTGGGGTTGAAACGTAATCTTTAGCCAAATAAACTTTAATATTATTAGCAATAAAAACTTTGGTAACCGTATCGGCAAAAAGCTCGCCGGCAAAGCGGCAATCGTGCCCAACCACTACACTTGGGTTTTTAAAATTTTTATTTAACCAGGCAGCTGTACCCTCGGTAACACGTGCAACATTTTCTACCGTAAAATCTTTTGCAATAATAGCACGCCATCCATCAGTTCCAAATTTTATTTTGCTCATAGTTTAATTTTTTAAAAAGGAAACAAATATACAATCTATAACGTAATAAAAACCTTATTAAACCACCTAATAAAAAATACTAAATTTGCAGGTTTTACGTTATGTTGGTTTTGCCAACAGTTTTATGCCTAATAAGAGACAGTATATATTATTATTAATTGCGGGACTTTTTATTTTTCTGTTTGCAGCTTGTACGCAGTATAAAAACAAGTTTATTAATAGAAAGTACCACGATGTAACGTTGAGGTATAACGTATATTTTTATGCCAGAGAGAGCCTAAAAGAAGGTGTACAAGCCCTTGAGGATGCCTATAAAGACGATTATACCGAGATGTTGCCTGTTTTTAAATACGGCACCAAAGAAACCTGTAAAGCCATTTTTCCGCAAATGGATAGGGCTATAAAAAAATCGAGTGAGGGCATTCAGCGTCACGCCATAAAAGACAAAAAAAGTAAAGTAGAAATTGCAAACACTGGCCGCTGGGTTGATGATTGCTGGAACACCATTGGTAAAGCCCATTTTTATAAACGTGAGTTCTTTTCGGCTATTGAGTCGTTTGAATATGTTGAGTCTGCCTACAAAAGCAAGCAAAAAGAAGAAGCCAGACTTTGGCTAATGAAAACTTATAACGAGCTAAACGCCCTTTCGCAATCAGATCATTACGCTTCGTTGATAAAAAACGACAGAAAGTTTCCGGACGAGTATAAAGGGCATTATCATGCTTTATATGCCGAATTTTATATAAAACAAGGTAACGGGCAGTATGATGAGGCAATTAAGCAACTTACCGAAGCCATTAAAAAAACCAGAAAAAAAGCCGTTAGGGCGCGTTATCATTTTATACTAGGGCAACTATACGAAGAAAAAGGCAAGCACGAACAAGCCATGTTTAATTACCGTATGGTGGTTAGGCTTAAACCACCTACTTATGAGCTTAGTTTTTATGCAAAAATGAGGCAATCGTTGATGAACAAAAACCCTGACGCCATTCAGAAAGCAAAAGAAGAGCTTTATAAAATGACCAAGGACTTTAAGAATAGTGATTTATTAGATGTTATATATTTTACCCTTGGGCAGATAGACGAGAACCAAAATAATATTGATAACGCTTATGAAAATTATACGCTTTCGGTAAAAAACAGCATTAGTAATAATAAACAAAAAGCAAAATCATATTTAAAATTGGCTGATATAAGTTTTGAAAAAGAAAACTATGTGCCTTCTTCGCATTTTTATGATAGCACACTTGCCTTAGTTAAAGAAGATTACCCCGGATACGCAGATATTAAGGCAAAAAAAACAAGCTTAGATAGCTTGGTAAAAAACATTGTAATTATTAAAACACAAGATAGTTTACAAATGGTAGCCAATTTAGATACTGTTGCAAGAACCAAAATGATTAAAAAAATTATAAAAGACTTAATTAAACACGAAGAAGATTCGATTGCTAAAAAACAGGCTGCTGCTAACTCAGCAGGAGGAACCCCTTTAAGCCCTAGCCAAGGGTTTACACCATCAAATCCACAAAATAATGCCGGGCCCGGCGACTGGTATTTTTATAATACAATGCTTAAGGCACAGGGTTTAAACGATTTTATAAAACGATGGGGGGCTAACCGTAAAAATGAAGATAACTGGAGACGCAGTAACAAAACATCATTTTCATTTGATGAAACAGAAGCAGCGAATGCTAAAGATACAATTAAGGCAAAAAAAGATACTGTTGTTTTAAAATCGAATGATAAACATCAGATAGATTATTATTTAAAAAACCTTCCGCTAACAAAGGCCGACCAAGACTCATCCAACAAAAAAATATTAGAAGCCTATTATGCTTTGGGTACTATTTACCGAGAGTTACTTAACAATAGTAAAAAATCGGCACAGGCTTTTGAAACCATGAACCAACGCTTTCCGGGTAATAAATACGAGGCTGCATCATACTACCAATTATACAGAATTTTTATTCAGCAAAAAAACGACCCAAAAGCCACTGCGGCTAAAAACTTTTTGTTAGCTAATTATCCAAAAAGTGATTATGCCCGAATTATTAATGACCCTGATTTTGCCAAATCGGTAAATGCAAAACAAAGTGAAGTAGATGCAGAATATGCTACTGCTTATGACAATTATGTAAATAAAAATTACGGCGAAGCAATTACTATTTGTACAAATGCCATAGTGAAATATGGCAAAGGCACTTTAACACCAAAATTTGCTTATTTAAGAGCCTTATCTTCGGGCTATTTATATGGAATAGATACACTTGAAAAAAGCTTGACATCGGTGGTTATAAAATATCCAAAAACTGAGGTGTATGATATGGCTAAAGCTACTTTAGACCTTATTAAAAAACAAAAGCAAATGTATGTGCCTGTAGATACTATATCTGCAAAAGATTTGCCAAGTACTACTTTTAAAATAGATGATAAGGCACCGCATTATTTTATGGTAATTTTAAATAATTCAAAAGATATAGAAGCTGTTAAAAACAAACTATCTGATTTAAATAAGGATTATTTCAGTAATAATAAATACGAAATTGTAACCTTACCAAAAGACGACAAAACAATGGTTACCGTGCGTACATTTACCAATAAAGATGATGCAATGGGTTACTATAACTTTATACTAACCAAGCCTGATGTATTTACTAATATAGATAAGAAAAACTACTCTTTAATTGCCATAACTACCGATAATGTGGGTGCTTTGCTTAAAACAGGAAATTTTGACGAGTACAAGGCTTTTTTTGATGCCAAATATTTAGGAATAAAACAATAATGAACACTATCGAAAAAATATACCAGGATATGGGGGCAGAATTTGTAAGTCCTGCTGAAGAAATAACACAAAAATTTAGCACTATAAAAGCCTTTGTTTTTGATTGGGATGGTGTTTTTAATAATGGAGAAAAAAAAGGAGATGGATCTAGCTCTTTTAACGAGATAGATTCGATGGGGACAAATTTATTGCGTTTTTCTTATTACTTAAAAAACAAGCAATTACCTCATACGGCTGTTATTTCGGGCGAAAAAAACGAATCAGCTTTTTTCTTTGCGCAACGCGAACATTTTAGTGCCTCTTATTTTAAAATAGCCAATAAAAAATGGGCACTTGACCATGTATGTAGCATTTATGGCATAAAACCAAACGAAATATGCTACTTTTTTGATGATGTATTAGATTTAAGCATAGCTAAAGAGGCAGGATTACGAGTTTTAATAAATCGTAAGGCTACAACCCTGTTTACTAATTATGCCAAACAGTATAAGCTGGTAGATTATATAACAGCTAACCCATCGGGTAATTTTGCTGTACGTGAGGCTTGCGAAATGTTGATGGGCATAACCGGTTCATTTGACGAAGTTATAAGCCGTAGAATGAACTATGATGATGTTTACCAGCAATATATATTGGTTAGGAACATGCCAAACACCCATTTTTACACCTATAACAACCGACAAATAATTAACGCTGATATTAAGTTTTAAATTAAAAAGCAGCGTATCTTTGTACAAAATAAAACCACCATGTATCCAGAGCCATTAGTAAAACCAATGAAAGAAGAGCTAACACAAGTTGGCTTTGAAGAATGTTTAACCCCAGAAACAGTTGATAAAGCAATTAGTCAGCCAGGTACGGTGTTAATGGTTGTAAACTCTGTTTGCGGATGCGCTGCGGGTGCTTGTCGCCCGGGTGTAAAAGCAAGTTTAAACAATGCAAAAAAACCTACGGCATTAACTACTGTATTTGCAGGTTTTGATGTAGATGCAGTATCAAGAGCACGTAAACATTTTGCACCGTATCCACCATCGTCACCAGCAATTGCGCTTTTTAAAGATGGTCAGTTAGTTCATT
>Ga0134126_10007117_pt1 | contig 14042 bp, 13 predicted proteins | sample KB31752_FD_96881 | JGI IMG/M metagenome (GOLD analysis project Ga0134126, IMG submission 96881) | Terrestrial soil microbial communities with excess Nitrogen fertilizer from Kellogg Biological Station, Michigan, USA - KB3-175-2 | ecosystem: Environmental > Terrestrial > Soil > Unclassified ... | reverse complement strand
TAAGACGCCATTCGTTGCGAGCCGCCGACGATCTCTCCATAACCTTCGGGCGCGAGCACATCCACGCACAAAGCCAGTTCCGGACGCTGCGGGTCTGGCTCCATGTAGAACGCTTTTACCTGTGCCGGATAACGATGCACCATCACCGGCTTATCGAATTGCGCTGAAAGGTACGTTTCATCCGGAGACCCTAGATCCCCACCCCACTCAAATTTGTTTTCCAGCGCGCCTTTGGCGTGACCTTCCTGCAGCATCTTCGCCGCTTCGTCATAGGTGATACGCGGAAATGGCGCGGTGATTTTCTCCAGGTGAGTCACGTCCCGGCCGATAGTCTGCAAATCCATACGTCGTTTTTCCAGACAGCGTTGCACGACAGAACTGATCAGCGCTTCCGCCAGATCCATCAAGTCATCCAGCGTGGCATAAGCTACTTCCGGTTCGACCATCCAGAATTCCGTCAGATGTCGTCGTGTCTTCGATTTTTCAGCGCGGAACGTCGGCCCGAACGAATAGACCTTGCCAAGCGCCATCGCCGTGGCCTCGATATATAGCTGCCCGGATTGCGTGAGGTAGGCCTGCTCATCGAAGTAGTCCACCGGGAACAGCGTCGAAGTGCCTTCGCAGGCCGCCGGTGTCAAGATCGGTGGATCCGTCAGCGTGAAGCCGTTGTCGTCAAAAAAGTTTCGTACCGCTCTGATGATCTCGGCCCGCACCCTCAGAATCGCTGCCTGGCGCGGGGTCCGCACCCACAGGTGCCGGTGCTCCATCAGAAAATCAACGCCGTGCTCCTTCAGCGAAATCGGAAACGGATCATCGTCAGCGACTCTCTGCAGCACTTGCACATTGACGACGTCAAGCTCGTATCCGCCGGGTGCGCGCTTGTCGGCGCGAACCTTGCCTTCCACAATGACACTGGACTCCTGCGTCAAACCCTTGAGCGCGTCGAATACTTCAGGTGCAACCGCGTTTTTCGGGACTACTCCTTGAATGGTCCCACTGCCGTCGCGAAAAATAGGGAATAGCAGCTTTCCGCTTTCGCGCAGGTTGTAAAGCCATCCGCGGATGGTGACGGTCTGGCCTTCGTGCTTACCGATGTCGGCGATGGTGCTGATAGGTGATGACATTCTTAAACCATTTACCGCCGCGACGCAGAGTTCGCCGAGGAAACATTCCTAATATGTCTGCGATCTCGGCGTGCTCGGCGGTAGATTGCTTTTAAGCTGGAACCAGGTTTCCAAAGATCTCGTTCATCTTTTCCACTGGATTGATCTTCTCGTTCTCTTCAATCTCCAACAGCAGCGGCGGTTTGTGAGGAGCTTCACTGAGTAATTCCAGCGTTTGCTTCCAATCGATGCTGCCAGTCCCCGGCCACAGGTGAGAGTCTTTGTCCTTAGTATTGTCGTGGATGTGCGTCGAATGAATTAGTCCCTTAAGCGTCTCAAACGCCTGCGGCACGTCGCTCATCATGTGCGCGTGGCCAGTGTCGAAGCATACGCCTACATCATCGAAATGCGTGGTCCGAATGAATTCAACCAGCCGGTCCGGTGTGGAAAGATCATTGGGAATGTTTTCCAGAAGCACGCGTACTCCCAGCGGCTTCGCAAAAGCCCGCAGGTGCTCTACAGAAGTCATCGCCGCCTCGAACTTGCGCTCGTCATAGGACTCATTCGGCAGCCCAATATGTTGAATTAGAAACCGAAATGGAATCTGTTCCGCGAGCTCAATGGCTCTCTTGATCTCATCCATCGCCTCGATTCTCGTGGCGCGATCGGTTGACGCAATATTGACCGGCGCCCCGCCAGTCCGACCCCAGTCGTAATCGGCATACAGCGGCGCGTGCACTGAATGCAATGGCACCCCGCTGGTTTTGAACCAGTCTGCAATCTCGCGAACGTGCTGTTTACGGTTGGCGTAGTCCAGATGCTGCCGCGCGCCAAAGACTTCAATGGCCTGAGCGCCCCCGCTGACCAATTTGTCGAGCAGCCCTGGATGCAGGCGTTCCTTTACGAAAATGTAAGTTGAGATTGCCTTCTGCATATCCTCACTTCACGAAGAATCGGTTCGTGGCGGGCAGAGGGGAAGATGCTCGCAACGGACTTCTGAGGCTAGCTGAGCGCGTCGGCAGAGTCAATATTCAACGCGATCTCAGACCTGCTCCCGGGCCTCACCCAGCGTAACCTGCACTTCCATCTTTCGCTTCCCGCGATAAATCGTGACGCGAATTGTGTCGCCCGCGCGGTGACCATTCATGACCCGCGACAACTCCTGTTGGTCCTGCACATCTTGCCCGTCAATGGCGGTGATCAAGTCTCCCCCAATCATGATGGGCTGGTTTCCGAGATACGCGCGCTCGCTGCCGCCGCGAAGTCCGGCGCGATCGGCAGCACCGCCCGGCACCGCGCGGACGATCAATAATCCATAGTCGGCTGCGAGGCCCAGTTGATCGGCAATATCCGGGCTGATTGGAATGGTCACAATGCCCAGCGCCGGACGCCGCACCCGGCCGAGCGTTACCAGATCATTCAGGACCGCCTTTGCGGTATTGATGGGAATAGCGAAGCCAATCCCCGCGTTTTGCCCAGAATTCGAAGCAATCATCGTATTAATTCCGATTACCTCGCCGCGCGAATTCAAAAGCGGGCCGCCCGAATTGCCGGGATTAATGGCGGCATCGGTCTGAATGGCTTCGTCAATAGTCACGCCCTCTGGCTCCTGCACCGAGCGAATGGAACTTACCAGGCCGCTGGTCAGGGTGCCTGAAAGCCCAAACGGGTTTCCGATGGCATAGACTTTCTGCCCCACCTGAAGATTTTTCGAATCGCCCAGTATCATGGGCGCAAGTTCGGGCGCCTTAATCTGAATGATTGCGAGATCATGCGAACGATCGGTCCCTACCACGGTTGCGCGATATTTCTTGCGGTTGTGCAGGGTTACTTCGACCTGCCGCGCTTCGGCGATCACGTGATAGTTGGTAAGAATATGCCCGTCGTGATCGATGATGAACCCCGATCCCTGGCCTTCCTGCGGGACCAGTCCGTAAAAGAAGTCAAACGCGACAGCCTTCGAGGTTACATTCACGACGGAGCCAATATTTTTTCGGTAAACATTGATATTGTTCTGCTCTTCGCCATCGAGCGGTTCGTTGCTCGCCGCTTCGGTGACGTCAATTTTCTCGGCGGGCGAATTTCCCAGATGAAAGGTTCTTGAACGGTAGGTTGTGAAATAGAAGAAAAAGCCCACCAGTAGTACCGCAATGGCGACCGGTCGAAGCAACTTCATAGTTCAGCGTACCCTGCCTTGCTGTCGAGATCGTACTCGGACGAAAACAATATTCTACTGTGCTTCTCCGGGTACTGCTCGGCGGCTCGCACCTCCGTCGAGGCCTCGAAATTTGACAAATCAAACCCGCGCTTCTACGGTAAGTTTTCCCCTTCGATAAATTGGCTAATTGGAGAATCACGGCCCGTCTGCTGCTCCTGACATTAGGGGCGCTGGCGGTGCATGGATACCATCCTTACGCGGAAGATGCGGAAATCTATCTGCCCGGCGTAGAAAAAATCCTTCACCCGGAATTATTCCCCGTCCACACGGAGTTTTTTCAGACCCAGGGAAATCTGACACTGTTTTCACGCTTGATTGCGGCTTCGGTGCGCTTGAGCCACCTGCCTTTTGATTATGTGTTGTTCACCTGGCATCTGCTTTCAATATTCCTTCTCTTATTGGCGGCGTGGGAGGTGGCGAGCCGGTTCTTCCAAAACACGACAGCGCGTTGGGGTGCGGTTACTCTGCTGGCGGCGCTTTTGACACTTCCTCTCGCCGGTACGGCCCTCTACATCATGGACCAATATGTAAATCCGCGGAACCTGGCCGCTTTTGCCGGACTCTTTGCTGTTGCCCGAACTATTGAAGGGAAGTTGATTCGCGCCGGCTTGTGGCTGGCTTTCGCCATTGTTGTTCATCCCTTGATGGTGTGGTTTTCGTTGTCGTTTTGTTTGCTTTGGCTGGTGATGATCAGGATCGAAAATTATCCGCGCCTGTTTCCCCGCGCCTTGCCAGTGACAGCGGTTTTTCTGCCGAACATTTTTTACCCTACATCGCCTGCGTATCACCAAGCCATTCACTTTCACGAGAATCATTACATCCTGCAATGGCAATGGTACGAGTGGCTCGGGGCAGTTGCGCCGCTGTTTATCTTTTGGTGGCTCGGCAGAATTGCAAAGAGTCGCCGGATGGCAGACGTAGCGCGTGCTTGCCGCGCACTGATTATCTATGACTTCGTGTATTTGGTTGCCGCGCTTGTGATTTCAATTCCTCAGCGATTCGAAGGCCTGGCGCGCATTCAGCCCTTGCGCAGCCTCTTATTGCTTTACCTGATGCTGATCGTCATCGGCGGCGGTCTTGCCGCGGAATATATTCTGAAAAACCACGCCTGGCGCTGGGCGGTGTTGTTTTTGCCCTTGTGTGCAGGGATGTTTCTAGCCCAACGAAGTCTGTTCCCGGCCAGTAATCACATTGAATGGCCCTGGGCGAAGCCGAAAAATCAATGGGAGGAGGCTTTTCTATGGATCAGGAACAACACTCCAAACAATGCCGTTTTCGCCATCGATCCCGTGTATATCAGAATTCCGGGCGAAGATACGGTTGCCTTCCGTCCGGTCGCCGAGAGAAGCAGTATCGCGGATGGTTATAAGGACAGCGGCACCGTCTCTATGTTTCCGCCGCTGGCCGATCTCTGGTGGGAGCAATTTCAGGCGGAGAAAAATTGGGCCAACTTCACCGCACCGGATTTTCTAAAACTGAGGGAACGTTATGGGGTGAACTGGATTGCGCTGCAGGCGCCCGGTGTTCCTGGCCTTACTTGCCCTTATCGAAATTCCGCGGTCGTTGTCTGCCGGGTCGGCAGTTGATCAGGACGCAGTTCCAGTTCGGGGTACGGGCCCGCGCTCGTAATACTCGGCATTACCTGTTTCCAGCCTGCGCCCCTGGGAATTGAAGATCGAGTAACGCGCCAGGCCCCATTTTTGCAATGCGAATTTCATGGTCGTGGAGAGCACTTCAAGTCCGTATTTCACGCTTCGGCTGAAGTTGATGGAGGATGCTTCTGGAAAATACTTGGTCGGACACGATACTTCGCCGATGCGAAATCCGAAGAATGCGCACTGTGCCAGCATCTGATTGTCGAACACAAAATCGTCGGAGTTTTCCAGCAGCGGCAGTTTAGTCAGAACCTCGCGGCTGAAAGCGCGATAGCCGGTGTGATATTCGGAAACCTTGATCCGCAGAAAGAGATTTTCGAAGGCCGTCAAAAGACGGTTGGCAATGTATTTGTACAACGGCATGCCGCCGTGCAGCGCCTGCCCACCGATAATCCTCGAGCCCAACACTACGTCATACACCCCGTAGGCAACCATGCTTGCCATGGCGGTCACCAGCAGAGGCGTGTACTGATAATCAGGATGCAGCATGATCACCACGTCTGCACCTTCCGCCAACGCCTCGGTGTAGCAGGTTTGCTGGTTGCGTCCGTAGCCGTAATTGCGATTGTGTACGAAATGCACCAGGCCGAGCTCACGTGCCACTTCTACAGTGCGGTCCGAACTAAAGTCGTCCACCAGAATGCGCATGTCTACGATTTCGGGCAATTCATCCACCGTTACACGCAGAGTCTTTTCCGCGTTATATGCCGGCATGACCACGGCAATCTTTTTACCATTGAGCATGATGAGAGCAGGAACTAAGTTGCTGCTGATTTACACTCATGATAAATCATGAATTCCGGCCTCCTCTCTGACCAAACGGGTTCCCCCTCTCCGGCAACGCTGCTGGTCCACATCAACTTTCTCGTCACGGGAATCGTGATGACGTTTCTCGGACCCATGTTGCCGCTTCTATCCGCCCGATGGGGAATTAACGACGCCCTCGCAGGGCGTCTCTTTTTAGTGCAATTCGTCAGCTCCATGCTTGGAATGTTTTGTTCCGCGCCGGTCGTACAGCGCTATGGGTATCGAACAACCTTCATCATTGGCCTGATATTGATGGCAACAGGAATGACGGTCCTCGGGACCGCCTCGTACTGGATCGGCGTTGTCGCCGTTGGCACTCTGGGCGCGGGGCACGGAATTACCACGCCGGCGGGCAATCTGCGAACTGCGGAAGTGAATCCGCAGCGCAGCGCCTCGGCCTTGAATGTGATCAATGCGGTGTGGGGAATCGGCGCCATGAGCCCTGCGTTCCTTATCGACATTGCGCGCAAGTTCCATCATCCGGCGTGGTTCCTCTACGGAACCTCGATCGCGTTGGCCATCCTATTGCTCGCATTTACCGTCTTCCGATTTGTGCCGGACTCAAACACTGCCGGCCTGCACCCGCGCGCGGGTCGAATCGGTGCCTGGCCTAATACTTCAATGCTGCTGATTGTCTCTGCAGTCTTTTTTCTGTATGTGGGTGCCGAAACTGCATTTGGACAATGGGTCGCCACCTATGCTCACCGGCTGGAACCCGGACGGACCATGTGGACCCTCATGCCGTCTTTTTTTTACGGAGCGTTGCTCGCGGGACGAATGTCGGCTCCGTTCGCGTTACGATTCGTGCCGGAAACGACGCTCGCGAGCACCGGACTGACTCTTGGTTTCCTGGGTGGATTGTCGTTGCTCGGAGCACCGAATCTGACCTGGATCATGGGCGGTTCTCTTCTTGCCGGATTTGGGCTGGCCTCAATTTTCCCCATCAGTGTTTCTCTATTTCCACGCTGGTTTCGCGATTCCGCGCGCGGCGCCAGTGGCCCGGTTTTCGCCAGCGGCAACATGGGCGGCGCAGTGTTGCCCTGGGTCGTGGGCATGATCTCAGCTCACTTTGGCAGTTTACGCCTCGGATTTTTTGTTCCTATGGTCGCAGTGTCGGTATTGCTCGTTTTTTATATTTTCCAGGAAATTACAGGGCGTAGATTGCGAGCAGTAACCGTCCAGCCCGCTATTTCGCAATAGCTTGCCAGGCAGTCATCTGCCAGTCGTCCCCGGACAAGTGTTGGTAAAATAAGAACCTGAACCATGCCGCGAACTCTTTTTCAAAAGGTCTGGGATGAGCACATAGTTGCGGCGCCCGCAGGCCGGTCGCCGCTGCTTTACGTGGACTTGCATCTCGTCCATGAGGTCACTTCCCCGCAAGCTTTCGATGGCTTGCGCGCCGCCGGACGCAAGCTCCGCGAACCCCTGCGCACCATCGCCACCGTGGACCACAACATCCCTACTGAGCCGCGTGGAACGCCGATTTTCGACCCCATCGCGAAAAAACAAATCGAAGCCCTGCAGAAGAATTGCCGCGACTTTCGCGTGCGCCTGTTCGACATGGATTCTCCGGAGCAAGGGATTGTGCACGTTATCGGGCCGGAACTGGGTTTTACTCAGCCGGGAATGACAATTGTGTGCGGAGACAGCCACACCAGTACCCATGGCGCGTTCGGCGCCTTGGCATTTGGCATCGGCACTTCGGAAGTTGAGCACGTGCTTGCAACCCAAACCCTGCCGCAACGCAAGCCAAAGACAATGCTGATTCAAGTCAGTGGCGAACTTGCGGAAGGCGTTTCCTCGAAAGACTTAGTACTGGCGATCATCGGCAAGATTGGGACCGATGGCGCCACGGGGCACGTCATTGAATATGCCGGCGATGCCGTACGAGCGCTCTCCCTGGAAGGCCGGATGACGGTCTGCAACATGAGCATCGAAGCCGGCGCGCGTGCGGGCATGATTGCGCCTGATGAAACCACGTTTGCCTATATGAAAGGCCGGCGCTATGCTCCGCAGGGCAAAGACTGGGACGCCGCCGTTGAGCGTTGGCGCGGACTTGCTTCTGACTCCGGCGCGGAGTACGACAGCGTCGTGGAAATCAACGCGGCAGAGTTGGCGCCGTTTGTAACCTGGGGAACGAATCCCGGCATGGTGGTGCCCATCACCAGCCGCGTTCCTGAACTGCCGGCCAACGGTTCTGATCGCGCCAGCGCAGAGCGCATGCTGGAGTACATGGGGCTCGATCCAGGAACGCCGATGGAAAAAATCAGCATAGATCGCGTCTTCATCGGTTCGTGCACGAACTCCCGGCTGGAAGATTTGACAGCCGCCGCGCGAGTCGCCAAAGGCCACAAGGTCGCTTCAGGAGTGCGTGCCATGGTGGTACCGGGATCGCAGAAAATTAAGCAGGCCGCCGAGCAGCAGGGATTGCACAAAATCTTTCAAGAGGCGGGTTTCGAGTGGCGCGAATCGGGCTGCTCGATGTGCCTGGGTATGAATCCTGACATCCTGAATCCAGGCGAGCGCTGCGCCTCCACCAGTAACCGCAATTTTGAAGGACGTCAGGGCCGTGGCGGCCGCACCCATTTGGTCAGCCCCATGATGGCAGCAGCCGCCGCCATCGCCGGGCATTTCACCGACGTCAGGAATTGGCGCTTCAACTAAGGAACCATGCAACCCTTCCGAACGCATACCGGCAAAGTTGCCCCACTCTATCGCGCGAACATCGATACCGACCAGATCATTCCTAAGCAATTTCTAAAGCGCATCGAGAAAACCGGTTTTGGCGAATTTCTTTTTAATGACTGGCGGCGCTCGGCAGACGGCAAGCCTGATCCCAATTTTGCGCTCAACGATCCGCGCTATTCCGGAGCCAGCATCCTGGTTGCTGGGAAAAATTTCGGCTGCGGCTCGTCGCGCGAACATGCTGTTTGGGCGCTAGCGGATTTCGGCTTCCGCGCGGTGATCGCGTCGTCCTTTGCAGACATCTTTGCCAATAACTGTGTCAAGAATGGCGTGCTCACTGTGGTCCTGACCGAAGACGAAGCCGCCGAGATCGTGCGGCGCACTTCCGCAACTCCGGATTATCGGTTGACCGTCGATCTTGAGAAATGCTCCGTGCGCGATGATGCCGGTTTCTCGGCCCGTTTTCAGATTGACGATTTCACGCGGCACTGTCTGCTCGAAGGCCTGGACGATATCGGACTCACGCTGAAGCACGAAAATGAAATTGCAGAATACGAATCCACGCATCCGGTTCCTGATGCCTGGAAGTCCTGATGCAGCGGGTCACTGTCAGAACCCGCAAGAAACGTGAAGTCCTCGACATCACCGATCTCATTGAAGAGCGCCTCGTAAGCAGCCCGATGTCGACCGGTGTCTGTAATCTGCTCGTGCTGCACACAACTGCAGCCCTTACCACTGCCGACCTAGATCCTGGCACCGATCTTGATCTACTCGACGCTTTCGAAGCCATGGTTCCGAAGCTGCGTTATCGCCATCCGCACAATCCGGCACACGTTGGCGATCACATTATGTCCGCGCTCATCGGAACGTCGGTTTCACTCCCATTCGAAACGAAGAAGTTGCTGCTGGGCACGTGGCAGCGCGTAGTGCTCATCGAACTTGACGGCCCACGTGAGCGCGAGATTGCACTCAGCATCGCCGGCGCTGTTTAGGCTCAGTGCCCTTTCGGCTGTGGGGCAGTCGGCTGCAAAGCGCCGGGTAGTGGAGGCGGTTTCAACTCCTGCTTCACCGCATCTGAAATCTTGTCGGCATTGGCCAGCAGCAGGCTCACCTGCCACGCTTGTGCGTCACTGAAAGGAGGCTTGAATGCCGGCATTCCGGTCAGCCGGATTCCATTTTCAACCTTCCAGTAGGTTTCGCCGGGCTCATCGTCGGTGACGCCCTTACCGTGAAATAGTTGCGGTGGCTTGGGGAACATGCCCTTAGCGATCGCGCTCTGGTCCATGCCCGGCAATCCGTGGCAGACTGCGCAATTGTCTCGATAAAGTTGTGCGCCTGCCATGAAGGTCTGCTCGTTCGCGGCGATGGGAACTGTTTTCGGCATGTCCCTTTCGATACGCGCGTGAAGAGCCTTATTGGCGAGTCTCTTCTCAAGCGGCATGGGATGGTCCGAAGTGGCAACAGGTGCAACCCCGGTACTGAAATACAAGTAGGCCCCAAGTCCTACCAGAGCAACGCCGAATGCAATACCCGCCAAAAAAGTCCTCACGCAGATTTCTCCTGTGCCGAAGTCCCGCCCGATTCTGAATAGCGAGAAACGCAAATTATAATCCTGACATGCGCAGCCTGTTCCGTGCCCTGCTGAGTGTGCTGCTTCTCCTAGTCGTGGCGCTGGCTTCTGCACTTGTCGCTATGCGGCTCGCCATCCATGGGCGCGAGGTACAAGTGCCGGATGTCCGCGGCAAGACGCCGGCTGAAGCGCGGCAACTAACCGAACTTAGCGGGCTAAATTCGCAAATCGAGCGCCAATATTACAGTCCCACAGTGCCCGCCGGCCGGGTACTGTCGCAAATGCCTATGCCCGGAACAAGCGTGCGTCGCGGCTGGGATGTTCGTCTTGCGCTCAGTCTGGGGCCGCAACGCGTCACCATTCCCCAGGTGATCGGACAGAGCCAGCGAGCAGCGACAATCACACTCGAACAGCGCGCGATTGATCTCGGGTCCACCGCGACCGCGGAGATTCCGGGTATGACCGCGGGCCAGGTGATCGGCCAAGACCCTCCGCCGGATGCGACCGACGCCTCCGCACCGCGCATCAGCCTGCTGATTGCGCAAGATGCTGCGCCGGAAGGCTACATTATGCCCAGCTTGGTCGGGCAACCGCTGGGGAGCGTGAGCAATGTATTGAAAGATTCCGGATTCGTGATCGGTCGTGTCGCCGTGGCCTCCATCGCGCCGCCTCAACCGGGTAGCGCCGCTGGTTCGACAATCTCCCAAACTGAGCCGCCACAAGCGAGTGCCGCACCAAGCAACACATCAACCCCGCCAAATGCAGGCACGTCGGTAGCATCGGCAGTTCCAACGCCGGCTTCGATCATCATTTCGCAGGATCCGACCCCGGGAAAAAAGGTGCTTGCCGGATCTGTGATCAATTTCACAGTGCGATAGAAGTGTTACTTGCATTCCAGGATTGCGGCGAAGAAGCCGTCACACGGATGCACGCCAGGAATCGTGCGGAGGTAAGGCCCAGTGATCAATGAATCAATGTCCTTCCACGCCAGCTCTCCGTTGCTTTGCAGTTCCAGCAACCGGCTGCGCGCGTCAATAACATGAAAGGCTGGATTATCAGTCAGCGCCTTTTCGATTACCTGTTGGTTCTCTTCCGGTTCCAGCGAGCAAGTCGAATAGACTATACGGCCGCCCATCGCGGCGTGCTTCATTGCCGAGCCTAGTATTTCAAGCTGATAAGCCTCTAGCCTGGACAGGTCTTCGGCTTTAAGCCGCCACTTGATTTCCGGATTGCGCGCTAGGGTTCCGGTGCCGGAGCAGGGTGCGTCCACCAGTATGCGGTCGAATTGTCTGTTGAGCGGCATGGCGCGTACGTCGGCGGAGAGGACCTGCACGTTGGATTCAGAAACAAGCTTCTTCAGCAGGGCCGCCCGGCGCGGATGAAGTTCTATGGCGACGATATTTGTCTTCGGATTCTGCTCCGCGAGAATTCGCGTTTTACCGCCGGGGGCGGCGCAACAATCCAGAATTGTCGTTCCAGTCCCTACTAGTATCGCGACCAGCTGAGAAGCCTCATCTTGAACCCCGAGGCGATGGTCACGAAAGGCAGCGGTGCGCGGCAGGTCGCCGGAGCGAAGCACGAAGGAGCTCTTGAGCAATTTTCCGGGTTCGAGTTCAATTGCGTCTTCCGCAAGTTCGGTAACTAAAGCTGAATCATCAGTATGAAATGCCGGCTGGGGCGGATGCTGATCGTATTCGCAAATCTTCTGTGCGGCGGCGGCGCTAAAGTTGTCAGACCACCGTTTCACCATCCATTCAGGATGCGCAACTTCAGCCGGAGGGCGAAAGTGTAGTTTCATCAACTTTCGCAAAACTGCATTCACCATTCCTGCAGCCGACGTCTTGCCCGAACGCTTTACGAGTTCGACGCTTTCATTGATGGCGGCGTGCCGCGGAATGCGGTCGAGAAAGGAGAGCTGGTAACTGCCCAGGCGCAAAGCGACCAGCACCTCTGGGTCGAGCTTGGTTAGCGGCTTATTGATGTGCTTGGCAAAAGCATTGTCCAGAACGCTGCACCAGCGCAGGACTCCCATGACCAGTTCGGTGACAAGGCCGTGATCGGCAGTCGAAAGCCTGGAAAACCGGGAAGAGTTCAGCAATTCCGACGCGTAGGCATCGGTTGTTTCCACTCGCATCAGGATTTCAAATGCTGCCGTGCGCGCAGGAGAAGTCTTCACTCACCAGATTGTAAAGAAGAACTTATCCAGCTGGAATATTTCCTAAGCGCGGATATCGGGATGGCGAATGTTTTCAAAGCACGCAAAGTCTAACCGCAATATTAGTGGCAGTCTAGGGAAACTGAGGCTTGTTGAGCAGGGAGGAGCTTTAACTATCGAGAGATTCTCCAGGCCGAGGTCTGTATCCGTGAATGAAATCGCTTGCTGGCATCCGTCGTTTCCCCTCAGGCTGCAATTCCAGCAGTTCGACCGCGCTGTCGTTCCCGCAACCTGCCAAAAGTCGGTTGCCTCTGACGAGTAACGTCCCCAGCGGAACTAGCTCCGAAGCGGGCTTCATGCGCGTAACGTTCAATCCTTTGCCACGAAAAGTAGTAAACGCCCCCGGCCAGGGCTGGAAGCCGCGAAAACGGTTATAAACCTCTTGCGCGCTGCGGCTGAAATCGATCCGGCCCTCTTCTTTCGTCAGGATTGGCGCCAAGGTTGCCGCGGCGTTGTCCTGAGAGCGAGACTTGATCGTGCCGGCAGCAATCCCGCGCAAGGTTTCGATCATCAACTCGGCGCCAATTTCCGCCAGCTTCGGAGACAAAGTTTCGGCTGTGTCGTCATCCGCAATCCCCAACTCCTGCTGAAGCAGAATGTCGCCGGTATCGAGGCCTTCGTCGATTCTCATCGTGGTCACGCCGGTGACGGATTCGCCCTTTGCGATGGCCCACTGGATCGGCGCCGCCCCGCGATATCTCGGGAGCAACGACGCATGCAGATTAATATTGCCGAAGCGCGGCAAATCCAGCATCCACTTGGGAATAATCCGGCCGTATCCGACCACGATGATTGCGTCGGGATTGATCTCGCGCAATCGCGCCCGAAGTTCTTCGTTGTTTTTTATCTTTTCCGGCTGATAAAGAGAAACGCCCAGCCTCAGGGCGGCCTGCTTGACTGGCGAAGCCACCAGCTCCAGCCCACGACCCTTCGGGCGATCCGGCTGGGTAAGCGCCAACCGCACCGCGAATCCAGCCTCGACGAGCTTTTCAAGCGTAGGGACCGCGAATTGCGGCGTTCCGCAGAACACCAAATTGAGCGGTTGAATCATTGAATCATTGAATCACTAGAATGACTCAATCGCTGAATGATTCAACGACTCACTTCTTTACCACTCTCCGGCCTTAACCAGCTTCCTGATCTTGCGTTTGATCAGGTCGCGTTTTAGTGCGCTGATGTGGCTGATGTAAAGCTTGCCGTTCAAATGATCGGTTTCATGCAGGAAGGCGCGTGCCAGCAGGTCTTCTCCGGTCTGCTCGTACCACTTGCCATTCACATCTTGGGCACGGACGGTCACGATTTTCGGGCGCGTCACCGATTCGCGGAATTCCGGGATGCTGAGGCAGCCTTCGCTCTGTGTCTGCTTGCCTTCCTTGTGAATAATCTCGGGATTTGCCAGCACCAGTTTGGCGGCGGGATCTTCTTTGAAACTCACATCGATTACTGCCAGCCGCTTCGAGATCCCGATCTGCGGGGCCGCCAGGCCCACACCCTTGGCTTCGTACATTGACTCAAACATGTCCTCGACCAGTTTTTTCAGATCGGTCCCAAATTCGGTGACCGGCGCAGCAGGCTTTTCGAGGACAGGGTTTCCAAACTTTACGATGGGATAGATCATGAAGTTCGTTGGCAAATCAGTTTCGGCTTTCAAGTTTTCTGTTTCGAAAAGTCTCGGGATTCTCTGAAAAATTGGAACTCGAAACCTGATACTCGAAACTAGTAGTTTTTCAGCTGCTCCAAATATCCCTTAAAATTTCGGCATGTCTCGGTCATCGAGTCGCCGCCGAAT
>Ga0134126_10007116_pt1 | contig 14042 bp, 13 predicted proteins | sample KB31752_FD_96881 | JGI IMG/M metagenome (GOLD analysis project Ga0134126, IMG submission 96881) | Terrestrial soil microbial communities with excess Nitrogen fertilizer from Kellogg Biological Station, Michigan, USA - KB3-175-2 | ecosystem: Environmental > Terrestrial > Soil > Unclassified ... | reverse complement strand
CCGAGGTGAACGAGGAGCTGATCGCGGAGGTGCTCGCGACGGCGACCGGGATCCCCGTCTTCAAGCTCACCGAGGAGGAGTCGCAGCGGCTGCTCCGCATGGAGGACGAGCTGCACCGCCGGGTCATCGGCCAGAACGACGCCATCAAGGCGCTGTCCCAGGCCATCCGGCGGACCAGGGCCGGGCTCAAGGACCCCAAGCGCCCCGGCGGGTCGTTCATCTTCGCCGGGCCGTCGGGCGTCGGCAAGACCGAGCTGTCCAAGACCCTGGCCGAGTTCCTGTTCGGTGACGAGGACGCGCTCATCCAGCTGGACATGAGCGAGTACATGGAGAAGCACACCGTCTCGCGGCTGTTCGGCTCCCCGCCCGGCTACGTCGGGTACGAGGAGGGCGGGCAGCTGACCGAGAAGGTGCGGCGCCGGCCGTTCTCCGTCGTGCTGTTCGACGAGATCGAGAAGGCCCACCCGGACATCTTCAACTCGCTGCTGCAGATCCTGGAGGACGGTCGCCTGACCGACGCCCAGGGCCGGATGGTGGACTTCAAGAACACCGTCATCATCATGACCACCAACCTGGGCACCAAGGACATCTCCAAGGGCGTGTCGGTCGGCTTCGGCACGGCCGGGGAGTCCCGCGGTTCCTACGACCGGATGAAGGCCAAGGTCGGCGAGGAGCTCAAGTCGCACTTCCGGCCCGAGTTCCTGAACCGTGTGGACGACATCATCGTCTTCCACCAGCTCAGCCAGGACGAGATCTTCCGGATCGTGGACCTGATGATCAACAAGGTCGACGAGCGGCTCAAGGACCGGGACATGGGCATCGAGCTCCGGCCGGCGGCCAAGTCGCTGCTGTCCGAGCGGGGCTACGACCCGGTGCTCGGCGCCCGGCCGCTGCGCCGGACCATCCAGCGGGAGATCGAGGATCACCTGTCGGAGAAGATCCTGTTCAGCGAGCTCAAGCCGGGCCAGATCGTGGTGGTCGACGCCGAGGGCACCGGCCCGGAGGCGGTGTTCACGTTCAAGGGCATCCCCAAGCCGGAGGCGGTCCCGGACGCCCCGCCCGCGGACATCGACACCAAGGCCGCGACGGGCGGCTCGGGCGGCTCGGGCGCCACCGACGTCCGGCCCACCAGCTAGCCGGTCCGAAGATCCAGAACAATCTGAAAACCACGTAATCGAATAAGACGGCTTGAGGGCAGCGAGCACCCGCTCGCTGCCCTCAGTCGTTCCGGGCCGTGCTCAGGCGCCGTCGCCGGGCAGGCCGATGGTGCCGTCATCGCGGCCCGCGGCCAGCCCGTCGGCGATCAGGGCGGCCAGGGCCCGCGCCCGCTGGTCCGGGTCCGGCCAGGCGGCATCGAGCACCGCGGCCGGGACCGGCCCGTCGGCCGCGCGCAGCACGGCCAGCAGCCGGCCGCGGCACTCCCGGTCGCTGCCCGCATAGCCGGGCTGGGTCCGCCGGGCCGCCGCGGCCGGGCGTCCCGCCCGCCGCCAGGCGCACTGGCCGGCCACCGGGCAGGCGGCGCAGTCCGGGCGGGCGGCGGTGCAGACCAGTGCGCCCAGTTCCATGACCGCCACCGACCAGCGCGCGGCCACGGCATCCTGCGCCGGCAGCAGCGACTGGGCTAGCCGGCGCTCGGCCGCCGAGGTGGCGGCGGGCGGCAGCGCGACGCCGGTCACCAGCCGGCCAAGCACCCGCCGCACGTTGGTGTCCAGCACCGGGTGGCTGTGCCCGAAGGCGAAGCTGGCCACGGCCGCGGCCGTATATGGGCCGATCCCCGGCAGCGTGGCCAGCATCTCGGCCGAATCGGGGACCTCGCCGCCGTGCTCGCTGACCACCCGCTGGGCGATCGCGTGCAGCCGGATCGCCCGGCGCGGGTAGCCCAGCCGGTCCCACTGCCTGACCGCCTCGGCCGGGGTGTCGGCGGCCAGCGCCGCGGGCGTCGGCCACCGGGCCAGCCACGCCGCGTAGGCGGGCAGCACCCGGGCCACCGGTGTCTGCTGCAGCATGATCTCGCTGACCAGGACCGCCCAGGGCGACGTGCCCGGCCGCCGCCACGGCAGGTCACGGGCGCTGGCCTGGTACCAGTCCAGGACCGGTGCGGCATAAGGGGATGTCATGACCGCCCGATCCTCCCACGGATCCGCGGATCCACGTGGATCCGTATACGGGTTATACACGGGGCGACGGCGTTTCTGGCCTAGGTCGGCGGCCGGGCTCTTGCATACTCGACGCATGGGAATGAATACGTTCCGTTACCACAGGTGGCGTGAGCGGATCGGGGGGGACTTGCGGCCCGAGGGCGGCTGGCCGGCCCGGCGGTGGTCGTTACGCCGCCGGGCGGACCAACGCCAGGCGGGCCGGGAGCGGGACCCGCTGGCCGCCATGTACTGGCGGCGACGGCTGGTCGCCCTGACGGTCGGCCTGGCCGTCCTGGCCGTGATCGCCTGGGCCTTCAACGGCGCCATCGGCGGCATGGCCACGCCCGGCGGATCGACCGCCACCGGCTCCGGCTCGGGCTCGGGCGGCTCGGGCTCTGGCTCGGGCTCTGGCTCTGGCTCGGGCGGCTCGGGGAGCGGCGCCGGCGCCGGCCAGCAGCAGGACCTGGGCGGCGGCTCGGGCACGACCCCGTCCGCCTCCGCGTCACCCCAGGCCACGCCTAGCGCCTGCCCGCACGGCGACGTGGTGCTGAGCCTCATCAATGCCCAGCCGACCTACGGCCGTGGCCAGCTACCGCAGTTCACCGTCGACGTGGTCGCCACCGGCGGCCCCACCTGCACGTTCAACGTCGGCGCCAGTCACATCGCGCTGGTCATCCGGTCCGGCGCCGAGCGGGTGTGGAGCTCGGCCGACTGCGTCCAGGGCGCGGGCGACCTGGTCACCGACCTGCAGCGGGGGGTGCCCACGGTGCTGCCCATCTCCTGGAACAGGCAGCCGTCCGCACCGGGCTGCCGGGCCCAGTCCGGTTCTGTGCCTGACGGCATCTACACCGCCACGGCCGCCGACGGCTGGCTGCGCAGCAACACCGTCACCTTCCGGATCGGCTGACGGCTGGAAGGGCCTAGCTGTAGCGCTCGAGCAACGAGGACTCGGCCAGGCGGGACAGCTCCTCGCGCACGCCACGGGCCTGGGAGCGGCCCACGCCGTCCACGCCCTGGAGGTCGGCCACGCTGGCGGCCAGGAGCTTCTGCAGCCCGCCGAAGTGCCCGATGAGGCCGTCGGCGGCGTGGCTGGGCAGCCGGGGCACCCGGGCCAGCAGGCGGTAGCCGTGCGGGCTGACCGAGGCGTCCAGGCTCTCGGCGCCCAGGCCCAGCACGGCGGCCACGGCCCCGGCGTCGAGCAGCTCGTCCGTGCTCAGGCCGGCCAGCCGGGCCAGCGCGGTCGCGGTGGCGCAGTCCCGGTCCTGCGCCGCGGCGGGCACGTAGTCGGCGGCCAGCAGGCGGCGCTCCTCGCCGGTGCCCGCCACCAGCTCGTCGAGCTGGAGCGCGAGCAGTCGCCCGTCGGTGCCCAGCTCGATCATGTAGCCCTCGATCTCGCCGGAGATGCGGCGGACCATCTCGATCCGCTGCGCGGCCGTCGTGACGTCCCTGACCGTCACCAGGTCCTCGATCTCCAGCGCCGACAGCGCCCCGGTGACCTGGTCCAGCCGCAGCTTGTACCGCTCCAGCGTGGCCAGGGCCTGGTGCGCGCGGGACAAGATAGTGGTCGAGTCCTCGAGCTCGTACCGGGCGCCCGCGGTGTACACGGCGATGATGCGCATGGACTTGCTGACCGAGATGACCGGGTAGCCGGTCTGCCGGGCCACCCGCTCCGCGGTGCGGTGCCGGGTGCCGGACTCGCCGGTCGGCAGCGTCGGGTCGGGCACCAGCTGGACGGCGGCGCGCAGGATCGTGGCGCCAGCACGGTCCAGCACGATGGCGCCGTCCATCTTGGCCAGCTCGCGCAGCCGGGTGGCGGAGAACTCGACCTCCAGCTCGAACCCCCCCGAGCACAGCCCCTCGACCACCTGGTCGTAGCCCACCACGATCAGGGCGCCAGTGCTGCCCCGCAGGATCCGCTCCAGGCCCTCCCGCAAGGCGGTGCCTGGCGCCACGGCCGCCAGCGCGGCCCGTCGTTGTTCATCTCGCCCCGTGCTCACTGCGGACTCCCGCCGCGAGGTTGCTCATTCGCCGCCAGTCTATCGGCGGGCCGCCGGCTGGGCGGGCTCGCTTGGCTCATCCGCTGGCTCATCCGCCGATGGCGATCGCTATCGCGGTACGGACGTCAGAGGCCTCCTGCACCTCGATCGGCAGCCCGTCGCCGACCTCCGAGCCGACGGGCACGATCGCGCGCCTGAACCCTAGCCGCTGGGCCTCGCTCAGCCGCCGGGCCGTCGCGGTCACCTTGCGGATCTCCCCGGCCAGGCCGACCTCGCCGATCGCCACCATGTCGGGCGGAATGCTGATGTCAGCCGTGGCGCTGGCCAGGGCCACCGCCAGGGCCAGGTCGATGGACGGCTCGGTCAGCCGGACCCCCCCGATGGTCGCGGCGTAGATGTCCTGCCGCGCGATGTCCACGCCGGTGCGGCTCCGCAGCACCGCCACCACCATGCCGACCCTGGACGAGTCCAGGCCCGAGGTCACCCAGCGGGTCGGCTCGGGCGGCGCCACGATCCGGCCGAGCAGCGTCTGGACCTCGGCCACCAGCGGCCGCCGGCCCTCCATGGTCACCGTCACGCAGGTGCCCGGCACCGGCTCGTGCTGGCGGGACAGGAACAGCCCGCTGGGGTCGGGCAGCCCGATCAGGCCGTACTCGCCGAGCTCGAAGCAGCCGATCTCGTCGGTCGGGCCGAACCGGTTCTTGAGCGCCCGCACCATGCGCAGCTGGCCACGGGAATCGCCGTCGAAGCTGAGCACCACGTCGACCAGGTGCTCCAGGGTCCGGGGCCCGGCCACCGAGCCGTCCTTGGTCACATGCCCGACCAGCACGGTGGTCAGCGAGCGCTGCTTGGCCAGCCCGGTCAGCGCGGCGGTGACCTCGCGGACCTGGGTTACGCCGCCCGGCACGCCGTCTACCCAGGCCGCGCTGATGGTCTGCACCGAGTCCACGATGAGCAGCCGGGGATCGACGGCCTCGACGTGGGTCAGCAGGGCCGCGAAGTCGGTCTCGGAGGCCAGGTACAGGTTGTCGCTGATGGCCCCGATGCGGTCGGCGCGCTGCCGGACCTGGGCCGCGGACTCCTCCCCGGTCACGTACAGCACGGGCCCGGAGCGGGCGGCCAGCGCCCCGGCCTCGAGGAGCAGGGTGGACTTGCCCACGCCCGGCTCCCCGGCCAGCAGCACCACCCCGCCGGGGACCAGCCCGCCGCCCAGGACCCGGTCCAGCTCGTCCATCCCGGTCGGCCGGGCCCGGGCGGTCTCGGCGTCCACCTGGCCGATGGGGACCGCCGGGCCGCGAGTCGCCCCGGCCTGCAGCTGAACCCGGCCCAGCCCAGGGGCGGCCGCGGCCCGGCCGTTGGTCCTGGCCTCGGTCACGCTGCCCCATGCCTGGCACTCCCCGCAGCGGCCCACCCACTTAGCGCTGCGCCAGCCGCACTCCGAGCACTCGTACGACGTGGCAGTTGTTGGCCTGGCCATGGCCGTCACCGTAGTGCCTGCCACTGACAGTCCGGCTGCCCGCATAAGCTGGCCATGGTCGTTCCGGGGCACAGCAGCATCCGGACAGAGGAGATGCGTTGGGCTACGTCGCCGAGCCACCCGGGGCCAGGAAGTCGGGCATACCGGTGGCCCTGTCAACCGCATCGGTCTTCCCAGAGCGGGTGCCTGACGCCTTCCAGGCCGCCGCCCGGCTGGGCTATGACGGCATCGAGATCATGGTCACCACCGACCCGGTCAGCCAGGACGCCAAGGTGCTGGCCGCGCTGTCGCAGTACCACGGCGTCCCGGTACTGGCCGTGCACGCGCCCAACCTGCTGGTGACCCAGCGGGTCTGGGGCCTGGATGCCTGGGGCAAGCTGGTCCGCTCCCAGGAGATGGCCCAGGAGCTGGGGGCCAGGGTGGTCGTCGTGCACCCGCCGTTCCGCTGGCAGCGCGAGTACGCGGCCAAGTTCGAGGCCGGGCTGACCAGGATGTCCCAGCAGAGCGGGATCGCGTTCGCGGTGGAGAACCTCTACCCGCTGCGGCCCGGCAGCTCCGAGGTCACCGCCTACGCCCCGCACTGGAACCCGGTCGAGCTGGACTGCCCGCACGCCACCCTGGACGTCTCGCACGCCGCGGTGTCCGGCTCGGACGTGCAGGAGATGGCGGCCATGCTCAGCGGCCGCCTGGCCCACGTGCACCTGGGGGACGGCACCAAGCCGGGCCTGCCCGACGAGCACCTGGTGCCCGGCCGGGGCAACCAGCCGTGCGCCGAGCTGCTCGGCCAGCTGCGCGCGACCGGCTACTCCGGCGCGGTGGTGCTCGAGGTCAACACGCGCAAGGCGGTCAGCCCAGCGCGGCGGCAGGCCGACCTGGCCGAGTCGCTCGACTTCGCCCGTGCCCACCTGGACGGCACCCCGCTGGCCGCGCGGGCGGCCGACGGGTCCCTGGCCGGCTAGACCTCCAGAATCAGCGTCACCGGACCGTCGTTGACCAGCTGAACCTCCATGTCCGCGCCGAACACGCCCGTCTGCACGTCGGCGCCGAGCGCCCGAAGGGCGGCGGTGAACGCCTCCACCAGCGGCTCGGCCACCGGGCCGGGAGCGGCTGCCTGCCAGCTCGGCCGACGGCCCTTGGCGGTGTCGGCATAAAGTGTGAACTGGCTGATCACCAGCAGTGGGGCGGACGTGTCGGCGCAGGATTTCTCGCCGTGCAGGATGCGCAGATGAAAGATCTTGCGCGCCAGCGCCCCGGCGGCGGAGGGGGTATCGAAATGGGTCACGCCGACCAGCACGACCAGACCGGGCCGGGACAGCCGGCCGACCACCGATCCGGCCACGGACACGCTGGCCTCGCTGGCCCGCTGAACTACGGCTCGCACGACAAGGCATTCTGCCGGTCATGAGCGTCGGCAGCACCCCCCGGCCGCCCGTGGCCACCTTGATCACCGTGGCGCCGACCGGCGCCGAGTCGGACCAGGCGGCGGTGCCCGCGCTGCCCGTCACCCTGGACGAGCTGGTGGCCACCGCCATCCAGTGCCAGGTGGCCGGCGCGGCCGTCATTCACGTGCACATCCGCGACGCGCAGGCCCGGCCGACGCTGGACCGCGGCCGCCTCACCGACACCGTCCGGGCCCTGCGCGAGAGCACCGACCTGATCGTCCAGCTGTCCACCGGCGGCGCGGTCAGCGACGGCTTCGAGCCGCGGCTGGCGGTGCTCGACGCCGCGCCCGACGCCTGCTCGCTGACCTGCGGCACGGTGAACTTCGGCGACGAGGTGTTCCTGAACCCGTGGCCGTTCGTCCGCGAGCTGTACGCCAGGACCCAGGCGGCCGGCGTGGTTCCGGAATTCGAGCTCTTTGACCTGGGACAGGTGGCCACGCTGCACCGGCTGCTGGCCGAGCTGGGCCCGCCGCACGGCGGGCACGTGCACTGCGACCTGGTCATGGGCGTGCCCGGCGGGATGCCGGGCGACGCCGCCACGCTGGTGGCAGCGGTGGCCGCGCTGCCGGCCGGGGCGACCTGGTCGGCGACGGGGATCGGGCGGACGTCGCTCCCGGTCATGCTGACGGCGCTGGCCGCCGGCGGGCACCTGCGGGTTGGCATGGAGGACACGGTGTCCTTCGCCCGCGGCCGCCCGGTGACCGGCAACGCGGAACTGGTGGCACGAGCGGCGACCCTGGCCGGGCTGGCACAGCGCCCGGCCATGTCGCCAGAGGAGGCAAGAAACATGCTGGGTATGGCAATCCGTGACTGACAGCCCGGTCCTGGCCGAGGTCATCCGGTCCGGCTTCCTGGAGTCGCGGCATCGCGGCGTGCTGGCCGGCCTGCGCGCGGACGGCTCGTCCGCGCTGGCCGTCGGCGCCGTCGACGAGCCGTTCTTCCCGCGGTCGTCGAACAAGCCGCTGCAGGCGGCCGCGATGCTGCGCTGCGGCCTGGACCTGAGCGGAGAGCTGCTGGCGCTGGCCGCGGCCAGCCACTCGGGCGAGGACTTCCACGTGGCCGGCGCGCGGCGGATCCTGGCCGGCGCCGGGCTGACCGAGGACGCCCTGCAGTGCCCGCCCAGCCTGGCCATGGACGAGCAGACGCAGTGGGCCATGATCCGGGCCGGCGCCGAGCCCGACCGGATCCACTTCAATTGCTCGGGCAAGCACGCGGCCATGCTGGCCACCTGCGTGGCGGCCGGCTGGCCCACGCAGACCTACACCGACCCGGACCATCCGCTCCAGGTGGCCATCGCGGCCCACGTATCGGAGCTGGCCGGAGAGCCGGTGGCGGCGATCGGCGTGGACGGCTGCGGCGCGCCGCTGCTGGCCATCTCGGTGACCGGCCTGGCCCGGGCGTTTCGCGCGCTGGTGCTGGCCGAGCCGGGCACGCCTGAGCGCCGGGTGGCCGACGCGATGCGGGCCCACCCGGCCTGGACCTCGGGCACGCACCGGCCCGAGCGCCAGCTCATGGAGGCCGTGCCCGGGCTGCTGATCAAGGCCGGCGCCGAGGGCGTGGACGCTTTCGCCCTGGCCGACGGCCGGGCCGCGGCGATCAAGGTCGAGGACGGCAGCCAGCGGGCCAGGACCCCCATCACCGTGGCGGTGCTGGGCCAGCTCGGCGTCGCCCAGGTGCCGGGGGCCGACCTGGCCACGCTGGCCGAGCTGGCCACGGCGCCGGTCACCGGCGGCGGGCGCCTGGTCGGCGAGGTCCGCGCCACCCTCCCCGTCACGACGGCAGTCTTATCCCTGGCCACCGCTAGCTGACGCAAGCGCCCCGCTTGCAACTGCAAGCGGGGCGTGTGACACTGGGAGCATGGCCTCGGTCAACGTCAACACCATCGGCGCCTACATCCGGGAGCAGCGGGAGCAGGCCAAGATCTCGCTGCGCCAGCTCGCCCAGAACGCCGGAATCTCCAACCCCTACCTCAGCCAGATCGAGCGCGGCCTGCGCCGGCCGAGCGCCGACATCCTCCAGCAGATCGCCAAGGGGCTGCGGATCTCGGCCGAGGCGCTCTACGTCCAGGCTGGGTTCCTGGAGGACCGGCCACCCGCCTCGATGGTCCGCGAGGCCATCCTGACCGACCCGGAGATCACCGAGCGGCAGCGCCAGATGCTGGTCGAGATCTACGAGTCCTTCCGCCGGGAGACGGCGCTCGCCAGCGGCAAGACCGACATCGACGATTCCGGCGAACTGGCCGCGGCCGACGAGGCCGCGCTGAGCTGGCCGGAAGATGTCGGCCCGGAGGCCCTGGAGGCCGTCAGGGGGCCGCGAGCCCTGACTGCCAGGCCGGACGACCCGGCCGACGCGGCCGGCGATTCCCCCCAACCACCCGCCAGCGAGTAGCGTGACGCCGTGAGTGTAATCAACACTAGCCAGACCGCGGTCGGCTATTTCTTCTGGGCCCTGCTGATCGCGGCCTTCGTGGTCGAGACGTGGGCCTTTGTCGATGCCATCCGGCATCCGGCCGGCGCGTACACCGCGGCCGGCAAGCAGACCAAGCAGATCTGGCTGATCATCTTGGGTGTCGCCTTCGTGATCGGCATCGGCGGCGCCGTCGGGTTGCTCAGCCTCATCAGCTTCCTGCCCATCCTGTCGTTCGTCGCCGCGGCCATCTACCTGGCCGACGTCCGGCCCAAGGTGCGCGCCACGCGGGGCGGGTCCTCGCAGCACCAGGGCCCCTACGGCCCCTGGTAGGCACCGCGGCGCTAGGCTCGGCGGATGACCGAAACGCAGTGGCGGACCCACCGGCTCGAGCTTGACGACCAGACGCTCCGCGAGTGGGACGCGGTCGTTCTGGCCAGCGATCCCGACGGGATCGTGCTGGACCGGTCGGCGTTCTACCCGGGCGGCGGCGGCCAGCCGCCGGATCAGGGCGTGCTGCTGTGGGGCGGCGTGCAGACCCGCATCGCCGGGGCGCGCAAGGGCGATGACCTGTACCTGATCCCGGCCGCGGGCGACCCGCTGCCGCCGCCGGGCACCGCGGTCCGCGGCGCCGTCGAGGACGAGCGCCGGACCTCGCTGATGCGCACGCACTCCGGGCTGCACGTGCTGTGCGGCGTGGTCTTCCGTGACTACGGCGCGCTGGTGACCGGCGGCAACATGGAGCCGCTGACCGCCCGCATGGACTTCGATCTGCCCGAGCTGCCCGCGGGGTTCCGGGACGCGGTGGAGGCCGCCTGCAACGCCGAGATCGGCAACGACCGGCGGATCGACGCCAGGGTGCTGCCACGTGCCGACGCCTTCGCGATCCCGGACATCATCAGGACCGCGACCAACCTGGTCCCGCCGGAGGTGTCCGAGGTGCGCATCATCGACATCGTGGGCCTGGACCAGCAAGCCGACGGCGGCACCCATGTGGCCAGCACCGGCCAGATCGGCCAGATCCAGGTCACCAAGATCGAGAACAAGGGCAAGGGCTTCCGCCGCCTGCGGATCCGCATCGCCGACTAGGCGACGCGGATCCGCTCGGGCTAGCCGCAAACTTCAGTGCCGCAAACTTCCGTGCCGCAAACTTCCGTGCCTGATCGCGTAGGCGTGGATGAGGGTCTGGTTGGCGGTGCGGCTGCCGGCGTCCTGCGCGGTTACCCGCAGGGACGCGAAGCGCGCGCCCGGCCGGGTCGGGTTGGTGACGATCGCGGTCCAGGCGGCGCCGTGCCTGCGCACCGGGACTAGCTGCCAGGTCGCGCCGTCGTTGTAGGAGATCCGCAGGGTCACCCGGCGCAGGCGGGCCAGGTGCTGCGGGATGCCGTCGGGCTCGCCCGCCTGGCCGTCGACCGGCAGCAGCGTGATGGTCTGCCGGGCGCCCGCCTGGGCCTGGTCATGATCGTTCAGCGCCGTCCGGTAGAGGATCTCGAGGAACGGCACAAGGGAGAAGCTGGCGGTGCCGGGCGGCTTCCTGGACGCGAACGTCCAGACGTCGCGCTGGCGGATGGACAGGTCCGAATACGGCACCTGCCGGGACGCGCTGACCACCGCGGTGTAGCGGCCCGGGTGCTGCGGCATCGTGAAGCTGCTGAAGCCGGGCTGATCGCTGGTGCCGATGAGCTTACCGGCCGCGCTGCGCATGGTGGTCGTTCCGGTCAGGCCGCCGTCCGGGGCGAACCCGGACGCCGCGTCGGCCGTGCTGAGCAGCGGTACCCACAGCTGAAATTCCCCGTCGGGGAGCCGGGAGTTGGAGTCGCCACCAGGGCCGCCGGGAGCCGTGAACCAGGACCGGGTATAGCTGCGGCCGAGCAAGAACCGGCTGCTGCGTGAGCTCACGTCCAGCGTCTTGAACGAGCAGTCCTTGGTCGTCATGGCCGAGTCCGCGCCCCAGGTCAGGCCGGGAGTGAAGTACTCGGTGCGGGTGGCGGGCAGCGCGCCGATGCCGGCGTAGAGCCCGAACGCCACCCCGCCGGGCCAGTCCGCGACAGTGTGGCCGCCTGCGCAGGCCGGTCGGCCCGCGGAGGCGTAGGTCGTCCGCACCCTGACCAGGTCTCTGGTCAGCACCCGGGCCGACGGATCACGGGGTATGCCGCCGGTCAGGGTCACTCCCAGGTTGTAGATGTACGGGCTGCCGTAGAGGGCCCCGTTCCTGGTCAGTCGGCCCTGGAGCCGGAGGACGAGGCCCGGTGCGGGCCGGGCCGGGGTCACGTACGCGGGCTGGCCGCTGATCCCGAACGCGGCCACCAGCTGCTGACGGGGGCCAACTTTCTGGTAGATGAGGGCCATGCCGTCCCCGGCTGACAGCCGGGCCTGCGGGTTGTCGGTGGTGAGGTGGATCCGCCGGCCTTGGCGAGCGTCGAGCGTCAGCGCGGTATTTCCGGTCACCGCGACGACCGGCCGGTAGATGGCGGTAAAGGACTTCTGGCCGTCTGGGGTGACCACGTAGGCCAGGACCGAGTACCGTCCGGCCGGGACCTCGCCAGTCGCGGTGCCGTTCCTGACCGTCAGGTTGTAGTCGTCCGATCCGTTCAGGGCGGTCAGGATGGCATAGGAGACGTTGGCGTTGGCGGGCGCCTGGCCCCGGCGGTCGAGCACCTTGATCGTGATCTTGTCCTTGCCGGCGACCCCGAGGCGCAGCGGCAGGCGCGGGTGCACGACCGATGACCAGATGGACTGCGGGGTCATCGGGGCGCGATCGGCGCGCCCGCCGACCAGTTCCGTTCTGGTGTATCCGCTGTGCTGGCGCGGGAGCACGGTGACGGCGGACGGGGCCGCGGCGGCGCGCGCGGCCTGCGCGGGCGCGGCTGGCTGCGGCCAGGGCTGGGTGGCGACGGGGATCGCGATGGCCACCGCGGCCAGGCTCGTTTTCCAGGTCAAGTGGGGTGCTCCTCGGGTAGCGGGCGATATGTCCAGCTCCTAAGGTGTCCGCTTAATGACGATCATTTCTTCCCGCCAGCGCTGAAATGCTGAGCCCAGCACGGACATGTGGCAGGTGTCGAAGGGAGCAGCCTTGCCAAGTCTGCCGATAGCCGCTCAGGACGAGCGGCAGCGCCGCTTCGAGGCGGCCTACGCGGCGCACCACACCCCGGTCCTCGGGTACGTGCTGCGCCGGACCAGCAACGCCGATGACGCCGCCGACGTCATCGCCGAGACCTTCCTGACCGCCTGGCGGCGGCTGGAGGATATGCCGCCGGAGCCGCAATCGCGGCTGTGGCTCTACGGGGTGGCCCGCCGGGTGCTGGCCAACCACTACCGCGGCGAGCGCCGCCGGTCGGCGCTGGCCGGCCGGCTGCGCGCCGATCTGGCCGTGTACCGCCCGCCGGAGTACACCGGCGAGCTGGCGCTGATCGCGCAGGCCTTCCGCCGCCTGCCCGCCGCCGACCGGGAACTGCTGGCCCTGACCGCCTGGGAAGGGCTCGACCACGGTCAGATCGCGGTGGTCCTGGGGTGCTCGCGCAACGCGGTACGCATCCGCCTGCACCGAGCCAGGAAACGGTTCGAGGCCGAACTGGCCCGCACCCAAGCCCAGTCCGCCCGCCCCGCTGGAGTCGGGGTACCGAATGGAGACCTCGCATGAACCAGCTCAGCCGCATTTCCCCGGTCTCCGACGCGGAGGCCGCCCGGCTGGTCCAGCCGGGCACCATGGCCGATCTCGCGTCCGAGATCACGGCCTCTTCCGTCCCGCCGGCCCCAGCCCGCACCCGGCGCCGTCGGGGCTGGGTGATCGGGGTGCCGCTGGCCGCCGGGCTGGCGGCGGCCGTTTTCATCGTCTTCTCCGTCGGCAGCCCGGGCCACCAGCCGGGCTTGGCGGGCAAGACCCGGCCGGTCAACAAGGACCGGACGGTGACCGGGCAGCGGGGGCACGCGACCCAGGCCCAGGTCCTGTCGTTCGTCAGGCGCGGCGGCTACATCATCGTGAAGGTGCGTAATCCGCTGGCTGACCCGGCCCGGTACAACGCCGAGTTCGTCCGCCACCACCTGCACATCCGGCTCACGATGGTGCCGGTGTCGCCGTCCCTGGTCGGCACGCTCGTCTACACGGGGTCCTCGCAGGGGGCCAGCACGATCACGCCGATCACCGCCCAGGGCCGCTGCTTCACCGGCGGTGGCGGCAGTGCCTGCCCGGTCGGCGTCCGGGTGCCGGTCGACTTCCACGGCAACGCGCAGCTCACCTTCGGCCGCGCCGCCCGGCCGGGCGAGCAGTACGAGTCCACGGCATCGGCCTTCGCGCCGGGCGAGGCGCTGCACGGCATGAGCATCAAGGGCGAGACGGTGGCCCAGGTGCTGGTGACGCTGCGGGCCAGGCACGTCAGCGTGGCGCTCTACGACGTCTTCCGGCACAACATCGCGGTGCACGTGCACCATGTGCCCGGCAGCTACTACGTCTACGACGCGGTGCCCTGGGCCCAGGGTCAGGTCATGCTGTTCGCGGGCCGGGGCAAGACCCAGCCCATGACCGGTGCCGGTAAGCCGGTCGGCAACGGTAACGGGCCCCAGCCTTCGGCTAGCCCGAGGAGCT
>Ga0134126_10007115_pt1 | contig 14045 bp, 17 predicted proteins | sample KB31752_FD_96881 | JGI IMG/M metagenome (GOLD analysis project Ga0134126, IMG submission 96881) | Terrestrial soil microbial communities with excess Nitrogen fertilizer from Kellogg Biological Station, Michigan, USA - KB3-175-2 | ecosystem: Environmental > Terrestrial > Soil > Unclassified ... | reverse complement strand
GAAGTTTGTCGGACATTTTGTTGAAACTGACCTGTTATTGAGTAGTGGGTCAGTTTGATGTCCGATAAGCTTTAGCTTGTCGAGGTGCTGCGACAAACTGAAGTTTGTCGGACATTCTGTTGAAACTGACCTGTTATTGAGTAGTGGGTCAGTTTGATGTCCGATAAGCTTTAGCTTGTCGAGGTGCTGCGACAAACTGAAGTTTGTCGGACATTTTGTTGAAACTGACCCATAACCCGTTATTGAGTTGAAACGGTAGCCCTCACTGGCTTGCGCAGCCGGTAAAGTGCGACGCCGACCGCGTTCGCAACTACCACGACGATCAGAATCTTCACGGCAAACAACCAACGGCTATCGACCGGCGTTATCGGAACCAGGGTGAAGATTCCGGCTACTACGGAAACGACAAAGCCCGACACCGCCGCCACCTTAAGCCAAATCGGCGCCTTGACGCCGAAACGTTTGATCGCCACCAGTGGAATGGCGAATAGCACCATATAGATGAGACCGTAAAAAGTAGTGGCAGCATTATCCTGTAATTGAAATGCCTCTTGTTCACTTACACCTATCAAACTCGCGAGGCTAAAGGCGAGCGTTATCAGTCCCACAAAGAGAATCGAATTGACCGGCGTGCGATGGCGCTTATGTAGACGTGCAAACCAGGCGGGCAACAGATTGTCCCAGCCTGCGACCATCGGCAAACGAGTGTTGCCCGCAAAGTAGATACTCATCAGCGCTATCTGTCGCGCCGCGATGCCAAAAATGGTGAACGATATCAGCAGTGATACCCAGCCAAATGAACCAAACGCAAGGCTGAGCACCTGGGGTATTGGACCAATGAGATCAACTTTGTCCGGGCTTACAAAAGCCAACACCGAAGCCGTGCCCAGGATGAACATAAGCGCGATGATCGGCGCCGAGATCATGACTGAGCGACTAATGTTTCGCGCCGGCGCGCGACATTCACCGGCAAGAATAGCGATGTATTCAAAACCTGATAGCGCGCCCACCGCGAGTTTGCTGAAGACGTTGAGGTTATAAGCCTTCAACTCCGGCAAGCTGGTTGAGAACGGGTGGTAGTTTGCGAGCGTGCCGCGGCTGGCCGTAATGAAGGGCAACAGAATGAGAGTTGCAAACGTTACCAGCAAAAACGCGCCGCCGAAATTCTGGACCCACTTGCCGAGCATTAAACCCCGCCTCGAGGCTGCGATCATCATGACCATCAAGAGTGTGCAGATGACGGTAGTAACCAATCTGTTCTCGCGCATCCAGTAAGCGTGTGGGCCGACGGCGTAAATAATTGTTCGCTTGATGATCAGGCCGATGCCTGACATTACCAGAATGCCAAAAATCCAGAGGTTCCAGGCCACCATGAACGCAACGAAGTCGTTGAACGCCAGCTTGGCCCATTGATAGATGCCACCTTCCAAAGGCATCAGGCGGTTAAGAAAAATAACGACGGCGGCCAGCGGCAGGTAAAAGGTGACAATGGCGAGCAACCAAAAAACAGTCTGGTCGTTGCCGAGCTTGGCGGCCCAGCCAACCCAAATTGTTCCGACGACAAAAACAATCTGAGTCAGCACAAGATCGAAGAGACCGAGCTCTTTCTTTAGTGCGCCGCTGCGCTGCTCAACGTCTTCCTCAAGTCGAGCAAGCGGTGAAGGAATCGCTTCGTTGTGAGCAGTCAAGGACTCTCCTGGAATTATGACTCGATACTTTGTGAAATACTCTGTGTTCTCTGGGTCTCAGTGGTGAATAAACGCTAAGCAACACTCACCACGGAGTCACAGAGAACGCAAAGGAAGCACAGAGATTTTCAAATTATTCATCAGAGCAACATCAAGTAGCGCTCGAGGTATGGTCGTGCACTATTCTCCAGCCTTGCTTCGTCTTTCTGAAAATCAAAGTGAACCTCCCATGCGGTTCATCTTTCGCCCGTTGCAGATGCCAACGGCCAACGGCGATGGCAGCGTCACTTCCGATTGGTCTGATTTCCAAATCAGAAAAAGTCAGCGTGCCCATCTTCTCGCGCGAGTTGTAATTCTTTTTGTAACGAGCAAGCACGGTTTGCCAGCCTCGCGTTAGGCTGTCACCCGAAACAAAAACAGTTTCTTCGGAGCGCCAGTATCCGTCCATGTAACCTTCGACGTCTCCACGATTCCAGGCAGCGACCTGGGCATCGAGCACCGCGCGGACGGCGGCGATGATCCGATTGCCACGCTGCTTTGGTCCCGCAGCGCGTTGCGCCGAGATCGAGATTGGGGGAGTTACAACCAGCAGGAGTGCGGCCAGAAGCGAGTGACGCCACATGCTTTGGGGTCCTTTGCTGAGTCAGATGTTTATTGGCGGCGATGACTATAAGGGCAGTTAGTAGATCGAGACAAGCATTTCAATTGGAGGCTCTGATTGAAAGTCTTTCAAGCTTGGCCGGCCGGACATTTTCTGGGAATCTCTCAGGTCGGGAAGGCGGGCTTGCCCCCGCTCTTGTTCTGACTTTGGACCTTGGACATTGGACATTGGACTGTCTATTCAAAGTAACGATAGTGTCCGATGATCTTCCAGGCGAAGAGCACGTCCTCCACCCGCGCGCCGGCGCCGATGTTATGCACTACCAGACAGTGCTTGTCCGGTTCTGACCAGAGATTAGTGAGAATTCCGATGTGCTCGACGCCGTCACTAAGCTCCCAGGCCACTACGTCACCGGGAAGATAGTCGGCGCGGTTATTGGAAATCGGCAGAGACTTGTTGCGGCGATCGAAGTAAGTGGTGAGGTTCAAAACCCGGCGATGATCGATGTTGCTGTCAGTCCCGCGTGCTCCCCATTTCCGCGGATACTCATTCCAGGCCAGCTTCATGTCCTCGTGTACTTCCTTTTGCAAGTCGATACCGACTTTGCGAAAAGCACGCACTACGACGTCCGAACAAACGCCCGTATCGCCCGGCACGTCGCCGTTGGGATAGTCGAGCTTGACGTAGGAGGGATCGTATCCGGTAGTTACCTTGCTCTGCTCAACTGCCCCATCGATGAATTGTTTGAGTTGGGGTGAAGACTTCGGTGGCAAAGGCAGCGTTACAGATGAGGGTGGTACGGGCGCTGCTGACCGGCCTGTCGCATACTGCCGTTGACAGCCGCAGGCAGCGATTGCCAACAGGCAGGGGACGATTAGAACCCAGCGACGACGCTTGCGCTCTAACTTCTGAATTCTGAGTCCTGAATTCTGATTTCGGGCTTCTAAATTATTCCGCATGCTTCTTTAACCAGGCCCTGACATCTTCACGCATGGCGGGAACCATTTCATGTGCTGCGTCATAGCTCTTGAATTCGACATTCTGAGCGCGCAGCCGCAGTCGCTCTGCATAGTCCGCAACGCGTGACGGCGGATAATATTCATCGCGCGTTCCGGTAAGATGCAGCAGGGCGGCTTTAGTTGGCTTGTAGCTTTCGCTCGTTTCCCAGTCTCCCGGAATTCCGCCACAGATTCCAATCACACCGCGCAGGATGTCCGGATGCGTGAACGCGAAGCGATAATTAAGGGCACAAGTTTGCGAGAAGCCAAGCAGGAAGATGCGGTCCTGATTAGCCACACCTTCCTGGGTTAGTTTGGCTATCAAGTCCAGCAGGGCCTGATGATGAATGGCGACCGAATCCTCCGGGTGAAAGTTTGTGAGCCAGCCAAAGCCAAAACGCAAAGGCCCGCCGGGTTCTTTCGGTTCCTTCATGTGTTGGTGAAAACCTTGCAGCGAGGCGATTGCGAAACCCTCGGGCGCCAGTGCCAGCGCTTCACGCATCATCTGTCGCTTATTGGCGCCGTATCCGTGAAGAGCGATCAATAGCGGCGCCGGCAAGGCAGCAGGTTTATGAACGTCGTAGTAAAGTTTGACCTCGGCGGAAAGAACGCGTTCCTCGGTGGGCGTCTCGGTAGAATCGGGGTTGGTCATCAGCGAGAGTTTATAACAGAGTCACTGCAGAACCGCGAGCAGTAGCGAGCGGATGCTACACGCAACTGACGCGGGATCAGACTGCTGGGCGAAGGATAGGTGTTGCATCCGCTCGTTACCGCTCGCGGAGTTGCAGTTTCCTGCTGCTTCGTTGCATTCGCTCCTAATGAAAGTTACGATGCTTTCAAACAGTCTTTGTCCATTACGACAGAAACCGAAGAGAGGTGCGCGATGAAATTTCCTGGCGGATTTAACATTCAGCAGATGATGAAGCAGGCACAGGTGATGCAGGAGAAGATGTCGAAGGAGATGGAAGAACTGCGCACCGAAGCTTCAGCCGGTGGTGGCGTGGTAACGGTGGAGATGAAGGGCAATCATGAAATCGTGTCGTTGAAAATCGACCCGGAAGCCGTCAAGGAAGGCGACGTCGAAATGCTGCAGGACATGATCCTCGCTGCCATTAACGAAGCAAACCGCAAAGTGGACGAAGCAATGAAGGGTAAACTTGGCGGCATGTTGCCACCGGGACTGGGCGGCCTGCTGGGATAATTCTCGAGATGTTAATTGAACTTTGTGCTTTGTGCTTTGAACTTAGTGCAGACTTCCTCGTACGAGCTGGATTGCAGCTCTGGAACTAAGATCAAAGTACTAAGCACCAAGTACTAAGTTCAAAAATGCTTGAATACGCCGAGCCCGTCACCAAACTCATCGACGAACTGAAACGACTGCCGAGCATCGGACACAAGTCTGCGCAGCGGCTCGCGTTTCACATCATGCGCACGCCCGACAGCGAACTGGAGCGACTGATCACAGCCATCTTGGAAGTAAAACAGCGCATCGTTTTCTGCTCCATCTGTAACAACCTCACGGACATCGAGCCCTGTCGCATCTGCGCCTCAACTTCCCGCGACCATTCAGTAATCTGCGTTGTAGAAGAACCCCACAGTCTGGTGGCTGTAGAAAAAACCCGCAGCTTCAAGGGTGTCTACCACGTGCTTCATGGAAGCCTCTCACCCATTCGTCACATTGGTCCAAATGAACTTCATCTGGCAAACCTGCTGCCGCGTCTTAAGCCTGAGAATAACGATGGCGTAGCGGTGACCGAAGTGATCCTGGCAACAAATCCCACCACCGAAGGCGAAGCAACCGCGAATTACATCGGCCGCCTGCTGAAGCCGCTCGGCCTGCGCGTTACACGTATAGCGATGGGCATGCCGGTTGGTAGCGATTTGGAATATGTGGATGAAGTGACGATGGATAAGGCGCTGTCTAACCGACACGAAATTTAAGGGAATACTACAACCTGCTTGGACTCAGAGGATACACCTTGGATAGGTTACAACTTGTGATCATCTGCTAAAATGCATCCATGTCTACACAACTCCAAATCGATCAGATGACTGTTGCGGAGAAGCTTCGGATCATGGAGGAGCTCTGGGATGATTTGCGGGCGAGAGCTGAGGGCGTGCCAATGCCTCAATGGCACAACGACCTGCTGGATGAACGCGAGCGACTCATCGAAACTGGCGAAGCGCAATTTGACGATTGGGATGCTGCAAAGAAACGCATCACAGAACAAAGCTCGTGAAAATTAGGATTCTTGAATCTTGCGGAACGGGACCTCATTGAAGGTTTCCGATTCTATGAAGCTCAGGAAGTCGGCCTTGGTTCTTACTTCTTAACCAACCTCTACGCTGACATCGAATCTCTTCGGATTTACGCTGGCGTTCATGAAAAACCTTTCAAAGCTTACTATCGCCTGCTTTCTCGTCGATTTCCTTTCGCTATTTTCTACACGTTCGAGAAAAACACCTCAAGGGCGAACAAATCGGTTCGCCCTGTTCTCATTCTTCCGCTTTGTCCCATTTGCCGTCTAAAAGCGCACATGTTCAACCGGCACGTCTTTCTTACAATCGCTGCAATCTTCACCTTCGTCGTACATCTGTGCGTCAAACTCAACCAGGGATCTGATTGGCACCGCGCTGAGCTTGTCGGTCGCGGCGGTGAAACGAACAATCGCTCCACAACCAATAACGGGCGCGCCCAGTTCTTTCACCAGCGCGTCAGTTTCCTCGATGGCGTGGCCGCTCCGGATAATGTCGTCCACCATGATGCACGGATTCACTTCGCCCTTATTTATGTACTGCCTGAATCGGCGCTTATCGCCTTCCTGCTCTGCCCAGTAGATCTGTTCGGCACTGAGTGCATCACGGACGCCGAAAGCCACCGGTATGCCGCCTGAGCTGGGGCTGATGATTGACACCTTCGGCAATTGACTCGAAATGTCGCGGTCCACTCGAAACTTTCTGCTGAGCGCCACCGCCAGTACACGCGCAGTGTCGTAATAACGAAAAGCCAAAGGCATTTGAAAGTAATAAGGTGAATGCTTGCCGTTGGGATAGACGAAGTGGCCTTCACGAAAAGCGCCCGTGCGCTTGAGAATCTGCATCACAGTGTCCGACGACGGAATCAGGTCAACCATTTTCTTCTCCAGATAAGTGATGAGTACTGAGTGCTGAGTACTGAGTTCTGAATTAATCAACGGACGAACTACGTCAGCGACCGCTCAGAACTCAGGATTCAGCACTCAGTACTTTGTTTTTCCGAAACAGCATACATCAACCCGGCAGGCTTGCTCCATCATTCAGCGCGCGTTTTATCAGGTCATACTGATCGCGCGGTAACTCCGGGGGAAATTCACCTGGCAAAAACCACGCGGCTTCCTGAATTTCGAAATTGAGTTCGTCAGGATTCCCAACCGCCTGGGCCATGAAGACTATCTCCACCTGCTTCGGTCTTTTGAACGCCCTCACTGTAAACAACTTCAGCCGCTCAACTTCAAGCCCAACCTCTTCACGCAACTCGCGTCGCAAACCTTCTTCAGGCTGTTCGCCATGTTCGATGAAGCCGCCCGGCAGGCCCCAACCGGAGCCGGGACGGAAGCGGTGTTTGAGCAACAAAACGCGGCCACGACCGTCAGTCACGATTGCTCCGGCAGTTACCGCAAATCGCGGATGCGAAATTCTCACCGTCCAGCGCCGCAGTGCTTTTGGTGCGCGACGCCAGATCGCTCCGAGTAAATCCTTTAGCATTTAAGTTCTCAGCATAGCATGTTCGTCAAAGCTGCCGGCTTAAGCGAGGGCATTCAATACTCGACACTTGCACAACCGCGAGCGGTGGCGAGCGGATGCTACACACATCCTTTGCATGCGGTCTCAATCCCGCGTTAATTGCGAGTAGCATCCGCTCGCTACCGCTCGCGGTTCTGCACATTGACTCACATTTGCCCGACTCTGTAAGATTCGAGGTGCAATCAACAATAAACTTCCGGGTGAAAGCCAAACAGCCGTCATGACAGCAACTGCATCCGAAGCAAGCTCGAGCGAGACCAGCGCACCTGCCACCGCAAGTGCGCCGCTACCCAAGCGCATTACAAACGCGCAGACGGTGTGCAACGAGAAGAACGCGAAGGGCAAACTCTGCAACGGTCATCTCAAGCAGCTCCGCACCGCCGGTGAAGCGTCAGAGGTTCATCTGCGCGGCGATGATGTGCTGTCGAAGTGCCAGACCTGCGGCACGCTTTATATGGGTCCGCCTTTGGGACACGTGCGCGATCCCAACAAGCAGGCACGCTTTGTTGAAGCTGAACTCTCGGCCTTGCTGCAGGCAGCTGGCGGTTCTTTGCCAGTGGTCAAGAAAGACGAACGGGGCGTCTGGGTGATGGAGGAGACCGGCCACGCACACTCTCAAGCGAAGCCTGCAGCTGCTCCCGCACCAGCCGCGAAGGCAGCCGCACCGGTTGCCGCTGCGAAGCCTGGTGCCGCGCCGGCGCCAAAACCTGCGGCGGCCAAGGTTGGCGCGCAACCTGATCGAACGTTGAATAAACGAACAACTTATGCGGGTGTAGTCGACACTGGTCCAGTCCCGGGTGAAACTTTTGAACAGAAAGTTGCGCGGTTGAAAGCAGTCTCGGTAGCCGCCAAGCAGCGTGCCGACGAAGGTGGGGAGTCAGCAGCGCCACCGGCGGTGACGGAAACTCCGGTAGTGAGCGCTGTGCTGGAGTCGGCGATGACGCCACCGGAATCTGAAACTACGGAAGTTGTTCCCGCGCCTGCTTCTGTTTCCCCATCAACTGCGTCCGCGGAACACAAGCCAACCGGCCAGGCCGATCGCACGCTGATGCTTAGATCCTCCTACTGCGGCGTTGTGGACACCGGCCCGGTTCCAGGGGAGACATTCGAACAGAAAGTAGAACGCCTGCGGGCGGTGGCTGCGGCGGCGAAACAAAGAGCCGACGGTGGGTGAAGAACCTCAAATTTCCATCGGCCCAGTGCCGCCACCTCCTCGGGGTATTTCCTTCAACACTTCTGCTGAACTAACCGCAACGCGGTTCCGTCCTTCAGCCCAGGGTTGCCGCGCTTCGCGGCTACCCTGGGAAAAGAAATCTAAATTGTATCCAACCGGAAAGCGGTTGTGTCATTCCCAGATATAACGCTCATCCCAGTTTATCTCGTGCTTCATTAACAGTGCTCGCACCTCATCCTGAAAACTTAGCTTTCGATGGTGCTGTTCTTGATTCTCTATATATCTTTCAACCTGCTTGAGGTTCGATTGACTTACAGAAAAATCCGCGTAGCCGGCTTGCCATTCGAAGCCGGCAAGTCCCGCTTCCTCTTTCAACCAAATGTTGGATACGCGTTTCAGTTCTTTGACCCACTCCGCTTGCGTTATGGTGCGGCCGAAACGAGCGAGTAGGTGAACGTGGTCTTCGACGCCACCAACAATAAGGGGCGGACATTCCAGCGTTTTTGAAGTGCCTCCCAAGAATGCGTGTAACTCAGAGCGCAAGCTTTCATCTTTGAGAAATGGCTGGCGATGTTTTGTTGAAAATACGAGAGTATGTAGACGGCCGAGAGCGACTGAGGCATCGGGTTCTCCTGATGACGCAACCCCTTCGGGGTTGGATCTTTCAACACTCATACCCAGGGTAGCCGCGAAACGCGGCAACCCTGGGCTGTAGGCCGAAGCCCCGTTGGGGCACAAGAACGAAAAGCAATTCCGCGGAATGCTAGATAAATGGAGTCTAATTTCTGGGCTACCCTTCGGAATGTTACCCGTTTTGTTTCTTATGAAACAGAGGCGTCCGCGGCAGGGTGAGTTACAAACTAAGCCAGATATCTTTCATGGTCGGATGAGGAGAAAGGCGTAAGGAAAAGGTCGATCCACGAAACGACACGAAATATCGTCCTTGTAGTTTCATGTGATTTCGTGGATCGGTTCCTCAAGCCAACGCGGCTAGTTGTCGTCCGCGTTTCGCTTCCATCAGCATGTGACAAACAACCGCAATAACTATTATTCCACCTCCGATTAGCGCCCACTGCGTCGGCCGCTCGTGCAAGACCGCAAACACCCAGATCGGATTCAGCACCGGCTCGATATAGCCTACGATTCCGGCATCAAGCGAGCGCACACCGCGCGCCATTGCCAGGGTGAAGAGCGTATACGCCAGGCCAATCTGCACTACGCCGAGATAGATCACACTCAAGGCATCGTGCGATGTCATTTGCGGAATTGCTTTCAAACCGGCGGGCGCGGCGAGCAGCACAACCAGCAGGTTGCCATAGATTACCGACGACGCGCGATTGACTGACCGGGAAGTTGAATGCCGCAGCAAAAGGAAGTAGCACGCGAAACAAAACCCGGAAGCGAGTGCCAATACATTTCCGGTTACATCCTGCGGTCGCAGTTTGCCGACAAAAAATAACGACATGCCTAACACGCAAGCAATCACTACGACAAGATCTGTCGAACGAAACTTCTCCTTGTAAAACAAAGGTTCGAAGATCAACAGGTAGACGGGTGCAGTGTATTGCAGGAAGATCGCGTTGGCCGCGGTGGTTTGTTTGGTGGCGAGGACAAAGAGCAGCAGCAGCGCAGCGTAAAGCACCGATGCCAACGCCGTAACCTTGTTCAGTCCAAAGCCTTCACGCCGCGTGAAGATTGCTACGGTGATTGCCGCCAGCAGTGAACGGCCAAACGAGAGTTCCAGTCCGGAGAGCGAAGTCCACTTAATGAAGAGACCGCCAGTGCTCCACAACACCGCGGCCGCGACGACAAAAAGTAGGGGTGAAACCCTGGCTGAGTTTTTCAGAGAATTCGGTTTGAGGGTTTGTTCCAGGCCTCAGTGGTCCTCGTTCAGGGACTTAAGTGATTTCAGATATTTGCCAAACACGCCATTCCACGGCGGGATGACGATCGACACAGCGCCGAGCGCTTGTGCCTGGCACGCCAGTCTGATCAATGGCTTTGGTTCCGTGGTGTCGACGTAACCAAACTCTTTAATCTTCGTGCCCTCGCGCACGGCAACGTCAGAAAGTTTTTCGGCGCCACCTAAAACTCCCACCCAGCAGGTGCCGCATGATGCCGAGCGACACTCCACCGGAATCGGGCCCTCGGGTCGTCGTGGATCAATCTCGCGCCAGTTCCGCGAGCGATCGGCTTCGGCTCCCCAGGCGAGATCCTGCGCGTTATTGAGTTTGTACTTCGCAGCGTCGTCATTCTCATCGTGAGTGACGGTCCACTTCTTGTCGACAGTCTTGAGAAAACCAAAAAGTCCCTGGCCATCGTCAACTGCGCGTTCCCGCAGGACCTCGGCAGCGGACTTCTTAGCGTGCCGGCGATCAAGTAGCATGTCGCCCTTCGCTGCTTTAAACGCCGGCAGTCCTGACTGTCGCAGGGTCATAAAGGCGACGGCAGTTATGCCCACGGTTAGTGATTCATCAATCTTCCCAGCCTGCGCCACCTCGCGAGCTACCTTCAGGATTTGATCCGAAAGCCCGCCAGTGTCGCCAGCCGCGAAATTCGAGGCGTGCGCCTCGACCGCTTTCTTTACCTCCGGCCAATAGCGATGGCCGTAGAGAAACTTGTGTGACGAATCGACTTGCTCCTTAAGCGGGTAAACGCCCCGAACCAGCAACTGTGCCGCCAGCAGATCGGGATCGTCGGCCGCTTCAAAGGCGCGGCACAATGAAAGTGGGAAGAACGAAAACCAAATCTGGGTGGCGTTCTTATCTACTTCATGAACGGAACGGAGGAGCGTGGTTAGCGCGGCCGCCCAGGCTTCTTCATCGTGGCCGGTCAGGAACTGTTCGAATGGTGTCTCAGTGCTGTTTGTCATAAATTTAGTCGTCATAGGAAACGGTGATTATAACCACGAACGACGAAAGTGCACAGCGGAGGCGTAAGCACAGGAACGGTCAAGTGATTTGCTGGGACCGCGGGCGCCCCGCCCGCAATGAGCGCGAAGCGCGAAAACGGATTGAGTGTCAGCAACCCCAAGACTAGCGCACCTTCGGTGCGTTGCGGGCGGGACGCCCGCGGTCCCAGCACATCGCTTGACCGTTCCGCGTTGACAAGCAGCTGACGCAGCGGTAAAAGTCAATCCTGCCAACCCAGTAAGATCCGAGAGGAACATTACCAATGAGCTCCAGCGAAACAAACAGCGCCAAGCCCCGACGCACTTTTGACAGCGCCTACACTTTTTCCTTTGCTGTCGGCATCGGTCTGGTTTTATTCATTGCGGGTTTGGTTATCAGCTTGACGCTCGGTAGCGGCTCGAGCCTCGGCCTGATCTTCGGCGTGCCATTGCTCTTCGCGGGTCTGATTGTGCCGCTGATTATGATGCGCGGGTTTTTCAAACAAAACGAGGTTAGCGGGGCGTGTCCTCATTGTGCGGCGCCAATCAAGACTTTGGATTCTACGATTAGATTGCAATGTCCTGCTTGCGAGGGCGTAGTCGGAGTGCGTGATGAGAAGCTCTACGCCGTTGAGAATTCAAACTAGCAGGTGGGGACAAAATTTAGCATGGTCCTAACCAACATCTCGTCCAGTAGTCGCTGAAGGTCAACGCGAAAAGAATTACCAGCCAGAATAGCGCCGACGTAACAATCACCCAGATTAGTCTCGAACTGTAGCGAACGTGCATGAAGTAGAGCACGACCAGCGTCGCTTTCACCACGGCGATCGTGAGCGCAATGATCACGTTCAACTGTCCCGGGAAATCGCGCAGTCCCGCAAACACGGTGAGCGCCGTCCCGGCCATTAAGGCAAGAAAAATCGTTAGGTAAACTCTTATTGAAACGATGTGTTCGCTCATTTAATGTCCGACATACTTCAGTTTGTCGGTGACTCTGATTTGACTCAACTTTCGGCGTCTCGACAAACTAAAGTTTATCGGACAGCCTGTCCTACATATGTTCCAGGTGCCGGCCCAACAAATAGAGCAACGGGAACAAGAAAATCCAGACAATGTCCACGAAGTGCCAGTAGAGTCCCGAGATCTCCACCGGGTTGTGATACTCAGGACCGTAGCGGCCGCGCCACGAGAAAAAGAGAATCACCGACAGCAGACCAACGCCGATGATCATGTGCAAGGCGTGCATGCCGGTCATCGCGAAATAGATCCAATAAAACATCTCGACATGCTTGACGGTCGCTCCCGGAAGCAGATGCAGTTTGTGCTTGTCGTCAGGGGCGCCGTGCTCCTGGACCGCCGGGTTGTACGGACGCCCCGGAATCAACTGGCCCGGTATCAAGCTGTCCACGTACTTGTCGTGATACTCGACCGCCTTAATACCCAAAAACGTGAGGCCCAACGTGATCGTCAGCACCAGGCACAGAAGCAGACTGCGACGGTTGCCGACCTGGGCGCTATAAACTGCCAGCGCCATTGTCAGACTGCTCAGAATCAGGACAACGGTATTGACTGCTCCCAGCGTTAGATCGAGATGGTTGCTGGCAGAAGCGAAGTCGGCAGGAAACTTAGTGCGATAAAGGGTGTAGGCTAGAAACATCCCGCCGAAGAACATGAGTTCAGTGACGAGGAACACCCACATGCCGAGGGCCCCAGCCTCACGCTGCTGCTCCATATTCTCAAAGTGGTGCTGCAGCGCCGGATGGCTTGCTTCATGTTCGATTGGTACAGCGTCTGGCATAAATCCTTCGGGTTAACTGCCTGCAATTCTTTCGTTCTATCGCTGCCTCGAGTTCTAAATCTTGTTTTCGCTTTTTGGCGCTCTTGGCGGTTCTTACTTGCCCCCTACGATCACATCGGCCGCTTCCAGTCCCTCACCTCTCATCCTGCCAACGACCTGCGTCTCTTCCGGCGGCGCAAACTCATATGCTTCCCAGGTAACAATCGGAGTGGTCAGAAAATTTTCCGTCGGCGGCGGCGAGGCCGTGCGCCATTCGAGACCCGGCAAATGCCATGGGTTCGCTTCGGCGTGTTTGCCGTAACGCATCGACCAGACGAGATATATCGCCGGTATCAAAAGACCAAATCCAAGTATCGACGCACCTGCCGATGACAATACATTGAAGACTTGAAACTCAGGCGGGTAAGCGTGATAACGCCGCGGCATACCCAGGTAGCCGGCAACAAACTGCGGCAGGAAAGTCAGGTTGAACCCAACAAAGATCACCAAGGCCGAGAATCTGCCCCAACCTTCGGGATACATCCGGCCGCTGATCTTGGGCCACCAGTAGTGCAATCCTCCGAGATACCCAAAGAGCGCTCCGCCGACCATGATGTAATGGAAGTGGGCCACGATGAAATAGGTATCACTAACATGCACATCGATGGCGAGCGATGCAAGAAACAACCCAGTCATACCGCCGACGGTGAAGAGTCCGATGAACCCGAGCGCGTAAAGCATCGGGGTGTCGTAGGAAATCGAACCCTTGTAGAGCGTGGCCGTCCAGTTGAAAACTTTGATGGCCGACGGAATAGCGACCGCAAAACTCAGAAACGAGAAAATCATTCCCGCGTAGACCGACTGGCTGGCGACGAATAGGTGGTGGCCCCAAACCAGAAAACCAAACACTGCAATAGCCAGGCTCGAGAAGGCGACGAACCGGTACCCAAAAATGTTCTTTCGCGAGAAGTTGGCGATCAATTCACTAACTACGCCCATGCTGGGCAAGACCATGATGTAAACCGCCGGGTGCGAATAAAACCAGAACAGGTGCTGGAAGAGCACCGGGTCGCCGCCATTAGCCGGATCGAAAATTCCCACGTGCAACAGGCGCTCAAAAGCCAGCAGCAGAAT
>Ga0134126_10007114_pt1 | contig 14046 bp, 9 predicted proteins | sample KB31752_FD_96881 | JGI IMG/M metagenome (GOLD analysis project Ga0134126, IMG submission 96881) | Terrestrial soil microbial communities with excess Nitrogen fertilizer from Kellogg Biological Station, Michigan, USA - KB3-175-2 | ecosystem: Environmental > Terrestrial > Soil > Unclassified ... | reverse complement strand
TGTGCAGCCTGTTGCTGACGCGCCTGCTGGTCGGCTTGCTGCTGCCGGCGTTGTTGTGCCTGTTGTTGACGCGCCTGCTGATCGGCTTGCTGCTGCTGGCGTTGTTGTGCCTGCTGTGCAGCCTGTTGCTGACGCGCCTGCTGATCGGCTTGCTGTTGCTGTCGTTGTTGAGCCTGCTGTGCGGCCTGTTGCTGACGGGCCTGCTGCTGCGCTTGTTGTTGTTGACGTTGTTGAGCTTGTTGTGCAGCTTGCTGCTGACGCGCCTGGTCGCGAGTTTGCTGGTCGGCTGGGGGCTGTCGGCGTTGTTGTGCCTGTTGTTGCTGGCGTTGTTGCGCCTGAGCCCGTTGTTGCCGCGCCTGTTGATCGGCTTGCTGCTGGTGTTGTTGTGTCTGTTGTTGCTGACGAACTTGCTGATCGGCCTGTCGCTGGTGTTGTTGTGCCTGCTGGGTCTGTTGTTGACGGGCCTGCTGCTGGTGTTGCTGCGCTTGCTGTGCTACCTGCTGCTGACGGGCCTGCTGATCGGTTTGCTGCCGCTGCCGTTGTTGCACCTGTTGTGCGGCCTGCTGCTGACGGGCCTGGTCGCGTGCCTGCTGCTGGTGTTGTTGCGCTGGTGGTGCAGCCTGTTGCTGACGTTGAACTTCCGGCTGTCGCACCGGTTGACCCTGGCGGTTAGCGGGCTGCCTGTTGTTTGCAGGACGGGTTACTACCACCTTATTGTCGGGTGTTGGCGTTCTGGCAATGGTAGCCAGCCGCGCAGCATTGGCATGGTTTACCGCCGGGATACCTGCGGCGCCTCTGTGCGCTATTGCCTGCTGCGGATATCGCTGCCTATAGGCTTCCGCATTAACCACCCTCGCCGGGTGTGCGTTGGGCGCCCTTTGAACGGCGGGCCGGTAAATATTTAAAGTGTTATTGCTTACGGAGGGACTGCCCGGCCGGCTTACATTGCCCACATTATATATCCGTACATTTTGATGTGTAGCCTGCCTTATTTCCTGCGGGCGCGGTCCGGCTATATACGTTTGATTATTTCTAACATAGGTGTTATTAATAATGGTGGTATTGCGAATGATGGTGACCGATCGTGACGGCGGTATATAATAATTATAAATCCGCGGGCTGTTTATATACTGCTGCGGTGCACACACCCAATAGTTATCGGGCTCGCGATACCCGCCGCCAAACGATACGCTTAAACTTATACCGGGCATTAATGGCGCCCATCCGTAGTAGCCATGGCCATGGCGCCACCTTACCCAGGCGGGCCCCCACTCGTTGCCGGGTATCCACTCCCAGCCATAATAATCGTCATAGCGCCAGCGGCCATAATGAAATGTGGCCCATCCCCATGGATAACCCGACACCCAAACGTTACCATAGTCGGTCAAAACCCAGTGGCCCCGGCTTGCGTATGGCCTGAAGTTTTCATCCGCGTCCGGTATCCAGACATTCCCGTATTCGGGGTCATCAACCCAGGTGCCGTATGGCTGTAAATAATCGTAAAATTCCTGGTCGGAAATATACCGGCCACCCTGTGCCCTGGTACTTTTTGGAGCGGCTGCTATTAGCAGAACGGCTAACAAAAATATTCCGCAAATTTTATTCAGTGATTTCATAAATTTAATGTTAAGTAGTGATTGGGTTTATAAGTTCGACGGGGTAAACAGCAAAACGTTTAACTGCTGATGATAACTTATTGAATACGAATTATTTAATTAGTTAGTTGCAAGGTCAATATTTTTACACGATTATTATATAACTTTTTTTTAATTAAATAGTTTTACGGCACGTTTAAACAACCATACAAGTATGATAAATATCCCCCGCCTCGATCTTAATGAATATATAAACGGCGATACCCGGCAGCGAAAAAAGTTCTCGGACGATATAGGAAAAGCATTTAATGAAACCGGTTTTGTAACCGTTACCAACCACGGCCTCAGCAAACAGCTTATCGATAAGCTTTACGAGGATATAAAAGCGCTTTTTGCGTTGCCCGACGGCGTTAAGTCGACATATGAAATTCCCGGGCTTGCCGGCCAGCGCGGCTATACCGGTAAAGGAAAGGAAACTGCCAAGGGTTTTAAACAACCCGATTTAAAGGAGTTTTGGCAAATTGGCCAAACAGTCACCGACGACCCGGTAGTGAAAAACGAATATCCCGATAACGTGATGATCAGTGAAGTTCCGTCATTTAATGCCACCACATCCGAAGTTTATAAAAAGCTGGAAGCTGCAGGAGTATATTTATTAAAGGCGATAGCGGCTTACCTCGGTTTGCCGGAAAATTATTTCGACGATAAGGTGCACAACGGAAATTCCATCCTCAGGGCACTGCATTATTTCCCCATCACCGACCCCGATTCGCTGCCTTCCGATGCGGTACGGGCCGGCGCCCATGAGGATATTAACCTGATCACGCTGTTAATCGGCGCCAGCGCAGATGGTCTCGAATTACTCACACGCGATAATGATTGGCTGCCGGTAAAAGCCCACGGCGAGGACCTGGTGGTAAATGTAGGGGATATGCTGCAGCGTTTAACCAATAACAAGCTAAAATCCACCACGCACCGGGTAGTGAATCCGCCGCGCGAATTGATGAAGTATTCCCGTTATTCGGTGCCGTTTTTCCTGCACCCAAAATCAGGGATGGATCTAACCTGCCTGCCGTCCTGCATAAGTGCGGATCATCCTAAACGCTACGAAGATATCACTGCCGGCGAATACCTGGATGAAAGGCTGCGCGAAATAGGACTAAAGAAATGAGGTTAAAGGCAAAAGGTTAGACTTGCCGACGCTTCGCCTTTCAGCTTTTACCTTTCGCCTTTCACCTTAATTTAACCTTAAAACACTTAAGTTTGCCGCATGAAACAAGGCCTGTTTGTTTACAATACCCTAACGCACAGCAAAGAAAAATTCGAAGCGCTTAACCCGCCTCACGTGGGTATGTACGTGTGCGGCCCCACCGTTTACAGCGATGTGCACATGGGGAACTGCCGTACCTATATCTCCTTCGATTTAATATTCAGGTACCTGCTTCATTTAGGCTATAAAGTAAGATATGTGCGCAATATTACCGATGCCGGGCATTTAGAGGGCGATGCCGGCGACGAGGGCGAAGACAAGATATCGAAAAAGGCCAAATTAACGCAGCTCGAACCCATGGAGATCGTGCAGAAATATACCGTGGGGTTTCATGATGTGATGCAAACATTTAATTTATTGCCGCCAAGTATCGAGCCTGCTGCCACGGGGCATATTATCGAGCAAATAGAACTCGTGCAGCACATTATTGACAAGGGCTACGGCTATATTGTAGACGGGTCGGTATACTTTGATGTGGAAAAATATAATAAAACCCAGGATTATGGCATTTTGAATGGCAGAAAGCTCGAGGATATGCTGAACAATACCCGCGCCCTCGGCGGTCAGCACGAAAAACGCGGAAAGCTTGATTTTGCGTTATGGATAAAAGCTAAACCCGAACATTTAATGAAGTGGCCCTCGCCGTGGGGTGTCGGTTTTCCGGGCTGGCATCTTGAATGTTCGGCCATGAGCAATAAATACCTGGGCGCGCATTTCGATATACATGGCGGCGGAATGGACCTGGTGCCCACGCACCACACCAACGAAATTGCTCAAAATGTGGCGGCCTGCGGTAAAAGCCCTGCGACGTATTGGATACATACCAATATGCTTACGGTAAACGGGCAAAAAATGTCGAAGTCATTAGGCAATAGCTTTTTACCCCATGAGCTTTTTTCCGGTCAGCACTCAATTTTAAACAAGGGCTATAGTCCCATGACCGCACGCTTTTTTATGCTCCAGGCGCATTACCGCAGCACGCTCGATTTTAGCAACGAGGCGATGGAAGCGTCCGAAAAAGGATTTAAGCGTCTGATGAATTCTTTTAGCCTGCTTAGTGGATTAAAAGCATCGGCAACCACCGGTGTTCAAATACAGCCGCTGCTGGATAAGTGTTACGAAGCCATGAATGACGATTTTAACAGCCCCGTATTGATCGCCGAGTTGTTCGAAGCCTCGCGTATCATTAATTCAATACATGATGGTAAGTTAAAGATCGATCAGCCAAACCTTAAGCTATTAAATGATTTGATGAATAGCTTTATAACCGATGTGCTGGGTTTAAAAAATGAGCAAGTCGCCAATGACGATCTGCCCAAAGTATTAGACCTTATCGTAACCTTACGGAACGAAGCTAAAACCAATAAGGATTACGCTACTTCAGACAAGATACGGAATGGCCTGCAGGAAATAGGCTTCCAGTTAAACGACGGCAAAGAGGGTACAACTTGGATCAAAAAATAAGCTACAGTGTATTATAATAAACTATTACCTGCGCTATTGCCATATCATCCTTTAAATTCACGTTATTATCTTTTATATAGGATTCCAATTGAGCGGAGTGATCTGGCAAGGCTGCCAGCAATGATTTTTTATCCGCCCGCACTTTTACCATTTTGCCGTCTTTAAAAATATAATAAGATTGCATTTTCCGATAGGATTTTTCCATCGCCGTGGCGCCGTAAGTTTGACGTTCCTCGATCACTTTTTTTGAATATTTTAACAATTTGATTTTGCCATCTGCCAATACCTGGTAAAATGCCGCTATTGTTTGCGTGTCCACAGGCGGAAACCCGTTGGCAAAAACCATGTGATTAATGGTAAACATCTTTACCGGCTCCCTGAAGCCTAAAACCTCATCGTTTTGGTTTAAAAAAATGAGCTGGCTAAACCGGATATTATATCTTAATTTAAGATTGTCATAGGTTTTACCATCTTCGGTTACAACCGATCCGGGCAGCCAATCATCAAAAAGATAAGGTGTGCCCTGTACATCCGCATCAGCTTCCTTAACATTGGAGCCCTTAATATCTGTCAGTACCGAGCCCGGCGGGGTGATCTGCGCATAAATTTTACCTGCACCGAATATCGTTAAAACCATTATTATCATTACCGACTTTCTCATATCACTATTTTTATATTGATTTGCAATTATAAGCAACCACACAATTCCAATTAAAGATAGGTACTATAAATAAAATAATGCCGTTATATTTCTTTTTTGATAACTGCGGCATACAAGTTATAAATTAAAACCTTATCGAAAATAATATATTTGCAAAAATGAAAAAACTGCTATTAGCCGTACTCACCTTAACCAGTTCAGCTCAATTAATACTTGCGCAAAGCGCGCCTGCCAACGTTAATATGGCGGTGGACGCCGATAAGAATTTTAACAGGCTGGTTGAGCGTAAAGGAATAAAAGGCGGATTTTTGGCTGTCGCCGATCCTGAAGGTTTGGTTTTCAAACCTAATCCCGTAAAAATTACAGACTTTTATAACAATATCGACCGGCAGGCCGGCAGCTTAACTATGCGGCCAAACTTTGCCCGCATTGCGGTAAACGGCGACCTCGCCTTTACCGCCGGAACATACCTCTACCAGAATGGTAATAACGACACCGATAAGGTATTTGGCGACTATGTTTCGATATGGCGCGCAGACGATGATAACAAATTTAAGTTGTTGATTAACCTGGGGATACAACACCCGGAGGCCGAGCAGGAGGCTTTAACAGATTTTAAAAACCCCGATTCGGATAAGCGCGTAGCCCCAAGTAAAGATCCGTTTAGCGGCAAGCGGGTTATCATGGCTACCGATAACTTATTTAATCATTCATTGTCTATTTCCACACTCGCCAGCTATAAAGAGTTTTTAAGCCCCGAGGGTCGCTTTTATTTCCCCGGTTTCGAGCCACTGACCGGTCAGGAAAAGATCATGAAATTTATTGATAATGAGGCTATCACTATCACTGCACAAACCACCAATGCCGGCCGGTCAACCAGCAACGACCTGGCTTATACATATGGCAAGGCGAGGATAAAAAAAGGGGAAATAGTTAGCAACTATAATTACGTGCGTATCTGGGAAATCGATGCAAACCATAAGTGGAATATCTTACTCGAGGTATTTTCGGCCGTCGAAAATGAGTAATATCAGCTACGGTATCATACACGCAATCTCATTCGTGTTTTTAAAGATGGATGCCGTCTGCCCAATTTAAATTCTTCCTGTTTTCGTCGTAGATAGCAACTTCTGCAAAGAATTTTGTTTTTCCAAAACACATGTAGGTAAAAATTCAGGTTCGATGAAATGCATGGTGCGGGAATTAGCCATCTGAATGTTAATAAAAGCCATATTGTTAGAAAAACGATGAAACTATCCCGGAATGAATCCGTTGAATACCCGAAACATCTAAATATGGCAGACTTACATAAGATTCAAAGATCGAAAGATCTAATTGCCGGGGCTCTCAACTATTTAAAAAGTACGTCGAAAAAAGACGTAGAAACAACCTCGTTTATCAATGATCTCCAATTGTCGATGCAGGTAATCGACAATAAAATGGAAAAGTTTAAGCGTAAAAACGCGGAGAACAACTCCTTTTGAAAATGGGATGCAATGCCTTACCGGTATTGAGCTATTTTAATCAATCTTCATCCCACGCCGCAATACTCGATTGTTAAATTCCCGCCTATTTTTGTTAAAGTATGTTAACAGGTGTTAAATAATAACGTGCTTTAACAAATTACTTTGAAATTGGATGAGACTTTATTGAAAGTGTTTGAAAAAACCATACTCTCTTTCTCATGCAATACAAAAAAATTAATAACCTGCTGGGCTGGTTATGCTTTGCCATCGCATCCGCAACCTACATCCTTACCTTAGAACCGTCAGTAAGCTTTTGGGACTGCGGCGAATTTATTTCCTGCGCTTACCGGCTGCAGGTTTCACACCAGCCGGGGTATCCGTTGTTTGCTATGCTTGGCAAGGCGTTTTCGCTGCTCTCATTAGGCGACAATACCAGGGTGCCATATTTTACCAATATGATGTCGGCGCTGGCCAGCGGCGCAACCATTATGTTTTTGTTTTGGACGATAACCGCGTTTGCCAAAAGACTTATAGCCGGCGCGATTGAAAAGCCCGAAGGTTCAAGTTTTATTTTAATCATGGGCGCCGGTCTTGTTGGTGCATTGGCATTTACCTTTACAGACACATTTTGGTTCTCGGCTGTTGAGACTATCGTATTTGCCGTATCCTCGTTATGCACGGCGGTTGTGTTCTGGGCGATATTAAAATGGGAGGCCCATGCCGACGAGCCGGGCGCCGATAAATGGATCGTCTTTATTGCTTATATGATCGGCCTTTCCATTGGTATACACTTGCTTAATTTATTGACTATACCCGCTGTGGCTATGGTGTATTATTTCCGCAGGTACAAAAAAATATCCATCAAAAGCGGCCTGATCGCGTTTTTAACCGGTATCGCCATACTGGCTTTTGTTCAGTTCGGTATCAGGGGTTATACCATATATTTTGCTGCCTGGGCCGACTTTTTCTTTGTGAATTCATTGGGCATGGGTTTTGGCAGCGGCGCGCTCGCATTCTTTTTGCTGTTGGCAAGCGGCGTCGTTTTTGGAATATGGTATAGTATCCGTCATAGAAAAACAACGCTGAACCTGGCGCTTTTATGCCTGGCCTTTATCTATTTTGGTTATGGATCGTTTGCTTATATTCCAATCCGCGCGGCGGCCGGCACCGATCTCAATAATTCGCACCCAGACAATGCGTTTACCCTGTATGGCTATTTAAACCGCATCCAGTATGGCGAGACGCCGCTTATTTCGGGGCCATATTTCGACGCGAAAATTATCGATGAGAAAGAGGGGGGCACGATTTACCAAAAAGGTAAAACTCAATATGAAAAAGCCGGAAAAAAGCTGGATTATATATACGACCACACAACGCTTTTGCCGCGCATGTGGAGCACCGAATCAGATCCATACTATGCCCAAAATGTGCAGTTTTATAAGCAATGGCTGCAAATACCCGACGGACAGGCGCCAAGTTTTTCCGATAATTTGAAGTGGCTGTTCAGCTGGCAGATATACCAAATGTATGGCCGCTATTTTTTATGGAATTTTGTAGGCAGGTATAACAATATGGACGGCCAAACCAGCACGACCGATATAAATGGCAACTGGACCAGCGGCATTTTCGACAAGGGCAGACACCTGCCGCAATCGGTATTACGGGACGTATCTTATGCACCATTATACGCCGTACCGCTAATTCTTGGCTTAATTGGCATGGTTTATCATTATAGGCGCCGGAAACGGGATGCTTTAATTGTTACATTGCTTTTCTTTTTTACAGGAATAGCCATCGTATTATACGTCAATCAAAATTCTGTCCAGCCCCGCGAGCGCGACTATTCCTACGTATGCTCGTTTTATGCATTTGCTATCTGGATCGGTATCGGCGTAATAGCGCTGGCTGAAACAGCGCGGAAGAAGCTTAACGCCAAAATAGCAACCATTGGCTCCATCGCAATATGTATGGCCGTTCCCATCTTATTGGCTTGCAAAGAATGGCGCGGGCACGACCGGTCGACTAAAATGACACCGCATGACATGGCTTATAATTTCCTGATCTCGTGCCCTGAAAACGCTATTTTATTTACTAACGGCGATAACGACACCTATTCATTATGGTACGACCAGGAAGTTGAGGGTATCCGGCCCGATGTTCGCATTGTTTGCATGAGCCTGTTTAGCGGCGATTGGTATATCCACCAGATGCAGGGGAAAATGAATCAGTCGGCGCCGTTACCCATTACATTGCCGTTTGATAAATATAAGGAGGGGGTTCGAGATGTGATCTATTATAATGATGCTAAACTCCCCGGATCGGTTGAAGTAAAAGATGTTTTTGACTTTATAACGTCCGATGATAACCGCGCAAAGTTGCAATACCAGGACGGCCAAATGCTCAATTATTTGCCAACCAAAAATTTCAAATTGACTATTAATCCTGACGAGTTGGTTAAAAATGGCGTTGTCACGCCCGGACAAAAGGACAGGATAGCAGATAAAATGGAATGGAAATATACATCTAACTACATTACTAAGGATAACCTGGCCATGCTGGATATACTGGCCCATAACGACTGGAAGCGGCCGATATGCTTTACTACGACCATGGGGCAGGAGGGACTATTCGGCTTACAGCCTTATTTATATAAGGAAGGTTTCGTTTATCATTTAATCCCGTTTAAAACGGGCAATGAGATCAATAACCAGCAGACAAAAACAAATAGCCTGGTGATGTACGATAATGTAGTGAACAAATTCAAATTCGGCAACTTCAAGCATGCTAAGTATTTAGATAATGTATCCACCACGCAGTTCTACCTGAATTTGGAGCTTACGTTTAACGATCTGACCCAGGGTTTGATAAAAGACGGCCGACGCGACCTGGCATTAAAAGCGATCCATAAGTTTGATGAACAAATGCCCGATATTAACCCGGACATCGATACCGCCGCTCATAAATTTTTCCTGGCTCAAACTGCTTATCAGCTCGGCGATGTTAAATTGGGCAACAGGTATATCAACGGCGTCGATAGCTTTATAACCGATCAGCTCGATTATAATTACAGCCTGCTTCAAAACAATAACCAGGATATTGACCAGCGCACAGTTCAGCTGGGCGTTCAGTTATTGAATAGCATGGCCGATACGGCGAAAAATAACCGGCAGGCAGCCTTAAGCGACCGGTTTCATTCACAATTGAAGGACTATGAGAATAAATTTGCAGTTATCCGCGACAAATAGCGCTTATTAAGAGAGGTCACCATTTCACCTCTATTTTCCGACCGCCCGGAACAGTATATTCGACATGCCCGTCATTGCGTAACGTTCCTTTTAGCAGTTCTTTTTTTGGACCGTTTTTAGCAGTTAACGTTATAGCGGGCAACTTGCGTTTGTCGGTTTTCACGATCATCACCCGGCAGGTTAACCTTTCGTCGCCTTTGACATTGAATGTTGCCGAATGCCCCCTGCACACGAACTGGCTGGTGGGATAATCAGCATATATCATAAACGGCTCACCTGGCACCTGGTAATAATACCTCGGCACAATGCCGAATGCCACCCCTGCGCCATAAACTTCCTGTCCAACCTGGCCTGACTGTTCCCAGCCGTCGTGAATATCTTCAACCGCGATCCATAAGTTAGGATCCAGTTCGCCGGTCTTTGGTTTGGTGGATAAGGCTTCCTTCGGCAAATTCGGCGGATAGTAGTATGCGGCGCGCTGCACTACATAACGCACAAACTCCGCTAACAGCAGTGAAATCGACTGGGGAATGTCCAAACCTTCGGCCTGGATAAGATAGTCGTGCATCGAAGCAAATACCTCCTGTTCTTCATAAGCTGCGGTATACGGCGCGTCGTTAAGCGGAAATATGCCAAAGAAGGTATTATAATCTTTCGCATAGCCGTACATGCATTCCCAAATATGGGTATTCCGTATAATGTTAGCCAGGCAAACATAGCTAAGCTGCAAATGTTGCGGATCGTTGATTTCTTTATAAAGCCGGAGCAGCGCTTTAGCCGAAAAGGCTGTGTTATTGGCCTGGTAAAATAGTTCGAAGCCTTTACCCAGCAGTGTTTTGGCAGCTCTTTTTGCTTCAGTAAGATATTTTTTTTCTTTGGTGAGTTCCCAGGCCTGCATCATCAGGTGCGTATACAACCCTGCAACGTCTTTTTCGCCCCCCTTGCCCGGCTGGGTTTCCGCTTTTATCACTTCCAGCGTTTCCATATTATAAAACACGGGCCATTTGTATTTAAAATGGCGCGCCACCTTAATTGAAAATGGCAGCGATTCAAGGAATAACTTTTTAGCGTCCTTGTCACCGCGTATCGCCATCCGGCAAAGATTGATCATAGGGTGGTGCAAATACCACGAGTCCATAACATTGGGTTGAAGTTGCTCTTCCTTACCGTCAAGGTTTTTCTGCTGCGAGGGCAGCCAGCGCACGACGGTGCCCAGCTTTTTATCATAAAATGCGCCAAGGCCCGACCGGATGGTATCGATGCAGGCCGTATCTTTTTTGCTCCAGTCTTTGTAGTCGAGCAGCGGCAGCAGCACGGCCAGCTGCACCATCAGCTCGGGCGGGGTTTCGTAATCGCATATATAAGCGTTCAGGTAATCATGGCCGCCGCCGTGCGACCAGCAACCGTGACTGTTTTCAAGATCATGCAATCCTTTATCTAATATCGTTAGCCAATCGTGATACTCCGTATCGGGCTTTGGTAAAGCCAGGTATATAGTGGCGAGCATATCCAGGAATAACTCTGCCAGCTTCAGCTCATCTTTTGTATGGTCGGGATTGAGCGCCACGAACGCATCGGATATGACGATCTCTTTTCCGGCCGGCACCGGTTTTTCCTTAGTTTGCGGCAGGGCGAAGCCGAGTTCGGGCCATTGCCCCCCCACCACATCGGCCAGCGATGTTTCGGTAGCCTGGCAGTAATCATTCAGCGCAGTCAGGTTTTGCATGTACAGCAATGTACCCGATTTAGGCTTATCAAGACTGATAAACTGTAGCCCCGAACGCGTACCCACCTGGCTTATATGCACCTCTCCTTTAGAATTTTCGGGGTTCCCTTTCGCGTCTGTAATTACCATATCGCGCGGCCAAAATGGTACGAGCATTGGCTCTGATGGCCTGAGGGTTGTAGTATAACGAATGACTGCGTCATTATTTTTCGGCATCTCCAGCCTCACGCTGAAAGACCCTATGCTTGCCTGCAGTCGGATAGTTACATCATCCTTACGCTTTTCAACTTTTATAATTTGCAGCTCGTCCGCCGGGCTATAGGCCGCCCGCAGCAATACCCGGCATCCTTTTGGTGGCTCGATCACTATCCACAACGTGTTATAAACACATTGAACTTTTACCGTATAGGCGGTACATTTCTTTACAAAAAGCGCCGTAAGCGTGTCGTCGTCGAAAATATCTTTAATTGAAGTTACCCAGGGTGTTATTGCACTCATCGTTTAACTGTTAAAAATTTTTAAAATGATTTCGGATCGGCTTAAAAGTAGAAGTGTTAGCTCATTAACTTGCAGCCCGCCTCTTTTGTTTTGAGATTTTTAAACGTTCAAAAAACTTAATCGGAGAAGGATTTGTTAAAGTGACATGAAAGATTTGGCCAAGCGCTTCCCCGAAAATCCATTGTTATTGCCAAAAGACATTACGCCCAGCCGCGAAGGATTCCAGGTAATTTGCCTGCTAAACCCCGGTGTTTTTACTTTTCAGGGTAAAACCTGGCTGCTGGTAAGGGTGGCCGAAAGCATTACGCAAAAGGAAGGCGTGATTTTTTTCCCGGCGCTTAACGCGACAGGAAACACCGAGATCATCGAGGTACCCCTGAACGATCCGGACCTGATCTTAACCGATGCGCGGGTGATTAATTATAAGGGGCTGGATTACCTGACTACGCTGTCGCATTTGCGCTTGCTGAGCAGCGATGATGGCGTTCATTTTACCGAAAATGGCGATTACCCGGGATTGTTCGGCAGCGGGTACCTGGAAAGTTTTGGGATAGAGGATTGCCGGGTATCAAAAATTGATGAAACCTATTATCTCACTTATACGGCGGTTTCGAACAATGGCGTAACAGTGGGGCTAAGAACTACGAAGGACTGGCATAACTTCGAATCGTTGGGGGTGATACTTCCGCCGCATAATAAGGATTGCGCAATATTTGAAGAAAAAGTCAACGGTAAATATTATGCGCTTCACCGGCCGAGCAGTGTTGACCTGGGCGGGAATTATATTTGGCTGGCCGAGTCTCCCGACGGGCTGCATTGGGGCAATCATCAATGTATTATCAAAACCAGGCCCGGATTTTGGGACAGTGCGCGGGTAGGGGCAGGGGCCGCACCTATAAAAACCACGAAGGGATGGCTGGAGATATATCATGGCGCTACGATTGAGCCCCGTTATTGCCTCGGCGCGTTTTTGATGGACCTCAACGATCCTTCAAAGGTCATCGCCCGGAGTGTTGACCCTATCATGGCGCCCACAGAGCCGTATGAACTAAGTGGTTTTTTTGGATTCGTGGTGTTTACCAATGGCCACGTAGTTGACGGCGATAGGCTTACCATTTACTACGGCGCCGCGGATGAGTTTGTGTGCGGCGCACATTTTTCGATAAAGGAAATATTGGCGACAATGGACAGTTAATTATAGCTCATCCTTTTTCTTAAAAGGCGAAACAACCTATTGATATTTTCCAACGTAACGAATTATAAATCATAGTCCTATGTTTGCATCGTTACGAATACCCGTCACTTTTTTGATTATAGGCATATGCTGGGCTTTGTTCAGTAACCCTGTCATTACCTTTTTTGCCCGGCACCTGGCACCAAGCGAGCAAGACTCTTTCAGAGAGCTGAACGATCTGATTTTCGTCCTCATTATAACGGTCGTCCTGTATGTAAAAATTAAAAAACAACAGCATAAGCTTACCCGGTCTGAAGAAGATTACCGGCAGCTTTTTGAATCGAATCCTAACCCATTGTGGATATATAACAATGAAAATATGCGGTTTGTAAAGGTAAATACCGCTGCGACCGACAAATATGGCTATAGCAGGAAGAAGTTTTTGAAAATGTCGGATAAAGATATCTGTCCCGGGCTAAGCGAATGCAATCATCATTTATTTGCGCACACCGGCGATCTTAAAAAGGAAGGCGTAAGAAAACACGTAAAAGCTACCGGCGAAACGTTTGACGTCTCGATCATCTCGTACCCCGTTTTATTTAACAACGAGCACTGTAGCCTGGTAATGGCCGCTGATATTTCCGAAATTGTTGAAAAGGATAAAAAACTCCAGCAGGCTTATAAGAAAATCAAAACCAGCAACAAGGCGCTTTTGGAAATAGCCTGGTCGCATTCGCACGAGCTCAGAAAACCATTATGCTCCATCCTTGGCCTGGTCCCTTTATTAAAAGAAACCACCAGTAAACAGGAACGCGACGAATTGCTTACCCTGATAGAGATATGTTCGAACGAATTGGACGGCGTATTGAAATTAAACAGCGAACGGGTTACCGAAATGGATATGCAGGAAGCTTAATTATTTTATCCTGTTGTATTTTCTTAATAGC
>Ga0134126_10007112_pt1 | contig 14047 bp, 3 predicted proteins | sample KB31752_FD_96881 | JGI IMG/M metagenome (GOLD analysis project Ga0134126, IMG submission 96881) | Terrestrial soil microbial communities with excess Nitrogen fertilizer from Kellogg Biological Station, Michigan, USA - KB3-175-2 | ecosystem: Environmental > Terrestrial > Soil > Unclassified ... | reverse complement strand
CGCCGAAGCGTGGGCGGAAGTTCTGGATTGCCGCCAAGCGCAGCGTGGTGAAGGCCATCGACGACTCCAAGCTGCGCGAGATCACCGAGGAACTGGAACACGCCAAGGCCTCGATCCGTGCGGCGGTGGAGCATCCGTTCCGGGTGCTGAAGCGGCAGTTCGGCTACGTGAAGGTGCGCTATAAAGGGCTGGCGAAGAACGGCGCGCAGGTGAAGACGCTGTTTGCGCTGGTCAACCTGTGGATGGCGCGCGGGATACTGCTGCAACCGAGATAGGGCTGCTGCGTCCGCCGTGGCCTGAAAAGGCTGGCAGCGGCACGAAGAACATGGAATGGGGCTCGCGGGCGGGGGCATCTTGCCTGCCGCTGGCTCAAATACGCGCCGAGAGCATGAGGCGGTGATTGATCAGACCATCCCTAGTTGTCCCCTTATCGGCTTATCGGCTGGAACATAGAAGTTCGGTGCAGACAACAGAACGCCCGCGCAAGGCGGGCATCAGTAGCAACAGGGCCATTTGATTTAACTCTTCGAATGGCCGGGAACGTATCTCGGGTTTGACAAAAATTCCCCCGTCAGATTACCAGCCTCATCAACCTTCCATGCCCCCACAATCGATTCAGGAGGAACACCCTCGTCGGGGCCAAAGGTCCCTTCAATTTTATAAACCCAACCATTCGGATTTTCCCTTGCAGTCTTAATCACATCGTCCGTGATCTCATGCGGCGAGTTTGCTTGTTTCATTTCAAACTCCTGATCCAAGCGTCATAGGCGGAATGCTGTTCAGCCACAGTACCAACCTGATCATAGAGGGCGCCCCCAAAAATATCGACCAGATCCTCTCGACGTCCCTGCACACCTTGCTTTAGCAAATAAATTTTTCGCCCACCACCCATTTCTCGACTCATCCTGGAAGGGAATGCGTCCTTACGCGCTCCATTACAAAGGAGAAGATATTGATCTTGCTCCAATCGTAGCCGTAGCGCAGCCAATGCCTCGAACAAATCACCACCCGCAAAAGTCATCGAACCGAAGTGCTCGGCATAGACCTGCAATTCGACTGGATGGCTCCGAGCCAAAGTGATCTCGCATGGTTCTGCTTTCGCAGACTCGCGAGCGATCCCTACCACAATTGTCTCTTGATTCACCGTCATGGTCTGTATCCAGGATTAGTCATATACGGACCATTAAAATTGCCATCAGCACCAACTGGCTGAGCCCCGAGAATGTTTTCCGGTGGAACACCACCTGGCACAGCAATTTCAAACTCATGCGGGAATGGGCTTCGGCCTCCAAGGACGCCGTTTACATCAATCCCCTCCGACATACCGCGAATGGTGTAGACGTAGCCTTCTTGCATAGATGCAAAGTCCATAGCCACGCTCTGAGAAGTCGATGTTGGCACGTAAACACTGGGGACGTTCTGACTAGCGTACTGATAAAGATCGGTATTTGTGCCACGAGGCTGGAAGCCTTCCTGGAAGATCACGTCAGGGCTTCTGCCATCACCACGGTACAGAAAATTTCCATCTGTTGAATTTGCAGTAGCCGCAGTATCAACCGTTGTCGTGTTTGGAACCGTAAACTCAACTGCCGTACTACCAGACCCACCCGCCACACTTCCAACCCCAGCCTCCAGCAGACCAGCCACACCTGCCAACCCCAGCAACGACTGCCCCGTACTCATCAGTCCTTGGCTGATGTAGTTGAGGCGGTCATCCGTGTTGCCGGCAACGGAGGCCGCCGCAAAGTTCTGCGCGGCAATTCCCGCCTGAGCCGGTGCGTTCAACATGCCACGCACCGCGCCTTCAGCAAGGTTCAGCGGTTCCTCCAGCCCTGCCAAGGTCAGGAATACTCCCCGCTGTAGCGGACTGTTGCTCCGATCATTGTATCCCGCAAGTGCAGTTTCCTGAGCTTGCTCGAAATAGCCTGGCGCAACGTAGTACGACGGCGTGTCGATCGCGGGGAGAGCAGTGCTCGACGGCACGCTCGAAGACGCGATACCTGCTGCCGACGCTGAATCATACGTACCATTTGTGTCCAGCACGCCGTCAACCCCGCTCCCCATGAAGCCGGAATTGCTGTCGATGATGTTCTGCGTCAGCGCATCCGGCCCCGACACACTCACCGTGCCAACGTCGCCGCCGGCGTGGTGCCGCCCAGTGTCTGCAGCGCCATGCCCGAGCCGTCCGTGCTGTTCGCAAAATCACTCTGTGAGACCGATCCCAATCCTGCAAAGTCGTCGGTCGCCGGGCCACCTTGCAGGTAGTCGTCACCGCCCAGGTTCCACCCGCTCGATGCCGACGAGCTTCCCCCGTAAGACGCATAGCTGTTGGCCGCCAATTGCGGAGTGGTCGCCGGCGTGGAGAGCAGATCGCCACCGCTGCTGTTCAGGCTGTCGAGGCTGCTGTTCAACTGCGCCATCGCACCCTGCATCTGACCCAGCAGGCCCTGCGACGTCGCGTACTGCGACTGTGCCGTGTCGTAGTTGCTCTGGTCCGTGCTGCTCTGCGCCTGGTCACTGCTGGACTGGGTCATCAGCGACGCAAACTGCGTGGTCAGGTCGCCGGACTGCGCCTCCAGCGACGAGAACTGGGCGTCCAGGGCGCTGGATTGCGCCTCCAGCGAGGCATAGTCGGACTCCAGACTGCTCGAGTCCTGGTCGAGCGATGCGGCCTGCTGGTTGAGCGACGTGTAATCCGACAACGCATTCGGGTCGCTCGAAGCCACGGCGCCAAACTCGCCAGCACTGCCGAAGAAGCTGCTCAGGCCGTAATCGCTGGAAGCATCACCGGATTGATCCTCTCCGCCCGTACCTGTTCCCCAGCTCCCCAGGGTGTAGCCGGCGGCGGCCAGGTTGGCCGCTGCCGCTGCCCAGTCGCTGCCCTGATCCCCCGTGGGCATGCTGACTTCGTCGATGCCATCGCTGTCCACACCCATGAGGCCATCGGGCAAGGAGGACGCAGGCGTCACATCTGGATCGAATCCTCTGGCTTCAACGCCCAGACCCACCGCCAACCTCGGGCTATATCCATAATTGATGCTAGTCGGCATTTTGCCGGCAGCTTCTGCGGCCTTAATCCGATTTTGCGTATCGCCCAATTCAGCAACCCACAAATCGTCTTGAGCAGATTCGGGCTTAGTCGGCGCACTCGCTGCGGCTGACAACTCGGCCTGGTAGATAGATTGTTCTGCCGCCGCTTGTCGGATTCTCCCCTCCGCCTGCTGGATATCCTGCGCCGATTGCTGCCGCTCCTGCTGGGCCTGCTGCGCCGTGCTGCCTGCCTGCAGTCGCACCTGTTTGGCTTTCTGCTGTGCCTGCATGGCGGCCTGCTGCGCCTGCGCCGCCTGCTGCTGGGCCTGTTCGGCGTCGGCCCGGGCCTGGGCGGCCAGCTGCTGTTCCTGCGCCGCCGCCTGCCTCGCCTGGTTCGCCGCTTCCTGCTCCTGCTCCATCTGCTGCTGGATCGCCGCCGCCTGCCTGGCCTGCGCCTCCACCTGCGCCACCGTCTGCGCGATGGCCGATTGCTGGCCGAAGATCGCGTTGACCGACATCGCGAGGATCTCCGCGGCGGTCTCCAGCCCCGCCGCGCCGCCGCCGATGTCGTTGCCCGCCGAATACGGCTGATAGGTGCCGGATGCATTGGCCGTGGTGGTCACCTGCGGAATGTGCAGCACCATGCCTACGGTCAACGTGGCGGTGAGCGACAGCCCGTTGGCCTGCGCCAGGATGTAGTAGTAGTTGCTGTCGCCGTAGATGGCCTGGGCCAGCGCGAGCAGCGTGTCGCCGGCCTGTACCGTGTAGCTCTGCGTACCGCTGCTACCGTTGCTGAACCCGCCCGTGGTGCTCAGCACGTTGATGGCGCCGGCCGTGGTGGTGCTGCCCAGCTGCTCTTCGCTGACCGATTCGAAATAGGTGGTCACGGTGCTGCCGCTGCTGGTGGCGCTCTTCTGCAACAGCTGGCCGCCGGCGGTATAGGCCAGGTCCTGGGTCTGCGTGACGCCGTTGACGAGGGCGCTGGTGATGGCCACCTGACCCAGGTCGTTGTAGCCGTTGCTGGTGGTGACGGTGCTGCCGCCACTGGCAGGCACTTCGGTGGTGGTGCGCAGCAACAGGCCGTTCTGCTTCACGTAGGTGTTCTGGTAACCCACCGTGCCGCTGGTGGGAGTGGCATCCAGCACGGTACCTTCGCTGCCGGTGAGGGTGTGGTAGCCCAGTACGTTGCCGTCGGCATCGTAGCCATACCCGCTGGAAGCGGCGTAGCTGTTCTCGGTGACCAGGTACAGCGCCGAGCCGTCCATCGCGGCGCCCACGGCCGGCAGGCTGGTCGGCGCGGTCTTGTCGGCGGTCGCATAGGCACTGGTGGCGACGTTGCTGCCGTAGGTGCTGATCAGGTTCGCCGCCGATTCCTCGGCGTATTCGCTCTGGTCCGTCAGTTCGCCATCGGCGTTGTAGGTGTAGACGGTGTCGCTGCGCACCCAGCCGGCATCGCTGAAGCTGCCCGAGGTGGTGGTCTCCGTGCTGCCCGGGGCGTTGTAGATCACGTCCTGGACCAAGCGACCATCGGCGTCGTAGCTGCGGCTTTCGTAGGCGCCGAAAGTGGTGCCGCCGGGAGCAGTGGTCTGCACCATCGCGAGCTGGCCGAGCTGGGTGTAGTAGTTCTTCTGGATCGTCTGCTGGCTGGAGCTGTTGAGCGAGGTGTACTGGATGACGTCGCCGGCCGCGTCGTAGACGTTGGCGCCGGAGTTGGTGGTGTCGTTGATGTTGATCGTGCCGTTCTGCAGGCTGCCATCGGCAACCACCACGCGGTTGTCGGCGTCGTAGGTGAACCAGTCGGCTTGGATGTTGGGAGCGGGAGACGGTGCAGGAGCCGGCGTGGCTGCCACGATGACCGCCGGCGTGGCAACAACTGCTGACGTGACAGGAGGGTAGGCTCCCCGCCGTCCATTTCCTGTCGAAATAGTGACCGTTACATTTTGTGTGCAAGACAGACCATCGACAGTATCCGTGGCCTTGATGGATACGACGGTATCTATTGTGTTGCCGTTGGGATTGTACCCATTGTAAACAAGATTACCCGACCCATTCACGCTGAGGCCAGCACTATTGGCGGAAAGCGTATAGGAAAGTCCTCGCCCCATCGGGTTACTGAAGGTGACGGGTTGAGCAGTACCGGACATGCCAAGCGTAAAATCCGCAACCGCACCACCCGTGGCTACCGGGGGTGATGCTGCGGCGACGGCAATCGTGAACGTTGCCGAGGCGACAGTCCCCGTACTCGCCGTCGCTTTGTACGTGACGGTGAATGTTCCCGCCGTCGTCGGCGTGCCACTGAAGGTGCGCGTCGAAGCATTGAAGCTGACACCCGCCGGCATGCCACTGGCGCTGTAGGTAATGCTGGCGCCATTCGCGTCGGTGGCCGCGGGGGCCGTGTAGTTGCTCATGGCCAGCGTGGCCGTCGCCGACTGGTTCGCCATGCCCCCGCTGAATACCGGCGTCACGGTCGGCACGGTGATCGTGAAGGTCTGCGACACCGAGCCCCCCGATCCCGCGCTGGGGGTGGCCGTATAGGTCACCGTGTAGGTGCCATTCGTCGTCAGCGAGCCGCTGAACGTTCGTGTTGAGGCATTGAAGCTGATGCCGCTCGGCAGGCCGCTGGCGCTGTACGTGACGCCGTAGCCGTTGGCGTCCGTGGCTGCCGGGGCCACGTAGTTCAGCGACGACCCGGGCTGCACCGTCTGGTTGCTGACGTTGCCGCCGAACACCGGCGCGACATAGGGCACCGTGATCGTGAAGGTCTTCGACGTGCTTGAACCGGCGCTGGGTGTCGCGGTGTAGGTCACCGTGTAGGTGCCGCCCGCCGTGGGCGTACCGCTGAAGGTGCGTGTCGAGGCGTTGAAGCTGACGCCGGTCGGCATGCCGCTGGCGCTGTAGGTGATGCCGTAGCCATTCACATCGGTGGCCGCTGGCGCCACATAGCTCCACGCCACGCCCGGCTGTGCCGTCTGCGCAGCAGGCGCGCCGCCAAATACGGGCGCCAGCGTCGGCACCGTCACGGTAAAGCTGCCACTGACGGTCCGCCCCAGCACATCCGTTGCGGTGACCGTCGCGGTATAGCTGGCGGGCGCGGTCGGCACGGGCGGTGTGCCGCTGATGACGCCGGTGTTGCTGTTCAGGCTGAGCCAGCTTGGCAAACCGGTCGCGGTGTAGGTGAGCCCCATGCCTAGCGGATCGGTAAAGTTGCCGGCCACGCCGTAGCTCATCCCCGCAAAGGCCGTACCGCTCACGGACGCCGCCTGATTGGCAAGCGCGGCGCTGAGTGTCGGGGCACCCGTCGTCAGCGGAATGGCCGTGGCCGCCACGCCATCGGTGTCGTAACCGCTGCTGGCAAAGACGGCGCGGCGGTTGCCCGCGGCGTCGTAGACGTACACGGTGCGCATCGTGCCTACCGGCGTGCTGCCGGCGGTGTTCTCGTCCGTTACTTCCTGGATGCGGTTGTGGCTGTCGTATCCAATGACAACCGCCGTCTTGACGGCATTGCCACCGCCATCCTGTGTATTGATCGTTTCCAGCGTTTCGTTGCCGTTGGCGTCGTAGCCGAAACCGTAGGTCAATGTAACCGTACCGCTGCCGACAGCGACGACCTCAGTCAGGCCAGCCATCTGGCCACTGGCTTCGTAGCTGTACGTCAACGTGGAAGTGGTGTTGGCGCTGGGGCCCGCGACCGCCCAATTGCTGGTTTCCTGGGTCATCAGACCCGAGTTGGCGTCGTAGCCGTAGGTGTACGTGGCTCCACTCTGGTCGACGTGGCTTTGCACCTGGCCGAAGTAGTTGTACGTCCAGCTTTGCGTGTAGCCGTCGGCGTACGTTTCGTGAACCAGGTTGCCATTGACGTCGTAAGCGTACGTGGTCGTTTCACCGAGCGGTGTGGTGCTGGTCAGCACCCGGTGCTGGCTGTCGTAGGTGTAGGTGATGGCGTATTTGGCGGCATCCGTGGTGTCGCCATTTTGCAGGTAGGCACTGCCGATGCCGCCATAGGTGGCCACGCGGTCGCCATGGGCATTGAGCACATAGGCTTCCTGCGACACCTGGCTGCGCGTGGTACCGCCGGAGTCGAGCTGGAAGTAGCCCTGCCCCGTCACCTGGTTGAGGTTGTTGTAGGTGGTGTAGGTGATGTTGCTGAGCGTGCTGGTGGCGGTTTGCACGGGTGGGGTTTCGGTGGCGACCGCGCGCCCCAAGGCGTCGTAGGCCGTATAGGTCCGAGCCCCCGTGCCATCCTCCGCCATGGTCTGGTTCCCGGCGGCATCGTAGGTGTACTGCGTAACGTGGTTGTTCTCGTCCGTGCTGAGCATCAGCTCGCCGTCGACGTTGTAGTCCCAGGTCTTGGTTGGCGTGGCCCAGATGTAGGCACCCGTGGCCGACACCGTAAGCACGTTGGCCTCGGTTTCCCCAATCTGGTGGTTCTGGCTGTCGTACTGGTAGGTCGTCACGTTGCCGTTGGCATCCGTGGCGGAGGTCACATTGCCCCAACGGTCGTAGGCGAAGCTTTGACTGGTGCCGTTCTCGCCAGTAGCACTGTTGGTGCTCGGCATGGTTTTCGTGCTCACCTTGCCCTGCAGGTTATAGGTGTACAGAGTCGATACGGTCGAGCCACCTCCGGTCGCGACGCTCTGATCGGCCACCATGCGACCGGCCAGATCGTAGGTATAGGTGTGCACCGCCCCACTGCTACCACTGGGCGCGGTGACCTGCTGGCCCGCGTTGTTGTAGGCGTATTGGGCCTCGTAACCGCTGTTGGCCCCGCCGGTAGCGCCATCGCCCTTGGCAATCACCTCGCCGAACGCGTCGTACTTTTGTTGTACGTAGCTGTCGTTGGTGCTCGCATTGCTGCGCTTGACTGCCGTGCTCAGCAGCTGGTTGTCCGCATCGTAGGTATTGGTCGTGGCAACCGTGATGCCGGCCGTCAACGTGTAGCTCGTGGTGAGCACGTTGCCGTTGGCGTCGTAGGTGGTGGTGTGTACGTCACCGTCGGCATCGACGCTTTCGGTCTGTTGACCCAGCGCATTGTAGGTGGCGTAGCTCTGCTGTGTGAGGCCACCAGCCGCAACTGTGGTACTGACCGTGTCGCCGAGAGCATCGTACACATAGGTCGTCGCGGGGCTGGCGTTCGTGTAGAGCGACGATGTCGCGAGATCATCGGACGCGTTGCCTGTCAGCAGGCTCTGCCAGTTACTGACCAGCGCATTACGCGCTGGCGCCGTCATCGTAAGGACACGGCCAAGCGCATCGTAGGTGGTGGTCGTGATAGCGCCGTTGACGTTCTTGGCAATGATCCGGCTCTCACCGTCGTAGGTGTAGCTGGTGGCGCTGCTTGCACGAGCGAGGCCCGCGGTACCGCTGAGGGCACCCGGTGTGCCGCCGGTATAGTTGTACTGCCCGGCGTCAGTTTCGGTCTGCACACGACCGATGGCGTCGTAGGTGTAGGTGGTAGTGCGGTCGGCCGTGGAGGTGACCGGCAACGTTGGCGCGCTTGTCGGACTGACGCCAGCCAGGCTGATCGGCGTGGCGTATTGAGTAGTGCTGAGGACCTGACCGAAGGCGTTGTAGCCGGTGGAAGTCACATAGCCGGCGGGCGGCGCGTAATTCACGCCATACGTCGCGGCTGCAAGCACGGCCCGATTGAGCACATCGTAGTAGGTGTAGGACGTATTCCAGATCGCCGGGGTACTGGTCGAGCCGACGGTCAATGCGCCCTGGATAAGGATGGAGCGGCTGGTCTGGTTGCCATAGGCGTCATAGGTGAACGCTGTCGTGGGACTACCTACAGCGGCGCTGCCGCTTAGAGCCCCCATCGAAAGGTCATAACTGATCGAGGGCAACACCACCTCGGTCTTTTGGTTGAGCTGATCGTAGGTCGTGGTCGTGGTGCGATCGCTGCTGGATGCCACCAGGCCTTGTTGCAGCTGTGCTCCGCTGAGTGGTTGACCGGCACTCCATCCCGTGATGGCGCTGGTGTTGAGCGCGGTTGCATACTGGGTGGTCGTCAGAATGTTGCCGTAGGCGTCATAGGTGTACGCCGTGACGTAGCCATTGCCATCCACGCTGTCGACCCGCTGGCCGCCGGCGTTGTAGATGCTGTAGGTGGAGTTGCCGTTGGCATCCTTGCTCACCACCACTTGGCCCAGGGCGTTGTAGGTGACGGCACTGGTGCTATTCAGCGCATTGGTCGTGGAAGCCCGGCGACCTGTCGCGTCGTACGTATAGTTGGTCGTGCTCGCTGCAGTAACAGCACTTGCGCTCGCACCGTAGCCCTGGCTCGTACCAGTAAGATCGCCAAAGGCGTCGTACGTGTTCGTGGTGTAGAGATACTGATTGGCGGTCGTCTGGAGCTGGCCGTTGGCGACGCTGTAGGTGCCCACCGTTACCGACGGACCCTGCGTCTGGATCAGACGTCCCGTGCCGTCGTAGGTGTAATACCAGGTAGCACCGTCACGATTGGCGGAACTGGTCTTCAGACCGCGGCCATCGTAGCCGTACGTCGCGTTGGTACCCAACGCATCTCCGGTAGCAACCACGTCGCCACGTGAGTCGTAAGAGACAGTGCTGACGCGAGACCCACTCGTGCCGGCCGCAGCCACCGCCGCAGCGATCGTGCTGGCATTGATCGTGCCGGGCAAGATAATCGGGTTGGCGTATTGCTGCGTTTCGATCAGGTGACCAACGGCATCATAGGTCTTCTGGGTAACGTCACCCAACGCATTGATCGTGTAGATCGCACGGTTGTCGGCGTCATAGACGTTGGTCGTGGTTTCCATGCTGGCGAAGGCGGCAACCGCGCTGGCGACGCTGGCGGTGGTGAGCTGTGCGCCCAAGGCCTCGCTGGCGCTCAAGGTGAGCGTGTTGCCGTAGACCGTCTGTGCGAGCACGTTGCCGTTGGCGTCGTAGCTGACGCCGGCAACCTGCCCCATCGTGCCGTTGCCGTTCTGCCGCACGGTGAAAACCTGGCGGCCGGCTGCATCGTAGAGATTCAGCGTTGCCTGGGCCGTGTTGTCGGCATTGCTGCCAGTGGCACCACCGACTTGTGTACCGACCCAGCCGAGTGCCGTACCCGCCTGCAGGGCGCCTATTTCACTACTGGTGCCCACCGCATTGGCATAGGCAAGCGTTTCAGTGACCTGACCTGCGGCGTTGTAACGCGTCTCCGTTACATAACCCATCGGATCGATGCTGTAGCGCAGGTCGCCTGCGCTGTCGTACACCTTGTAGCTGACGGCGTCACTCGCGCTCGCCGCAACGAGCGCCGCAATCTGCGCCGGTGTCGGCGTGCCACCCAACGAAACAAGCTGCGCTGAGGTAAGCGCCGTGGCATACGTGTGCGTGCTGGTAGCGCGACCGCTGGCATCGTAGGTCGTCTGTGTAACGGCACCCGATGCCGCAACGCTGTATACCGCCCGCCCCGCACTGTCGTAACTCGTGTAGGCAGCGCGATCGTTGGCGCTGGAAGTGACAAGTGCCGCAACCTGCGCAACCGTCGGCGTGCTGCCCAGGCCCGTGACCTGTGCACTGGTCAGCGCCGTGGCGTACGCGACGGTTTGTGTTACGCGGCCAGCCCTATCGTAGGCTGTCTGAGTTACGTCACCTGCACCGTCGATCGCGTATACCGCTTCACCGCTGGCGTTGTAAGCAGCCGTGGTGACGAGGTCGTTGCTGCTGGCCGTCAGCAATGCCGCGACTGCGACGGATGTGGCGACCGGGTTGAAGCTGGTGAGTGTCCACGCGTTGGCCGATGGCTGGTTGGCGAAGATGCGTGTCTGGGTGACGTGGCCAGCACCGTCGTAGATGTACTGCGTGGCATTGAGGCCCACGCCATGGAGCACGTAGGCCACTTGCCCATCGGCGTTGTAAACGCTCTGCCGATAGCTGTCGTTGTTGGTGACAGTGATATCGGCGCTGACGGCGGCAACGGTGGGTGCGTTGCCCAACGCACTCAATTGGCCGGCCGTCAGTAGCGTCAAGTAGCCGCGTGTCGTGGTCAGTCGACCGTCGGCGTCGTACCAGTTTTGCGTCACGGCACCGGTAGGGTCGATCGTGAAGACTTGCTCGTTGGCCTCATCGTAGACGTAACGTGTGACGCTGCCGTTGGCGTCCGTCTTGCTGACCAAGTTGTTGTTGGCGTCGTAGGTGTAGCTGGTCGTCAGGTTAAGCTGGCCGGGGTCGACGATTGTCTGGCTCAAGCGCTCCAGGTTGTCGTAGACGTACTGAGTGGTCAGCGCGGCACCGGTGCCGGCACCCGTCGTGACGGTGAGTGTCTTGCCCTCGCCGTCATAGGGGTAGGTGGTCGTGAGATTGAGCTGGTCCGTGCCGGCATTGACCACCTGGGTCAGGGTGCGGCCGTCGGCATCGTAGCTGTAGGTAGTGACTGTGCCAGAGGGGTCAGTGACGCTCAGCGTGCGGCCCTGGGCATCGTAGGAACGGTTGGTGGTCAACGCCAGACCGCTGGGGTCGACGGTCTGGGTCAGTACCCTGCCGCTGGCGTCATACGTATAGGTGACCACATGCCCGGTGGCATCAGTGGCCTGGAACAGGTTGCCGTCGACGTCGTACTGGTTCTTGCTGATGTTGCCCAGAGCGTCTACCGTGGTGAGGAGTCGGCCGTCGCCGTCGTAGGTATAGGCAGTGGTGTTGCCCACGCCATCGGTCACGCTGACCTTATCGCCGAAGGCATCCGTCACCGTGGTCATCGTCACGCCATCAGGCGTGGTCACCGTGCTGGTGTGGGTGGTCGGGTTGTACTGGTACTGGGTGACGTTGCCTAGCGCATCGGTTTCGGCGAGCACTTGACCGAAGGCATCGTAGGTGGTCTGGGTGGCGCGCGCCGCCCCCTGCACCGTCTGGCTGGTGCTGACCTGCCGCCCCAGATTGTCGTAGCTGTAGGTGACGGTGTTGCCGTTGCCATCGACGCGGCTGGTTACCCGGCCGAAGGCGTCGTAGGTGGCGTCCGTGGTGCGCGCGACCGCCGTACCCACACCATCGGTTTCCGTCAGCTGTTCGCCCCGCACATCGTAGGTATAACCGATGATCGTGCTATTGCCGGCAGACAGTGCACTGTCCGGCTGGCCGAGCTGCTGCTGTACCGACATTACGTCGCCGAAGGCATCGTAGGTGTTGGCTGTCTGGTAGCCATCGCCATCGGTCGTCGCGGCGACCTGACCGTCGAGGGTGTAACTGGTCACGGTGACGGCATTGGCATCACCGCTGACCGCACCGAGTGCGACCACGGCGGCCGCCACTTGCGCTGCAGTCGCGTCGGCCGGGTTCAGCGACGTGCCGCTGCTCGTGCCACTGGCGATCAACGTGAGCGACGCGGCATAAGTCGTGGTACCGACGACTTCGCCAAAGGCATTGTAGGTGTACGTCGTTACATTGCCTTGGGCATTAGGCGTACTGCCGCTGGGCTGACCCTGGATCGTGTACAGCCGGTGACCATCGGCGTCGTAGTACGACCAGGTCGTGTTGCCCAGCGCATCGGTTGCCGTAACCTGCTGGCCCAGCGCGTTGTAGGTATACGTGGTGGTCGCGTTCGCCGCATCGGTCGCGGTCAACGTGTCGCCGAAGGCATCGTAGGTGGCACTCGTCGTGCGCGCGGCACCCTGTCCACTGGTCGGCGTCACCGTGGTGCTCAGTATCTGGCCGGCGGCGTTATAGGCATACGTCGTTACGGTGCCATCGACCGCGGTGCGGCTAGCAACCTCGCCATCGGCGTTGGTGGTGACGCTACTGGTTTCGTTTGTCGTGTTGCTGCCCAGCAGGCCCACCAGGGTGGCGACCGTTTCCGTACCGGTGAGCGTCGCCCGTTGCGCGCTGGTCAGCGCCGTGGCGTAACGGGCGGTGGTCGTGGTGTCGGTGGTTTCGTCGTAGCTGGTGGTCGTCAGATAGCCATCGGCATCGATCTGTTCCACTGGACGACCTTCGCCGTCGTAATACGTGCGCGTGATCTGGTCACTGGCGTTGGTGCTCAGATCCGCCTGCAGGGCCGCCAGGGTGGGCGTGCTGCCCAGCGCGGTGAGCTGGGCCGTGGTCAGGGCCGTGGCCGAAGCGACGGTCTTGACCACCCGACCAGCGTCGTCGTACGTGGTGACCGTGACGTAACCCGCCGCATCGATGCTTGCCACGGCACGGCCGGTGGCGTCATAGACCGAGCGCACGGCGCGGTCACTGCTGCTGGCCGTCAGGTCGGCCTGCAGCGCCGCCCAGGTCGGCGCGCTGCCCAACGCCGTGAGCTGGGCCGACGTCAGCGCCGTCGCGTAGGCGGTCTGGGCGATGGCGTGGCCTTCGCCATCGTACGTGGTGGTGGTGACGTTGCCTTCGGCATCGATGGTGGCGATCGCCCGGCCCGCGGCATCGAACAGCGTATGACTGGTGCGATCCGCCGCGTTACTTGCCGGCACCGGCAGGCTGGCAGGCAGGCTGGCCGTCAGGGCTCCGCCGCTGACCCAGCCCGTGGTGCTGACCGGTGTGGCGTACTGCGAGGTGCCGATGACGCGGCCGTCGGCGTCGTAGGTGTAGGCCGTGACTCTGCCCGCGGCATCCACCGTGCCAGCCACCCGGCCATCGGCGTCGTAGAAGGCGTAGCTGGCGTTGCCCGCCGGGTCGATCGTGGCCACCGCCTGGCCGGCCGCGTTGTACAGGTAGCTCGTGGTGCGACTGGTCTGCCCGCTCGCCGACTGCGTGCTGCTGAGCAGTAGACCCGCGCTGTTGCGCACCTGGGTCGTGGTCAGCCCGTTGGCCTGGGTGATGGCAATCGTGCTGGCGCTGTCGGTGTAGACATACGTCGTGACGTTGTTCAACGGATCGGTCTTGCTGACCACCCGCCCCAGCCCGTCGTAGGCGTAGCTGGTCGTCTGCAGCGTGCTGCGGTCCGCTCCCGTCTCCACGCTGGTCTGCAGCAGCCGGCCCCGCGCGTCGTAGGTCGTGGTGGTGATCACCGTCCCACTGGTCAGGACACCGTTGCCGCTGGCATCGACCGTGTCGTACTGGGTCTGCGTGGCCAGCT